>Ga0209913_1001046_pt1 | contig 17573 bp, 13 predicted proteins | sample PersoiDNA2013203_FD_185805 | JGI IMG/M metagenome (GOLD analysis project Ga0209913, IMG submission 185805) | Permafrost soil microbial communities from the Arctic, to analyse light accelerated degradation of dissolved organic matter (DOM) -... | ecosystem: Environmental > Terrestrial > Soil >... | reverse complement strand
AAATCCGCTTCTGCGTCGCCGGTGGTGTGGGGTAAGCATCGGGAGAAGAGAGACGCATGTTTGAGCGCAGCGAGTTTGCGGCTCTCCCGATGATTGCGCCACAGCGCCGGGAACCCCGCAGGGGCGATGCAGTAGCGGTCGCCTTTCTTTGCTTACTTATCTTTGGGCGAGACCAAAGAAAGTGAGCGGCTGCCGGGCCGCCCCCGGCTAGGTTGTCCGAAGAAAACAAAGCATTAGCAGCACCGCAATTTAGGGGGGGCTGGTTGATCGTTACAGAGATGAAAAACCGCAGGCCTGCGAACACCCACCACGCAATGCGCAGCGAGCAGTTTATAAAGTCCGCTTCTACGTCGCCAGTGGTGTGGGGTAAACATCGGGAGAAGAGAGCCGCATGTTTGAGCGCAGCGCCGGGAACCCCGCAGGGGCGATGCAGTAGCGGTCGCCTTTCTTTGCTTACTTATCTTTGGGCGAGACCAAAGATAAGTAAGCAAAGAAAACAAAGACTCAACGACGCACTGAGGTACCCGGCTAGCTCGTCCGAAGAAAACCCAGCATCAGCAACCAAGAACAGCGGTCGCGAATTGTCCTGACTAAAGGAAATTACAACCTGGCTTCAGGCTTGCCAGACACCATAACCAGCTTCGCGTAACCCGATGGCTAGTTCGACTTCCATGTCGCACGCACCGTCATAAGGCATAGGGTTGTACATTTCATAGAGCTTGGGCAACAAGCGCAGACCGAAGTCGCGCACAAAGCGGTTCGACTGGATGCCGGCTTTGTGCTTGTCGAAACGCAGATCGGGATTGAGGCCGGTCATGCCGACATAGACACAGGGCTTGCCGCTGAGGTAATCAGGATTGGCTTTGCGGAAACGCGCTTCGTAGAGCACGTCTGACGACAATTCAATCACATACACCGAGTAGTGATAGCGGCGTGCCATGGCGAGCTAGACGATCATCATCAATATGCGACCGTCGATGGCGACGACCTGCCGGGAATGGTCACCAACAACATGCCCGCCAGCGCTACCGCAAAGGCAGCCATTTGTATCGGCGTCAGGCTTTCGCCCAGCACCAGCACACCGGTCAAGGCGGCACTGACCGGCAGCATTACCGTGAAGACACCGGCGCGCGCCGCCGGGATCGATTTCAAACCGGTCATCCATAGCCACACGGTCCAGACACTGGCAGCCAGACCATAAAACAGCAACAACAACCAGATGCCGGCACCGACACTGGCAAACTCGAAATGCCAGGCGGCATACAAACCCAACGGCGTCATTAGCACTAGGCCCCACAGATTAATGATGGCGCTGATGCGCTTGGGACTGAGTACGGCCGTCAACTTCTTGCCGATCACGGCATACGATGCTTCGCAGACCACTGCAGCAAACACCAGCAGATTGCCGAGCCAGGCTTGCTGCGCCGCGCCGCTGTCCAGCCCGGACGCGACGTTATGTTTGGCGAGCGACAACAAGCCAATACCGAGCGCACCGCAGGCCACCGCCAGCCATACCCGCACACCGATGCGTTCACGCAGGAAGATCCAGCTCAACAAGGCCACCACTGCCGGTATCACCGACATGATGACGCCGGCCGACACCGCGCTGGTCATGCTGACGCCGGTGATCATGCAGATCGAGAACAGGAAGTTGCCGAGAAATGATTCGAGGAACACTAGCAACTTCATGCGCGGTGCCAACGGCGCTTCCTCGGCAGGCTTCTTCAGCCAGCGCAACATTGCCACCGCACCGATGCCGAAACGCAACCAGGCCAGCAAAAATACCGGCAGCGCCAGCGCCAGCGGTTTGGTCAGGGCAACATAGGCGCCTACCAGCGACATGCTCAGCGCCAGGCAGGCGTAGGCAAGCAGACGATTGGGCGCAGTGTGTTGGGAGGAGTTTGAGGTCATCTGATCGCAGCAAGAAGGCTTTCCCGCTGGAAAGCCAGCCCGCATTCTAATATGAAGTCAGCCGCCGCACCTGCCGACGCTTTACCCGGCAATACCGCCGTTTTACCGAACCGTTCAACTTGGTAAGAAATGTAAGCAAGTAATGCCAAGCCATTTCATCGCGCCGGATTGCACTATATTTGAAACGTGGCGACCAACCTAATACGCCGCAACTGAAAGGAAATCATCATGCTCAACAAGAAACTCATCCCTGCTCTGCTGATTGCGACCGTGCTGGCAGCGTCGGCATCGACCTCGGCCATGGCACGCGACCGCGATGGCGGCAACGGCCTGGCGATCGCCGCCGGCATTATCGGTGCAGTGGCGGTTGGCTCGATGATTGCCAATGCAGCAACCCCGAATTATGCGCCGGCTCCGGTGTATCAGCAGGTCTACCAACCCGCACCGCAACCGGTCTATTACCAACCACAACCAGTCTATTACCAACCAGCACCGGTTTATGTGCGCCCAGCACCGGTCTATGTCGAACGTGAATATCGTCCGCGTCAGGGCTATCAAGGTTACTACCGGGATGGCGGCTATTACAACCGTTAATCGTCAGTACTGACCATCGTCAGCAACGCCGACAAGGTTATCCTTGTCGGCGTTGTCATTTCCGGGCTGCCCGATGTCACATGAATCGGCGTTTGTCCTACGGCGCGCGCGTCACCACAGACCTAGAATAGTGTCTCATCGACACACAGCGAGAGAGTTCTGTATGGCCAAGATCCGTAAATCCGATTTTCCGGTAGCACAAATCCGCCACTACCTGGAACCCGGCCCCATTGTGCTGGTCAGTTCACAGTGGCGCGGTCAGCGCAATGTGATGACCATGGGCTGGCATACCGTGATGGAATTCACGCCATCGCTGGTCGGTTGCGTCATCGCCGCTGGTAATCATAGTTTCGACTTGATCCGTCGCAGTCGCGAATGCGTGATCAACATTCCCACCGTCGACATGATCGATACCGTGGTCGACATCGGCAATTGCAGCGGTGCCGAGGTCGACAAATTTTCCCGCTTCACGCTCGCCACCAGCACCGCCAGCAAGGTCAAAGCGCCCTTGCTAGATGCCTGCTTCGCCAGCCTCGAATGCCGCCTGTATGACGGCGCCATGATAGCGCGCTACAACTATTTCATCTTCGAAGTGGTCCAGGCTCACGTTGCCGCCAGTCCAAAAAATCCGACGACCGTACATTACCGCGGTGACGGTCAGTTCATGTTGGCCGGTCGCACGGTCAGCCGCCGTGGTCGCTTCTTGCCACAAATGCTGCCATGAGCAAGCACCAATAAAAAAGCCGCTGCACTTAATGTGCAGCGGCCTCGCTCGGTAAGACCTACGCGACGCTTAGACTTCCAGATCGTGTTCCAGGCGCGGTGAAGAATTACCACGCAAACGGGCCTTTTCCGGTGTGATGTTGACGGTGCGGGCGGCAGTGCGCGACGATTGTGCCGCCGTTGAAGTGACGATGCGCGCCGCATCAAGCTTGAACACGCTGACCACTTTTTCCAGCGTTTCGGCCTGCTCTTGCAATGCTTGTGCAGCAGCAGCCGCTTCTTCCACCAGCGCGGCGTTTTGCTGGGTAACGTCATCCATTTGCGATACCGCCAGATTGACCTGGCTGATCCCCCCGCTTTGCTCTTCGCTGGCGCTGGCAATCTCGCCGACGATATCGGTGACCTTTTGCACGCTGTTGACGATGTCGCTCATGGTGGTGCCGGCTTGCTCCACCAGCTTGCTACCGGAACCCACCTTGTCGACCGAGTCATCGATGAGCGTCTTGATTTCCTTGGCGGCGGCTGCCGAGCGTTGCGCCAGGCTGCGCACTTCCGATGCGACCACCGCGAAGCCGCGACCTTGCTCACCAGCACGCGCTGCTTCCACGGCGGCATTCAAGGCCAGGATATTGGTCTGGAATGCGATGCCGTCAATCACGCTGATGATGTCGACAATCTTGCGCGAGGATGCATTAATCGAATTCATCGTGTCGACCACTTGACGCACCACGTCACCACCTTGCGAGGCGATGTGCGATGCCGACAAGGCCAGTTGATTGGCTTGCTTGGCGTTCTCGGTGTTTTGCTTGACCACCGAGGTCAGTTGCTCCAGGCTCGATGCGGTTTCTTCCAGCGAAGCTGCCTGTTGTTCAGTGCGTGACGACAGATCGGTATTACCGACGGCGATCTGCCTGGCGGCGACACTGACCGAATCGGTCGAGCTGCGCACGGTGGCGATCACGTCAACGATACGGGTGCGCAATTTGTTGAAGGCAGTGGCGGTGAGGCCAATCTCATCCATGCGATCGACTTTCATCGGCTGCGACAGATCGAGCGAGGCGCTGATGTCTTCGAAGGTCTTCTGGATATTGCTGAGGCTGCCGCTGATGTTGCGATACAGCGTCATTGCCAGCGTTCCAGTCAGCAGAATTGCCACCACGATGACAGCCACCATGCTCTTGAATGCGAAATCGTAGGCCGCCACGCTTTCAGTGCGGACATCGGCTACCAGTTTGCTGTTGTAGTCGATATGATCGTCAATCCCCTTCTTGACGCCAGCAGCCGACACCGCCAGCGGCGTGCCTGGCATCAGCGTGGCGCGCACGCCATCCATGTCGCCAGCATGCGCTGCGGCAAAGAATGGCACCAGAGCCTTGCGATAGGCTTCCATATTGGCCTTGTCGGCGTCGAGCATCTTGCGGTCAGTCTCGTCATAAATACGCTCGCTGGCGTACTTGGCAACGACGTCGTCAAATGCCTTGTTGGCGTCTGTGACTGCCTTGTCGAGCGCGGTCTTGTCACTCAGGTTGGAAAACACCGACAGACGATAACCAGCCAGACGGGTGTCGGCCAGAAAACCCTTGGCGGCGTTGAGACCGTGAATGCTGGGGATAATGCGGCTTTGTACCGTATCGAACCGGGCTTGCGCACGCTGCAACTGAATCAGACCGTCGATACCGACAAACAGGAGGGCCAGCAAGGCCATCGATAAGGTGAGAATAAGGCGTTTTGTGATAGTCATGGTCATGTCTCTGAAAAGAAGGTGAGTCGAATCCGCAGCACTTGGCGGCGGCGCTGGCTTACGATCTGGCAGTGCGGTGTGATCAGTTGGCTGATGAAATTGAACCGCGCCCGACTGCTGCGCGGGTACTGCTTGTCTATGGTTAGGCCGCCAATGGTGTCGCTTCAAAAGCTTCCTGCAGCGATTGTCCGTGTTCCCTGGCGAATTTTTTTCCGGCCCGGTAGCCGACATCGAACAGCAACTGCATGTTCGAGGACGACCAGTCCAGCACTTCAGGCCAATGCTCATCCGGGATGCCGCTCATCAGATCAACCTTGAGCAGGCGTCGCAAAGGTTCCCCGGTTTTTGGATGCGTATTGTGTTCCAATTCGAACAGGCGAATCTGGCTCTGGGAAATTCTCACCAGCGGCGTGATCATCGAGCGCACCCAGGCATCGTAGAGATTGCGTGGTTTACGGATCAGACGGTCTTCGCCCAGGATGTCGAGCACCACTACCGTGTCGATATCGTCGCGCGCGCCGCTGCCATCGGGCTTGGTCATCAGCGGATTGAAGTTGAGCGTATCGAGCGCGGCGCCCTCGATGTAGTCTTCTCCATTGATTTCGGTGGGCGGATACAGGAAGGGAAACGACAAGGCTGCACGCACATGAATCTGGGCGATTTCTTCCTTGCTCCAGATGGTCATCTCACCTTTGGTCATGTTGTAGGCATTGATGTAGAACTCCGGCTTCATGCTGCCAATCGCATTGAAGTCGATCGCCTGTTCCAGAAACGGATGATGCGCGCACAAGCCCAGGCTCTTCGATGACAGATCGGATGGCGACATCGCCGACACCATCAGATTCATCCAATCGGTCCAGGCGCCAGACGCTTCTGCCATGCGTTGATTGAAGACATCCATGAATGGATTCGAACCCATGGCCGACATGCCGGGCATGGCGCCCATCTTCGACAAATCGGGCATCCCTGGCATGCTGGGCATGGACGGCGCATTGTCGCGGTAGCTGCGCGCATCCTGGCCAGGTTTGTGGAATATCTTGGTGTTGATCGGGAACATCTTGTAGATGCTATCGGCCACACCGACTTCGGCCCAGCGCAACAGTGCTTCACGCGGTGAACACTCAAGCGGCGCCTGATACAGCAAACCCATCAGCACGCCAGCGCCGGAAGCAGATATTACGTCGAATTCGATGCCCTCATCCAGAAAGGCCGTCAATGCGCCTGCGATCAATGTTGAGTTCGGTGCGCCACCACCGATCACCAATGCTTTTTTCCCCGTACGATGCTGATTGGTCATAGAGCCTCTCAGGTTCCCATTATTTTATCGGACAGTGCAAGATTCCCCAAAGAATGATGCACTGCAAAAAATTCCTTGTGTTAGGAATATAGCCGTAAAGAAACTGGAATCCAGGATGATCTGTAATTTAATTACGGAATATCAGGTATACAAAGCACTTATATGTCCTGCTGCGCAAGGGATCGCCGGCGATTTTTTCAGTGTTATGGCATCGCAACAACTCTTGTGCAGGGACAAACTATGTGCAAATTAGCGCAAAAACGCCTACGCAGCTTGCGCAAAAGTTAAGAAAAAGTTACCGACATACCATGAAAAATGGTCAAGCAGAAATACTGCCCGCCAGCAGTGATGCGGGCGGGCAGATCGGGACATGTCGCGCGGGCTTATTTACCCCAGCGCAGCACCAGCGGATCGAGACGGCGCGCAATCTGGATCAGGCCGGCGCGCGTGGCCGGCTGCATCGGCGCCAGCGGATGGCGCACGGCATCGGATTTGATGATGCCGCCTTCTTTCATCAAGGCCTTGCACGATGCCAGGCCTCCCTGGCGGTTTTCATAGTTAATCAATGGCAGCCATTGTTGATAGTGACTGGCCGCCAATTCGGTGTCGCCGGCGAAATAGGCATCGAGTACGCGCCGGATGCCATCAGGATAACCGCCGCCGGTCATGGCACCGGTGGCACCGGCATCGAGGTCGGCCATCAGGGTGATCGCTTCTTCGCCGTCCCAGGGACCGACAATGGCATCGCCGCCCAAGGCGATCAGTTCGCGCAACTTGTTGGCGGCCTGCGGCACCTCGATCTTGAAATACGCCACATTGCTGATTTCCTGCGCCATTTTCACCAGCAATTGCGGCGACAAACTGGTGCCGCTGACCGGCGCATCCTGGATCATGATGGGAATGCTGATGGCGTCCGACACGATGCTGAAAAATTCATGGATGCCACGCTCGCCAACCCGGATCGTTGCACCATGATATGGCGGCATGATCATGACCATTGCGGCACCCGCTGCCTGCGCGGCACGGCTACGCTGGGCACATATGCGCGAGCTGAAATGGGTGGTGGTGACGATCACTGGCACGCGACCGGCGACCTGTTCGATGACGACATTGATCAGGCTCTCACGCTCATCATCGGTCAGGGCAAACTGCTCGGAGAAATTGGCTAGGATGCAGATGCCGTCGGAACCTGCATCAATCATAAAATCGATGCAGCGCCGCTGGCCCGGCAAATCAAGTTCGCCCTGGTCATCGAAGATGGTGGGTGCGACTGGGAAGACGCCACGATAAATCGGCGATGGTGATGATGATGGCGATGCAGCTTGGTTCATGATGACAGTCTCGGGTTGTGGTCACGCCGCGCTGTTGGCGTGCCTGTTTTTAAATTTGCCGTCACCCGTGCCGCCGCATCAACCACCGTGCCGCTATCCGCGTCCTTGCAGCAACTGATTAACCTGCTGAAATTCCATCGGCGGATAGTAATAAAAACCCTGAAAGAACTGGCAACCGATTGCCTTCAGGAATTTCTCTTGCACCAGTGTCTCGACGCCTTCGGCCACTGTCGTACAGGACAATATCTTGGCCAGCGACACGACTGCGCGAATGATCAGCTCACTCTTTTCACTGATGCCGATCTGCGCCACGAATGACTGGTCTATCTTAATACTTTTTGTCGGAAAGCGACTGAGCTTCTGCAACGAGGAATAGCCGGTGCCAAAATCGTCGATGGTGATGGCATAACCCTGGTCATTGAGTGCCTCCAGATGGCGAATTGCCAAATGCTCATTGCCGACAAGGCCGGTCTCGGTAATTTCAAATTCCAGATAATTCGGGCTGATCCTGTATTTTTCGCAGGCAGCATTGACCACACTGAGAATCTCGGCGCGCACGATATCGAACGCCGACAGGTTGATCGCAATTGGCAGACAGCGTCCCGAGGTATCGAGCGTCTGGCGGATATAGGCGCAGGCATGATCGATCACGAAGGCGGTCACAAAATGGATCGCGCCACAATTTTCCGCCACGGGAATAAACTCGGCCGGCGAGACTTCCCCAAGTGTCGGAGAGCGCCAGCGAATCAATGCCTCGAGACCGACAATTTCGCCTTCCTGAGTGACCTTGGGCTGATACACCAGGCGCAATTCGTCATCGCGCAAAGCCATCACGATGGCTTGTTCGATATTGAGACGGCGACGGATCTGCTGCGCCGCTTCGTCGTCGAACACGGCCACATCCTGACTACCCGACTGGCGCGCCGCATCCAGTGCAATCTTGCCACGCTGGAGCAGCTCATCACCACTGGTTTCGCCGGGACGCGAAAATGCCACTGCCATCGAAAACTGCACGCGATGTTGTTCACGGCCCACTGTAATCTGATCCGGCAAGCTGGCACGAATATGTTCGATTTTTGGAATCACGTCACCGCTATCGAGATTGCTTTCGATGGTGAAACAAAACACCACGCTACGCAGCCGCGCACACAGGCTGTCGGCCGGCAGCAGGCGACGCAGGCTGGTGGCAAAGGCGACGATCATGCCGTCACCGGCGAAGCTGCCATGCGCATCGTTGACATATTTGATGCTATCGAGACGCAGCACCACCAGCGCCATCTGACGGCGCGACGCGCTCGCCGCCATGCTTGTCAGTGCGCCCTGCACTTGTTGCAACAACAGGTCGCGATTGGGCAATTGGGTCAACTGGTCGTGGCTGCTGAGAAACGATTCGCGCTCCTTGCTACGATCGAGCGCTTCCTGAATCCGGCGAATTTGCGAGATGTCGCGCAGCATCACAATATAGTGTTGCTCTGCCGTCGGCGCGATGCTCTCAATGACGATCAGTCTGCCATCGCGCGTTTGAAATTCCTGTCCTGGCTGGAGCGCCAAAATGTCAGCCGCCAGCTTCTCGCTACCGTCCTTGCGCTTGTGCGCCAACAGTGCGAACAAACTGGTGAGGTTGCCGTGACGGCGGCCAACCATGGTATCGGCCTGCGAGTTGGCCTTGAGGATACGCGCCTGCGCATCACATAACAAAATCGCGCCACCGGCATTTTCAAAAATTTCCTGGTATTGCGCGTGGCTGCTTTCCAGTTCCGCACTGGCAGTACGCTGGCGCTTGATGGCGACATCGAGCGCATGCAACAGCCGAAATACCCCGAGCGGCAGACAGACGTTAAAGAACAGGAATAACAAGGCCTCGATATAAGCATGCGCCTGGGGCATCGAAGATGACAGGCTGGGATAGCGCGGCAGCGGCACATCGAACACCAGCAGCAAAAATGGAAAGACATTGATCAGCATCAGCCCCAGCGCCAGCCGCGAACCGAAGAAGATGCGCGCAATCAGCGGTGCGGTATAGACGAACATGATGCCAAGCTTGGCGATTTCGGTATCGCGAACAAAATAGACGATACAAAACGCCGCCGCATAAATCGTCGCAATCAGTATTGCGCTACCAATGATGGGACGCCGTATAGCGCTGTAGACAGCAACCATCAGTGCCACGAAAAAACCCAGCACCAACGCCAGTACGTAATAGGCTCCGACCTTCATCGCATCGATGACACTGAAGGTGCCGATGACGAGCTCGAGCAGCAGCCCCGAGAACAAGATGATGCGCAATGCGCTCTCTTTCCAGACCGTGTTTTCCGCTGCGCTGAGCGCATTTTCTTTGAGCAGTAGCCACTGGAACATTTTTTTTGCTTGGTAATTGCGATTTTGATCTAGGATAGTTTCTAACAAAACTCGACGTTAGATCGCATAGTCTCATATATAATTTCCAACCAGCAATGCAATTCGTCGCATTTTGCGCCGCGGCGAACTGTGCTGACTCGCATATTACAAGAAAGTTGCCAACTTGATTACTTGTTTAACAGCAAACTTTCCGGCACGATCAAGATTTTTCTACTGACCCGTTTCTAGGCGCACCACGCCAGTGCGAAGGTGTTTCTGTCTCGACCACGCAACGATGGTGCGCACCAAAAAATACCAAATTAACTCGCATTTTCTTTGCCACTGCCGTTCTTCTTTCAGAGGAGCCGGTTCGGTCCTAGACGTTGCCGCCTGCTTGCCATTGTGTTGTAGGCGGTAGACAGACCAAGACTGTGCGCCAATTAACCCGCGCGGCGGTACGCTAGCCAAGCGCGCGGATAAGCAATTAGCCAATGAAAAAGGCCCGCGCTGACAACAGTGCGGGCCTTGCGGGATGGTAAGACCTGCAGGTCTTACTTGAGCTTGAATATGCTGACCACCTTGGTCAGGTTGCTGGCTTGTTCCTGCAACGATTGTGCTGCTGCTGCTGCCTCTTCTACCAGCGCAGCGTTCTGTTGCGTGACTTCATCCATCTGCGTGATGGCACGGTTGATTTCTTCGATGCCGGTACTTTGTTCGTGGCTGGCAGCACTGATCTCGCCGACGATGTCAGTGACCCGGCGCACGCTGGACACAACTTCGGCCATGGTGGCGCCGGCCTGCTCAACGAGTTTGCTGCCGGAATCGACCTTGTTGACCGAGTCGTCGATCAATTCCTTGATTTCCTTGGCCGCAGCCGACGAACGTTGCGCCAGACTGCGCACTTCCGATGCGACCACGGCAAAGCCGCGGCCCTGCTCACCGGCACGCGCTGCTTCCACTGCTGCATTGAGTGCCAGGATATTGGTCTGGAAGGCGATGCCGTCGATCACACTGATAATGTCGACAATCTTCTTCGACGACGCATTGATCGATCCCATGGTATCAACTACCTGACCGACCACCGTACCACCTTGCTGTGCCACTTCAGAAGCGGAGACAGCAAGTTGATTGGCCTGCCGTGCATTGTCGGCATTCTGCTTGACAGTCGATGTCAGTTCTTCCATCGCCGAAGCGGTTTCTTCGAGCGAGCCGGCTTGCTGTTCGGTACGCGACGACAGGTCGAGATTGCCGCTGGCAATTTCGCTGGACGCGGTAGCAATCGTGTCGGTGCCCTGACGCACTTCACCGACGATCTTCAGCAAGCTGTCATTCATGGCGCGCAAGGAGTGCATCAATTGTCCGGTTTCATCGTTGCTTTCGGCGCGGATGTCGGCCCCCAGATCGCCGCCTGCCACACGTTGCGCAATATCGACGGCTTTCCCCAATGGCACCGACACGATGCGTGCGACCCACACGGCCATGCCCATGGCGACCACCACAATGGCGATTAGCAAGCCGAGGATCCAGTTGCGTGCCATGACGAACGTATTGTCAGCCTGCTCATCCGAGCGCGTGGTGCCATCGTCATTGATCTTGATCAGCCCGCCCAGTTGCTCGACCTCCTGCCGGAACAGCTTGTTGGACTCACCTTTGAACATGGTACGGGCTTCGTCCTTCTTGTTTGCACGCGACAGCGCCATGACCTTTTTGTTTTCTTCCAGGTACTTCGCCATCGTTTGCTGGAACTGCGGGTACAAGACTTTTTCATCCGGCTCGGAAATCAACGCCTCATATTTGGCCTGGTCAGCGCGGATGATCTCCATGCGCGTTTTCATGGCTTTTTCGGCGTCGTCAAAATCCTTGTCATCGGTCGACATGATGTGTTGCAGTTCGGAAATGCGGAAGCGCGCCATCGATGCCTGCAATTGATAGCCAAGCTTGATGCTGGGTAACCAGTTGGTGGTGATTTCGGTAGAAGCTTTGTTTACTTTGATCAGTTCGACGATTGCGAATACACCCAGCAATGCCGTCAGAATGATGACCGCAAGAAACGAGAGAATGAGCTTTTTGGCTATCTTCAGATTGTAAAACCAGCGCATGATGTAATGCCTCTGCTAGAGATTGGAATGGTGGATACCAGCTTCGCAGTCGCCACTTCAAATTGCGAGATCAGGCAGACAGTGGCGGTATTGTGCCTTGATGGTACGCAAGCAAGGCCGAGGGTCATCATGCAAAAAGGAGGGGGTTTACCGCTCATTTGTGCCAACAGATACGCATACCGCGTATGCCTAACATACGTATGTGGCGTAGTTGCTACAACTTGCCAAAGTGATCAACAAAATGCGAGCTTGTCGTATTGCTGTCAGCTTGTCGTGCACCTGCTCAATATTTGCCCCTAGCACGATAACTGCCCTTGCCATCAAACGCCGTAGATGGCGAAAAAAGCCTCCAGAGTGCGCTCCATCGACTCCTTCACTTTCGCCTGTGGCATCGTCGCAATCACCCCGAGGATGCGGCCCTCGGTCCATTCGGCTTCCGCCAGTGCGCGAAACTGCGCCGCCACCAGCATCGGATCTGCTTCACGCAGATCGCCCTTGGCGATGGCGCGCGTCATGAAATCGGCAATCGCAGTCCAGCCGCGCTTGGGGCCTTTTTCGTAATACAGGCAACCGAGTTGTGAGCGTTCGGCGTGGTAATACATCAGACGACGCACGGCAATGATTTCTGGCGACAACACCAGTTGCAGATATTTAGTGCCGAACAATTTCAAGGTGGCACGCGTATCACTGTCGTCATTCAACAACGCAAACAGCGAATCGAACTGCATACCGGCCTGATGCCGCATGACCTCCAGAAAGATTTCTTCCTTGGAAGAAAAGTAGCTGTACAAGGTCGCCTTGGAGCCGCCCAGACGGGTCGATATTTCTGCCATCGACGCCCGATCAACGCCCATCTCATTAAACACTTCCGCTGCAACATCAAGGATGGCCTGACGCCGCTCTTCACTTTTCTTGCGCATAACAATAACTGTTCTCGTAGGGCACGACCTGCGTCGATGCCGGTTGGTGACTGATGGCAACTGTGGCCTGATGCCGCGTATTTTCCATTAGTTTTGCTTGACGCTCACGAAATGTCAATACTATACTGAACTGTACAGTTTACTTTTGAGTGAAATCCATCATGCAAGTTCAAACTTTTTTCACCGCCTCTGCGGGCCTGCAACGGCTGGCCCGGTTGACGCCGGCAGCGCTGGCAGCATTGGCGCTGGCCGGTTGCGCGCAGTTTAGCGATCTCGGTCCACGCGCCGAACCCAAAGCCATCGACAGTTACCAAAGCAGTCTCGCCTTGCCCGCCAGCGCTCCCGTGGCCTGGCCGCAAGACAGCTGGTGGACTGCCTATGGCGACCAGCAACTCAATACCTTGATCGACGAAGGATTGCACGGCGCACCATCACTGGCGATTGCGCGTGCCCGTCTGCTCAAGGCCGAAGGTACGGCCCAGCAACAAGGTGCCGCATTGGCGCCGCAAGCCACGGCCAATGCCTCGCTCAGCTACACCAAGCAGAGTTACAACAACGGTTTTCCGGCGGCCTACGTGCCACAGGGTTACAACAACGAAACGCGCACCGCGCTCGACTTCAGTTACGAAATCGATTTCTGGGGAAAGAATCACGCTGCGCTGGCCGCCGCCACTTCCGAACTGGAAGCCGCACGCGCCGATGCTGCCCAAGCACGCATCACGCTGGCCACCTCGATTGCTTCGGCCTATGCCGACCTGGAACAATTGTTCAGCCAGCGCGACACCGCCGAAGCCGCCTTGAAGGTCCGCGTGGAAACCGTCGCGTTATTCCGCCAACGCCGCATCAACGGTCTCGAAACTGAAGGCAGCGTCAAGCAAGTCGAAGCGCGCAGCGCCATGGCGCAAGCCGATCTGCAAAGCGTGGATGAATCGATCGGCCTGCAACGCAACAAGCTCGCGGCGCTGGTTGGCGCCGGACCGGATCGCGGCCTGCAACTGACACGACCAGTGATCGACTTGTCCAAGCCGTTTGGCCTACCGCAGCAATTGCCGGTCAATCTGCTGGGCCGCCGTCCCGATATCGTCGCTGCGCGCTTGCGCGCCGAAGCGGCAGCCAAGCAGATCAAGGTAGCGCGTGCGGCGTTCTATCCTAACGTCAACCTGACGGCCTATCTGGGCTTCCAGTCACTGGGCATCAGCATGCTCAAGGCACCCGGATCGGACATCGGCGGTATTGGTCCGGCAATTTCCTTGCCGATCTTCGAAGGCGGACGTCTGCGCGGACAATTCCGTTCCGCCAGCGCCAGCTATGACGAAGCGGTAGCCAACTACGACAGCGCCGTAACCCAGGCATTGCAGGATGTGGCCGATGTCGCCGTCAGCGAAAAAGCCCTCGGTGGCCGCCTGGCCAGTGTGCAGGAAGCGGCGCACGCTGCCGAAGAAGCCTATCGCATCGTCAGCAATCGCTACCGCGGCGGCCTGACCAATTATCTCGACGTGCTCAATGCACAAGATGCACTGCTGACCAATCTGCGCGAGTTGTCGAATCTGCGCTCGCGCATGTTCACACTCGACGTCGCCATGGTGCGCGCGCTCGGCGGCGGCTACCAGCACGCCAGCTAATCCAACCTATACCGAAACAAAGGAATCGACATGTCCCATAGTGACTCCCAGGCAGTACAAACCATCGCCGCTAGCGAAGCGGCCAACAATGCATCCGGCAAGCGCAAGAAACTGTTCGGCATTTTCGCCGGCGTGGTCGCCATTGCTGCCATCGGCTATGGCAGCTATTGGTATTTCATCGGCTCACGTTATGTCAGTACCGACAATGCCTATACCGCAGCCGAAATTTCGCTGGTCACGCCAGCGGTGAGTGGCATCGTCTCGGCAGTCAAGGTGGTCGACACCCAATACGTCAAGCAAGGTGATGTGCTGGTGGTCATCGATAGCCGCGATGCCGTCTTGGCACTGGCCCAGGCCGAAGCCGATCTGAGCCGCGCCGAACGTCGCGTGCAAGCCTACTTCGCCAACGACAACGGTCTGGCCGCGCAAGTGCTATCGCGGGAAGCCGAGCAAAAGCGTTCAGCAGCGCAAATGCTATCGGCGCAAGCAGATCTGCAACGTGCAGAACTCGATCTGCGTCGCCGCGAAGCATTGGAAAAGAGTGGTTCGGTATCCGGTGAAGAATTGACCAATGCCCGCACCACCGTATTGACGGCACAAGCCAATCTGAAGGCTGCCGAAGCCGGCCGCATTCAAGCCGATGCCAATCGCACCGCCACACTCGGCGCGCAAAAGGCCAGCACCGTGCTGACCGCCAACACCACCGTCGACACCAATCCGGAAGTGATGCTGGCGCGCGCCAAGCGCGACCAAGCCAAGCTCGATCTGGAACGCACCGTGTTGCGTGCGCCGGTCGAAGGCGTGGTCGCACGTCGTCAAGTGCAGCCGGGTCAACGGGTGCAAGTCGGCGCGACTTTGTTGTCGGTGGTACCGACCCATAGCCTGCACGTCGATGCCAACTTCAAGGAAGGCCAACTGGCGCAAGTGCATCTGGGTCAGCCAGTCACCATGCGCGCTGACATCTACGGCAGCGCGGTCGAATATCACGGCACCGTGGTCGGCCTGTCGGGCGGCACTGGTTCAGCATTCGCCATGATTCCGGCGCAAAATGCCACCGGCAACTGGATCAAAGTAGTGCAACGTCTGCCGGTGCGCATTTCGATCAATCCGGACGAGTTGATCAAGCAGCCATTGAGCGTTGGCCTGTCGATGGATGTCTCGATCGATCTGCGCGGCAAGACTAACGACAACAGCAATGCCAAGACTGCTGCCACTTCCGCTTCGGCTGCCACCTTGTAAACAGGCGACATCATGTCCTCCAATTTTTCCGATGCCAATGTGCAGCCCCTGCAAGGTGCACAACTGGTCGGCGCCGGGCTGCTGCTGGCAGCCGCCAATTTCATCGCGGTGCTCGACACCACGATTGCCAACGTATCGGTGTCGACCATTTCCGGCGCACTCGGGGCCTCCTCCAGTCAGGGCACCTACGTCATTACCTCGTATGCAGTGGCCGAAGCCATCACCGTGCCGCTGACTGGCTGGCTGGCCAATCGCTTTGGCACAGTACGCGTGTTCATCAGTTCCATGATCATGTTCGGTCTGTTCTCGGCCTTGTGCGGCATGGCCAATTCGTTGGGCATGCTGATTGCATTCCGGGTCTTGCAAGGCCTGGCCGGTGGTCCGCTGATGCCGTTGTCGCAAACGCTGCTGCTGCGCATCTTCCCGAAGGACAAAGCACCTGCCGCCATCGGCCTGTGGGCCATGACCACGCTGATTGCACCAATTGCTGGCCCGATCCTGGGTGGCGTGTTGTGCGATCAGTACAGTTGGCCCTACATCTTCTTCATCAATGTACCGGTGGCATTGCTGTGCGGTTATATGGGCTGGAAAATGCTCAAGCGGTATGAATCGCCATTGCTCAAGCTGCCGATCGACAAAATCGGCCTGATCCTGATGATTGTCTGGGTCGCAGCCTTACAATTGATGCTCGACGAAGGCAAGGAAAAGGACTGGTTTGCGTCCAACGAAATCATCATCCTGGCCCTGGTTGCGGTTGCCGGCTTTGTCGCCTTCATGATCTGGGAGCTGACCGAACGCAATCCGATTGTCGATTTGCGGGTCTTCCGCCATCGTGGCTACAGCGCCAGCGTGACCACCATTTGTCTGGCGTTCGGGGCTTTCTTTGGCGCCACCGTGCTGACCCCATTGTGGTTGCAAGGTTACATGGGCTATACCGCCACCCACTCTGGTGAAACCACTGCCTTGAGCGGAATCCTGGCAGTGATGACAGCACCGTTCGTGGCCAAGATGTCAGTCAAGATTGATCCGCGCAAGCTGGTCTTCATCGGCGTCACCTGGCTTGGTGCCGTCACCTTGTGGCGCAGCTTTGGCAGCACCGACATGAGCAACTTCCAGATCGGCTGGCCGTTGTTGCTGCAAGGCATTGGCTTGCCCTTGTTCTTCGTGCCGCTGACCGGACTGGCACTGGCCAGCGTGGACGAATCGGAGATGGCCTCAGCCGCCGGCCTGATGAGTTTTTGCCGCACTATGTCGGGCGCGATTGCCACCTCACTGGTCAACACCGGCTGGGAAAACAAGGCGGCTTATTACCATGCCGAACTGGCCAGCATGGTCGACCAACTCGGCGACGCCAGCAACACGCTAACCCAGGCCGGACTGACGATCGAACAGGCGCGCGTGAGTATCGAACAGACTGTGCAGGCGCAAAGCATCATGTTATCGACCAACCATATCTTCATGCTGGCGGCGATTTCATTTGCACTGGCCGCTACTGCAGTCTGGTTCGCACCCAAGCCGACGCGTGTGGCCGACACCTCGTCGGCGCACTAGCAAGTCAGCTGGCAGCAATGGCAAAGGGGTGTAGCGGCATTAAAGCGGCTACACCCCTTCTTACTTGCTGAAGCTTTATTTTCTTCGGACGACCTAGCCGGGGGCGGCTCGGCAGCCGCTTACCTCAGTGCATAGTTGGATCTTTGTTTTCTTCGGACTACCTTGCCGGGTACCTCAGTGCGTAATTGAATCTTTGTTTTCTTCGGAC
>Ga0209913_1001045_pt1 | contig 17611 bp, 15 predicted proteins | sample PersoiDNA2013203_FD_185805 | JGI IMG/M metagenome (GOLD analysis project Ga0209913, IMG submission 185805) | Permafrost soil microbial communities from the Arctic, to analyse light accelerated degradation of dissolved organic matter (DOM) -... | ecosystem: Environmental > Terrestrial > Soil >... | reverse complement strand
ACATTGTCAGTGCGGTCCCTGACAACACTACCAGTCTGCGGCTGTTGAGCGGCATCTCCAGCGGCCATGCTTATCTGCTGCAAACCGATGCCAGCCTGGCGCTGCAACCGGACCTGTTGTATGGCGTCATCACACTGGGCCGGGTGAACGCACCGGGCGCGTTGACCAACCCGGTCACCGGTGCCACCGATCAGGGCGGCGTGCGCTCTTCCAGCGGCTCGCTGCGACTGCGGCTGGCGCCGGCCGGAGCGCCGTGGCAAACCGAGCTGGCGCTCGCACGTGATTGCGCCAGTGGCAGTCAGGATGCCTATCTGCCATTTGATGACATCGGCTCGCAGCGTATCTCTGTGGCGGCCGGCCTGCCGCAGCAATACGCCCAATTCCAGCAGCGTCGCTGTGCCAACAGCACGGCCTTGTCGTGGCACTATCGCTGGTCGCAATGGCGTCTGACGGCGATGTCTGCGTGGCAGACGGTGGGGATTGCGCGCAGCTTCCCGTTCGGTCCTTATTTCACGCAACAGCCGGAGCGCTGGCGTCAGAACATGCAGGAAATTCGCCTCGCCACGCCGCTTGATGAGACGTTGCCGCGCTCTTGGGATGCCGTCTTCGGCCTGTACCGGCAAGCGCTGCAACAGTGGCGCAGCTATCGCAATACGCAGGTGCTGCCGAGCGTGTCAGAGCTCATTTCGACCATGTCGGATAATCATACTCAGGCGCTGGCCGGCTACGGCGATATCACCTGGCATACCAGTGCGGCGCTGGATCTGTCGCTCGGCTTGCGAGCATCGCGCGACCAGGCATGGACCCGTTTTAACGGCAGCATGGGTGGCGTGGGCTTCGCCGATAGCGCCGCCACCAGCGGCAACCGCTTGCTGGGAAAACTATCGGCCGGTTATCAGTTCAGTGATGCCTGGCGCGGCTATGCCAATATTGCGCAGGGCTACAAACCGGGCGGCTACAATCTGGCGCCGTCCAGTCCCGCCGATGCGACGGGCTATGGTGCCGAGCGCGCCGTCAGCTACGAGCTCGGCCTGCGCCTGCACAGTACGAGCTTGCGCGCAGCGCTGGCGGTGTATCAGATCGATACCCGCGATACCCAGCTCTACAGCAGCAAAGCCGGCGCCTATCAAAGTCTGCACAATGTCGGCAACACCCGCTCGCGCGGCGCCGAGTTCAGTCTGGAGTGGCAGGCCGCGCGCCGCTGGACACTGGGCCTGGATGGCGTGATCAACCATGCCGACTTCCGCCGTTATGTCGATCCCTATGGTTGCAGCAACTGCACCGGCAAACGCGTGCCGTTTGCACCGCAGTTGGCCGTCAATCTGCAGTTGCGCGGCAAGCTGCCGTTCGCCGATAGCATGTTGTTGCCGCAACTGGCGCTGCGCTGGAGCGGCACGCAATACTTTGATACTGCCAACGAGTTGCGCCAGGGTAGCTATGCCATCATCGACGGCGCGCTTGGATGGCGCCCGCGTCACGACGTCGAGCTCACCCTGTATGCCCATAATCTGGGCAATCGGGCATACCGCACGTTCGGCTTCAGTGGCGGCACGCTGGGCAATTTTGCACAGGTCGGGACAGGGCGTACCGTGGGCGTGAACCTTGCCTTTGAGTACTGAAATTGCAGCAGACTTGCCAGTGCGACCAAAGCAGTCCAGAATAACGTCCTCGCTGCTGAAGAAGAGTGCAAAATCGCTTTAAAATCAGCAAGTTGAACTAAACTCTGCCAACCATCTGGCACCCTCATCCCCCATTACCGCATCACGAGTCCTTCATGTCAGAAAACAAGTCCGGCAAGCCTCTTTTTTACGATCCGACCGAGCATCGCATTCGCAGCTTCGTCACCCGTGCCGGTCGCCTGTCGGGCGCGCAGGCGCGCTCCATTGAGGAGCTCGGACCGACCTTCTTGTTGCCTTATGCCAAACAGACGCTGGAGATCGACAAGGTGTTCGGCCGTCAGGCGCCGACGGTGTTTGAAATCGGCTTCGGCATGGGCGAAACCAGCGCCAAGATTGCGGCGAGCATGCCGGAGAAGAATTTCATCGGTGTGGAAGTGCATACGCCGGGTGTGGGCAGTTTGCTCAAGCAGATCGGCGAGCAAGATTTGCACAATATGCGTCTGATCCAGCATGACGCGGTGGAAGTGTTGAACAACATGATTGCGCCAGGCTCGCTGGCTGGGGCGCATGTGTTTTTCCCCGATCCCTGGCACAAGGCCCGGCACAACAAGCGCCGCTTGATTCAAGGACCGTTGGTGAGCCTGCTGGCCTCGCGTCTGGCGCCTGGCGGCTACCTGCATTGCGCCACTGATTGGGAAGAATATGCGGTACAGATGCTGGAGGTGCTCAGCGCCGAACCCAGCCTGAAAAACAGTGCCGAGACCTATGCGCCACGCCCCGACTATCGCCCGGTCACCAAGTTTGAAAACCGCGGCCTGCGTCTGGGCCACGGGGTCTGGGATCTGGTGTTCATCAAACAAGCCTGAACGCTGCTGCCGACGGCGTCGACGTCATAGCTTGAACACACTAACCGTTTGCGCCAGACTGGCCGCTTGACTCTTGAGGCTTTCGGCCGCCGCTGCCGCCTGCTCCACCAGCGCGGCATTCTGCTGCGTGACCGTGTCCATCTGTACCACTGCGCGATTGACTTGGTCGATACCGATGCTTTGCTCCTGATTGGCGCGGGTAATCTCATCCATGATCACGGCGACCTGTTTTACCGCCGTGACAATGGCTTGCATGGTGTCGCCGGCGCCGCCGACCAGATTGCTGCCGCTATTGATCTTGCTCACCGAATCACCGATCAGTTCCTTGATTTCCTTGGCCGCCGTGGCGCTGCGCTGTGCCAGCGTGCGTACTTCTGAGGCCACCACGGCAAACCCGCGCCCTTGCTCGCCGGCGCGCGCCGCTTCCACTGCGGCGTTGAGCGCCAGGATATTGGTCTGAAAGGCGATGCCGTCAATCACGCTGATGATGTCGACAATCTTGTTCGAGCTTTGCTCGATCGCCTCCATGGTCTCGACCACGGCAGCGACCAGCGCGCCACCCTTGGCCGCGACACCGGCCGCATCGGCCGCCAGTTTATTGGCGTGTTGAGTATTGTCAGCATTCTTTTGCACAGTGGAGGTGAGTTCTTCCATGGCAGCGGCGGTCTCTTCCAGCGAACCGGCCTGTTCTTCGGTACGCGTTGACAAGTCCTGGTTGCCGCTGGCGATCTCCGACGAGGCAGTGGCGATGGTGTCGGTACCAAGGCGCACCTGCGAGACGATTCTGGACAAGTTACTGTTCATGTTTTTGAGCGCATGCAACAACTGTGCGGTTTCATCCTTGCCGCTGACGGTCAGATCCGAGCGCAGATCCCCGGCCGCCACTGCTTGCGCGACATTGACTGCGACACTCAGCGGCCGTGTGATGCTGGTAACCAGCCAGAATGTCACCAGCGCCCCCAACAACAAGGCCAGCAGCATCGATACCAGCAACACCACCTGCGCACTGTGAAAGGCCTGAGCAGCCTGTGCGGTGGTATCTGCATTGGCTTGTTCGGCCGCCTTGCGCACCTCGCTAACAATGTCGTCAATCATCTGGGTCGGTGCGCGATCCATGCCTTTGACTGCGCTATCAACGCGACCAACGCTGTCCAGGTCTTGCGGGTTGTAGTCCTTTTGCAACGCCGCCAGATAGGTGCTCTGTAAGGTCGTCAGCGCCTGTTCGGTCTGGCTAAGTTTATCGACGGAAATACCGAGCGCCGGCAACAATGTTCTGAGTTTTTCAAGGTTGGTCTGGGTGGCCTGACCTTCATTGATAAAGGCCTCGTGATACTTCTTGAAGGCGGCGGGATCCTTGCCGCGCAGCAAGGTGTCTTTCCACTCCTGCACCTGAATCTTGAACTGCACTTGCGCGCTGCGCGCGGCGTCAATGGCACGTTCAATGATGGCAGCTTTTTCCATGGCCTGGACATTTTGCTGGTAGCTGCCGCCTACCGTGAGCCACCCGCGTGCGCCGACCAACATGGTCGCCAGCAGCAGCAGCGCCGCCAGCAATCCCAGACGGGTGCCAATTCGCAGATCGTTGATGTGCATATATGCTCCTCTTGAATTAACCGCGGGCAACGCATCATGGCATCGATAGCTGGCCATCCAACATACTGCGTGTTTTCTTATTGAATGCTCTATTCAAGAACGGCGCAAGGCCGGTCAGGTATTTTCCAAGAGGAAACTCTGATTTCAGAGTCATGGAGATCACACTGTCTTAATCTGCCTGAGACATATTGAAAATCAGACAGCATCACTACAGTGATAGCAAATATGCAACAAACATACCAGGTGTTTTTGAGACGCCAGCGCGCCCTTGCGTGGGCATCAGGCTAAGGAGATGGTTCAGGCAGACAATTCTTCAATCAACGCAATGATTTCGGCGCCGTAGGTGTCCAGTTTCTTTTCGCCAACACCGGTGACGCCGCGCAGATCATCGAGCGAAGCCGGCTTGGCTTTGGCGATTTCACGCATGGTGGTGTCATGGAAGATGACGTAGGCCGGCACATTATGCTTGCGTGCCGTTTCGACACGCCACCAGCGCAGTTTGTCGAAGATGGTTTGCTCTGCTGCGGTGAGATCGGTTTCGACGTAGTTGGATTTGCCGGTGCCGCTGCTGCGCTTGGGCTTGACCGGCTTCTGATACTGCCGCAGTTGTATGCTTTGTTCACCGCGCAGCACCGGGCGCGCCTGTTCCGTGAGTTTGAGTGCGCTGTAGTTTTCGTGATCGACGGTGAGCAAACCGAGGGCAATGACCTGTCGCAAGACCGCCCGCCATTCAGCTTCACCGTGATCGCTGCCGATCCCGAAGACGGACAACTGATCGTGACGCCATTGCTTGATCTTGTCGCTGTCGATGCCGCGCAAGACCTCCAGCACATGGCCGGGTGCGAAACGTTGCTCAACCCGGTAGACCGTCGACAACAGTTTTTGCACCAATACCGTGCCATCAATGGTCACCGGCGGCGTCATGCAGATATCGCAATTGCCGCAGGGACGGCCTTCCTGACCAAAATACTCCAGCAAGCGCATGCGCCGGCAATGCAGGGTTTCGCACAGCCCCAGCATGGCATCGAGCTTGATGCCAAGGACCCGCTTGAAGGTTTCATCGGCCTCGGACTCGGCAATCATGCGGCGCTGCTGCACTACGTCCTGCAAACCGTAGGCCATCCAGGCATTGGCTGGCAGGCCGTCACGTCCAGCCCGGCCGGTTTCCTGATAATAGCCTTCGATACTTTTGGGCAAGTCCAGATGGGCGACGAAGCGCACATCCGGTTTGTCGATACCCATGCCGAAGGCGATGGTGGCGACCATGACGATTTTTTCTTCACGCAGAAAACGCGATTGATTGGCGCTGCGCTTGGCGTAGTCCATGCCGGCGTGATAGGCCAGGGCATTGATGCCGTGTTGTTGCAGAAATTCTGCGGTTTCTTCGACCTTTTTGCGCGACAGGCAATACACCACGCCGGCGTCTTCGGCATGCTCGCTCTCGATGAAGTCGAGCAGCTGCTTGCGGCCATTGGCCTTTTCGACGATCTGGTAGCGGATATTGGGACGGTCAAAGGAAGACACGAACTGACGTGCATCTTCCAGTTGCAGACGATGAATGATTTCTTCGCGGGTCTGCTGATCGGCCGTCGCCGTCAAGGCAATGCGCGGCACCTGCGGGAAGCGCTCGTGCAAGACCGACAGCTTGATGTACTCGGGCCGGAAATCATGGCCCCATTGCGCCACGCAATGGGCTTCGTCAATCGCAAACAAGGCAATGTGCGCGGCTTCGAGCAACTCCAGGCAGCGCGGCGTCATCAAGCGTTCCGGCGCGACATACAACACATCCAGATCGCCGCTGCGCACGCGCCGTTCGATCTGCATGGCTTCATCAAAGGTCTGGGTCGAATTGAGGAAAGCGGCGCGCACACCGACTTCTGCCAACGCATCGACCTGATCCTGCATCAACGCAATCAGCGGCGACACCACCACACCCAGGCCATCGCGCACCAGCGCTGGAATCTGATAACAGAGCGACTTGCCGCCGCCGGTGGGCATCAGTACCAGGGCGTCGCCGCCGGCCACTACATGCTGCACAATCTCGCCCTGCTGGCCGCGAAAGGAACCATAGCCGAACACTGTCTCGAGCACCTGCAAGGCGCGTGCGCGTTGGTGTTGTTCCGTTGATTGTGCGGGGTTCGTCATTTATTGCAAGAATCCCTGGCTCACGCCGACCAGCAAAAATACGCCGAGTGCCACACGGTAGACGATAAACGGCCAGGTTGAAAAACGCTCCAGCACTTTCATCAAACCCCAGATGGCACAAAATGCCGACAAGCTCGACACCACCAGACCAACCGCCAATATCGACCATGCATGCAACGGGATGTGCGCATGCCACAGTTCAGCCAATTCTTTGAGGCCTGCCAAGGCAATCGTGGGCAAACCGAGCAAGAAAGAAAAGCGCGCAGCCTCTTCCCGCTTGAAGTTGAGAAACAACGCTGCCGTGAGCGTCGATCCGGAACGTGAAACGCCGGGAATAAGGGCGCCAATCTGGGCAATGCCGACGATGATGGCGTCACGCAAACGCATCTCGCCGACCGTGCGGCGGTGACGGCAAGCCAGTTCGGAAATGGCCAGCAACAGCCCCATGCCGATACAGGAATAACCGATCACCGACAGGCTGCGCAAGGGCGAGCCGCAGCTATTGAGGACATGCGATAGCGACAGTCCAACGATGCCAATGGGAATGGTCGCCAAGATAATGGCCACGGCCAGACGGAACATCGGCGCCTGGAAATCACGCTGCTTCCAGGCCGCAATACTGCCGCCGGTCACAGCCGTGACGTCGCGCCAGAAATAGCTCACCACGGCGGCCAGTGCCGCCAGTTGCATGGCCGCTGAAAAGGCCGAACCTGGATCATGCCAGCCCAGTACTGCAGGGACGATGCGCATGTGCGCCGTCGAGGAAATGGGCAACAATTCGGTGATGCCCTGAATAATGCCGAGAATGCCGACCTGCACATAATCGAGCGATGCGAAGCCGATATCCAGACCGGCGCTACAGATGTTTGCCAAAATAAACCCCTTATTGCTTCACTTATTTGAAAATTGACAACTCAATCGATCCAGGCCACGACGCCGCTATAGGCCGTGCCCAGAATGACCAAGCCAAACACGATGCGATACCAGGCGAAGATACTGAAATCATGCGAACTGATGTAACGCAATAGCCAGCGCACGCACAGAAAGGCCGAGACGAAGGCGGCCAACGTGCCCACGGTAAACAAGGGCACATCGGCAGCGCTTAACAAAGCGCGCTCCTTGAACAGCGAATAGACAGTGGCGGCCAGCAAGGTCGGGATCGCCAGAAAGAATGAAAATTCGGTGGCCGCCTTGCGCGACAAGCCAAACATCATGCCACCAATGATGGTGGCGCCGGAGCGGCTGGTGCCGGGAATCAAGGCAAGTGCTTGGGCGCAGCCGACCTTGAAGGCATCCAGCGGCGTCATGTCGTCGACAGTATCAATGCGGGTATAGCTGAAGCGCCCTTGCTGACGACGCTCCACCCACAAAATGATCAGACCGCCGACGATAAAAGCCACTGCCACCGGCAGCGGCGCGAACAACAGCGCCTTGATCTTGGCGCTGAACAAAAACCCGAGAATGGCGGCGGGCAGAAACGCAATGATCAGATTGATCACCAACCGTTGCGCCTTGCGGTCAGAAAACAAGCCTGCCAGCACGGTGCTGATGCGGCTACGATATTCCCAGCACACCGCCAGAATGGCACCGGCCTGAATGACGATCTCGAAGACGTCGGCCTTGGCTTTGGGAAATGCTGGCCCGACAAAATCCAACAGGCTGCCCGCGAGAATGAGGTGACCGGTTGATGAAATCGGCAAAAATTCTGTCAAACCTTCGACGATGCCCATGATCAGGGCCTTGAGCATCAGAATTGTGTCCATGATGGAGGAAAAAATTGAAGGAGCCGCCGATAATGCTGGCGAAAGTCAGCATTTTACTGGTTCAGCGCCGCCCATGTGATTTTTTACCAGGGATGCCGTCTGAATCAAAAATCGGGCATTCTTGAACTGTCTGCCCAGAACAAGACCTTGCGCTGCAGCCAGCGCATCAACAGATGCAGCGTCACGCCAATGGCTGAGAGCACGAACAAGGTGGCAAACATGCCTGCCGTATCGAGGTTGACGTTCATTTGCATGATGGCATTGCCCAGTCCCTGACGGGAGCCGAGAAATTCGCCGACGATGGCGCCGAGAATACTGAAAATGATGGCCACATTGAGCCCGGCAAAAATCATCGGCAAGGCCCCCGGCAGCCGCACCATGGTGAAAATCTGCCAGCGCGTGGCGCGCAGCGAACGCATCAGTTCGAGTCGCGCGACATCAGTCGAACGCAAGCCGCTGATGACATTGACCAGAATCGGGAAGAAGGCAATGGTGGCGGCGATGATGATCTTGGAGGTAATACCAAAGCCGAACCAGATGATGAACAGCGGTGCCAATGCCACCTTGGGTGTGGTTTGAATGGCAATCAGATAGGGATACAAGGTCTTTTCGACCAGTGGAAATTGGGCAATCACACCGCCCAGCACGATGCCCGACAGCGCTGCCAGTGCAAACCCTGACATGGCTTCGGCCAGCGTGTAGAGCGCATTGTCGAGGTAACTGGTATTGACCAGTGCCAACGCAATATTGGACGGCGCCGGCATGATGTAGAGCGGAATCTGCCAATAACGAATGACCGCTTCCCAGATCAGCATCAACACCACAAATACCGTCGGAATCAGAATCAGCTCGGGGCGCGCAACCAGCGTGCGGCGCAGGCGTACCATGCTGGGGGCGGTGACGATGCGCTCAGGTTGTTGGGCCATCAGATGAATCCTTGTGTATTGAACTGACGGCGAATGCGCTTGCTGAACACGCCGAAGGCATCCGACGACATGATGTCGAGGCTGCGTTGGGCAGGTAAATCGACCGTGACCAGATCGACAATGCAACCTGGGCATTTGGACAGCACCATTACCTGAGTGCCGAGGAAAATCGCCTCGGGAATCGAGTGCGTGACAAACACAATGGTCTTGCCGGCCTGACGCCAGATGCGCAGCAATTCCAGATTCATGAGCTCACGCGTCATGGCATCGAGCGCGCCGAAGGGTTCATCCATCATCAGGATCGCAGGATCATGAATCAACGCACGGGCAATCGCTACCCGCTGTTGCATACCGCCTGAGAGTTCATGCGGATAGCGGCTGCCGACATCGGCCAACCCAACCAGCTCAAGCAGCTCCTGTGCACGCACGCGGCTGCGCTGCATCTCCAGACCCAGCACGCGCGCCGGCAACAGCACATTATCGAGTGCCGTCTTCCACGGCAGCAGCACCGGTGTCTGAAACACCATGCCGATATCGCGCTGCGGCTCACGGACTTCGACGCCATTGACCGTGATCGAACCGGCGCTGCGCGGCAGCAGGCCCGACAGTAGCTTGAGCAGCGTCGACTTGCCGCAACCGGAGGGACCGACGATGGTCATGAAGGCGCCGCGCGGCACGTTCATTGACAAGGGGCCGAGTGCATGTACCAGACTGCCGTCCTGGGTGGCGTAGGTTTTTTCGAGCGCGTCGATGATCATGATGTGCTGGCCCGATGTCGAGGCATCGTTGGCGGCCGGCCTGTCGAGGATGAACGGCGTCATGCTGGCAACCTCGATTTGATGAAGGCCAGACCGCCGCCAGCATTGACAATGTCTTGCAAAAACGGCGCCAGCGGTGCGGCTTGCATGATGCGGCCAGTGGTGACGTTGGTGATGCTGCCGGACTGGAAGTCGATGTCGAGTTGCTGGCCGTCTTCGATGGCATCGAGCACGGTGCTGTCCACCTGCAGCAGCGGTACGCCCATGAAAATCGCCAGCCGGAACGGACCGCGCGAGAGCGAGCCGCACAGCAGACCGACGCCGAGTGCTTTCATGGCCAGAAAGGGATGGCTGTGATTACTGCCGTGGGCAAAATTACGACCGGCCACGATGACGTCGCCAGCTTGCGCCTGCTGCGCAAATTCAGGCCGCACAGTATTGAGCAAGTGCTTGCTGAGCAAGCGTGGATCAAACTCAAACACATGGCGGGCGGAGATCAGCTCATCGCTGGAGATGTCGTTGCTGAACTTCCAGGCGCGGCCGCTGCTGATCTGACTCATGCGGCACTCCCACGTTGCGCCAGCAAGACAGCGGCAGCGGCAAATGCACGCGGATCAGTAATGCGGCCGGTAATGGCAGAGGCAGCTACGGTCATGGCGCTGGCCAGGTAGATTTCAGCCTCATGACTGCCCATGCGGCCGGGATCATTGCGCGTGCTGGTGCTGATGCGGCGTTCGCCGGCAGTCAGTTGGGCAATGCCACCGAAACAAGGTCCGCAGGTAGATGCGGAGATGGTCGCTCCGGCAACGCTCAACTCGGTCAGCAAGCCTTCTTGCAGTGCTTGCTGAAACACGCGCTGCGTGGCGGGAATGACCAGCAGGTTGACATCGGCGTGCACCTTGTGGCCGCGCAGGATGGTGGCGGCGGCACGCAAATCTTCAATCGAGCCGGAGGCGCAGGAGCCGATGTAGGCGTGGTTGATGACGATGTCCGACAATTCCTGCGCTTGGCGCACATGATGCGGCGACGGTGGAATCGAGACGCGCGGCGTGAGGGTATTGAGGTCCAGATCGATGGTGAGGGCGAACTCGGCATCGGCATCGCTGCTGAACAATTGCGCCTCTGGCACACCGAGCGCATGCAGGTAATCCACGCAGCGTTGATCGGCAGTGGCAATGCCTGACTTGGCCCCGGCGTCGACACACAGACCGCACAGCGTCATGCGTTCCGGTATCGACAAGGTGGCTAAACCCGCGCCCTGATATTCAATGACACGGTAGCTGGTGGCAGCATCATCGAGTTGCTGCATGGTCGCCAGCACGATATCGCGGGCAGCCACGCCATCGGGACAACTGCCGTGCAAACGCACACGAATGGTTTCCGGTACCTGCAGCCAGATCTGTCCGGTCGCCAAAATCATCGCCACTTCGAAACCGAACGGCACCGACAAGGCACCGACCGCACCCAGTCCGGGCGCGTGACTGTCGGCACCGGCGGCGAACATACCGGGCCACACCAGAGCGCGTTCGACCAGCAGCGGATGGGTAATGCCGGCGCCGTCGAAAAAGTGTCCTACCTCCAGCTCACGCGCCAGCTCACGCGTGAGCTTGTTGCGCTCAGCACCGGCTGCGCTGTGCACCGGTACTTCATGATCGATGATGACGGCCACACACTCCGGCTTGGCCAGACGGGTCACGCCGATGTCGCGCAGACGTTTGATGTAGGCGGCAAAAGAAACTTCCGGCGCACTCACCAGATCGGGCACCGCCCAGATGATCTCGCCGTGCGCGACAACGGCATCGCCGATGGCGACACGGTTGAGAATTTTTTGCGTCATGGTAGCGCCCATGGCTGTCAGCTCCGGTGATGTGGTTTGGACTCGCTGGCGGGATCATTGAGCCAGGCTTCGAAAGCGGCGGCACGTTCGACGCCGACCAGACGACCGACTTCGGCAAACGGCGTCATGCCGTCCAGCAGATGCACCGTGTCACCAGCGCCGTGCATGCTGCGCAACATGGCTTGCTGCGCCTTGACCGTCGTCTGTATCAGACTCAGCGGATACAACGCTACGGCAAAGCCGGCTTGCGCCAGCTGCGACTGAGTGTAACTCGGACGCACGGTTTCTGCGGCCACATAGATCACTGGAATAGTGACGCTGGCAGCCACTGCCGCCAACTCCTCCGGCGTGCTCAGCGAAGGCACCATGATGGCATCGGCCCCGGCTTGTTGCATGGCTTTACAACGTAGTAGCACTTCCTCGATACCATAAATGGTCATGGCATCGGTACGGCCGATAATGACAAATTCATGACTCTTGCGCGCGCTGCGTGCGGCCTTCAGGCGCAAGGCCATTTCCTCGACAGGCACCAGTTTCTTGCCGGCCATGGCGCCGCATTTCTTGGGCATGATCTGATCTTCCAGATGCAGTCCGGCCACGCCGGCTTTCTCAAATGCGCGCACCGTATCGACAATATTGGCGGCGCCGCCGTAACCGGTATCGGCATCGACGATGAGCGGAATTGATATCGATTCGACAATACGTTGCGCCTGTTGCACCATGTCTTGCATTGTCAGCAAGCCGATATCTGGCTTGCCATAACTGGCCGACAAGGAAAATCCGGTCATGTAGGCCGCCGCAAAACCCGCTTGCTCGATCAACATTGCCCCCAGCGGGTCATAACAGCCCGGCACCGGTACGGCGCCGGGCTGAGCCAATAGCTGGCGAATCACACTTCCTGGATGGTGCTGCATACTTGTACTCCTGCTGCCCGGCGTTGTTGGATTGAAATTGACCTGCATCCGCTGGTCTTCGTTGCGCTCATGCGCATGAGCCAGATTGTCGTTGCAAAAAATTAGCAAGAGTACAACACGAACTTCACCTGCTACGCGCCGATGATGTGAATTTTTTGACAATACCGATGTCAGCCGTAACTCGGTCGCGTTGTCGACGACTCAATTTTAAGACACCACATGCATTTTCGTTTGCATTACCGCGCCTGTTGCAGCGGTATTGCTCATGCCAATTTCCCGATAAATGGAAATGCTGCGCAAAGCACAACAACATTCTGGGTATAATTTTTTCAGTGTCGTGCAAAGATGGTCGAACGAGCGTATGGTTACGAAGTTGAACAACATGATGCTACTTAGTATATTAAGTTAGACCTGCAGTAAAGACGCAACAGAGGGTCTGACCAAATGCCGATGGCAAATTGGCGTAATGCCGCCAGCGGTGTTTTTCAAACGCTCTACAGTAAAAAAATAAGCCCGCTCCACCATAACCCCAGGCCACGATGATGGCCCGTATGGAGAAACAATGGCGATTATTTGGGATCCTCCGCTCGATCCGGAGGCAAGTTCATGGCGTGATACTGCGCGTCAGATAGCGCATGAATACCTGGCTCCCCGCGCGGCGGCGCTTGATCGCGACCAGCGCTACCCACGCGAAACCGTCTCCCTTCTGCACGACTGTGGCATCGCCACGATGTTCATTCCCAAAGAATACGGCGGCGGTGGCGCTACTCTGACGGCATTTTGCGCCGTTGTCGAAGAACTGGCGCAAGCCTGCGCCTCCAGCAGCGCCATCGTCGCGACGCTGCAGTTAGGTGCATGGCCGCTGCTGCGCGCTGGCAGCGCGGCGCAAAAGCAGACCTACATCACTGGACTGACACGTCAACGCCAGGCGATTTCATTTGCACTGAGCGAACAGCAAGCCGGCTCTGACCCCTCCAACATGCAAACCCTGGCCACGCCCGAAGATGGCGGCTGGCGCTTGCGTGGCACCAAGCGCTGGATTGGTGGTGGCGGCGAATGCGCACACTACATCGTCTTTGCCCAGACTGAGCCGGGCCTGGGACGGCGCGGCATTGCCGCCTATATGGTGGCAGCCGATGCGCAAGGCGTATGCAGTGAAGCACGCGAAGACAAGATGGGTATGCGTGGCACCGTCAACAGTAGTGTCGTGCTCGACACCTGGGTACCGGCACACGCCATGATCGGCGTGCCAGGTAAGGCGCTCAGACTTGCACTGGAAGCACTCAATGTCGGGCGCATCGTTGTGGCGGCTCAATCAAACGGAATTGCACTGGCCGCATTTCACGCTGCAGCCAAGCGGGCAGCGGTGCGCACCACGTTTGGAGAGGCCTTGATCAACCATCAAGGCATAGGATTCCAACTCGCCGATGTTGCAACGCGTCTATCAGCAGGTAGAATGTTGGCATACGAAACCGCACGCCACTTCGATACTGGCAAGGATGTTGCGCTCATCGGCGCACAAGCCAAATTGTTTTGCAGCGAAGCTGCGCATGATGCGGTCGATATTGGGGTTCAAGTATTTGGTGCTGAAGGTTTCGTCAAGCCTTCGCTCGTCGAACGCCTGTACCGGGATCAGCGCGCTACCGAAATTTACGAAGGCACTTCGGAGATCCAGAGACTGGTGATCGCTCGTGCGATTCATGCTGAGTTTAACAATGAGGAGCAAGCATAATGAAGGTCGACACAGTAAGTCCCGCATCGACAACCCATGAGTTTTCCGGAGACGATAACGATCCACGCAGTGAAATTCTCGATGCCGCTGCACTGGCATTCATGACCAAAGGCTATGCCGCCACCAGCATTGATGATGTGGCCGATATTCTGAGCGCTACCAAAGGCAAGATCTATCACCACTATCGCAAGAAAGCCGATCTCTTTTTCGACGTTCACAAACGCGGCATGGAAATGGATCTGACGGCGGTGCAAAACGCAGCCAGACAATCGCATCTGAAGGCTGCCGACAAACTGCGTGCCATGACCATGGCGCACATCACCGTCATCATGGACCACCTGCCCTATCAGCGCGTTGCCGTGCAAGGGCTGGAAATGCACCTGGCCGGAGAAACCACCGCAGCTCAGCGTGAAGTGCTGTCGGAAATCCTGGTGCTGCGCGATCAATATGAAACCTTGTTCCGCGAAGCAATCCAGGAAGTGCTGGACGAAGCTCAGGCGCCGCAACAGAATTTGCAGATCGTGGTGAAGGCTTTTTTTGGCGCCCTCAACTGGACCACCATCTGGTACCGCCCACGCACCGAACAAAGCGAAGAAGAAAAATTGGCTGTCGCGGAATCCATTAGCACTTTTGCAGTGCGTGGACTTGGCGTGCAATGATGCATCTGGGTGTGCATACTACCGCCTCGCCCGTGCAAGATGATGCCGTCGAATATTGGGATCGCGACAAGCTGGAACAATTCCAGCTTGTCCAATTGCGCGCGCAACTGACAAGGCTAAGCCAGCAGGGCATTGATGGCAGTAGCTATTACGCACCACTGTGGCAGCAGCTCGGTTGGCACATCGGCGAGCTAGGCTCGCTGGCCGACCTTGCCAGGCTGCCGTTTACCCGCAAGGCTGATTACGTTGCCTCAATTGATACCGGCACACCGTTCGGCAAGTTCATGGCCATCCCCCGGGCCGACGTGCGACGCATGCACTTTTCGTCGGGCACCACCACCACGCCTACACCGCAATTCTGGAGTGCAGACGACCTTGATCGCTGGGCCGAACTGTACGCACGACATGCGCGCGCACAAGGCATTGGTGCTGGCGACATCGTGCAATGCATGTTTACTTACACCTGGTTCGTCGGCGGCCTTGGCGCCACCGCTGGTTACCAGCGTGCCGGCGCCATGGTAATACCGGCCGGCAGCCAGGATACCGAACGCCAGATCAATACCCTGTTCAACTACGGCAGCACTGTGTTGTGCAGCACGCCCTCCTTCATTACCCATCTGGCCGAAGAAATCAAAAAGCGCGGCCTCGATCCGGCGGCCTCCACCGTACGCACCATCATGGTTGGCGGTGAACCGGGCGCCAGCATCCCGGCTACACGAGCCCGCATCGAAGCCCTGTGGGGCGCACGCTGCTACGACGCTTATGGCTGTCTTGAATTCCAGCCCATCGCCGGCGAATGCAGTGCCCAGAGCGGGCTGCATCTAGCCGAAGATTTCACCTATGCGGAAGTGGTTGATGCCGACACCGGCCTGGCCGTTGATGACGGAACTGCCGGCGTGCTGGTACTCACGCATCTCGACAAGCAAGCCGGCCCGCTGGTGCGCTGGTGGACTGGCGACGTGGTAGTGCGCGATCGCACTCCATGCAGCTGCGGTCGCACCCATGCGCGCCTGATCGGAGGCGTGCGCGGACGCGCCGACGATATGCTGGTCATCCGTGGCGTCAATGTGTTTCCCTCTGCGGTGGAAGAGCTGGTGCGCAGCACGCCCGGTTTGAGTGACGAATATCAGTTGGTCATCGATCATTCGGTGCGCGATGCCGCCGGATTCATGAGCGCGCTGCATCTGCGGGTGGAGAAACTCGACCCTGACGCCGATGGCATTGGCCTGGCCAAGCAATTGGCGCACGACATCAAACAGTATCTGCATGTCGGCGCGCACATTGATGTACTGCCGCTGGGCAGCCTCATCCGCAGCACGCACAAGGCCAAACGGGTGGTCACGGAAGAGTGAAACGGCCTCATCAGCGGCTTGCCAGTCTGGTCTGAAACTACGATTTTGCGTTGAATTCATACGTGCGGGTATCCAACGACTTCGGTAGCATCTGATGCTGTCTGATCCACTTCACTCCCGAGGAACACTCATGTCATCCCTGTTTGCCTCATCCGTGGCCTCACCGTTGGTCCTGGCAGCAAGCATCGCAGCCACGCTATGCACATCACCTGCGTTGGCGCTGGATAAAGAAAAAGTCACCATCGCCATCGGCACCGAGGTACTCGATGCCTCACAGGTAAATAACACCTCGCTGCCGATCTATACCAAATGCTGGGCCAATGCCGGGCTCGACGTCACGCTGCAACCGACCAACTCCACCACGGCGATGCAAGCGGTATTGAGCGGCCAGGCCGACCTGGTCAACATGGGGCCGGCGGCAGCCATCATCGCGCGCGCCAAGGGCGCACCGATCAAGGCGGTGTATCTGAACATGCGCCATAATTTCCAGTTTCCGGTGGTGCTGGACTCTTCGCCGATCAAATCACTGGCCGACTTCAAGGGTAAAACCATCGGCGTGATCTCGTATGGCGCGCAGATGGTGCAGATTTTCCGCGGCATGATCAGCGAAGCCGGGCTCAATCCGGACAAGGACGTCAGCTTCGTGGAAACCGGCGCCGGTGCGCAAGCAGTGACGGCCTTGACGCGTGGCCGCGTGGATATCTGGGGTACCTGGGATTCGCAAATCGCCACGGCAGAAAACATGGGTATCAAACTGCGTCGCTTCTCTTCACCCTACGCCGACAAACTCAACTTCGGCGGTTCTTATTTTGTGCGAGACGACATGATCAGCAAGCGTCCGCATGTGATTGAAAAAGTCTTGCGTTGTGTGGCAATGGGATCAGTGACGGCCATCGCCAATCCACAAGGTGCCTTGAAGGTGCACTGGAAGGTTTTCCCGTTGACCAAGCCGGCCAGCATCGATGAAGCCACCGCCGTCAAGCAGGGCTTACACATCATCAATACGCGCAACGAATTCCTCAAACTGGAGCCAGGTGTCAAATGGGGAGAGATTCCGATCAGCGCGGTGGCCAACATGGTGGCTTTCATGAAGGCCAATAATGTGATTCAAACCAGTCCCAAACTGGAAGACCTCTATACCAATCAATTCATCCCGGCCATCAATGATTTTGATAGCGCCAAAGTGATCGCTGCGGCCAAGGCCTTGCCGCAATAAACCGCTACAGACCCAGCCAGACCCAGCATTAATCAGGCTGGGTCTCGCGCTCCAGCCAACCCAGCCAATGCATGGCCTGGGTGCGGCTATCGCCACACATCTCTACTGATGCTTGCAGCCCGGCACAAAACACCGGCCGCTCCGGCTGACCAAAAATTGCACAACGCATATCGTCCATCAATTGCACGCAGGGCACCCCTGCCGGCTTGCCATTGGGCATGCCGGGAATCG
>Ga0209913_1001044_pt1 | contig 17635 bp, 16 predicted proteins | sample PersoiDNA2013203_FD_185805 | JGI IMG/M metagenome (GOLD analysis project Ga0209913, IMG submission 185805) | Permafrost soil microbial communities from the Arctic, to analyse light accelerated degradation of dissolved organic matter (DOM) -... | ecosystem: Environmental > Terrestrial > Soil >... | reverse complement strand
CCGCCCAAACTGGCCACCTGGTATTCTCGACGCTGCATACCAACGATGCACCGGCGACACTCACGCGGCTGCTCAACATGGGTGTACCGGCGTTTAATCTGGCCGCGTCCATCATCATGATCACCGCGCAGCGGCTGGTACGACGCCTGTGCAGTTGCAAGCAGATCCTGCAGACAACGCACGCCGCCTTGCGCGCAGCCGGTTTCAGCCCAGACGCGCTAAGCGCTGACTGGCAGCCATTTGGCGCGACCGGTTGTCAGCGTTGTGGTGGCAGCGGTTATCGGGGGAGGATCGGCATCTATCAAATCATGCCAATCAGCAAGTCCATCGAAAGTCTGATTCTGGCCCATGCCAGCACCCAGGACATCGCCGCACAGGCACAGCGTGAAGGCGTGCTGTCGTTGCGTCAGGCGGGTTTGCAAAAGGTGCGCGAAGGCTTGGTCAGCCTGGAAGAAGTCATCGCCTGTACCGACGCATGAGCACGCCGCCACGTTCACCCACGACAACACTGTACCAATGGCAAGGTAAAGATCGCCAGGGCCGGCAGCTACGCGGCGAAATGCGTGCCAATGGCATGGCCATGGTGAGTGTCAGTCTGCGCCGCCAAGGTATAGAAGCCGTGACGATCCGCAAGAAACCGCGTGCCCGTACACCGGCCCTACGTAGCAAGGACATCGCGCTGTTCACGCGACAACTGGCCGCCATGCTCAAAGCCGGTATTCCCTTGCTGCAGGCCTTCAGCGTAGTGGCCCGAAGTCAGTCCAACGCAACGTTGGCGCAACTCATTGAGCAGTTGCGCCGTGATGTCGAGAGCGGCAGCAGTCTGCACCAGGCGCTGGCACGTCATCCACGTTACTTCAATGCACTGTATTGCCATCTGGTGGCTGCCGGCGAGCAGGCCGGGATGCTCGACGCCTTGCTCGCCAGCCTGGCTCACCATCAAGAAAAAACGCTACGCATCCAAAGTCAGATCCGCACGGCCCTGATTTACCCGCTCGCCATCGTCAGCTGCGCCGCTCTGGTGACCGCGGTCATCATGATCTGGGTGGTACCGTCGTTCAAACAGGTATTCAGCAGTTTCGGCGCAACCTTGCCTTGGCCGACGCTGGTGGTTATTGGCATCTCTGATTTCCTGGTCGATTTCTGGCTGCTGTTGCTGATGCTCATTGCTACAGGCGGCTTGCTGGCAACCCGCCTGTGGCGGCACTCTCCAACCTGGCGTGCGCGTGCGGAGCGGCTATCGCTGCGCCTGCCTTTATTGGGCGCGATTGTGCGCAAGGCGGCGGTGGCACGCTGGACCCGCACGTTGGCCACTATGTTCGGTGCCGGCGTGCCGCTGGTCGAAGCCTTGCAAGCTGTGGCCGGCGCCACCGGCAATGCCGCTTATACGGAGATCACCGGCGTCATCGCAGAACAAGTCGGCAATGGCGTCAGTCTGGCCGCCGCCATTGAACAACACGCTCTGTTTCCAGACATGGTCGGACAAATGGCGGCAATCGGTGAAGAATCCGGAGCGCTCGATGCAATGCTTGAAAAAGTAGCTGATTTTTACGAAATAGAAGTCAATGAAGCTGTGGCGTCACTGTCGACCTTGCTGGAACCGATTATCATGGTGGTACTGGGCGTGGTTATCGGTGCGTTGGTGATTGCCATGTACCTGCCTATTTTCAAACTGGGATCCGTGATTTGATGCTGTCGTTGCCGCCAATACTGAATTTCGCCAACCCACAGGGGAGCATGGCGATGATGATTGCCGGCATGCTTGGCCTGTTGATCGGCAGCTTCCTCAATGTGGTCATTCATCGGCTGCCGCAAATGATGCAGCGCGAGGCCGACAATTACCTGGCGCATGAAAGTGGCCAGGAACTGCCGCACCAGCAACCCTATAATCTGCTCACGCCGCGCTCGACTTGTCCATCCTGTGGCACGCCAGTGGCAGCTATCCATAATATTCCGGTACTCAGCTACCTCATGCTGCGTGGGCGTTGTGCGCATTGCAAGGTGCCAATTCCGGCGCGCTATCCTAGTGTGGAAATCCTCAGCGCCGCCTTGTCGGCCTTGACGATAGGCCAGTTAGGACTCGGCGCCCATGGTCTGATGGCGCTAGTCCTGGTGTATTTTCTGATTGCACTCAGCTTCATCGATGCGCGCACACAATTATTGCCCGACAGCCTGACACTGCCGCTACTCTGGCTGGGACTGCTGGTCAATCTGAGCGGACTGTTTACACCTTTACACGCGGCGGTGCTGGGCGCGATGCTAGGCTACCTTTCGCTATGGACAATTTATTGGCTGTTCCGTCTAGCTACTGGCAAGGAAGGTATGGGCTACGGCGATTTCAAGCTCATGGCCGCACTAGGTGCCTGGCTCGGCTGGCAGGCGCTACCACTGATTCTATTGCTGGCGTCAGCTCTGGGCGCTGTCGTCGGCATTGCCTTGGTATTGCTGAAAAAACATTCTTCCGGCCAGACCTTGCCGTTCGGCCCTTATCTGGCGCTGGCCGGTCTGTTGATGCTACTGTATGGGGCAGACTTACTGTCCAAGTTCAATCTTGGCCTCTACTGACAATCAGCTCTCCATGACTTCTCCGACCTCGGCCGCAGACCGTCCCTTTTCCATCGGCCTCACCGGCGGCATCGGTAGCGGCAAAACCACCGTGGCCAATCTGTTCGGCGCACGCGGCGCAGCCGTCATCGATACCGACCTCATCGCTCATGCGCTGACAGCACCTGATGGTATTGCCATTGATGCCATTCGCACGACATTTGGCGCCACCTTCATTAACACAGATGGCGCCATGGACCGTGCCCGTATGCGCGACCATGTTTTCGCCGACCCGCTCCAGCGCAAGCGCCTGGAGGCCATCCTGCATCCGCTGATCCGCAGCGAAACTACGCGCGCCGCTGCAGCCGCGCAGGGACTCTATCTGATTTTTGTCGTACCACTATTGGTCGAGTCACAACAATGGGCCGGACGTACTGCACGCGTGCTGGTGGTTGATTGTGCCGAAGAAATCCAGATCAGCCGCGTCATGCAGCGTAACGGCATGACCCGCTCACAAGTGGAAGCCATCATGGCGGCCCAGGCCACGCGTGCGCAGCGCCTGGCGGCAGCCGATGACATTATCGAAAACAACCTCGATAGCGCCGCACTGTCGGCACAAATTGATGGTCTGCACACTCGCTATCTGACACTGGCAAAAACCTACGGACAAAACAAATAACGCTGGGCATTTGTAATTTTTGTCAGCATGGGTCAGAATCACATAAATTAGACGCGCATTCTAACTATCTCAATGTTTTTTGATATTCGAAGACGTATTGGTAAGGCGCGTTGTCGAATCCGGTTCAACTATAAAGGGACGCAGCTTTGATCGTTTACGAATACCCTTTCAACGAGCGTATTCGCACGCTGTTGCGGTTGGAGGATTTGCACGAAAAATTCGTGTTCTTCCTGCATCAGGAAAGTCCGCTGCAACATCATGTCGCACTCTCCACGATTTTCGAAATGCTCGAAGTGGCTGGTCGTGCCGACCTCAAGTCCGATCTATTGCAAGAACTGGAACGCCAGAAGCAAATCTTGCTGGCCTATCAGTCCAATCCAAATGTCGAACCCGAGATGCTTAACGCCATTCTCAGTGAAGTTGATCGCGCCAGCGTTGCACTAGCCGCTTCGCAGGGCAAGACCGGTCAAAACATTCGCGACAACGAATGGCTCATGAGCATCCGAGGCCGCTCCATCATTCCAGGCGGGGCCTGCGAATTCGACCTGCCGTCTTACTACGCCTGGCAAAAACGTACGCCAGAACAACGTTTCGCTGACATTTCCAACTGGTTTGCACCGATGGTGCCCTTGTTCGATGCGGTCACTATCGTCATGCGCCTGCTACGCGAATCTGGTCATGCCGCCAAAATCAATGCTGATGGCGGTAGTTACCAACAGATGCTGCAAGGAAAAATTTATCAGATGCTGCGTTTGATGATTGATGAAGAATTGGGGGCGATTCCCGAAATTTCTGCCAACAAGTACATGCTGTGGGTGCGCTTCACTTCACAGGATGGCGATATGAAGCCCAAGCCGTTTGAGGGTGAAGTACCCTTTGAGCTGGCCTTGTGCGGTTTTTGAAGAGAATTAAGTATGGCTACCATCGTAGACTGCCCGACTTGCGGCACCAAAGTGGAATGGACTGAAAAGAATAAATTCCGACCGTTTTGCTCGGAGCGTTGCAAGCAGATTGACCTCGGCGCCTGGGCCGAAGAAAAATACACCATCCCTGCAGTGAACCTCCCTGAAGATCAGGATGAGGGCAATGCTTCCAGTACGTCGATACAGTAATCTGGCTTAGATCGGCAGACGCAGACGCTCTATCCATTCAATCAAGGGAATTGTCGCCGGCAACAGCGGCTCCACGTTGACGCTGCCCTGCCAGGCAAACGCCTGCCCTTCCAGACTTTGTGGCTCACCGCGCCATTCCCGGCTGATGTAAAAATGCAACCGCACATGAGCATGCGGATAAACGTGCTCGACGCCACACCAAGGCTCGGCTGAAATGACTTCAATCCCGAGCTCTTCCAAAAATTCGCGCTTGAGCGCATCCAGAATGGCCTCTCCGGCCTCGACTTTACCGCCGGGAAACTCCCAATAGCCGGCATAAGGTTTACCCGGCGGACGCTGACCGAGCAGCACATCGCCGTTGGGCTGCATCAGAATGCCGACGGCAACGTCAATGGGTGCTGGTGTTTGAGCAGTGGGCGACATCAGGCTTGCAACTTTCCAGCGTAATCCTTGGAGAACTGCCAAGCCACCCGGCCGGAACGTGAACTGCGTTGCAACGCCCAGCGTAAGGCATCGCCACGCGCCTCTTCAATTTGCACTGCATTGCAGCCGAAATGGCTCAGCCAATGCGCGACGATTTCAAGGTAATCATCCTGTTTAAAGGGATAAAACGTCACCCACAGGCCGAAACGCTCCGACAGGGAAATTTTCTCTTCAACCGTTTCGCCCGGATGCAAATCACCATCTTCAGTGTGCTGATAAGTGGTGTTATCCGACATGCGCTCCGGCATCAGATGACGGCGATTGGAGGTGGCATAGATCAGAACATTGTCCGATTGTGCCGAAATACTGCCATCGAGCGCAACTTTGAGTGCCTTGTAGCCGCTTTCGCCCTCTTCAAACGACAAATCGTCGCAAAAGACAATGAAACGCTCCGGACGCGCCGATACCAGATCGACAATATCGGGCAAATCGTGCAAATCATCCTTGTCTACCTCGATCAAACGCAAGCCGCGATCGGCATACTGATTCAGACAAGCCTTGATCAGCGAAGACTTACCGGTGCCGCGAGCGCCGGTGAGCAAGACATTATTGGCCGGACGCTGCTCGACGAATTGCCGGGTATTCTGATCAATCTGCTCCTTTTGCGGGCCGATATGATGCAAGTCGGACAAGGCGATCTGCGAGATATGGCCGACCGGTTGCAGATAACCGGAAACATTGCCCTGACGACGCCGCCAGCGAAACGCCACGCCCTGATCCCAGTCGGTTGCAGCAGCAGACGGTGGCAGGATGGATTCGATACGCGCCAACAGGGCTTCAGCGCGCAACAGGAATTGGTCTAATTGGGTCATAAAAATAAGAAATGATGCTCAAACGGCCTCTGAATGTGGTCAGAAGCGTAGCGAGCGGGCCAAGGTCGGTGCGAGAAGCGCAGCCGTACTCAAGTACGGTGAGCATCGCAGCGCCGAGATTGGTCCGCACAGTAGCTTATGACCGCATTCAGGAACGGTAGTCGGCATTGATGGTGACATACTCGTGGGAAAGATCACAGGTCCACACCGAGGCTTTGGCCGCACCGCGACCCAGTTTCACGCGCACCACGATCTCGCTCTTCTTCATGACGCGCTGACCGTCCTCTTCCTGATATTCCGGATTACGACCGCCGTTCTTGGCAACCCAGACATCATCCAGATACAGATTGAGCTTGGAAACATCCAGATCATCCACACCGGCATAGCCAATCGCTGCCAGAATGCGCCCCAGATTCGGATCCGAAGCAAAGAACGCCGTCTTGACCAGTGGGGAATGGGCGATCGAATAAGCGATCTTGCGGCACTCTTCCACGTTCTTACCGTCTTCAACCGTCACTTCAATGAATTTGGTCGCACCTTCACCGTCACGAATGATCTGGTGAGCCAGATGCTGCGACAAGGATGTCACGGCAACTGCCAGTTCGCGGTATTCAGTGCTGTCGGCACTAGTGATTTCCAATTCACCGGCACCGGTGGCGATCAGCATGAAGGAATCGTTGGTCGAAGTATCGCCGTCGATGGTAATGCAGTTGAAGGACTGATCAGCGGCATCCTTGACCAACTGATTGAGCAGCGCCTGCGGCAGTTTCGCGTCGAAAGCCAGGAAACCCAGCATGGTCGCCATATTTGGCTTGATCATGCCAGCCCCTTTGCTGATGCCGGTCATGACAACTTGCTTGCCGGCGATGGTCAAGGTACGCGAGGCCGCTTTGGGCTGCGTATCGGTAGTCATGATGGACTCAGCAGCATTGAACCAGTTATCAGCCTGCAGATTGGCAATGGCCTTGGGCAACCCCGCCTTGATCCGGTCTACCGGTAAAGGCTCCAGGATGACGCCGGTTGAGAATGGCAGAATTTGTTGCGGCTGCAGGTCCAGCAAAGCGGCCAATTCGGCACAGGTCTCGTTGGCGCGTGCCAGACCTTCTTCACCGGTGCCGGCATTGGCATTGCCGGTATTGATGACCAATGCACGGATAGGTGCGGCGACACTCACTTGCTCCAGATGCGTCTTGCACACCTGTACCGGTGCTGCGCAGAAACGATTGAGCGTAAAGACACCAGCGATGGTCGCGCTGGGTGCCAGTTTCATGACCAGCAAATCCTTGCGATTGGCTTTACGCACACCGGCTTCGGCGTAACCCAGCTCAATGCCGGCAACAGGTTTGAGGTCGGCGGAAACAGGAATAGGTGAATTGACGGCCATGATTATGTAGTCTGTGATCAGTAAAAGAAAAATGAGGGAAGAAGTCAGAGCGTTATTGTAGCCGCATCGGATGACAGGAATATGTTTTCACCGTCAACGATGACGCCTCAAGGCATCAGGTTCTTGACCACCACGAACCAGCGCCGCCGTTCGGTGGGAATGACCACACCAGCCGGACTCAGAAGGATCAACGACTCCGACACTGAATTATAGACATTGCCGCCGATCACGCCGGCCCACCCCTGTTGCGCATGTACCTCGAACACCAGGTCGCAATGACCGGGTATGCCCGGGTGGATGTCGGCTATTGTATCGACCATATTATTGTCACGCGCCGTACAAATGAGATCGCCTGGCACCACTGCCGTACTGGCTGCCGGCCGCAACACAAACAAGGGATCTGGCTCATCCTGACGCTGCTTGAGGAAACTCAGATAGCTGAAATGTGCTTCGTTGGGTAAAAAATCGTCGGGTGCCACGCCCGCCGTTTGCATCAAATAAGAAATAAACGCCGCCGACCAGGGCTGTTGGGTGTCCGCACCGGTATAACTTCTACCGACCGACTGCCAATACAGTGCGATGCGCTGCACCGCCTCACCTTCATCCTCCAACAGACCCAGGCGTGGTGCGCTCAGCGGTTCATGGCGCATATCAATTTGCTGACCACCGAAGAAGGTCCATTCGTTTTCGGCGGCAACCAGCAAGGCGGCGCGGTGTGGCGCATTCTCCCGGCGCGATATTGGCTGCTCCTGCTCAGTCAGATTGCTGGCACATGCCGTCAACAGAGACAGGACCAACGACGCCGCCAAGGTGCGTAACTGCATTTCTTTCATTACTTCACCTGTCGATATATTGAACAACCTGCAATAAATGAAAAAGCCGCGCTCAATTTTCTTGAGCGCGGCTTTTCATGGGACTGGCCAGAGCCTTAACTCAGGCCAGTTTTCCGTGGCACTGCTTGTATTTCTTGCCGCTGCCGCATGGGCAAGGATCATTACGACCAACCTTGGGCAATCCGTTGATCTGCGGCTGGCTGTGATCATTGTCAGGCAACGCGGTCGGTGCCAGCAACTCTTCCGGTGCCGCATTGGCATCGAAATCAGCGTGCTGGAAATGCACGTTTTCCACATGCGACTGCGCCATGTTCTCTTCCGCCGCTTCAATTGCTTCACGGCTTTCGATACGCACGGTCATGACAATCTTGATCACTTCATTCTTGATCAGGTCGAGCATCTGGGCAAACAACTCAAACGCTTCACGTTTGTATTCCTGCTTGGGATTCTTTTGCGCGTAACCACGCAGGTGAATACCTTGACGCAGATGATCCAGCGCTGCCAGATGTTCGCGCCAGTGACTGTCGATGCTTTGCAGCATGACACTGCGCTCGAAACCACTGAACGACTCCTTGCCGACCACATCGACCTTCGCCTTGTAGGTCGACTCTGCCGTCGACAACACGCGCGCCAACAACTCTTCGACACTCAGATCCGGCTCGGATTCGAGTATCGCCGCCAGCGGCACGGTCAGTTGCCATTCACTGGAGAGCGCAGCTTCCAGCGCAGGAATATCCCATTGCTCTTCAACCGATTCGGGCGGCACATGGGTATGGAACAATTCCCCAAATACGCCTTCACGCAGCGAAGTGATCATTTCCTCCATCTCGGCCGATTCCAGCAATTCATTACGCTGCTGATAAATCACCTTGCGCTGGTCGTTGGCGACGTCGTCATATTCCAGCAATTGCTTGCGGATATCGAAGTTGCGCGCTTCCACCTTGCGCTGTGCCGATTCAATCGAACGCGTGACGATACCGGCTTCAATCGGTTCGCCTTCGGGCATCTTCAGCCGCTCCATGATGGCACGCACGCGGTCGCCAGCAAAAATGCGCAGCAAAGCGTCGTCCAGCGACAGGTAGAAGCGCGAGGAACCTGGATCACCCTGACGACCGGAACGACCGCGCAACTGATTGTCGACGCGCCGCGATTCATGACGTTCGGTACCGATGATGTGCAAACCGCCAGCGCCGACCACATGGTCGTGCAGCGATTGCCATTCATCGCGCAACTTGTTGGCTTGCGCCTCTTTGTCGGCATCGCTGAGCGCAGCATCGGCTTCAATGATCTGAATTTGTTTCTCGACATTGCCGCCCAGCACGATATCGGTACCGCGACCGGCCATATTGGTGGCGATAGTAATCATCTTGGGACGTCCGGCCTGCGCAATGATTTCGGCTTCGCGCGCATGCTGCTTGGCGTTGAGCACGTTATGCGGAAGTTTGGCCTGATTCAGGATGCCAGAGAGCAACTCGGAATTTTCAATCGACGTGGTGCCAACCAATACCGGCTGACCACGTTCATAGCAATCCTGAATGTCCTTGAGCATCGCCATGTATTTCTCTTGCGACGACTTGTACACCTGATCCTGGCGGTCCTTGCGGGCACTCGGACGATTTGGCGGAATGACCACCGTTTCCAGGCTGTAGATTTCCTGGAATTCATACGCTTCCGTGTCGGCAGTACCGGTCATGCCGGACAGTCTGCCGTACATGCGGAAGTAGTTCTGGAAAGTGATCGATGCCAGCGTCTGGTTCTCGTTCTGGATCTTGACCTTTTCCTTGGCTTCGACCGCCTGGTGCAGGCCGTCGGACCAACGCCGCCCCGTCATCAGACGACCGGTGAATTCATCGACGATCACCACTTCGCCGTTCTGCACCACGTATTGCTGATCCTTGTGATACAGGGTGTGCGCGCGCAAGGCTGCGTACAGATGATGCACCAACGAAATGTTGGCGGCATCATAAAGCGATGCACCTTCCGGCAGCAAGCCCATGTTGGTGAGGATCTGCTCGGCCTTTTCATGGCCGGCCTCGGTCAGTAAGACCTGATGGCCCTTCTCATCCTTGGTGTAATCGCCTGGGACTTCAACCTTGCCTTTGCCGTCCGGGGTTTCTTCACCGATCTGCAAGGTCAGCATCAACGGAACTTCGTTGATTTTGTGATACAGGTCCGTGTGATTCTCGGCTTGGCCGGAGATGATCAGCGGCGTACGCGCTTCATCAATGAGTATGGAATCGACTTCATCGACAATGGCGAAATTGAGGCCGCGCTGCACGCGGTCACCGCTGTCGAAGACCATGTTGTCGCGCAGGTAGTCGAAACCGAATTCGTTGTTGGTACCGTAAGTAATATCGGCAGCATAAGCACCTTGCTTGAGGTCATGCTCCATCTGCGAAAGATTCACGCCAGTGGTCAGTCCCAACCAGCTATACAGACGCGCCATCCATTCGGCATCGCGCTGGGCCAGATAATCATTGACCGTGACGACGTGCACGCCCTTGCCCGACAGCGCATTCAAATAGGCCGGCAGCGTTGCCATGAGCGTCTTGCCTTCGCCCGTGCGCATTTCCGCGATCTTGCCGAAATGCAAAGCCATGCCACCAATCAACTGGACGTCGAAGTGACGCATCTTGAGTACGCGCTTGCTAGCTTCGCGACAGACTGCAAAGGCTTCCGGCAAAATATCGTCAAGTTTGCTGCCACTGGCTATGCGCTGCTTGAATTCCGGCGTCTTGGCTTGCAGCTCGGTATCCGACAGCTTCTCGACATCCGGCTCGAGCGCATTGATTTGACGGACAATTTTTTGATATTGTTTGAGCAGTCGCTGATTGCGGCTACCGAAAATCTGGGTCAGTAATGACATGCTTGGATTCTAAAAAAGCGCCGAAAAAATGACTCTGCGCGGCCATATTTGCACGCGCGGAACCGCAATGAGGCAGAGTGAGGCTAATAAACCTTGGATTTTAGCACGCCGGCAAGCGCTGACAGTGTTAGCTCCAGCGCCAAGGACATGCCCGACATCGAGCTTGCCGTCGACATACCGTCAATAGATCAGGCCTGGCCGAAAAGATTCAAGATCATTGTTCCAACTCTGATTAATGCCCGGCGACGAAAACCGGCGCCGCTTTAGGAGCGTTGCCACCCAAAGCCAGAAACTTGCGCGGATCTTGCGCAACGCCGCGAATACGAACCTCGAAGTGCAGATGGGGACCGGTAGATCGGCCGGTAGTACCGATATCGGCGACATGCTGGCCCCGCTTGACGATGTCGCCTACCTTCACGTAGAGCCGGGAAGCATGCGCATATCGAGTGATGAGATCATTGCCGTGATCAATCTCCAGCATGTTGCCAAACTGATAATGATATTCGGCGGCAATGACTACGCCGGCAGCAGCAGCGACAATCGGCGTGCCGGTCGGCGCCGGAAAATCCAGACCTTCGTGAAACGCATTTTGGCCGGTAAAGGGATCGATGCGCCAGCCGAAGCTTGACGAATTATAGGCGACATTGACCGGTGGATTGGTCGGTAACAGGCGCGATTTGATCTTGTCACTCATCAGGGTCGATTCGACCGCATTCATATAATCACTGCGATGCCCGACATCAAGCGCGAGCGCATCAAGCATTTTTTGCAATTCGCTGATACTGAAGTCACGTCCAGGGCCACCGATGTCGGAGGTTTCCATGCCGCCACGACCTGGTTTTTCCTTGAAATTAAATGCCTCCGGGCGCACGCCGGCCAAACCCTGTACACGTTCGCCAAGTGCATCCAGGCGCATCAGTTGAGCCTGCATTTCGCCCAGCTTGACCGCCATTACAGCAAGGTTTTCTTTAAGATATTTTTCCTTGCGATCATCTTCCTGCCGGGTCATCGCCACTAACAGCTTGTGCAACATTGGTGAGCTTTCGCCATCGGCAGCATTGCGCAAGACTAGAAAAGACAGCAGGACGGCGCAAGCGATAATACTCGTAGACAAGAACAACAGCAGCGCCAACACATGCCGGGAGCTAAGGGTGACGGAGCGGGCACGGGTAAAGCGGGGGTGCAACAAAATAATTTGCATCTTTACTCCTATGTCTCTCATTCGCAAAGAATGAGATGTGATAAGGTCTAAAGATGAAGTATGCCCCCACATTTACCCCTTATCGCCGAGGCCCATCGGCTGCGCAGCTCATGCGCAAGCCCAAGGACGCTACAGATTTTTTGCGCTCTGATAATGCGATGGCAGCATTCATGCCTGCAATTACCCGCATGGCTGCGCTGCAAAAAAATTGCGCCGCGATCCTGCCGGCTCTTTTTAATTCTTGCGATGTCATGAATTTCGAAGCTGGGCAGTTGGTCTTGAGCATGCCCAATGCCGCACTTGCTACAAAGCTCAAACAACAGCTGCCGAAATTGCAAGATCGTCTATTAAAAGATGGATGGCAGGTTAATGCAATCCGTATCAAAGTGCAAGTTGGCAGGAATTATGTCGTCCCGGTCGAGCGGCGACAACTGACTTTACCTCGCCTTGCGGTTTCGGCTTTCGCTGAGCTCAACGATGCGCTTGAGGATTCACCGCGTAACCAGGCGCTCAAGCTTGCCTTGGCGAACATGGTACGCCGTAATCTCGATGCTGGGTAAGCAAGATTTGGCACAAACAGAATGGCACAAGTCTGATTTCAGACGCTAAAAAGCCGCCGTATCAATAGTAACAGCGGCTTTTTGGCACGTACAAGACAGCAATCAGATCGCCTTCTCACACCTGATCAATTCAGCGCCCATTCCTGCTCCGCCTGCATGACATAGGTTTTCGGCGCGGTTTCCAGCGTGTCGAAAGTGACAATTTCATAGGCATCCGGACGCGCAAGCAAGGCGCGCAACAATTGATTGTTGAGGCCATGTCCTGATTTGTGCGCATCGTATCCCGCCAGCAAGGGATGACCAATCAGATAAAGATCGCCAATGGCGTCGAGAATCTTGTGGCGCACGAATTCATTGTCGTAACGCAAGCCATCGGCATTGAGAATCCGATATTCATCCATGACAATAGCGTTTTCAAACGAACCTCCACGCGCCAATCCCATGCCGCGCAAGGTTTCCACATCCTGCATGAAACCGAAGGTGCGAGCGCGAGCGATTTCCTTGACGTAGGATTCGAAACCGAAATCCACCTCGGCAATCTGCCCTGTACCATCGACAGCAGGATGATTGAATTCGATGAAAAACTTGAGTTTGAAACCATTGTATGGCTCCAGGCGCGCCCATTTTTCCTTATCGCCTTCGCCTTCTCGCACTTCCACCGGCTTGAGCACTCGAATAAATTTCTTGGCGGCATTTTGTTCTTGCAAACCGGCTTGCTGGAGCAAAAAGACAAAAGACGATGCCGAACCATCCATGATGGGAATTTCTTCGGCAGTCAGATCAATGACGAGATTATCCACACCCAGGCCAGCACATGCCGAGAGCAGATGCTCCACCGTGGAAACACGGGCGCCGTCCTTGGACAGCACTGACGCCATGCGGGTGTCGCCAATGCCGGTCGCCGTTGCCGGAAACTCTACAATAGGATCAAGATCGACACGCCGGAACACAATGCCGGCGTCGATTGGCGCCGGGCGCAGGGTCAACTCCACCTTAGTGCCGGAGTGCAAGCCTACGCCAATGGTGCTGACAAGTTTTTTAATGGTGCGCTGTTTTAACATCTCGTCATTATAGCCAAGATGCCTTGCCAGCTGCTTTTGGCTTGCCTCTTACTGTTGCAAAAATGTCCGCCGTGCAAGAAAGCAAATACAAAGCGCGGATGCTCTTAAGAAAGTATCCGCGCCGGTTACCTCAGGCCAGCAGATCAGCCCAGTTGCGCCAACAGGGTTTCTGCGTTGGACACTTCGAACTTGCCAGCAGCTTCCACATTCAGTTGCGTCACCACGCCGTCTTCGACCAGCATCGAGTAACGTTGTGAGCGGATGCCCATGCCTTTTTCACTAAAGTCAGCGTCCAGTCCAACCGCCTTGGTGAACTTGGCGCTGCCGTCAGCTAACAGACGCACCACGCCGGTGGCTTTCTGATCGCGGCCCCAAGCGCCCATGACAAATGCGTCATTGACCGAAATGGCCCAGATTTCATCGACGCCGTGCGCCTTGAAAGCAGCTGCGTGCTGGATATAACCAGGCAAATGCTTGGCCGAGCAGGTTGGTGTGAACGCACCAGGAACGGCAAACACGGCAATTTTCTTGCCTTTGACCAGATCGGAAACCTTAAATGTATTAGGGCCGAGTGCACAACCCTCTGTTTCGGTTTCGATGAATTCAGCCAATGCGCCTTCGGGCAGATGATCGCCAATTTTGATGGTCATGATGATTTCCTTCTGTTAAGTAAATTCTTGTATTGCTCAGGGCAAAAAAACGCCGCGCACAAAGGCGCGGCGCGCAGGCGGTAGTATGCCTGTTTATTACTTCAGCTGCAGCCTGAGCGAACTCAAGCGCGGCTGCGACGATGATCAGTCCGCCTGCTTGCGCAGGAAAGCCGGAATGTCATAAGTTTCCATGCCGTTCTTTTCGAGGGCGCGCACCGTGTCGGAAGCCGACTCGCGGCGCCAGACTGCCGGCGCCTTCATGCCACCGAATGCCGCACCGCTAGCACTGCCGCCGGCGCCGTTGAGCACGCCAGTGCCAGCCATCATCGGCTCGTTGTGGGTACCGGTACGTAGCATTGGGGTCTGTACCAGTTGTACCGACTTACGTGCGCGGCCCAGGCCCGTTGCGACCACGGTCACACGAATGTCGTCACCCATGGTGTCATCGTAGGCAATACCTTGTGCAATCGAAGCATCGGCTGCTGCGAAAGCACGCACGGTAGCCATGACTTCCTTGATTTCCTTGCCCTTGAGATTGCGGCTGGCGGTGACGTTGACCAGTACACCGCGTGCACCGGACAGATCAATGCCATCGAGCAGCGGCGAGGCGACGGCCTGTTCGGCTGCCACGCGGGCGCGATCAACGCCAGAAGCTGTCGCCGTTCCCATCATGGCTTTGCCCTGCTCGCCCATGATGGTTTTGACGTCGTTGAAGTCAACATTGATGTGGCCCGGCACATTGATGATTTCGGCAATCCCGGCGACGGCGTTGTTAAGCACGTCATCAGCATGGCCCAGCCATTCAATCATGCTGTCATCTTCGTAGATCTCTTCGAGCTTTTCGTTGAGGATGATGATCAGTGAGTCGACATGTTGTCCCAGTTCTTCCAGACCCTGGTCGGCGATGTCCATGCATTTCTGACCTTCGTAGGAAAATGGCTTGGAAACCACTGCTACGGTCAGCGCGCCCAATTCCTTGGCGATTTGTGCCACCACCGGTGCCGCGCCGGTGCCGGTGCCGCCACCCATGCCTGCGGCGATGAACACCATATGCGCACCGCGTAGTGCATCTTCGATACGCGAGCGGGTTTCTTCGGCCAGACGACGGCCGACTTCCGGCTGCATGCCTGCACCCAGTCCGGTTTCACCAATCTGGATGACATTGTCCGCTTTGGACTGTTTCAAGGCTTGGGCATCGGTGTTGGCTGCAATGAATTCAACGCCGGACACGCCTTTGTTGATCATGTGCTGCACCGCGTTGCCGCCTGCGCCACCGACGCCCACGACCTTAATGATCGTGCCTAGGGTGGCATTGTCGAGCATATCTATTTCCATGATGACTCCTTAAATTGATGATGTGCAGCTTGCAGTTGATAGGCATCACGCGGTGTGACGACTAGCAACTGAGAACTGCGCGTTGCTGATTCAATTAACCCTATTTCCTTAAAAATAAATAATGCAACCACTTAAAAATTACCTAAAAACCATTCCTTCATACGCTGCCAGATTGCTTTTACCGAACCTTCTTGGCGAGTCACGATGTAGCCGCGCAGGTACTGCTTTTTCGCTTCCAACAACAAACCTAATACCGTCGAATAGCGTGGACTGCGCACCACATCAGCCAACTGACCACTATATTCAGGCGTCCCCAAACGGGCCGGCTTGAGGAAAATATCCTCTGCCAGCTCAATCATCCCAGGCATCATGGCGGAGCCTCCGGTGAGGACGATGCCTGACGACAGCACCTCCTCGTATCCAGATTCGCGCACCACCTGATGCACCAGTGCAAACAACTCTTCTACGCGCGGCTCAATCACCGCCGCCAATGCCTGACGTGACAGGGTGCGCGGATTTCGATCCCCCAACCCCGGCACTTCCAGGGTCTCGCCCGGGTCGGCCAGAATCTGCTTGGCCACGCCATAGCGCAATTTGATTTCTTCAGCTTCCAGAGTCGGCGTGCGCAAGGCCATAGCGATATCGTTGGTGATCTGGTCACCAGCAATCGGAATAACTGCGGTATGACGAATCGCACCTTCGGTAAACACCGCCACATCGGTAGTGCCACCGCCAATGTCGACCAGTACCACGCCCAACTCACGTTCATCGGGCGTAAGCACTGAATCGGCCGATGCCATCGGTTGCAGGATCAGATCCGATACTTCCAGACCGCAGCGGCGCACGCACTTGACAATGTTTTGCACGGCCGAAACGGCGCCGGTGACAATGTGCACCTTGACCTCGAGTCGGATGCCGCTCATGCCGATCGGTTCACGCACGTCTTCCTGGTTGTCGACAATGAACTCCTGCGGCACCGTATGCAGCAATTGCTGGTCGGTCGGAATGTTGACCGCCTTGGCGGTTTCGATCACGCGTGAGACGTCTGCCGCGCTGACTTCCTTATCCTTGATGGCCACCATGCCGCTCGAATTGAAGCTGCGAATGTGACTGCCCGCGATGCCGGTATAGACATTGCGGATCTTGCAGTCGGCCATCAACTCCGCCTCTTCCAACGCTCGCTGGATCGACTCGACAGTGGCTTCAATGTTGACCACTACGCCTTTTTTGAGGCCCTTGGATTCGGATTGGCCCAGACCAATCACCTCATGGCGACCATCCGGCAAGACCTCGGCCACCACCGCCACCACTTTGGAGGTGCCGATGTCGAGGCCGACAATCAAATTTTTTGCGTCTTTTGTCATATCGTTTCGCTTATTTTTTCTTACCGTTCAATGCAGCCAGTACCAAGCCGTCCGCCTTCAATGCCAGGCCATTCGGGTAGCGCATGTCGACATCTTCAATTTTTCCCTGCAAGCGCTCCAGCAACTGTGGATACACCGACACCAGTCGGTTGATGCGATCCTTCAGGGTGACATCGCTGTCGGCCCGTCCCAGTTGCACTGTCATACCGTTGTCCAGCTTGACCGTCCAGGCGTAGCGATTAGACAAAGCGACTGCCTGCGGCTGCAGCTTGATCGGTGCAAACCAGTGACGGAATTGATCAAAGCGCGTCACAACTTCTTTCTCACTACCCTCCGGCCCGTCAAACTCCAGCAGTTCGCCATCGTCTTCAGCTTCTGCCAGATTGGCGGTAAACACATCGCCCTTGATCGACAACAAACGCCCATCGTCGCCCCAGGTACCCAAAGCACGATGCTCTTCAATCGAGACGATCAGCTTGTTGGGCCATTCGCGCCGAACCATCGCCTTGCGTACCCACGGCACGGATTCAAATGCTGAACGCACCGCATCGAGGTCAGCAGTGAAAAAATTGCCCTTGATGCGGGGCAAGGCGCTGGCTCGAATCGTCAATGCGTTAACCCGCCGCAACTGAGTCTGCGCTTGGCCTTCGACGCGTATGGTCTTGAGCGTAAACATCGGCCGCTGCGCCAGCCACCATCCACCGGACGTCAGCAATGCAAACAACACCAGTGCCAGCAAGGCATTGGTGAT
>Ga0209913_1001043_pt1 | contig 17650 bp, 15 predicted proteins | sample PersoiDNA2013203_FD_185805 | JGI IMG/M metagenome (GOLD analysis project Ga0209913, IMG submission 185805) | Permafrost soil microbial communities from the Arctic, to analyse light accelerated degradation of dissolved organic matter (DOM) -... | ecosystem: Environmental > Terrestrial > Soil >... | reverse complement strand
CGGCGCACTTGCCGCCGACGGCCAGGCCGTCTACCAGCAGGTGTGCGTGGCCTGCCACCAGGCCGGCGCGGTGGGTGCCCCGGGCCTGGCCCCGTCGCTGGTCGGCGCGGTGGCGGCACGGGCCGGGCAACCGGCCATGCGCCAATACCTGGCGCTGGTGCTCACCCACGGGCTGCAAGGCCGCATCGTGTCGGAAGGCCAGACCTACAACAGCGTGATGCCGGCGCAAACCCAGTTGTCTGACGAAGAACTGGCCGCCGCCCTGAGCCATGTCGTGCGAGACCTGGCCGGCCAGGCCGCCGTGCCGGCCTTCGCGGCTGCCGACCTGGCACAGGCCCGGGCCAGCACCATCAGCCCCAAGGCCCTGAGGGCACAACGTGATGCGGCACTGGCGCCCTGATCCCATGCCCGGTGTCACCCCGCTGGCCAGGGCCCTGCTGCTGGGGGCCTGGGCCCTGCTGGCCACCGTGCCCGCACCGGCCGCGCAGCCGGTGTCAGCGGGCAGCCCCGCGCTGAACTACCGGTTGCACTGCATGGGCTGCCACCTGGACGACGGCAGCGGCATGCCGCAGCGCGGCATCCCCAGCATGAAAGGGGTGCTGGGGCATTTTTTGCGCCTGCCCGAGGGCCGCGCCCTGATCGTGCAGGTGCCGGGCGTGATGAACACCCCGCTGAATGACCGCCAGGTGGCCGAGCTGATGAACTGGATGCTGGGCCAGTGGGCCGGCCCCAGCCTGCCCCCCGACACCCCGCCCTACTCCGAGGCCGAAGTGCGCCGCCTGCGCGCCAGCCGGCCCAGCGACGTGGCCCACGAACGGGCAGGCGTGGTGAGGCAGTTGCGGCAGATGGGCTACGCGATCGAATGACTGGGCCCGCTCGATGCGAAAGCGGACACGGATCTTTGTAAATCAGCGGTCAGCAAAAGACTGTCGGCTGACATGTTGTGACACCCGCCACCGAAAGCAAGCGATCAGATCCGTGAACCCGCTCTTGGGGTGTTCAGGGCCTGGCTGGCCGTAGTTTGCGGTGGTTGGCGATGCTGAACAGAGTCTCGACAACCGCGTGGTCGTCCCTCGCCCGGGGCCGTTCGTAAGCGGGTTGGGCTGCCAGCGGCTTCGATCGCCTTCGATCGGCTTCGATCAGTGGAGGCCGCTCATTCGAATCGCTTGAGCGGCTCCCCCCTGTGCCAACCCTGCGTCAAAGGCCACATCACTCAGGCTTGAACCCCGCCGCCTTCAGCAGATCGCTGCCCTGCGACACCTCCGAAACAATGAAGCGTTGGAATTGCTCAGGGGTCTCGGTGACCGGCTCGATGCCCAATGCGCTGAGGCCGCCCGAGCGGCCGATGTCGGCCACCGCCGCATTGATTGCCTTGTTCAAGGCCACGACCCGTTCAGGCGGGGTGCCACGGGGCGCCCAGACACCGTACCAGGAGGCGTAGGCATACCGGCCCAGCCCGCTCTCGGCCAGGGTCGGTACCTCCGGGGCCAGTGCACTGCGCTTGACCGAGGTGACCGCAATCGGCCGGACCTTGCCCGACTTGGCCAAGGGCAGCAGCGAGATCATGGAGTCCAGCAGCAGGTTCACATGACCTCCGGCGACGTCGACCAGGGCCGGTTGCGTGCCCTTGTAGGCCACATAAGTGAAATTGACCTGCCCCATGCGGGCCAGCAGCAGCGTTGCCAGATGACTGGGGGCGCCCGATGCGGGGATGGCGGCGGTCCATCCCTCCGGCTTGGCGCGCGCGGCCGCCAGCACGTCTGACAACTTTCTCGCTTCCAGGTCGGGGGCAATCACCAGCATCAGGGGGGCCTCGCCGACGCGGGCAATCGGTGCGAAGTCGGTCTGGGGATCGTAGGGCGGGTTTTTCAGGACCTGGCGCGCGTAGATGTGGGTGGCGGCTGAGAACAGCAGGGTATAGCCATCGGCGGGCGAGGTCTGCACATATTTGCCCCCCAGGGTGCCACTGGCGCCAGCGCGGTTCTCGACGATCACCGGCAAACCCAGCTGTTTGCCCAGTTGGTGGGCCAGCAGGCGGGCTGCAGAATCCACCCCCCCGCCCGCGGCAAACGGCACGACGATGCGCAACATGCGGTCGGGTTCCGGAAAGGTGGCTGCATGGGCCAGGATCGGGCTGGCCAGGCCCGCCAAGGCGCCCAGCATCTGTCTTCTCGATGTCTTCATTCTTGTCTCCAGGGTTGTCACGCTATCAGTTCAAGCCGGTTGTTCACACCGGTCTCGGCCGGCTGCGGCGTCGGGCCATCACGTCGAGGGTGCTTTCGAGCACGTCCCGGTTCAGGCCTCGGGTGATGAACACGAGGCGGGTGCTGTGGTCTTCGGAAGGCCAGGCCGGCAGGTATTCCGGGGGGTGGAACAGGTGCTGCACGGCATGGACCACCATCGGTGTGTCGGGCGTTTGCGCGATCTGAACCAGGCCCTTGAAGCGCAACAGCTTCTCGCCCTGCGATGCCACCACCAGATTCAGCCATTGAGCAAAGCCTTCAAGGTCCAACGGCTCATGGCGCACCAGCACAAAGCTCTGCACATCCGCCAGGTGGCTCGGCAGGTCGCCCTCCACCCCTACCGGATGGTAGAAATGAGGATTGCCTGGTGAGGCCGGATCAGGTCCGGGCGACAGCAGGCGCTGGCGCAAGACCTCCAGCAAGGGTGCCAGGTCTGAACGGCCAGCCTGGCGCACACGCGCCGCCGGGTTGAGCTGGGCCAGGCATTGCAGCAAGGGCCCAGTTGCCCCCTGATCGGCAAGCAGGTCGAGCTTGGTGAGCCACACCTCGTCAGCCGCCGCCAACTGGGCCAAGGCCTCGGGATGGCGCTCCAGGCTTTGGAGCCCCAGCACGGCATCGACGGTGCAGAGCACGGTGCCCAATCGGTAGCGCTGCGACAGCAAGGGGTCCAGCATCAGGGTGCGCAAAATGGGCCCGGGCTCCGCCAGGCCACTGGTTTCGATCACCACCCGATGGATCGCCTGGCCTGGGCGGTCCAGCAAGGTGCTGAGCGCTTTCACCAGGTCACCCCGCACGGCACAGCAGAGGCAGCCATTGGGCAACAAGACCACGTCGTCGGCCGAGGCGGCCGTGAGCAGCTCGTGGTCCAGCCCGGTTTCGCCGAACTCGTTGACGATGACGGCCGTTCCCGCCAGCTCGGCAGACGACAGCAGCCGGTTCAGCAGCGTGGTCTTGCCGCTGCCCAGGAAGCCCGTGAGCACGCTGACCGGCACCCGAGGCCCCGAAGGCTGAGCCTGGGTCTGCAACAGGGCAGAGAAATGCCCGCTCATGTGCCCGTCCCCCCGCCATGCAGCGCCTTGAACGAGGTCAGCGTCTTCTCGACCCGGGGCAGCACCCAGTCGCACACCGGCGCGGGCAGCTCGCCCTCGCTGGCTTGCTGCAACAGCGCCAGCAGGGGTGAAGGCGGCCAACCCACGGCCTGCTGGCCACGGAAATACGCGGCCACCGCCGGCAGATCGCTGCCCAGCGCCGCATCCTCGAGGTAGTCGACGATGTCGAGCTCGAAATCCTCCAGGCGCAGGCTGATGCCCCCCGCCCCGCAACCACAGGACATCCCCAAGGCCACGTGACGGATCGACAGCTCGCTCCACAGGCTCACCAGCCTGGCCGCCTGCAGGAGCTGCTCTTCGGCCATGGCGAGGCTCATTGGCCGGCCCAGGCCACGGGGTCGCTGGCCGCCACCTGGCCGGCAGGCAGCGCGCGCAAGGCCCGGGTGGCCTCGGCATCGACCTGGCCGCGCGCATCCAGCGCCACCCGGTAGACCTGGCGGGCGACTTCGGCGCTCACATAACCCTCACGCACATCCTCGGCCACGCTTTCCAGATCGCGATCCAGCGGGTTGCCAAAGCCGCCACCACCGCCGGACAGCATCTTGTAGGCGTCGCCCCGTTCGAGGCGCACGTTGAAGATCTTGGCGTTGGGGTGGTCGGTCTTCCACTCGCCCTTGTGGCGCACGGCCAGTCCGTTGCCCATGGCGTCGCCGCCACCGTCCAGGCCCCAGGGCTTGCAATGCACGCGGTCGATCCGGGTGGTGACGGTGAAGGGCGACAGTGCCTGCACCACCATCTCGGCCCCCAGCCCCCCCCGGTACTGGCCGGCACCGGCCGAATCACGCCGGATCTCATACTTCTCGACCAGCACCGGGTACTTGGCCTCCAGCTGCTCGGTGGGGCTGTTGTGGGTGTCGCCGTCGTTGATGCAGACGGTGACGGACACACCGTCCTCCTTGCTCTTGGCCCCCCAGCCGCCACCCAGCGGGCCGATGCCGACAATGAACAGGCGCCCGTCTTCAGGGCTGATGCCATGGATGTTGGGGAACACCAGATCGGCATGGTGGCCGGCAATCGAGCGATCAGGAATGGCCGGGGCCAGTGCCTTGAAGATGGTGTCGATCACCGTCATCGGGAAGGTCATCCAGACCCGCATCGGGTACGGGCGCTCCGCGCTGATGACCGTGCCCATCGGCATGATGACCTTGAGCGGACGGAACGAGCCATCGTTCACCGGGTAATCGGTGGGCGTGGTCAGGCACTTGTAGGCCACCTGGGCACAGGCGATGCCGGTGGTGAAGCCCGAGTTGTAGAAGCCGCGCACCTGCTTGCTGACATCCGACAGATCCACCGTCATCTCGTCGCCGGACACCGTCACCTTGACGCGGATCGGAATGCGCTTGCCGATCTCCAGACCATCGTCGTCCATGAAAGACTCGGCCTCGTAGACCCCATCAGGGATCGACAACGTGTTCTGGCGGGCCACGGCCTCACTCGAGTCCATGATCTGTGCAATGGCCCCATTCACGGCCTGGGCACCGTAGCGCTGCAGCAGCTCCACATACCGGCGCTCGCCCGTGGTGATGGCCGTGATCTGGGCGCGCAAGTCACCCAATGCCCGCTCGGCGAGGCGCACGTTCATGGCGATGATGTCGACCAGGTCTTGATTGACGACGCCTTCGCGCTGGTACTTCATGATGGGGATCTGGATCCCCTCGCTGAAGATGTCCGTGGTGACATTGCCCAGCGTGCCGCCCACATCCAGCCAGTGCGCCATGCAGCAGGTGAAGCCCTCCAGCCGGCCCTCGTGGAACACCGGCATCGTGAACGTGAAGTGATTGAGGTGGCTGCCGGTGGTGTAGGCGTCGTTGGTCACCAAGATGTCGCCCGGTCGGATGTTCTCGTAACCGAAGTGCCTGATTTTTGCCTTCACGGTCTCAGACATGCCGCGGATGAACATCGGCAGGCCCAGCCCGATCGAGACGGTGTCGCCCTCCTTGGTGAACAGGCCGACCGTGAAATCCAGGGCCTCGTAGATGATGAGGTTGTAGGCGGTGCGGGTCAGGTTGGTCTTCATCTCTTCCGTCACGGCATACAGGCCGTTGCGGATGATTTCGACGGTGACCGGGTCCACGGTCTTGAGCTCAGCTGTGGTGTTCATGTCCGATCACTCCCAATCTCGATTTGCAGGTTTCCAAGTTCGTCGACGCGCAGCGAGTCGCCCGGCTGCACCACGGTGGTGGAGGCGTGCTCCTCGATCAGGGCCGGGCCCACGATCTCGTTGCCCGCCAGCAGACGATCCCGCAGGTACACCGGCGTGTCGGCCCAACCCGAAGAGCGGAAGTAGACCGGCTTGGTGGCCCGCACAGCCGCGGGCTCGGGCCGCGCCGTGCCTTGCGCCACGCTGTGCCTGGGCGGCTTCTTCATCGTGCCCAGCACGGTCACCCGCAAGCTCACCAGGTCGGCAGGCTCCTGAGGGGCCGAAGTGCCGTAGCGCACCTGGTGAAGCTGGTCAAACTGCTGCTTGATGGCCGCGCGATCCTTGCCCTCGAAAAAGGCCAGCGGCAGGTCCACCGTCACGGCATGCTCCTGACCCACATAGCGCATGTCGGCAGCGCGTTCGATCACCACGCCATCGGCCTGCACCCCGGACTGGGCCAGCGCGGCACGCCCTTCGTCTTCCATCTTCTGGTAGGCCGCCTCGATCTCGTCAAAAGAAACATCGTTGAGCTTGCGGAACACCGAACGCACATAGTCGTAGCGCAGGTCAGAGAACAACATGCCGTAGGCCGAGAAGTAGCCCGGGGCATACGGGATCAAGACCTTGCGGATACCGATCTCGCGGGCAATCGCCGAGGCGTGCAAGGGGCCGGCGCCACCGTAGACCACCATGGTGAAGCTGCCCGCATCCAGGCCGCGTTCGGTCGTGACGGCCTTCACGGCATGCGACATCTGGGTCACGGCGATCTGCAGAATGCCGTCGGCGGCCTTGGTCGCATCCAGGCCCAGCGGGGTGGCGATGCGCTCGCGCATCTGGCGTTGGCAGCCTTCCAGGTCCAGCTTGAGTTCACCGCCCAGGAAGTTGTCCGCGTCGAGGCGGCCCAGCACCAGGTTGGCATCGGTCACCGTGGGCTCGGTGCCCCCGCGCCCATAGGCCACCGGCCCAGGAATCGACCCCGCGCTTTGCGGGCCCACCCGCAAGGCGTTGCCGGTTTCGACACGCGCGATCGAGCCGCCACCGGTGCCCACCTCATGGATGTCCATCATCGGGATCTGGATCGGCAGGGCGCGCTCGTAGCCACCGATCAAGGCCGAGCCCGTGGTCAAGGGGCGGCCTTCACTGATGACCCCGGCCTTGGCCGTGGTGCCGCCCATGTCGAAGGCGATGGCGTCACCCATGCCCAGTTGGGCGCAGATGGCCTGGGCACCGATCACCCCAGCGGCCGGCCCCGATTCGAGCATGCGCACACAACCCACCTTGGCGTGCTCCACCGGGAACAGGCCGCCGGTGGATTGCACGATGTAGAAATCGCCCTTGAAGCCTTGCTCGCCCAGGTGGCTTTCGAGCTGGCCCAGGTACTCGGACACGCGGGGGCCGACATAGGCATTGGCCACGGCGGTCGAGACGCGTTCGAACTCGCGGTACTCCTGGCTCAGCTCATGTGAGGCACAGACAAAAGCGCCCGGCAGCTCCTCTTGCAGGATCTGCTTCACGCGCTGTTCATGGGCCGGGTTGCGGTAGCTGTGCAGCAATAGCACCGCCACCGCCTCGATGCCTTCGCCCTGGAGGTCGCGCGCCAGTTCACGCACGGCGGCCTCGTCCAGCGGCTTGTGGATGCTGCCGTCGGCGCGCAGGCGCTCGGCCACCTCGAAGCGCAGCGAGCGCTTGACCAGGGGCTGGTGCTTGTTGAAGAACAGGTTGTAGGCATCCGGGCGATTGACGCGGCCGATCTCGTAGATGTCGCGGAAGCCCTCGGTGATCAGCAGCGCCGTCTTGGCGCCGTTGCGCTCCAGCAGGGTGTTGATGGCGATGGTGGAACCATGCAGAAACAGGTGGCCGTCACGCCAGTCGATCTTGGCGCTGTCGATCGTGGCCTGAATGCCCGTGACCAGCTCGCCGTGGGTGGACAAGGCCTTGCCGAACAGGAGACGGCCACTGGCTTCGTCAAAGGCCGCCATGTCGGTGAAGGTGCCACCGATGTCAACAGCAATGCGCAATTGGGGTTTTTGTGTCATGGGGTCTCCAGTTCAGCGGGCAGAGCGGTCCGTGCCGATGCGGTTGCGCAGCACGCCGAGACCGGTGATCTCCACCTCGACCACATCGCCCTCCTTCATGTAGAGCGGGGGTTCGCGCCGATCCCCCACGCCACCCGGCGTGCCGGTTGCGATCACGTCACCTGGCGACAGCGGCGTGAAACGCGAGATGTAGGCCACGACGGTGGGAATGTCGAAAATCAGATCGGCCAGGCTGGCGTGCTGCACCACCTGCCCGTTGAGGCGGGTCTGCAGGGTGAGCTGGGTCACGTCGGGCACTTCATCGCGCGTCAGCAGGAACGGGCCCAGCGGGCCGGTGCCCGGAAAGTTCTTGCCCGGCGTGAATTGGTGGGTGTGGCGCTGCCAGTCCCGCACGCTCACGTCGTTGAAGCAGGTGTAGCCGGCGATGTGGTCGAAAGCATCTTCGGCGGCGATGTGCCGACCGCCCTTGCCAATCACGAAGGCCAGCTCGCCCTCCCAGTCAAAGCGATCCGAAAACTCGGGGCGCAGCACCTCGTCGCCGTGGGCCGCGAGGGAGTCGGCGAAGCGCAGAAACAGCGAGGGATGCTCGCTGTCGGGGCGCTTGGTCTCTGCCACGTGGGTCTTGTAGTTGAGGCCCACGCAGATGACCTTGCCCGGCGCCGGGATCACGGCTTGGGCCTGGACCTGGTCTGGGGCTACACGCTGGCCACCCTTCTGAACATCCGCCTGCAGTTCGGGCAAGGCGTTCGCCGCCAGCACGGCTTTCAGATCAGGGAAGCGGGCCAGGAAGTCGGTCGAGGGGGCCACATAGGCCTCGCCTTGGACCAGGCCATACAGGGCCTGGCCGTCTTGAATAAAGCTCACGAGTTTCACGGGGTCTCCTTGCGGTACATCGATGACGGCAGACTTTAGGTTTCACCGTGAAATCCAGATAGATGCAATTTATGTCTTTCAGATATCTCTATATAGTCATACCTTTACCCTGACCACTGCCGCCAGAATCGGGCCGGTGAACCGCTTGCGCAGGGGCAAGCCACGCCCTGGACGGCTGCCGGCAACGGGAGCCAGCAGGGCCGCCCGGCAGCGCATGCCGGGGTTCCACCTCCTCAAATCCATGGAATTGCGCCTGGCCCCAAGGGGCTGGCAAGGGACTCACCGATGAACATCCAGGACTTTCGCCTCTTCCTTGAAGTGGTCGAGGCCGGCAGCCTGACCAAGGTGGCGGCGCAGCGCCACACCGCTCAGTCGTACATCAGCCGCCAGGTCAGTGAGCTTGAAAAGCAATGCGGCGGCGCCTTGTTCCGCCGCACCGGGCGGGGGGTGGTGCTGACCGAATTCGGCGAGTCGGTGGAGCGCCGGGTGCGCATCTGGATCCGGGACAGCGAGGAGATGTTTGCCGACTTCCAGCAACTGTCCCGCGTCCCGATGGGCGATGTGAAGATCGGCATCCTGCCGTCGGCGGCCCACCCGCTGATGACCCAGGTGTTCAGCGAATTGCGCCGATCCTTCCCGCAGATCCGACTGAACGTGCGCGAGGGCCAGGGCGGCGAACTGGATGCCATGCTCGACACCGGCGCCGTGGACATGGCCATCCTGTTCCGCTACGAGCCGCCCCGTGGCCAGGAAGAGATCCACCTGGCCACGGCTGACACCTACCTGGTGTCGCGGCCCGGCCTGCCCCTCACGCAGGCGGGAACGGTGTCGTTTCAGCAACTCAATGGCCTGCCACTGGTGCTTCCGAGGCGCCCCTCTCACTGGAGGTCCATCCTCGATGAATCGGCACGCAGCCAGGGCTTCTCTTTGCAGGCCGAAATCGAGGCCGACTCGCTGCGCATGCAAAAGGAAATCCTGGCCGAGAACGATGCCCTGTACGCCCTGCTCGGGCCGTTTGCGGTGCAAGAGGAACTGCGCTCCGGCAAATTGCAGGCGGCCAAGATCATCGACCCCGACCTCAAGCGGTATGTGACGCTGGCGCTGCCCAAGCAGGGGCAGCTGACCCAGGCCCTGCGGGCCGTCTCAAGAATCATCAAAGAAAAGGGCGCCGTGCTGGGCTACAACCAGAACGCGGCAGACGCGGCCTGATCGCGCTGGCCAGTCACACCGCCAGATCGGCCACGGGCCGTGGCGCAGCCGCCCTCGCCATAAAAAACGCCCGACCTCCTGAAGGTCGGGCCAAGCGGGCTGCACGCCATGCCAACAGCCACTCGCATTGAAACCCTGCTGGCTGAGCCCCTCAGAACGAATGGCGGATGCCGAAATCCATGCCGGTCCAGGTGGCGTTGGCCACCCCTGTCACCCCGCCGCCGCTGAGTGCCGCCCCGTTGCGGTTGCGGATCTGCGAATAGGTGCCATACACGGCGGTGCGCTTGGACAACTCGTGCACATAGCCCACCGCCAGTTGCTGGGCCGAACGCCCCGAGGCCGAGTTGTCAGAGATCTTGGAAAGCGACACCGGGATGTAACCCGTGGCCACCTTGACCTGGGCCCCCAGCATCCAGCCGTTGGACCGGTTGGGCCCGGCCACGGCGTTCTTGCGGTCCGCAAAATAGAGGGCCGACGCGGTCACCGGCCCGATCACATAGCTGGCCCCCACGTTGCTGGCACTGACCGCCCCATTGGCCAGCGCCGTGCGCCCCGAGGCCACGGCCACATTGAGGGCATCGCGGGCATAGCCCAGGCGGATGCCCTGGTAGTTGCCGTTGTCTGGCGTGGTCGAGTTCGAGGGCGCGTTGTTCGATGCCTTCATCAACTCGCCATAGACGCCGTTGAGTTCTGGCAGAAAGTAGCCCACCGAGTTGGAGGCCCGAACCGCCGTCTGCACCGTCGCCACCTGGGTCAGCGCGCTCTGCGCGGTGTTGATGATGCCGCCCGCACCGGCGGTGCCGAAGGGGTCGAACACGATCAGATTCCAATAGCTGGGCACAAAGCCGCGCCCCACCCGCACTTCACCCCAGTCGCGCGAGATCAGGCTGAGCGAAGCGCGACGATTGAACACCAGCCCGCCAGCCGTGCCCGCCGTGGCGTTGTCGGTGCTGGCCGCCCCGCCAATGCCACTGGCGATATTGAGCCCGGCGTCCAGCACAAACCCGGCCGACAGGCCACCCCCCAGGTCTTCTGTGCCGCGCACACCCAGACGGCTGTATTGGTTTCCGCCTGTTCCATAGACCCGGGTGATGCTGGCGCTGCCTTGTGAGGCCCGTTGCACCGTGGTGTCCAGAACGCCATACAGCGTGACCGAACTCTGCGCGACCGCGTTGAGCGCCAGCCCACACAGAGCCATCGGAATTGCGAATTTTTTCAAGCTTGTCTCCTGTCTTTTTTGAGGTTCTCCGGCCTGCTGCAGGGCTTGCATGGCAGGCATGGCCAGACCGAAGAACTCTAGGTTCGGCAGAAGCATCCCGGTAGCGCTCAATCGGAGAAATCAGCCATCGCCCGGCAGGCATGGCTGGGGTGCGGTGGCCGTGTGCAGGGGGCGTCAGGAAGGACGATGGCGATGGCTATGAATGACCTGCCTCTGGCTGGTAGCACTCATTCAGCTTGATACAACGAGAGCGTAGGATCACGCCGGAGCGGGCAGGTGCCCACCTCCGAAACTCATCAATACCTCCGTCACACAGCCCCACAGTTGGGCGCTGTGTCCCAAGCACTCATGAGCACTCAACCGCCAGTGGACCCCGGCCTGGTCCACGCCCACACAACCGCAGCGCCTTCATCGGTGGTCTACTGGGCGAAACAGCACTACGGCTTGGATATCAGGCAGTGCCACCTGATCCGGCGCGGCCTGAATGACAACTACGCGCTGTCCGGTGATGGTGCCCGTTATGTGGCCAGGCTGTATGCCATCCGGCCACGTGGCGAGTTCAACATCAACTTCGAGATGTCGCTGCTGGAGCACCTTGCGGCCAGAGGGGTTGGGGTGGCCGCACCGTTGAGGGCCCTGGATGGCGCGGCCTGCGCACGGCTCCAGTTTCCGGAAGGGCCACGAGCCTTGGCGATCTTCCACCATGCAGAGGGTGCCCCACCGGAAACGCTGGACGAGTTCGAGTTGACCGGGCACACACTGGCCCGGATTCACGTGGCTTCGCGCGACTACACAGGGCCTGCAAGCCGCTACAGCCTGAACAGCGACCATCTTGTTGGAAGAACCTGGACGCATCTGCAGGCCTACCCACAGTTGGGCGCCGAGTTGCTCGATACCTACCGACAACGGATACAGAACCTGCAAGAAGAACTGGCCCGCACGGAGAGCGGCCTGAGCAAGGTGATCTGCCACGGTGACACCCACGGGTTCAACAACCACGTGCATGCCGACTTGGCAGGCGACAAAAAGGCCGTCTTCTTTGACTTTGACGATGCCGGCCCGGGCTACCTGGCCTACGACCTGAGCGTGATGCCCTGGTCGTACTTGACGCGCAAGGTGCTCATGGAGCCCGACGAACTGCTTCAGCAGCGATGGAGGCACTACCTGCGTGGCTATCGCGCCGGGGGTGGCGTCATCACGGAGGCCGATCTGGCGTCGTTGCCGATGTTCCTGCAACTGCGCCATCTTTGGAATCTGGGTGAGGCCGTCGGCCGACTCCATCATTGGGGCACGAGCATGGCGCCTCTGGATTGGCTTCTCAAGCAGATTGACAGAATGGATCAATGGAGAAAGCTCGACCTGCGTGCGTAGAAGGCGGCTGATCGCGCCATTGGCGGCGGTATCCATGGCTGGAGGGGGCTCACAAGGTCTGGCGGCCATCAGACAGAATCGGCCACGGGCGATCACTCGCGATTCGCGTGAAAGGGAACAGGCATGTGTGTTGAGGTACGCCAGTTGGGCGCGTCAGATGCGGAGGGGTTTTCGGCCCTGCGTCGTCTTGTTACTGCCGACAACCCCGTGCCGATGGGCTTGACGCTGGAGGAAGAATTGGCTCGCCCCCTGCAAGGATTTCGGGATCAGCTTTCAGCCCCCGCACCGAGCGCCGCTTTCGGGGTCTTCATAGACGGGCGGCTGCGCGCTTGCGCTGCGCTGGCCTGGCAGCGTGCGTTCGAGCTGACTCAGCATGGAAACGGAATCAAGCCCGTCACCACACCCACGATGAGCCCGAGGATCAGGCCCATGCCAGCACCTAGCAGCGTATTCACAACGACCAGCGTCCAGTGGCACGCGGCAGACCTGGCGGGCGGCTGCGCGGGTGTTGCGTCCTTCGGACTCACGGTGAGGTTGGGTGTGGTGCTCATGGATTCACCTTGGGGCGAGCGTTGATCGCCAAGTCAATTCGATCTCGCAAATCAGCGGCATCCTGACCAGCGCCTTGAACCGAGGCTTGAATCTGTTCAGCCGACAGCCCACCGGGTCGTCTTGCTTCCGCCAGTGCCCAGGTGCGGGCCGCGCGTTTGCCGCTGCGGCAATAGAGGAGCACATCTCTAGGGTCCGCGAGCACGGACTGCAGGCGAACGGCGACGTCTTCTGGGATGTCTCCATGCGGCACCGGCACATAGGCAAACTCAAGGCCAGCCATCCTGGCTGCATGTTCCATCGCTTGCGAGGAAGGCTGATCAAGCGCTTCGCCATCGGGTCGAAGGTCAACGACCATGCGGTAGCGGTGCCTGACTGCAACCATGTCATCAACTTGGAGTTGGCTGGTGACCGCGACACGATCTGACAAGCGATGGGGCGCGATCCGTGCCATGGCTCTTGCCTGAACTGCGCTGGACCAGGCCAATGGGACAAGCACAAATCCCATCGCCAACAGCAGGCTGCCAATGAAGGCCTTTCCTGGTGTCAGCCAGGCGGCAAAGCTTGAGCGTTTTCTCATACCTTGGTGCAAAAGTGAGTTTGGACCGGTTGATTTCAGCGCCCGGAGAAACCGATGGCCGCTTTTGCCTTCACTTGTCTTCTGCCATGAGCCCGTCGGTATTGTTTGGCGATACCGAGTACTGGGGGATCTGCTGTGGTGCCTGGCGAACTGCGCATTTCAAGGCCCGTTGGATTCTTTTCATCGGGCAATCCCGCTATGCAGGGGTGACTTGGCGCCGCACACTCCTGGCGTGTCAATCAACCAACAGCCCTCCTTTTGTGGTCCGCGCCGATGGAGCACGGACGCCGTGCCCGCCACCCAACGACTGGACTACTGGGTGGGTGCGATTTCCGAAGGCTTTCTTGCCATGGAGGCCAGTGGCGACGCCCACGCGTTTCATGGCGAGTTGGTTTCGGCGCCGCTGGGCCCCGTGGGCGTGAACTGGGTGCAGGGAGCGGCTCACCGGGTGTGGCGCACCCCTCGCGGCATCGCCCGCGGCGGGCAGCGGGTGGCCTATCTGCTGGGCAACCACGACAGCGCCTGGCGCGTGGCGCAAGACGGTCGCGACGCGCTGATGCGCCCGGGCGACTTCGTGCTGGTGGATGCGCGCCGGCCCTACCGCTTTGATTTTCCAGCCGGCCCCAGCACCGTCTCACTGGAGTTGCCGCTGGACTGGTTGGCTCGCTGGGTGGCCGAGCCCGAGGCACACACTGCACAGCCTTTTCGTGCCGACAGCGCAGGCTGGAGCGCGGCGCTTGCCGCATTCGCGCGGCCCTGGCGGCCCGGCATGGCGACGGCACCCCCGCTGCCTGCCGAGCTGCTTGCCGACCAGCTCGGCGCTTTGTTGTCGCTGGCCTGTTGCGGCGCGCCTCTGGCGCCGAAGCTGCCTGGCCTGGCCGAGCGTGCCCATGGCGTACTGCGTGAACGCCTGGCCGAGCCCGGCCTCACCGCCGCCCAGGTGGCCGCCGACCTGGGCTGTTCGGTGCGCAGCCTGCATCGCGCGCTGGCCGCGGCACAGACGCCCTTTGCCCCATTGCTCATGGCCGAGCGCCTGGCCGTGGCCCAGCAGATGCTCGCCAACCCGGCACTGCGCCACGTGAGCGCCAGCGAGATCGGCCGCCGGGTGGGCCTGCTGGACGCCTCGCACTTCGCGCGCCTGTGCCGCCGGCATCTCGGTCTTGTGCCCTCGGCCCTGCGTGGCGAGCGCTGATCGGTCACCACAGGGCCAAGTTCACCGCTGAGCCAAGTGCACCGCTGGCACGCAGCGGCCAGTGCCCTGGCACGCCCAGGCCATCCGTGCCGCGCCCGGCCTGCCAGGATCTGCAGCGCATGTTCAACAACCCCCTGGAGACAACCCATGAGCACCGACACCTATGTGCTGGTCCATGGCGCCTGGCACACCGGCGCCGAGCTTGAAGCCACTGCCGAGCGCCTGCGCGCGCGCGGCCACACGGTGCACTGCCCCACGCTGGCAGGCAACCGCCCCATCGACGACCGCCGCACCACCGGGCTGGAAGACGCTGCGCAGTCGCTGGCGGCCTACCTGGATCAACATGAGCTGAGCGCCGTGCGCCTGGTGGGCCACAGCTACGGCGGCATGGTGATCTCGCGCGTGGCCGATCTGCGGCCGCACCGCATCGGCCGGCTGGTGTACGTCAACGCCTTTGTGCCGCAGCCTGGTGAGTGCCTGAACGACCTGGTGCCCCCTCACTACACCGCACTCTTTGACCAGGTGGCCGCCCAGAGCGGTGGCGCCGTGATGCTGCCATTCCCGATCTGGCGCGAGGCGTTCATCAACGACGCCGATCTGGCGCTGGCGACAAGCGCCTTCGACCGCCTGAACCCGCACCCCTACAAGACCTTCCAAGACCCGATCACGCTCAGCCAGCCCATGGCCGCCTGCCCGCTGCCCAAGAGCTATGTCAACTGCCGCATGGACACCGCAATGCCGCAGAGCCTGGGTTGGCACCCTCGGTTGTCAGAGCGGCTGGGCTTGTTCCGCTACATCGAGTGCAGCGGCAGCCATGAAGTGTGGTTCACCGACCCCGACGCGATCGCCTCGGCGATTGAACAGGCGGGGCGGGACTGACGCCTTCGAAATCTCACTGACCGCTCCATGCCGCACCGTCGGTGGCGCAAGGCGGAGCTCGGTCAGGGGGCCGCTGCGGGTGCGTCTGGCGCATCCGGGGCCTCCGGCGCATCTGATGCCTGCTGGGCATCCGGTGCCTCTGGCGCTTGAACAGGCGCCAGCGATGCCAGCAGGGCCTCTCGGCAGGCGGTCAGGATGTCTTCGGCCAGCGATGAATCATCGGGGCAGGCCCGCGACATGACCAGGGCCCCGACGGCCGTCGACAGCAGCTTGAGGGCGGCCGCGCGTGATGGGCGGGCCTGCTCAGACTCGGTCTGTGGGCCACTGCCCGGGCTCAAGGCCGCCACCAAACTTTCAATGCCCGCTGCAAACAAGGCTCGAACCTCATCGGGCTGACGCGCCGCGTCACCCCCCAAAGCCGCCAGGGTGCAACCGGCACCGCGGCTGTCGCGGTGCTGGCGCGACAGGTACTGCCTGACGAACTCTGCGGCGTCCACACCGTTGCCGGTCAACGCCACCGTGCGAGCAATGCCGCACGCCGTGGATTCGGCAATCAGATCGGTTTTGGAGCCGAACTGCTTGTAGAAGCCGCCATGGGTGAACCCTGCGGCGGCCATCAGATCGGCCACACCCACACCGTCGTAGCCGCGCTCACGAAACAGCTGAGACGCGGTTTCCACCACACGCGCCCGATTCGCCTGCGCCTGCGCTTTGGAGACTTTCATCGTGGGCCTGCCTTGAGGGGGTACTGCATGGCGGCCATTCTATATTGATGTCGATCATCATCAAATATTGACTTTTCAGATTACGATCGTCATCATTGAGCCATGGCAGCCCCTCATCAAGCGCTGAACCATGACCGCAAACCCAACCCCGCCGGGATTCATGACCCCCCGGCCCTCTTTGACAGGAGCCTTCATCCATGACCACCTCAGCCACAACCTCACCCGCCACCCCCCTCCCCACCGTCCTCGTCACCGGCGCCTCCAGCGGCATCGGCGCGGTCTATGCCGAACGCTTTGCCCAGCGGGGCCACAACCTGGTTCTGGTCGCCCGTGACAAGCCCCGGCTCGATGTGCTGGCCGCCAAGCTGAGCGAGCGGCACCAGGTGGCTGTCGACGTGCTGCAGGCCGACCTCACCCAGCAGGCTGACCTGGCCCAGGTCGAAGCCCGCCTGCGCGACGACGCCCGCATCGGCATCCTGATCAACAACGCCGGCATGGCCCAGACGGGCCACTTTCTGCAACAAAGCCCGCAAGACATCGAGCGGCTGATGGCCCTCAACACCACCGCCTTGACCCGGCTGGCAGCCGCCATCGCCCCACGCCTGGTGCAGGCGGGCACCGGCTCCATCGTGAACATCGGCTCGGTGGTGGGCCTGGCCCCCGAGTTGGGCATGACGATTTATGGCGCCACCAAGGCCTTTGTGCTGTTCCTGTCGCAGGGGCTGAACGTGGAGCTCGCGGCCAAGGGCGTTTATGTGCAAGCGGTGCTGCCCGCGGCCACACGCACCGAGATCTGGCAGCGCGCCGGCATTGACATCAACACCCTGCCCGAGGTGATGGACGTGGACGAGCTGGTGACTGCCGCCCTGATCGGCTACGACCGCCGCGAGCTGGTCACCATCCCGCCCCTGCACGTGGCCGAGCGTTGGGCTGCGCTGGACGGCGCCCGCCAAGGGCTGCTGTCTGACATCCGGCAGGCCCGCGCGGCCGACCGCTACCAGCCCCAGGCCTGAGCACGCCGGCCCTGGTCACCTGGAACAGCGTCATGTCCCACCAGCGATTGAAATCAACCCTGCACGCACTGGCGCTGTCGGCCGTACTGGCCGCCACCAGCGTGATGGCGGCGCCGCAAGCGCAAACCCAGGCGCAACCCAGCCCCGCCACGCCAGCCGCTGCCCGGCAGCTGCCCACCTGGAAGACCGTGCCCACCCAAACACTCACGGCCGGCGACGCGCGCTTTGCCTACCGTGAACTGGGCCAGCAACACGGCGGCACGCCCGTGCTGCTGCTGGCCCACCTTGCGGCCGTGCTCGACAACTGGGACCCGCGCATCGTCGATGGGCTGGCCGCCCGACACCACGTCATCGCCTTCGACAACCGGGGCGTGGGCGCCTCCACCGGCGCCCCGGCCAACACCATCGAGCAGATGGCCGACGACGCGATCCGCTTCATCGAGGCCAAGGGCTTGCAGCAGGTCGATCTGTTGGGCTTCTCGATGGGCGGCATGATCTCGCAAGAGATCGCG
>Ga0209913_1001042_pt1 | contig 17662 bp, 20 predicted proteins | sample PersoiDNA2013203_FD_185805 | JGI IMG/M metagenome (GOLD analysis project Ga0209913, IMG submission 185805) | Permafrost soil microbial communities from the Arctic, to analyse light accelerated degradation of dissolved organic matter (DOM) -... | ecosystem: Environmental > Terrestrial > Soil >... | reverse complement strand
AGGTCAAAGATCAAGCCTGTCATAAGCACCCAAAACAGCAAGATTGCGGCCGTCGGCGTGCGAATGGTTCCTATGTTGGCAGTAACCGCGGTGATGAAGACAAGGCCGAAGATGACCATCCCGACCCGCGCCAGCATCACCCTGCCGCTGCGCAGCCAGTGGCGGAACTGCAGGGTTACTGCGCACGCAACTAGGTCGATGATCAGGGTGCTGACCGGGGTCTTTCCACCAATCAAAGCACCCGCCATGACTGCGAAAGTAAATGCCAGGCAGGTGATGCAGATCATGTTGATCAAACTCGCCTGGCGCGTTTTCTCTTCAGCGCCTTCAAAAACGGGTGGTGCCATCCAGCGCTTGATCGAAGTTACCAGCATTTAGAGTCCCCTCATTTTTTATCGTTATCTCTTTGGGAACAGTACAAAATCTAGGGGATCAATGCCAGCCCAAGTGGGCGGTACGCGTAACCTGACTTGGTCTTGTTTGATGTAGCGCAACTCCAACAAAAAGCGAGAGGTGACTGCTGAGGGGTCATATCGACTACTTCAAAGGATGCTTCGTTCATTTGTAATTAATTTTACGCCCCTGGCGGTAACCGCTGCACTGCCGGCGCAGACCGCGCTCCAAAGCGGCCCTTGACGCTTCAGGCCCGATCCTGTCGCGCATCGAGCACCGGTCGTTTGAGCTGTTTTTCACAATTTCGTCTATCGCCGAACGTGGATATCAATCTCTTTATTCAAGGCTCTAGCCCCGTGGACAATCCGTAAGAAGCTATGAAAAATGGAGTAAAAACTCTGAACTCACGTGGGCCAGCGCAGTCGTTTGAATTCGCGCTGCAGTGCAGGCAGGCGGCTGTGCTGGGCGGCGGGCGGCGCGTAGCGCAGCGCTTCCAGGCGTAAGAGCCAGTCGCCGATGCGCTGGGCCGCTGGGTGCTCGGGGCCGAATCGTGCATGCATCTGCTCGGCCATGCGGCGCGGCGGGCTGTTCGGGGCCAGTGGGACGCCTGCTTTTTGCAGTCGCTTGGCTGCTTGCGCCAGCAGCCGCAGCCACGGGTCCTGGCGCAAGCGATCCCGCAGGGTCCAGGCCGCGCCGCCCAGGCTGGCCAGCACCACGATGCCGATCAGCAGGTAGATCAGGTCTTCCCAGCTCGGTGACTCAAAGCCCAGGTTTTTGAGCAGGTTGAGCTGCGTGCGCTGCGTGTAGTTCAGCACCGACTGGTTCCAGCGGTTGTTGACGGCGTCCCACACGGCGCGCAGGTTCAACGCCAGCGCCGGGCTGACGTTGCCGAGCAAGGCCTCGGTGATGACGCCACGCGGCGCCTGCAAGCGTTGCAAGCTGCCCACCCGGCCCGGCGCCACGGCGGCGGTGGGGTCCACGCGCACCCAGCCGCGCCCGCTGAGCCAGACTTCGGCCCAGGCGTGGGCGTCGCTCTGGCGCACGGTCCAGAAACCGTCGACGGGATTTTGTTCGCCGCCCTGGTAGCCGGTGACGACGCGCGCGGGCAGCTTGAGCGCGCGCAGCAGGATGACGAAGCTGGACGCGATGTGTTCGCAAAATCCTTCTTTGCGGTCAAACCAGAACTCGTCGGCGCTGTCGCGGCCATACACGCCGGGCTCCAGCGTGTAGACGTAGCCGCCGCTGCGCAGGCGCTGCAGCACCGCCGCCACCAGTTGGGTGCCGTCGTCCGCGGCATAACGCGGGTCGCGCCGCATCTCGGCGGCCAGTTGCAGCGTGCGCGGGTTGAAACCAAAGGGCAGTTCCAGGTAGTCCTGCAGACCCGCCACCGGGCGCAGCGGGCCATGGCTGAAGTCGGGGTAGCTGCGTGCCGTGTAGCGCAGCAGGTCGGTGATCGGGCGCTCCACCAGCCATTGCAGCTCGGGTGTCATGCGGGCCTCGAAGCCGGTCAGCAGGGGCGCGTTGGGCGTGGCGTCCAGCAGCAGCAACCAGGGGCGCTGATTGGGCTCCAGCGTCACCTGGTAGTTGACCGGCGCGCCCTGCACTCGCAGATTGGGCAGCGGCCGCAACTGCGCTGGTAACCCTGAGCGCAGCGGCTGCCAGTTGCGCCCGTCAAAGATTGAGAGCACCGGCCCGCGAAAATAAAGGTCCGACTGACGGGGTGGCGCGCCCTCGAAGCGGATGCGCATGGCAATGCTGTCATCGAGGGCCAGGCTGGCGATATTGCCGACCTGCATCGTGGCCGACAAGCCGCTGCGCCCGCTCATGGCGTCGCTGGGCACGCCCCATAGCGGCGCCAGACGCGGAAACAGCAAAAACAACAGCACCATGATCGGTGCGCCCAGCAGGGTCATCGAGCCCGCGATGCGGGCCGCCTGCAGCAAAGGCGGCTTGCCCACCGGCATATGGGCATTGACCAGGGCGGTCAGCAGGCCCAGCAGCGCGATCAGCATGGCGCCAGCGGTCAGCAGCGACTGCGAGAAGAAAAAGTTGCTCAGCATCATGAAGAAGCTGAGAAAAAACACCACGAAGGCATCACGGCGGGCGCGCAGCTCCAGCGTCTTCAAGGCCAGCAGCACCACGATCAGGGTCAGCCCGGCATCGCGTCCGAGCAGGGTCTTGTGGGTGAACAGCGTGGCGCCCACGGTCAGTACCAGCAGCAACCATAGCCACCAGCGCGCGGGCAACGGCCGCAGCGTGACGGCGAGCCAGCCGCGCCACAGCATGACCGCGCCGCTGAGCAGGCTGCACCACAAGGGCAAATGGCTCACCTGCGGCAGTACCACCCAGGCGATCACCCCCAGCATGAACAGCGTGTCGCGGCTGTCGCGCGGCAGCAGGCGCAGGTGATGGAGCGGGTTCAACATGGCAATGGCCTCAAGCTCAGCACAGTGCCAGCGCTTGCAGGCAGCGGCGTTTTTGCGCCTCACCGTGGGCCGGCTTGATTTCCAGGCCACCCAGGCGCAAGCCGTAATCCAGCCCCTGCTGTTCGGCCTGCAGCACCCAGGCGCACAGGCGCGACAACTGCTGTTCCGGCTGGGGCAGGCCGGTCTTCTGCGGCTCCAGCCACAGTTCATGGCGCTGCACCTGCTGCGTGTCGCGGCTGACCAGTTCATTGGCCCGGGCGGCTTTTTTCCAGACCACGAGTTTGAGCGGGTCGCCGCGGCGGTAGGCGCGGATGCCATCGTAGTCACCACTGCCGGGTCCTGGCGCCGCGGCGGCGTCGCCCGCGCGTGGCTCACCCAGCGGCAACGCTGGCGCATGGGGTTCGGGGGCCGGGTAGACCAGCACCTGGGCGGCGGGCCGCCAGACCGTCCAGACCCGAAACGTCCCCAAGGGAAAGTGGGTCTCTGCCGTCAGCGCGGGCACGCGGTGCAGGCCGCGTCGCTCAGGTTTGAAAGCCACATGCACCGTGGCGTTCGCTTGCGCGGGCACATCGGTCCAGCTCCAGTGGCTTGAGCCCAGCAGCGCCAGCCCAATCCCAAACCGGGTGCTTTGGCGCCGGTTTTCAAGATTTATGCCAATAATGGCTGTAGCCCCCGTAAAAACTGGGTCAGGCGCTATTAAATGCATAGTCAGTCCGCGCAAGGTCGCGTGGCAAACATGCATGGCAACCAGGCTGCAGCCAGCCAGCAAGAAGGTCAGCAGGTAGCCCAGGTTGAGCTGGTAGTTGATGGATGCCACCAGCAGCACCAGCAGCGTGACGCCCAGCATGAGGCCGGGGCGTGTCGGCAAAATGTAGACGTTGCGCTGCGTCAGGGTGAAGCTATCGGTCAGCGGCAGCCGGGCCTGCCACCAGCGCTGAAATTGCGCGCGCACATGCGCCACCGGGTGCAGCAGCGGGTGGGGCCATGACGGTGCGACTGACATCGGGTCAAGGCGCTCAGGGCAGCGGCACGGCATCCAGCAGGGCGCGCACCTGCTCGACCGCGCCGCGGCCCGCATCCCCCAGCGGCAGCAGGCGATGCGCCACGGTTTGCGCCAGGATGGCCTGCACGTCATCGGGTGCCACGTAGTCGCGCCCGCTCAGCAAGGCCTGCGCTTTGGCCGCGCGCACCACGGCAATACCGGCGCGCGGGCTCAGGCCCTGCAAAAACCACTTGCCTGAGCGGGTCGCCGCGATCAGGTCCTGCACATAGTCCAGCAGCGGCGCGGCCGCATGGATGGCCAGCACCTGCTGCTGCAGTATTTTCAGCTCAGTCGCATCGAGCAAGCTGGGCAATTCCTCCACCATATCGCGCCGGTCCCGACCGGCCAGCAAGACGCGTTCGGTGGCGCGATCCGGGTAACCGAGCGAGATGCGCATCAGGAACCGGTCCAGTTGCGACTCCGGCAGCGCGTAGGTGCCGAGCTGGTCGTGCGGGTTTTGCGTTGCAATGACAAAGAACGGTGTAGGCAGGGGGCGGGTGTCGCCGTCCACGGTGACCTGTTTCTCTTCCATGGCTTCCAACAGCGCACTTTGGGTTTTGGGGCTGGCGCGGTTGATCTCGTCGGCCAGCAGCAGCTGCGCAAACAGCGGTCCGGGGTGGAATACAAAGCTTTCCTTGGCACGCTCATAAACGCTGACGCCCGTGAGGTCGCTGGGCATCAGGTCAGCGGTGAATTGCACCCTGGAGAACTGCAGACCAAAGGTTTTGGCCAGTGCCAGGGCCAAGGTGGTCTTGCCCACGCCGGGCACGTCCTCAATCAGCAAGTGGCCCCCCGCCAGCAGGCAAGCCACGCAATCTTGCGTTTGCGCAGGCTTGCCGACAATCACCGTGTTAAGCTGACTCAGTATTGATTCAAGTTTTTTTTGTGCATCCATAGCACGACGTTACCAAAATAATTCGAGAGGCAGGCGCTCACCGTGACAATGACCGGCTATTACACCCATCCCGATTGCCGCAAACATGAAATGGGGCCGGGCCACCCCGAATGCCCGGAGCGGCTCGATGCGATCGAAGACCGGCTGTTGATCACCGGCTTGGGGCTGGCGCTGGAGCGGCGCGAGGCGCCTGCGGCGTCGCTGACCGACATCGAGCTGGCGCACAGCCGCACGCATGTGGCAGCGCTGCGCGGCTTGAGCGACGTGTTGAAAGAAGACATGTTGGCCGGTGGTCCGCCCTATGCCCAGGTCGACCCCGACACCTCCATCAATGCTTACACCTGGGATGCCGCCCTGCACGCGGCCGGTGCGGCGCTAGCCGCTACCGACGCGGTGATTGCGGGCGAATTCGAAAACGCGTTTTGTTCCATTCGTCCGCCGGGCCACCACGCTTGCCGCGACAAAGCCATGGGTTTTTGCTTTTTCAACAACGTGGCGCTGGCCGCCAAGTACGCCCTGGAGCGCCATGGCTTGAAGCGGGTGGCGATTGTGGATTTTGATGTGCACCACGGCAACGGCACCGAAGACATCGTGGCGGGCGACAAGCGCATTTTGATGGTGAGCTTTTACCAGTATCCGTTTTATCCGCTCGATCACATCCACTCCAGCGCCGACAACCTGGTCAATCTGCCGGTACCGGCTTACACCAAGGGCATGGAGATCAGGGAGCTGATCGAGAACGCCTGGATGCCGCGGCTGGAGGCTTTTCGGCCCGAGATGATTTTCATCAGCGCCGGCTTCGACTCGCACCGGGAGGACGACATGGGCCAGCTGGGCCTGGTCGAGCAGGACTACATCTGGATCACACATCGCATCAAAGACGTGGCGCGGCGCCACGGCAAGGGGCGCATTGTCTCGTGTCTGGAAGGCGGCTATTGCTTGAGTGCGCTCGCGCGCAGTGTGGAGGGACATATTCGGGTGCTGGCCGATGTTTGATCCCCACACCACCGACCTGGACGGCTGGGTTGCGGCGTTGACCCAGACTGCCGCGCTGATCGAACTCGGCACACTGGCATTGTGCGGCGTTGCCGCCTGGGTGCTGGCCGCGCTGTTGCGCCGGGGGCTGGGCTCGAACCTGACGAGCTCCATCATGTTTGGCCGACGCATTGTGGACGGGGTGCTGTTTCCGCTGCTGCTGCTGTGCCTGGCCTACGCGGCCCGAGCCTTGCTGCTGGGCCGGGTGCCGCTGGCCGTTTTCAAAATTGCGCTGCCGGTCCTGATTGCCCTGCTGGTCATCCGCCTGGGGGTCAAGGTGTTGCAAGCCGCCTTCAGTGAGACGCCGCTGGTGCGTCGGCTGGAGCGCAGCATTTCATGGGTGGCATGGCTGGCCATGGTGTTGTGGGTCAGTGGCCTGCTGCCGCTGGTGCTGGAACAACTCGACCAGATCACCTGGAAGATGGGTGGCGCCAGGATGTCCGTACGCACCCTGATTGAGGGCGGGCTGACCGCTGGGGCCGTGCTGATCTTCACCTTGTGGATTTCCGCCGCCATTGAGACCCGCTTGCTGCGTTCTGCCACCGGTGGCGAGTTGTCGCTGCGCAAGGCGGCGAGCAACGCCACGCGGGCCTTGTTGATGTTTGTCGGCCTGTTGCTGGCGTTGTCGGCGGTGGGAATCGACCTGACCGCGCTGTCGGTGCTGGGTGGTGCCATTGGCGTGGGGGTGGGCTTTGGCCTGCAAAAGCTGGCAGCCAACTATGTCAGCGGCTTTGTCATTCTGGCCGAACGCAGCATGCGCATTGGTGACAACGTGCGGGTGGATAATTTTGAGGGCATTGTGATGCAAATCAACGCCCGTTACACCGTCATCCGCTCACTCGCCGGGCGGGAGTCGATTGTTCCCAACGAGTTGTTGATCACCACCCGGGTCGAAAACCTGTCGCTGGCGGATTCCCGGGTCTGGCTCAATACCGTGGTGTCGGTCGCTTATGACAGCGATGTGGACCAGGTGATGCGCTTGTTGAAAGAGGCGGCCCTGAACCAAGAGCGTGTGTTGCGTGAGCCTGCGCCTGCGCCTTCGGTCAACCTGGCAGCCTTTGGTGCCGACGGGCTGGAGTTCAAGGTTGGGTTCTGGATCGCCGACCCCGAGAACGGCAGTGACAACTTGAAGTCCTTGATCAACCTGGCCATACTCAAATCATTGCGTGAAAACCAGATTGAGATTCCCTATCCGCAGCGGGTCGTGCACACGCTGGCCGTGGCTGGGAATCCGGGCTCATAACTTTGACCAAGGAGGTTTGCATGACTTTATCGCTGGCTGTGCCCACCCCGCTGGAATACTTTGCCTCGCTGGTGCACAACGATGCCGACTTTGCGCTGCTGGAGGCCGCTGCCTGCCTGGCGCAGGACGAATACCCAGAGCTGGACGTGCAACAAGTGCTGGGTGAAGTTGATCAGCTCCTGGCACGACTCAAACATCGCGTCGCGGCGGATGCCGGCCCCTTGCAAAAGCTGCGCGCCCTGCATCAGTTTTTTTACCGGGATTTGGGCTTTGCCGGCAACGTCAATCATTACTACGACCCGGACAACAGCTTTGTGAGTGTGATTCTGCACACGCGCCGCGGCATTCCGATCTCGCTGGCGGTGCTGTGGCTGGAGTTGGCGCAAGGCTTGGGGCTGGCGGCGCGGGGCGTCGGATTTCCGGGTCACTTCATGGTCAAGGTGAATTTGCCCGAAGGCCAGGTCGTGATGGACCCGCTGGACGGCCAATCGCTGACCCGCGAGGCGCTGGCTGAGCGGCTGGAACCTTTCCGGCGTCGCAGTGGCTTGATGGATGAGTTTGAAGTGCCGCTGGGCCTGTATTTGCAGGTCGCCCCGCCGCGCGACATCATTGCCCGGATGCTGCACAACCTGAAAGAAATCCACACCGGCCAGCAAGACTGGCTGCGTCTGATTGCGGTGCAGGATCGGCTGATTGTGCTGCTGCCGCAAGCCTGGGACGAGTACCGGGATCGCGGCCTGGCCCATGCCGAGCTGGGCCACGCGGGAAGAGCGCTGGAAGACCTGGAAACCTATCTGGGCAACGCCGAACAAGGCCCTGACATGCCCGCCATCGCCAGGCGTGTGGCCGAGTTGCGGCGTGCCATCAACTGATGTTTCAGGTTGTAATGGATTTTGACTTTTGCAGCCGGCGTGGGTTAAATACGAAACACGAAGCGCAGTTTCGACAGAGACTGCGCCTGCTCACAACCCAGGAGAGAAACCCATGAAAAGCTTTAAACAACTTGTCTCCACTTGCCTGATCGTCTGCATCACTGCCGCGGGCTTTCCCCTCGCTGCCCAAGCCCGCATCGTGGCCACCGAAGAAATCACAGCGCCCGCGCAGGCAAGCACCAGCCGCGACACCGTGAACCGCTTCTTGGCCCGTGATGACGTCCGCCAAGCCATATTGGGCCAGGGCGTCAGCCCGCAGGCCGCGGCTGAGCGGGTCGCTGCCATGTCGGACAGTGAAGTGGCGCAACTGGCAGGCCGCATTGAGCAGGCCCCGGCCGGTGGCGATGTGTTGGGCATCTTGTTTACCGTGTTCATCGTGCTGCTGGTGACCGACATCATGGGCCTCACCAAGGTGTTTCCGTTCACACGATCGGTTCGATGATCAAACGACTCATTGGTCTGCGAGCCCCCGTCTTGACGGGGGTTTTTGTTTGGGCGGTGCTGCTTCTGGGGGGCTGCGCGACGCCGCAGGTGGCGATGCTGGATGCACGCTGGCCAACCGAACTTCCCGCACAGGTCGAACTTGCCGATATCCCTTTTTTCCCGCAGGAAGACTATGAATGTGGTCCTGCTGCGCTGGCCATGGTCGCCAATGCTGCGGGCGTCGATGTGACACCGGATGCGCTTGTGGATCAGGTTTACCTGCCGGGTCGCAAAGGCTCGCTGCAGCCCGAAATGCTGGCCGCCACGCGTCGGCAGGGCTTGCTGGCTTATCCGTTGAAGCCGAAGGTAGAAGACATACTGCGCGAAGTGGCAGCAGGCCACCCGGTGCTGGTGTTCCAGAATTTGGCGTTCTCAATCTACCCGGTGTGGCACTACGCGGTGGTGATGGGCTTTGACCGCGAGCGCCATGTGCTGCTGCTGCATTCCGGGCGCACGGCACGCATGGAGATTTCAATGTTTGCCTTTGAGCGCACCTGGGCGCGCGGGCAGTACTGGGCCATGCTGGCCCTCAAACCCGGGCAGCTGCCCGCCACCGCCGAGCCCCAGGCCTACACCGCCGCAGTGGCCACGCTGGAACGCACTGATGCACGCGGCGCGCAGCAAGCTTTTGCGGCAGCACTGCAACGCTGGCCGGATGACCGTGCGGCCTTGCTGGGCGCGGGCAACACCGCTTATGCGCTGGGCCAGCGTGACGCAGCGGCCACAGCCTACCGCCAAGCGGTCCTCAAGCACCCCGATTTTGCTGACGGCTGGAACAATCTGGCGCAAGTGCTGCTGGAGCTGAACCGTCGCCATGAGGCCAGTCAAGCCATTGCGCGCGCGGTGGCCTTGGGTGGTGAGCGCCTGCCAGAGTATTTGGCCTTGCAGGCAAACATTTATAAGAAATAGGGCTGTAGCCCCCGTCAACAAAGCGTTAGTAGCTACTATTTTTATAGTAACTTTGGGTTTGACGGGGTGCCGGTTTCGCCCAGTTGGTGCCAGGCGCGGCGCAGTTGGGTGTCTGAACTGAAGCCCGCAAAGGCGGCCGCTTGCGTGACGTTGCTGCCTGACTGCAGCGCCGTTTGCGCCAGGGCCAAGCGAATGCGGCGCAGGTACTGCAGCGGCGCAATGCCTGCATGGTCCATAAACAAGCGCGTCAAGTGCCGGGGTGAGGTGCAGGCCACGGCCGCCATGCTGGCCAGGTGCCACTCGGCAGCGGGCTGGCTGCTGACGGCGTCCTGCACACGGTGCAGGGCCGGGTGCAAGTGGTTGCGGTAGGCCAGAAACGGTGACAACTCCGGGTCTTGCGGGCCGCGCCGCAGGGCCACCACCATGGTTTGCGCCACCTGCGCGGCGATGGGCTCGCCACACATCTGGGCAATGCGGTGCAGCGTCAAGTCCACGCCGGTGGTCACGCCTGCGCTGCTGTACACCGGTGCGTCTTCCACAAAGACCCGGTTCTCCACCACCTGGCAGTTGGGCTCTACCGACCGCAATTCAGCTAAATGATGGTGGTGCGTGGTGACGCGTCGCCCTTTAACCAGCCCGGCATGGGCCGCCAGCAGAGTGCCTGCGCAAATGGTGATCAATTCCAGTTGGTGTGGAACCAGCCGCAGGCCGCGCAGCCAGTGCAGCAGGGCACGGCTGGACTCGTTGTTCACGTCCATTGTCTGACCGGGTTGGCCAACCAGCACGAGCCAGGTTGGCGTGATTGGGTTGGCGAGCAGGGGCCGGGGCAGCGGCAGCAGTCCACTGACCGTGCAGCCTACCGAGGTAGCGGCTTCGGGCTGGGTGCCGATGAACTGCAATGCAAAACGCGCGTTTTGGCCCTGTGCGTTCAGACATTGGTTGGCCAGTCGCAGGGCTTCGGCGGGGCCGGCCCAGTCCAGCAACAGGCTGTCCGGCTGCAGCACAAACAAGACCTGGATCGGCGCTGACTGCACCAAGCTCATCATGCGCGCGTGGGCCGTGCCAGCAAGGTGTAAGGCGCGGCCCAGCCCGGCAGTTGACTGATGCGTGTCAGCCACGCGACGACGCCGGGCGGAACCGTGACTTGGGCCTGATCGGCCCAATACAAATAAGCGCAAAGGCTGAAGTCGGCGATGCTGGGCTGATCGTCCAGGATAAAGCGGCGCCCATCGCGCAACTCCTGCTCCAGCCGCTTGATGTCGGCGTCATAGCGACGCTCAAACCAGACCAGCGAGCCTTCGGGGTAGGCATGGGCATCAAACCGACGGGAAAAGCGCAGGTGCGGCAGGCTCAGGCCCAGGCGATTGGCTTCCCAAAACAACCACTCCCGCGCACGCGCCAGGCGGGCACTTGATTCGCCACCCAAGCGCCCGGTCTGCTCCGCCAGAAAGAGCAGGATCGCGTTGGACTGCACATAAGCCTGATCTTGATGCAGTAGCAGGGGTACTTCGCCGTACTTTGCCAGACTGCGAAAAGGCTCCGGCCGCTCATGGTGCGGCAAACCAATGTCGATGACCTGGTAGTGATGTGGAATCTGCGCCACTTCCATCGTCAGTTTGACTTTGTACGAGTGACCCGATTCGGGGTGTGCAAACAGGGTGTAGTCCATTTTTCAATCCTCAATCGATCCAACGGTAGTCCAACTGGCGCGCCGTGCGCTCGGCCAGTATCTTGCCAGCCAGGGCGTTCCACCAAGTGCAGGCTCATGTCGATTCCGGCACTGATACCCGCTGAGGTGACTACCCGGTCGTTGTCAATCCAGCGCGGGCCTTCGCATACGGTCAGGGATGGAAAGCGCGTTTGCAGATCGGCGATGTCTTCCCAGTGGGTCGTGACGCGCCCGGCGCGCACCACGCCACTGGCGGCCAGCAGAAACGCACCGGTGCAGACGGACGCCGTGATCTGCGCCTGGGCCGCCACGCGGGCGATCCAGTCCAGCGTTTGCGGGCAGGTCATGGCTGCATCCACCACGCCGCCGGGCACCACCAGCAAGTCGCAAGCCGGGCTGTCTGCAAAGCTGTGGTCGGGCAGGACGCGCAGCCCGGCGCGCGCCTGGATGGCCTGGCCATCACGGGAAACGCAGGCCACATCAAACAGCGCGGCTGCATCCGGATGACTTCTGCCATGGACCCGGCTGGCGGTGGTGAATACCTCATAAGGTCCGGCAAAGTCCAGCGCCTCCACGCCGTCAAACACGAGGATGCAAACCGAAATTGGCGGGCGCAAACTCATGCAGTCGTTTCCATTGCGCGCTCCAGCGCCTGCTGCACATTGCAAATGGTGGCGAAGCGGTCCTTGAGTACCGCTGCTGTGCGGGCCTTGATGTCGGCGGCTTTCAACACTGATCCGTCCAGATGTTGCATATCCCAGGTCAGCGTGGCATCCGGGCAAAAATCGACCGTCCAACCCAGATCCGAGGCGTGGCGGGTGGTGGTTTCGCAGCATTGCTCGGTGCGGATGCCGCTGATGATCAGCCTTTGAATACCGTTCTGCGTCAGCCATACGTCCAGTCCCGTGCCCACCAGCGCGCTGTGGCGGCTCTTGTGAAAAGTGGCGGCGGCGTCAAACGGGTGCAGTTCGGCCAGCGGCTGCACAAAGCCGGATTCGAGTGCAAAGGCGTTGCTAGCGGTCTTGGGGCCATCGACGTGAAAGACACGCGCGATCGGCGCGCCAAGCGCCACGCAGCCGTTAATCAAGGCGTTTTGCGCGGCGATGTAGCCGGGTAGGTCGGTCGTCGTGAAATACGGACGCTGGCGGAACGACTCTTGTGAATCAATCAAAATAAGACATGTTTTCATGGATTTAGCAATGAGTTGAAAAGCTCCATAGTCAACTGTTTATGTGCGTAAAGCCATTTTTAGAAGGACAAGAATCGATCAAATAAAGACATCATGATACCGAGTGCATTCAGCGGGCTGGCCGTGCACCCGCCGTCACCTTGAGCACATGTTTGTAAATCATCGTGGTGCTGACATCCCACTTCGCGGTCATGTGTCCACACCGCCTGGGCGCCCGGCTGACTTGTGCGTTCAATGCCTCATGCAAAGAGCGCGGCAACATCACCTCCCGGTCTTTGCCACCGTTGGCCTCGCGCACCACCAACATCTGGCGATCAAAATCAACATCTTTGACGCGCAGGCGCAGACTCTCCATTAAACGCATCCCCGTGCCGTAAAGCAGCTTGGCCAACATATTCGCGCTATCAACACCGAGGATGTGGCGTTTACGGTACGCGCCAATGACAAGGGCGGTAAACGTCTGCAGCGATTGCCGGGGGAAGAATTTGTGCGCCGCTTCTTGCTACATGTGCTGCCCAGCGGTATCAAACGTATCCGCCACTACGGAGCACTGGCCTCAGCTTGCAAAGCGGTCAAGCTCAATGCGGCCCGGTTGGCCTTGCAGATGCCACAGCCCAACACACAGGCGATGGAGTCTGCCCAAGGGTTCATGGCGCGGGTGGCCAAGATGGACGTGAGCTTGTGTCCGTGCTGCAAGGTGGGGCGCCTGCAAATCATCGCAGTGCTACAGGGCCAAGCCCGCTTGCCTGCGCCAGCCGGCGCCATGTTGCCGCCAGGGCGGGGTCCGCCACAGTGAGGCACGCAAAAGTCCACGGTTTGGCAGGGCAGCGCAGGAGGCTGGGGGCCGTGCTGCGTGCCACGCTGGACAGGCCCGCACGGGCAGCGCAATACGCCTGCACAACGCCCTGGTGCAGGGCCATATGCCGGTTCGCTGCAGTGCTGACTGGCTGAAGTTGGCTCAGTCCCGGTCATAATCTGATCAAACAAATGGGGTGAAGCTTTCAATCCCCTATCGCGACTGCCTCAGCAGGCGGTTCAGTCCAACATGGTTTATCAGCCGCGGGAGGTGTTCTTGGTTTCTACGAGCATTGCAGCGCGGCGGATAAACGCTAATCGTTAGGTTGCACATGGCGCGCACGCCCAAACCGTCTCCACCGTCCCATTCAATCGTTGTGGCCGACTGTGTTGGGCGGGGCCACGTGACCGTTGGGTTGCGGTGCCACGACGAGCTGAAGGTCATCTATGCACGCGCGAACCAGGCGGGCACTGCAGTCGACGTCACTGCTGTCCTCAATCTCGCCATCGCCGCTATTACCAACTTGGCACTTGGGCTCGAAATCTTCTTGAAGATGCATCATTTTCAGCAGTCGGGCGGTTATCCGAGCGGCCACGACATTGGCAACCTCGCAACATCCTTCAATGCTGGTGTGCAGCAAGCTCTGCGCGGTCGCTTCAAAGAGATGCTTCAGCACGACGCAGTTCAGTCTGCGCCTACGCTCAAGATTGCCGTCGGCGAAGAGCAGCAAGACTTTGCGGCAAACTGGCCGGAAGAGGTCGAAGACCTTGACAGCGCAGCTATCTTGCTGGGGCGCGCTTACGAGCGATGGCGCTACATATACGAAGAGCTGAATCGTCCACTCGTCGCCACCATTTCTTTCAAGCCCCTCATCGCTATGGTGTTCACGTTCGACTCTGCAATCCGTGATTTCCGGAGCGGAGCTTTCGTATCAGTTGGCGAAAATGCAACCTAACCCTTCCATCGAGCGGACAGCTTCTAGCGGGCTTCGCCCGCCTCCAGCTGCCGCTCATGTCAAACGTTAGGCGTTATGACCTGCCCCGATCGCCTCTACAAGTACCAGTCTCTATCCGCGCACTCACTGGCGGCCTTGGTCAATGAAACGATATGGCTGTCCAAACCGACTAGCTTCAACGATCCCTTCGACTGCGCAATCACTCTTGATCGTGGGAGGTACAAGGAATCGGTTATGCACGCCGTATCCGTGGCGCTTGAAAAGTCAGACACACGGGGGCTTGACGTCGAGAAGCTTCGGACGCTTTGGCCAGGGGACAAGGAAGCGTTCGAGACGTACCGCGAGCAAATGCTCGGTCTCGTCCAGAACATTGGTGTGTGCTCTTTCAGCGCCGTAGGGAACCATCTCCTCATGTGGTCACACTACGGAAATCACCACCGTGGCTTTTGCGTCGAGTATGACAGCCGAGAGGGAACGAAGCTGAGGAAGTTGGCGCACCCAGTGCGATACCAAGACGAGGCGCCAAGCCTCGCCGCGTCCGACTTCGCTCCGGGCAAGAGCGGGGAGGCTCTGGATGCGATGTGGCTTACGAAGGCCAGGTGCTGGGCCTATGAACGGGAGTGGCGTGTGATGATGAACGAGGCGAACAAGCCTTATCAAGCGCCGTCCGAAGTTGTGTCGGTCATCTTCGGTGCCCGCATGCCGGAAGCGGAACGAATCATGATCGCGCACGCGCTTCGACATCGCCCTAGCATCACATTCAAAGAGGCTAGGCTCGTCGAAGGTCGGTTTCTCCTGGAGGTCGTCGAAGAATGAGAGCCGTGAGGCCGCCTAACATGCCGGTCAACGCGGACGTCCTCTCGGCGGGCTTACGCCTGCCTACGGTCCGCCGGTTACCGCTACGTTAAATTTCACCAAATCCCCACGTAGCAAGGTTTTTAATTTATCGCAAATATGCTATATTTCGACCATGAATTGGGAAATCAAATACCACGATGAAAAGTTGCAGACGGAAGTACTCACATTGCCTGCAGGAATTTTGGCAAGGTACTTTCATTGCACCGATCGAATGTTGGAGTTTGGTCCCGATTTGGGGATGCCCCACACGCGAGCGATGAGCGCAGGTTTGTTTGAGTTGCGCTTGAAATCCCGTGAAGGCATTGGGCGGGTGTTTTACTGCACTCTGGTGGGGCGAAAAATTGTCATGCTCCATCAGTTTGTGAAAAAGACCGACAAAACCCCGCCCAAAGAGTTGGCCCTCGCGCGCAAGCGCATGAAGGAGTGGAAAGATGTTGACACATAAGCAACTGCGCACAAAGGCGCTTGGCAACGCCGAGGTAAAGGCCGAATACGAAAAATTGAGCGACGAATTTGCGCTCTTGGATGAATTCCTGAAAGCCCGCGCTGCGCAAGGGCTTACCCAAGCGCAAGTGGCAGAGAAAATCGGTACCACGCAGTCTGCGGTGGCCCGGATGGAATCAGGCAGTGGAAAGCATTCACCTTCTCTAGCAACCCTATCCAAGTATGCGGAGGCGCTGGGTTGTAAGTTGGAGGTCCGTTTGGTTCGAAGTGCTCGATCAGCGAGAAATTTAACTGGGCGTTCCAACAGTCGCGCTACGCGCGCTGCTGAACTCTGACGTTAAGTTTCTATTGCCCATGTCATCTCTACGAATCGCTGCTGCGCAGTCTGTGTCTGTTCCAGGCGATATTGCTGCCAATGTTGCCGCGCACTGCAACTTCATAGCTGAGGCATCAGCCTGCAATGTTGACATCGTTGTATTTCCCGAACTGTCGCTTTGTGGCTATGAATTGCCGTTGATTGGCGCTTGTGCTCTTCAACCGGATGATGAAGTTCTAGCTCCAATCCGCGAGCTTGCCTCTGGCAAAGCTATTTCGGTGGTCGTCGGGGCTCCCATTCTGTCCACGTCAAACCGTATCCACATAGGCGCCATAACGTTTCTTCCCAGCGGTGAAACTTCGATTTACTGCAAACAGCACTTGCATCCCGGCGAAGAACGCTTCGCGAGTGCTTGTGCCTCGCCATGCAACACATATCAGGTTGGTGGCGAGGCTATCGCGCTGGCAATTTGCGCTGACACAGCGCACGAACAACATCCACAAGCTGCCGCCGCTGTTGGCGCATCCCTGTATTTAGCCAGTGTTCTCGTTTCTGACGCAGGTTACGTAACCGACGCTGGCAACCTTCAGCGCTATGCTGAGCGCTATCGCATGGCCACACTTATGGCAAATCACGGTGGTCCCACCGGTGGTTACGTGTCGGCTGGCAAGAGCGCATTTTGGTCACAGGAAGGCAAGTTGGTTGTGGCAGCACCAAGCGCCGGCCAGTACCTCGTCATTGCCTCAAAAAGTTCGAAAGGTTGGGCTGGTGATCTCCGTAAAATCGAAACCTAACCCGGCGCTCAACCTCGCTCCCTTCGGTCGCTGGACGCTGCGCGATAAAGCCGCGCAGCGCCGGTTAGCTCTACGTTAGATGCTTAAATACTTGCTCATCATTGCGCTTGTTTTGTGTACAACCGGATGCAGTACCGTTCGGAGCACAAAGCTGTTTGCGCCCAGTTGGTTCGGTTTCTCAGAAATCAACGAGGGTGTGTATGTGGACGATCAAATGCCACCTGGTCAACGGGAGGAATTCCTCAAAACGTTGAGCTTGGCCAAGGGGCGTGTGTCGGCATTTTTCGGTAGCATTGAGGGATCATCCAAAGTGTTCGCTTGCTCCACCGAGGAGTGCTTCATTTCGCATGGCGGAGTAGGGGCAAAAGGTAAGGCATATGGAGAATCCATGCTGTTGCTCTCCCCCCGTGGATTGGATGCACTGATTGCCAGCCATGAACTTACGCACATAGAACTCCATGGTCGAGTTGGCGCGTTTAGATCATGGCGCGCAATTCCGTCTTGGTTTGATGAAGGCTTGGCTGTTCTTGTAAGTGAAGACCCGCGATACACTGAGGATGCGTGGCTAAAGGCAACTGATAATGGTTGCAACGCCCCGAAGCTGGAAAACATCGGAGAAATGCTCGGCAAAGGCGACTGGCTTTTGAGTTATGGAACTGCAAGGCGGGAGGTTGGTGCATGGTATCTACACGCAGGACGTGCCGGTCTTGAGCGCCTGATCGCGGAAGTAAAAAACGGTAGTGATTTTAATTCTGCATTCAATTCCATCGCATCAATCGAGAGCGCATCTAACCCTACGCTCAAGCGGGACTGCGCAAAGGCGCGCAGCCCCTTAGCTCCACGTTAGGCCAAATCAAATCAATGGAGGAACGAACAAATGACTGAAAGAACCGGGCGCTGCCTTTGCGGCGCTGTGAACTTTAAACTCGCCACAGAGCCTCTAGCAACCCGAGTCTGCTGGTGCCGCGATTGCCAGCATCTCCCCCCCGTGCCAATATGACCTGAGACACCTACCCTTGAGTAATTAGAGAGTAGAAAGGTAGTCTTGAATCATGTCCAAAGAATCTAAGGAACCGATGAACGCAGATGTTTCCCCTGCGATGGGTGCCGCGTTGGAAGGAGCCCGCAGGGCGACTGGAAACGCGGCACCCATCGCGCCGCCCAACCCCGAGGTGGCCGCCACGGCGCGCAGGCGTCAGTTCAGCAGTGCGGAGCGTGCGCGTATTTTGAACGCTGCCGACGCCTGCAAGGCCCCCGGTGATATCGGCGCCCTGTTGCGCCGC
>Ga0209913_1001041_pt1 | contig 17671 bp, 15 predicted proteins | sample PersoiDNA2013203_FD_185805 | JGI IMG/M metagenome (GOLD analysis project Ga0209913, IMG submission 185805) | Permafrost soil microbial communities from the Arctic, to analyse light accelerated degradation of dissolved organic matter (DOM) -... | ecosystem: Environmental > Terrestrial > Soil >... | reverse complement strand
TACCACGCCCTGGTGGCGGCGGTATCGGCCGGCATGGGCCTGGGCCTGGTGCCGGCGGCGGTGCTGCGCGGGCTGGACCAGCGCGGCCTGCAGGTGCAGGCCCTGCCCGAGCCCTGGGCGCAGCAGACCACCTGGCTGGTGACACGGCGCGGCCACCCCTCGGCAGCCTTGCGCGCCCTGGCGGACGCTTTGCCCGAGGGCGCCTGAATCAGCGCTGGCGGCTCGCCTCGTACAGCGGCATCACCTTGGGCAGGTTGCGCTCGATGTCGGCGATGCGGGTCTTGCCCGAGGGGTGGGTGGAGAGGAACTGCGGCGGTGCGCCCTTGCTGGCGGCGCCCATCTTCTGCCACAGCGTGACGCCGGCACGCGGGTCGTATCCGGCGCGCGCCGCCAACTCCATGCCCACCAGATCGGCCTCGGACTCGTCTTCGCGGCTGAACTCGAGGGTCAGCAACTGGGCACCGTACTGCGTCAGGGTCTGGCCCACCTGGCCAAAGCCCAGCACCTGGCTGAGCACGTTCACCCCGATGTTGGTGGCGGCCGACTTGCCCATGCGCTCGCGGGCGTGCTCGCGCAGGGCGTGGGCGATTTCGTGGCCCATCACCATGGCCACTTCGTCGTCGCTCAATTGGAGCTGGTCCAGGATGCCGGTGTAGAAGGCGATCTTGCCGCCGGGCATGCAAAACGCATTGATCTGTTTGGAGCCGATCAGGTTCACCTCCCAGCGCCACTCCCGCGCGCGGGGATTCCAGGCGTAGCTGAAGGGGATGATGCGGCGGGCAATGTTGCGCAGGCGCAGCACCTGGGGGTGGTTGTCGCTGCCCAGGGCGTTCTTGGCCTGGGCCTCGCGCAGCATCTGGCCGTACTGCTGCACCGCCGCCTGCTCGACCTGGCTGGCCGACACCAGGCCGGTGAAGGCCGAGTTCTTGCCCACGGATTCGCTCACGCCCTGGGCCTGCGCGGGGGGGGCCACTCCCCAGGCCAGGGCCAGCGCCAATGACAAGGCGGGCCACAGGGCAGTGCGGCGCCGCCGGGCCGGGGAACGGTTGAAGTGAGGCAGTGCGCGCTCAAGCATGGGCAAGGGATGTGTGCAGTGGACCAGCGCTTATTATTCCCGCATGAACCAAGCCAGCGCCAGCCCCGAGCCCCCCACCCGCAAGTCATGGCTGGAGACCCTGAAGGTCTACCTGGAGCCCGCCAGCCTGCGCATGCTGGCACTGGGCTTCTCGGCCGGCCTGCCCCTGCTGCTGGTGCTCGGTACCCTGAGCTTTCGCCTGCGCGAGGCGGGGGTTGACCGCACCACCATCGGCTACCTGTCCTGGGTGGGGCTGGCTTATGCCTTCAAGTGGGCCTGGGCACCTCTGGTCGACCGCATGCCCCTGCCCGGGCTCACGCACTGGCTTGGGCGGCGCCGCAGCTGGTTGCTGCTGTCGCAGTTGGCGGTGATGGGCGGCCTGGCCGGCATGGCGCTGACCGATCCGCAGCAGGACCTGCATGCCCTGGTGGTCTTTGCCCTGGTGGTGGCCTTCGGCTCGGCCACGCAGGACATCGCACTGGACGCGTTTCGCATCGAATCGGCCCCCAGCAACGCGCAGGCGGTGCTGGCGGCGTCCTACCAGACGGGTTACCGGCTGGCCATGATCTGGGCCGGTGCCGGCGTGCTGTGGGTGGCGGCGCGGGCCGAAACGCCCGGTGCCGAGCTCTATCAGCACCTGGCCTGGCAGCGTGCCTACCTGGTGATGGCCGCCTCGATGGCGGTGGGCCTGATCACCGTGCTGCTGTCGGCTGAGCCGGTGCGCGCGGCCCTGCCGCCGGCGCGCAATGCCCTGGAATGGCTGCGCGGCGCCCTGGTTGACCCGTTTGCCGACTTTCTGCGCCGCTACCGCTGGCAGGCGGTGCTGATCCTGGGCCTGATCGCGATCTACCGCATCAGCGATGTGGTGATGGGCATCATGGCCAACCCCTTTTATGTCGACATGGGCTTCACCAAGGACGAGGTGGCGGCCGTCACCAAGGTCTATGGCGTGGTGATGACCCTGGCCGGGGCCTTCATTGGTGGGGCGCTGTCGCTGCGCCTGGGCGTGATGCGGGTGTTGATGCTGGGCGCCGTGCTGAGTGCGGCCAGCAACCTGCTGTTCGCCTGGCTGGGCACGCGCGGGCATGACGTGACGGGCCTGGTGTTTGTGGTGTCGGCCGACAACCTGGCCGGCGGCATCGCCTCGGCCGCCTTCATCGCCTACCTGTCTTCGCTCACCAACATCAGTTACTCGGCCACCCAGTACGCGTTGTTCAGCTCCATCATGCTGCTGCTGCCCAAATGGCTGGCCGGTTTTTCAGGGCGCTATGTCGACAGCTTCGGCTATGGCTCGTTTTTCACCAGCACGGCTTTGCTGGGGCTGCCGGTGCTGCTGTTGGTGGCGCTGGCTTCGCGCATCCGCATCCAGGGGCCGCAGGGCTGAGTCCGTGTCAGCGGGATGTGATGCTTCGTTTACTTTTCTTTACGGTCACTTCAATCGCCGCGTACAAGAAAAATTGATGATCTGTCAAGAAACTTTACACCGAAGCCTTGCATGAACACCCAGCTCCTGATGATTGAAGACGATGCCCGCCTGGCCCAGATGGTCGGCGAATACCTGGGCCAGTCCGGCTTCGCGGTCAGCCATGCCGCCACCGGACACGCCGGCCTGGAACGGCTGCAAAGCCAGGGCAACAGCCCCGACCTGGTGGTGCTGGACCTGATGCTGCCCGACCTGGACGGCCTGGAGATCTGCCGCCGCATCCGCTCGCTGCAGGGGCCGCAGGCCCAGACCCCGATCCTGATGCTGACCGCCAAGGGCGACCCCATGGACCGCATCATCGGGCTGGAGCTGGGGGCTGACGACTACCTGCCCAAGCCCTTCGAGCCGCGCGAACTGCTGGCCCGCATCCGCGCCATCCTGCGCCGCAAGGGTGATCAGCCCGGCGCACCGTCGCAGGTGATGCGCTTCGGCTCGCTGGAGATCGACCGCGACGCGCGCAGTGTCACCGTGTCAGGCGAGCCCTGCGAGCTGACCTCCTACCAGTTCGACCTGCTGATCACTCTGGCGGAACGCGCCGGCCGCGTGCTGACCCGTGACCAGATCATGGAAGCCGTGCGCGGCCGCGAGCTGGAGGCCTTTGACCGCTCCATTGACGTGCACATGGGGCGCATCCGACTGGCCATCGAGGCCGATCCCAAGTCGCCCAAGCGCATCCTCACCGTGCGTGGCGTCGGCTACGTGTTTGCCAAGCAACAGGACTGACCTTGTCCACACCTCCACCCCTGGCGGCTTCGCCCAGTGCCTTCAATGGCACCCCCTTGCAGCGTCTGACCCGACGCCTGTATGTCCGCATCTGGCTGGCTGTGTTGCTGGCCATGGCCTTGCTCACCTTGGGCGTGGCCTGGGCATGGCGCGTGACGACCGAGCCGCCACTGCTCGAAGCGGTGGTGCGCAATGCCGCTGGCGAGGTGGTGGGGGCAGGTGCCTTGCGCCACAATGGCCCCCACCCGGATGGGCGCGAGCCCCCGCCGGGTGAGCATGGCCCGAGGGCTGCGGATGGGTCGCACCCGCCACCACCGGGTGGTCCGGCCGAAGGAGAAGGCCCTCCCCGTGGCGAGAGGCCGCCGCTGGAGGCTGTGCGCCACGGTCCGGAGTTTGTGGTCACCATGCACAACGGCGAGGTGCTCAATGTGCACCTGCCGCGCCCGCCGCGCAATTTCTGGAGCCGCCCACCGTTCGGTTTTTTCTGGACCTTGGGCCTGGCGGCCGTGGCGGTGGCCCTGGCCACCTACCCCATCATCCGCAAGCTCACCCGGCGCCTGGAGCAGTTGCAGCGGGGCGTGGAGCGTTGGGGCGATGGTGACCTCTCTGTGCGCGTACCGGTCAGAGGGCATGACGAAGTGGCCTATCTTGCGGGCCGCTTCAACCTCGCGGCCGAGCGCATCGAAACCCTGATGCAGTCGCACAAGAAGCTGTTGGCCAATGCCTCGCACGAACTGCGCTCGCCGCTGGCGCGCATCCGCATGGGGGTGGAGTTGCTCGGTGAGCAGGCCTCACCGGCCTTCCGCGACGAGATCAAGCGCAACATTGGCGAGTTGGACCAACTGATCGACGAGATCCTGCTGGCCAGCCGGCTTGACTCCAGTGAGGCCGACATGGGCACGTTGGAAAAGGTCGATCTGATCGGCCTGGCAGCCGAGGAATGCGCCCGCGTGGATGGGGATCTTGAAGCGGCCGAGGGCAGTGGCGAGCTGGTGGTCAACGGCGTGTCCAAGCTGATGCGGCGTGCCGTGCGCAACCTGCTGGAGAATGCGCGCCGCTATGGCCGTGGAGAGATCTCGGTGCACCTGTCGCGCCAGGGCCCGATGATTCTGCTGGCCGTGTGTGACCGGGGCCCGGGTGTGCCGCCGGAGCAGCGTGAACGCATCTTCGAGCCTTTCTACCGCCTGCCCGGCGCCAGCGAACGCGAAGGCGGCGTGGGCCTGGGGCTGGCGCTGGTCAAGTCGATTGCCGAGCGCCATGGTGGCACCGTGCACTGCGAAGACCGCGAAGGCGGCGGTGCTCGTTTTGTGCTGACCCTGCCCAGCGCCGGCTGAGTCGCGTGCAGCCGGACCTGAGCGCCTAGCGGGCTCAGGTCCCCCCGACGTAGGGATTGCTCTGGCGCTCCCGCCCGAAGGTGCTCTCGGGCCCGTGCCCCGGGATGAACACCGTGTCGTTGCCCATCGGCCACAGGCGTTGGGTGATGCTGTCGATCAGTTGCTGGTGATTGCCCTGGGGGAAGTCGGTGCGCCCGATGCTGCCGGCAAACAGCACATCGCCCACAAAGGCCCGTTGGATCTCGGGCGAGTAGAACACCACATGGCCCGGCGTGTGCCCCGGGCAATGCCGCACCTGCAGCGTGTGGCGCCCGATCTGCACCGTGTCGCCGTCGGCCAGCCAGCGTGTGGGCGTGAAGGCCTCGGCCACCGGGAAGCCGAACATGCGGCTTTGCTCGGGCAGACCATCGATCCAGAACTGATCGCCCGGGTGCGGCCCGATGATGGGCAACTGCAGCCGTCGTGCCAGCTCACCGGTGCCACCGGCATGGTCGATGTGCGCATGGGTGAGCCAGATCTGCTCCAGCTTCAGGCCCAGGCGCTTGACTTCGGCCAGCAGCAAGTCCAGATCGCCACCGGGGTCGATCACGGCCGCCTGCCGGGTTTCATCACACCAGACCAGGGAGCAGTTCTGCTGGAAGGCGGTGACGGGGATGGTGAGGTAGTGGAGCATGGCTTGCAAAAAAGATGAGGATGGACGCCGTGGGTATGACCGGGGTTCAAGGTCGGCCACTCAGCCTGGGTCGCATTGTGCCTGTCGCTGGCTCGGGGCCCTCGGAGTGGGGTTGGGTTGGATTTCATTGCATAGGTACGAATTTGTAGGTACTAGGTAGAAATCCTAGGATCTCAATGCAATTTCGTATTGAGATTGATTTTTTCAGTACCAAAGTCGATTGAGCGCATGGGTATCGTTCCAACCATCGATGCTGGCTGCAAAAAAGCATTGACGACGCGAACCCCAATCGATTCCCCAAGAGGAGACAAGCCATGAAACAACACACCCGCCTGGCCCTGACGGCAGCCCTGGCGCTGGCCGTTTGCGGTGCGGCGCAGGCCGAGACCGAACTGGTGATTGCCACGGTCAACAACGGCCACATGATCGAGATGCAGAAGCTGGGCAAAAACTTCGAGCAGGCCAACCCCGACATCAAGCTCAAGTGGGTCACCCTGGAAGAGGGCACGCTGCGTCAGCGCGTCACCACCGACATCGCCACCAAAGGCGGCCAGTTCGATGTGATGACCATCGGCATGTACGAAACCCCGATCTGGGGCAAGAAGGGCTGGCTGCAGGAGGTCAAGCCCAGTGCTTCTTACGACGTGGACGACCTGCTGCCCGCCATGCGCAATGGTTTGTCGGTGGACGGCAAGCTGTTTGCGGTGCCGTTCTATGGTGAAAGCTCCATGCTCATGTACCGCAAGGACCTGGCCGACAAGGTCGGTGTGACCGTGCCCGAACGCCCCACCTGGAACGAGGTGCGCGACCTGGCCGCCAAGATCCATGACCCCAAAAACGGGGTCTACGGCATCTGCCTGCGTGGCAAGCCGGGCTGGGGCGACAACATGGCCTTTCTGTCCACCGTGGTCAACACCGCGGGCGGGCAGTGGTTCGACATGGGCTGGAAGCCCCAGATCGACAGCAAGCCCTGGCACGACGCAGTCAATTTCTATGTCGACCTGCTGAAGAAGTACGGCCCCCCGGGCTCGTCGGCCAACAGCTTCAACGAGATCCTGGCGCTGTACAACGAAGGCAAGTGTGGCATGTGGGTGGATGCCACCATCGCGGCCTCGTTTGTCAGCGATCCCAAGCAGTCCAAGGTGGCCGACAAGGTGGCGTTTGCGCAAGCCCCGACCCTGGTCACCCCCAAGGGCGCCAACTGGCTGTGGGCCTGGGCCCTGGCCATCCCGGCCGGATCGCAGAAAGTCGATGCAGCGCAGAAGTTCATCAACTGGGCCACATCCAAGGAGTACATCCAACTGGTGGCCAAGACCAACGGCTGGGCCAGCGTGCCCACGGGCACTCGAAAGAGCACATATGCCACGCCTGAGTTCCAGAAGGCAGCTCGCTTCGCCGCCGCCGAAAAGATCGCCATCGACAGCGCCAACCCGAATGACAGCACCCTGCCCAAGTCGCCTTATGTGGGTGTGCAGTTTGCGGCCATCCCCGAGTTCCAGGCCATCGGCATCTCGGTCGGGCAGCAGATGAGTGCGGCATTGGCCGGCAAGGTGTCGGTGGATGCAGCGCTCAAGACCTCGCAGGCGGCGGCCGAGCGCGAGATGAAGAAGGCTGGCTACTACAAGTGAGCTGACGCTGCTCTCCGGGGCGTGGTGCCTGTGCGGGGCGCCACGCCGTTCGACTTCGCCCACCGTTTGAAGAAACCCGCTCCATGAAAAGACTGTTGCCCCGGCTGTTGCTGACCCCGGCGGTGCTGAGCCTGTTCCTGTGGATGATCATCCCGCTAGGGATGACGATCTACTTCTCGCTCATCCGCTACAACCTCATGCAGCCCGACCAGACTGGCTTTGCCGGGCTGGAGAATTTCGAATACTTCCTCACCGATCCCTCCTTCGGGACCGCGGTGATGAACACCCTGCTGCTGCTGGGCAGCGTGATCCTCATCACCACCGTGCTGGGCATTGCCCTGGCACTGCTGATCGACGAACCCTTCCCGGGGCGCGGCGTGGTGCGGCTGCTGCTGATCTCGCCCTTCTTCGTCATGCCCACGGTGAACGCCCTGCTTTGGAAGCACATGATGATGAACCCCATCTACGGCGTGCTGGCCCAGGTCTGGCAGTTCTTCGGCGCCGTTCCAGTCGACTGGCTGACCGACGACCCCTTGTTGTCCGTGGTCATCATGGTGGCCTGGCAATGGTTGCCCTTTGCCACGCTGATCTTCATGACCGCACTGCAGAGCATGAACCGCGAGCAGATCGAGGCTGCCCGCATGGACGGCGCCAACTACCTGCAACAGCTGCGCTACCTCTACCTGCCGCACCTGAGCCGCTCGGTGGCCGTGGTGGTGATGATCGAGCTGATCTTCCTGCTCAGCGTCTTTGCCGAGATCTACACCACCACCGGGGGCGGGCCGGGTGACGCCAGCACCAATGTGGCCTTCCTGATCTTCAAGCAGGCGCTGCTCAATTTCGATGCCGGTGTCGCCTCGGCCGGCGCCCTGTTCGCCGTGGTGTTGGCCAACATCGCCGCCGCTTTCATGATCCGCCTGGTTGGCAAGAACCTCGACAAGTGAGCCCAGCATGCCGCGATCCACTTCCATTTCGCCCGCGCTGATCCTGCGCACCCTGGTGGCCTGGGGCATCACCCTGCTGCTGTTTTTTCCTCTGGGCTGGCTGGCGCTGACGGCCTTCAAGACCGAGATGCAGGCCATTGCCGTGCCGCCGCTGCTGCAGTTCAGCCCCACGCTGGACAACTTCCGCGAAGTGCAGTTGCGCAGCGACTACCTGCTGTACGCCACCAACTCGGTCATCACCAGCGTGCTGTCCACCTTGCTGGGCCTGGCCATTGCGGCGCCAGCGGCCTACTCGATGGCCTTCTTCAAGAGCCGCCGCACCAAGGACATCCTGATGTGGATGCTGTCCACCAAGATGATGCCCGCCGTAGGGGCCCTGGTGCCGGTGTACGTGATGGCCCAGCACAGCGGCCTGCTCGACACCCGGCTGGGTCTGGTGATCGTGTTCACGCTGTCCAACCTGCCCATCATGGTGTGGATGCTGTATTCGCACTTCAAGGACATACCGCACGAGATTCTGGAGGCTGCGCGCATGGACGGCGCCACGCTGTGGCAGGAGTTGCGCCTGGTGTTGCTGCCGCTGGGGCTGGGCGGGCTGGCGTCGACCGGGCTGCTGTGCCTGGTGCTGTCGTGGAACGAGGCCTTCTGGAGCCTCAACCTCAGTTCGGCCAAGGCTGGCACCCTGGCCACGCTGATCGCCAGCTACTCCAGCCCCGAGGGCCTGTTCTGGGCCAAGTTGTCGGCCGCTTCGCTGCTGGCCATCGCCCCCATCGTGGTGTTCGGCTGGTTCAGCCAGAAGCAACTGGTGCAGGGCCTGACCTTTGGCGCCGTCAAGTAAACCTTTTCAAGAGACCCCTCCCCATGGCCTATCTGCAACTGCATGGCATTGAAAAATTCTTTGGCGAACACCGCGCCATTAAGGGCATCGACCTGCACATCGAGCAGGGCGAGTTCATCGTTTTCGTCGGCCCCTCGGGCTGTGGCAAATCCACCTTGCTGCGCCTGATCGCAGGCCTGGAGAGCACCGATGGTGGCCGCCTGATGCTGGATGGGCGTGACATCACCGACCAGCCCTCGAGCAAGCGGGATCTGGCCATGGTGTTCCAGAGCTACGCCCTGTACCCGCACATGAGCGTGTTCGAAAACATGAGCTTTGCACTCAAGCTGGCCAAAGTGGATCCGGCGGTGATCCGCGACAAGGTGGAGCGTGCGGCACGCATTCTCAACCTGGGCCCTTACCTTCAGCGCACCCCCAAGGAGCTGTCGGGTGGTCAGCGCCAGCGCGTGGCGATCGGCCGCGCCATTGTGCGTGCGCCCAAGGTGTTCCTGTTCGACGAACCGCTGTCCAACCTCGACGCGGCCTTGCGCGGTCAGACCCGGGTCGAGATCGCCAAGCTGCACCGCGAGCTTGGGGCCACCACCATTTACGTGACCCACGACCAGGTCGAGGCCATGACCCTGGCCGACCGCGTGGTGGTGTTGCGCGATGGGCAGATCGAACAGGTCGGCACCCCGCTGGAGTTGTACGACCGCCCCGCCAACCAGTTCGTGGCCCAGTTCATCGGCACGCCGCAGATGAACGTGATCGCGGGCAGCCAGTTGCCGGCTCAGCCCGGCTGGGATCTGCCGGCGGGTGGTTTTGTCGGCCTGCGCCCGGAGCACCTGAGCCTGTGTCCCCCGGCGCAGGGTCAGCTGCGCGGGCGGGTGGAGCTGCTGGAGGCCCTGGGGGCCGAGACCCTGATCTATGTCGGCACACCCGAAGGCGCCCAGCTGGTGGCCCGCCAGAACAGCCGCAGCGCTCTGAAGGCGGGCGATGAGGTGGGTTTGCAGATCGACCCGGAGGCGGCCCACCTGTTCGATGCCCAGGGCCGCATCACCCGCACCGGCCAGGCCCGTGAGGCCTTCTCCCATTGAACTTTCGTTGAACCGTTTGCAAGACCTCTCCATGGCCGACCACGACACCCCCTTCCTCATGCTCCACCTGGGGCTGGGCTCCTTTCACCGCGCCCACCAGGCTGTGTACCTGCATCAGTTACAGCAACTGGGCGATCGCCGTTGGGCCCTGGCCGCCGGCAACCTACGCTCCGACATGGCTGACACGATCGAGGCCCTGCTTGCCCAGCACGGTGCCTACACCCTGGAGACCGTCAGCCCTCAAGGCGACAGGGCCTACCAGCGCATCACCGCCTTGCAGACCGTGGTGCCCCACGACCCGGCGCTCAGCGGCCTGATCCGGCTCGGGGCTGATGCGCGCACCGGCATCATCTCCTTCACCGTCACCGAGGCCGGCTACTACCTCGATGGGGCCCATCGCCTGGAGCTGACACATGCTGAGCTGCAGGCCGATCTGCAGGCGGTGCGCGGGGGGAGGGCCGGCAGCACGATCTACGGCGCCTTGTGCGCCATCCTGCGTGAACGCATGCACCAGGGTGCCGGCCCGGTGACCCTGCTGAACTGCGACAACCTGCGCCACAACGGGGAGCGCTCGCGCAGTGGCCTGCTGCAGTTCATCGAGCAGTTGGGCGACACGGCTTTGCTGGGCTGGGTGCAGCAGCACACCAGCAGCCCCAATGCCATGGTCGACCGCATCACGCCGCGCCCTACCGCGGCGGTGCGCGAGCGCGTGGCCGCCGCCACCGGTGTCGATGACCCCGCCGCCCTGATGGGCGAGAGCTTCATCCAATGGGTGATCGAAGACCGCTTTGTAGCGGGTCGACCTGACTGGGAGCGGGTCGGTGTCGAGATGGTGAACTCAGTGCAGGCCCATGAAGAGGCCAAGATCCGCCTGCTCAATGCCACCCACAGCTGCATCGCCTGGGCAGGCACCTTGCTGGGCCTGACCTACATCCACGAAGGCACACAGCACCCGGTGATCCGCCGCTTTGCCTACGACTACGTCACCGACGATGTGATCCCGGTGCTTGACACCCCGGAGCGGCCCAGCCCTATCGACCTGGCCGCCTACCGTGACGTGGTGCTGGAGCGCTTTGGCAACCCTGCCATTGCCGACACCAACCAGCGCGTGGCCATGGACGGCTTCTCCAAGATCCCGGGGTTCATCGTGCCCACGGTGCGCGAACGGTTGGCTGCGGGTGCCAGCATCCGCAGCGTGGCCTTGCTGCCGGCCCTGTTTCTGGCCTATCTGCAGCACTGGCACCAGGGGCGCATCCACTACGTCTACCAGGACCAGGTCATGGACCCGGCGCAAGCCCACGCGATCTGCGAGGCGGCCGACCCGGTGGCCGCGTTCGCTGCTCACCCCACCTTGTGGGGCGAGCTCGCGGGCGATGCTCGCCTGGTGGCGGCCCTGCGGGAGGCCAGCCAGCGCGTCACCCAATTCATCGAGGAGCAAAAGGCATGAACGAGCGGTTGAAGAACAAACACGCCCTGTTGACCGGGGCCGCCGGCGGCATCGGTCTGGCGGTGGCCGAGGCTTACCTGGCCCAGGGGGCCCGTTGCACCGTGGCCGACATCGGGGCCCAGCCCACTCCCGAGTTGGCGGCCCTGATGCAACGCTACCCCGGGATCCTGCAGTACCTGCGCGCTGACGTCACCCAACTGGCGCAGATCGACGCCCTGATCGAGCGGGCCCATGCTCGCTTTGGTGTCATCACCACCTTGTTCAACAACGCGGCGATTTTCGACATGGCGCCCTTGCTCGACAGCCACGAGGCCATGTACGACCGCATCTTTGCGGTCAACGTGAAGGGCGCCTTCTTTGTGATGCAGAAGGTGCTGGCCCACATGGTGGCCCAGGGCGTGCAGGGCGGTGCGGTCATCAACATGGCCTCGCAGGCCGGGCGGCGTGGCGAGGCCCTGGTGTCGCACTACTGTGCCAGCAAGGCGGCTGTCATCAGCTACACCCAGAGCGCCGCCCTGGCCATGGCGCCGCACCGCATCCGGGTCAATGGGATTTCGCCCGGCGTGATCGCCACGCCGATGTGGCAGCACGTGGATGCCTTGTTCGCCCGCTACGAGAACCTGGCCCCGGGTGAAAAGAAAAAGCAGGTTGGTGCAGCCGTGCCGTTGGGCCACATGGGTGAGCCCAGCGATCTGTGCGGTGCGGCCGTTTTCCTGGCCAGCGACGAGGCTTCGTACATCACGGCCCAGACACTCAATGTGGATGGCGGTAATGTCATGTCTTGAAACCCTCATGTCCTGAGCCTCTTTAGCTGCATCGTCATGTCCACCAAACCCCGCCAGACCAAGCCTGAGCTTGAACACGACTACAGCCGACCCACCGAGCTGGGCTACGAGGCGCCCGACGAGGTCGGGCTGATCCGCTGTCTGTCGCACGGTTTCCCGACACCGCTGGCGCGCTGGCACTACCACGACGAATACGAATTGCACCTGATCACCGCGACCACCGGCAAGGCCTTTGTGGGCGACTGGATCGGCCAGTTCCAGCCAGGCCATCTGGTGCTGACCGGGCCGCGCCTGCCGCACAACTGGGTCAGCGTCGATGTGCCGGAGGGGGGCGTGCCGCAGCGCGATCTGGTGATCCAGTTCCGCCATGAGCCCATCGAGCAAGGCAGTCAGCAGATTCCTGAGTTGCGCGAGCTGCTGCCTCTGCTGGAGCGGGCTCGCCATGGCATCGAATTCTTCAGCCTACAACAGCAGGCGACTGAGCACTGGCAGCGCATCAAGGGTCTGCAGGGGCTGGCGCGCTTTGCGGCCTTCTGCGAGTTCATGGTCGAGCTGGGGCGTTGCACCGATTTCAGGCTGCTGTCGAGCGCCCGCTTGCAAGGTGAGGACAACGATGCCCAGCTGGACCAGATCAACGCCATCCTGATGCGCATCACCGAGCGCCTCAGCGAGCCAGTGTCGGCCACTGAACTGGCGGCAGAGCTGGACATGAGCGAGAGCCGTTTCTCGCGCTTCTTCCGCCGGGCTACCGGCAACACCTTCACCGATTTCGTCAACCATGTGCGCGTCAACCGCGCTTGCCAGTTGCTGATGGAGTCGGATCGATTCATCACCCACATCGCCTATGAGGTGGGCTTCAACAACATGGCTAATTTCAACCGACGCTTTCTCGACATCAAGGGCATGACGCCCAGCGAGTACCGGCGTCAGGTGGACAAGCGCTTTGGCCTCAAGACCTGAACAGCACCGCCCATGTACCTCGGAATCGATCTCGGCACCTCGGGTGTCAAGGCCTGCCTGCTCGACCCTGAGCTGGGCTTGATGGCCAGTGCAGATGCCGCCCTGACTTTGCAGCAACCTCGCGAGGGCTGGAGCGAGCAGGCCCCCCAGGCCTGGTGGAAGGCGCTGGAGCAGGCGCTGCAGCATCTGCGCGCCCAGGCTCCGGCGGCCTGGGGCAGCGTACGGGCCCTGGGCTTGTCTGGCCAGATGCACGGCGCCGTGCTGCTTGACGCCCAAGACCGGGTACTGCGCCCGGCCATTCTGTGGAACGACGGCCGCAGCGAGGCCGAATGTGCCGAGCTGGAGGCCCTGGCCCCAGCGCTGCACCAGGTGGCTGGCAACCTGGCCATGCCGGGCTTCACCGCACCCAAATTGCTGTGGCTGCGCCGTCATGAGCCGGCGCTGTTTGCGCGCACGCGGCGTGTGCTCCTGCCCAAGGACTGGCTGCGCCTGCAGATGACGGGCGAGGCCGTCAGCGAGATGTCGGATGCCTCTGGCACGCTGTGGCTGGATGTGGGGCGGCGCTGCTGGAGCGAGCCTCTGCTGGCCGCCTGCGGGCTCGGCCTGCCGCACATGCCGCGCCTGGTCGAGGGCGACCAGGTCTCGGGCCTGTTGCGGCCCGCGCTGGCCGAGCGCTGGGGCCTGCCTGCGGGTGTGCGGGTGGCCGGGGGTGGGGGCGACAACGCGGCCAGCGCCATCGGTGTGGGGGCGGTGCGGCCAGGGCAGGGGCTGGTGTCGCTGGGCACCTCCGGGGTGGTGTTCCGCGTTTGCGACGCGTTCCGCCCGCTCACCGATCAGGCCGTGCACACCTTCGCCCATGCCCTGGCCGGGCGCTGGCACCAGATGTCGGTCATGCTCAGTGCCGCCAGCGCCCTGAGCTGGCTGCGCCGCCTGACCGGTGTGGTCAATGAGGCCGAGCTGAGCCGCCTCGCGGGCCGCCTAAGCCCGGCGGAGCGGGCCCAGGCACCACTCTTCCTGCCCTACCTCAGCGGCGAGCGCACGCCCCACAACAACCCCCAGGCCAGTGGCGTCTTCATCGGCTTGCGCAGTCGTCACGGGCCAGCCGATCTGGCCTGGGCGGTGATGGAGGGCGTGGGCTTCGGCCTGCTGGACGGCCTGCAGGCCATGGGCGCGGCCTCGGTCCAGCCTGCACCGGCCTTCTCGCTGGTGGGGGGCGGTGCGCGCAGCGATGTCTGGGCTGGCCTGCTGGCCAGCACCCTGGGCTGCCCTTTGCTGCGCCCCGTCGGTGCAGATGCGGCTGCGGCCTTGGGGGCCGCACGGCTGGCATGGCTGGCAGATGGCGGTGACGAGACCACCGTGTGCCAGGCCCTGCCCACCCAGGCCCACTTCGAGCCTGAGCCGGGCCTGCACGCCCTGCTGCAGGTGCGCCATCAGCGCTTTCGGGCTGCCTACCCAGCGCTGCAGGCGCTGTTCTGAAACCTCTTCTTCACGCATTTTCCGGACGCAGGTCCCACGGCCATGACTGAATCCATTTCCCCTCTGCGCGTGGCGGTTGCCGGCGAAGCCCTGATCGACCTGGTGGCCCTGGCCGACGGCCACTACCAGCCCTGCCTCGGCGGGGCTGTGTACAACCTGGCCCGTGCCCTGGCTTGCCAGGGGGTGGGCACGCTGTACCTGAACCCTTTTTCCGGCGATCGTTTCGGCCGCGAGCTTCGGGCCCAGTTGCTGCAGGATGGGGCTCGGCTGGCGCATCCCGAGCCTGTGCCCCAGGCCACTTCGCTGGCCGTGGTGGGCCTCAGCCCCGACGGGCACCCTGACTATGCGTTCTACCGCGAGGGCGTGGCCGATCGGCAGGTCAGCGCGCAAGGCCTGACGCAAGCGCTGAAGGCCCATGACGGCCTGGAGCTGGTCTGCACCGGCGGCCTGGCGCTGGATGCGCGTGACGCGGCTGTTTACCTGCCTTGGTTGCAGGCCCAGCGGGCGGCCGGGCGCTGCGTGGTGGTGGATGCCAACATCAGGCCCTCGGTGATGCCTGACCTGGTGGCCTATCGCCACCATGTGCTGGCGGTGTTGGGCCAGGCCCATATCGTCAAGGTCAGTGACGAGGATTTGCTGCACCTGGCCCTGCCGGGTGACACCGCGCTGGCGCGCGCCCTGCACTTGCAGCACCAGCTGGGCAGCCCCTGGCTGCTGCTAACCCTGGGGGCCGAGGGGGCCTGTTTGCTGACCCGGCAGGGGTCGGCTTGGCAGGCGCGTGAGGCCGACGCCCTGAGCGTGGTGGATACCGTGGGCGCCGGTGACAGCTTTCTCGCTGGCCTGCTGGCGGCTTTGCTGCAGCGGCTGGCACTGACGCCGGGCAGGATCGATTGGGCCGAGCGCCTGCGTCAGCTGCCGGCCGACGATGCGCAGGCCCTGCTGGGTCATGCCCTGGCCTGCGCCAGCCTGTGTGTACAGCAGCGCGGTTGTGTGCCGCCGCACTGGGCCGAGGCGCGCGCCTGGCGCGCGCACCATGCCTTGCAGAGCAGCACCTTGAAGCAGCCTGCCTGAGCGCTCAGGCACGGGCCAGGGTCACAAATTGGTGGCCGCCAGCACCTCGTTCAGGTCGGTCAGGCCTTGCAGCATCTTCTCAATGCCGTCCTGGCGCAGGGTTTTCATGCCGGCGGCCAGGGCGCTCTGGCGCAGCTCGCTGCCGCTGGCGCGGTGGCGGATCTGGCTGCGGATGGTGTCGCTGCTCAGCATCAGCTCGTGCAGGCCCAGGCGTCCCAGGTAGCCGTGGTGCTCGCAGCGGGGGCAGCCCGCTTCGTGGGCGCGGTACAGCATCAGGCCTTGGCCCTGCGGGCCCTTGCCATGCCTGTGTTGCCAGTGGGCGACCTGTCGCTGCACATCCTCCGCGCTGGGTTGGGCCGTGCCGTCGCAGGCGCTGAGCAGGTACTGGCGGGCCAGGGCTTGCAGGGCTTCGGTGGTGGCGGGCTGGGCCTCGCGGCAGTGCGGGCAGAGTTGACGCACCAGGCGCTGGGCCAGGATGGCCAGCAGCGAGTCCGAGAAGTTGAACGGGTCGAGCCCGATCTCCAGCAGGCGGCCCACGCTTTCGGGGGCCGAGTTGGTGTGCAGGGTGGACAGCACCAGGTGGCCGGTGAGCGAGGCTTCCACCGCGATGCGGGCGGTTTCCTCGTCGCGCATCTCGCCGATCATGATGACGTCGGGGTCGGCGCGCAAAAAGGTGCGCATGGCCGCGGCAAAGGTCCAGCCGATGCGTGGGTTGATCTGCACCTGGCGCAGGCCCTCCTGGGTGATCTCGACCGGGTCTTCGGCCGTCCAGATCTTGCGATCCTCGGTGTTGATGTCGCGGATCAACGAGTGCAGTGTGGTGGTCTTGCCGCTGCCCGTGGGGCCGCAGACCAGGATCAGGCCGTAGCTTTTCTGGGCCATGGCCCGCAGCGCCTGCAGGTTGGCGGGGTTCAGGCCGATGCTGTCCAGGGGCAGCGGGCGGTGGCTGCCCAGCAGGCGCAGCACCACGTCCTCCAGGCCCTGCGAGGTGGGCACGGTGACCATGCGCATTTCCAGGCGCGAGTTGCCGAAGCGCGAGAAGTCGATCTTGCCGTCCTGTGGCTTGCGGTGCTCCGAGATGTCCAGCCCCGCCATGATCTTGAGCCGGGTGACGAGCGCAAAGCGCCAGTGGCAGGGCACCTCCAGGTAGTTGATCAGGCGGCCATCCACGCGCAGCCGGATGCGCACCGGTGCCGGTGCCGGCTGCATCTCGATGTGGATGTCGGAGGCCCGGTGGGCCTGGGCCTCGCCGATCAAGGTGTTGATCAGGCGCACCAGCGTGTTGTCGGACTCGTTGACCTGGTCGGCATCGGCATGGGCTTCTGCATCGCTGCTGGGGGCCAGTTCACTGGCCAGGGTGTGGGCATTGAGCACCTTGGGTGCATCGGCCGGCGGCGGTGTGCTGGTGCTGGTCTGGCGCGGGTAGAAGCGGGCAATGGTGGGCTGCAGCGTGCCGGGCGCGGCCAGGGCCGGTAACAGGCGATGCTGGGTCAGGAAGCGCAGCTCATCGAGCAATCGCTGGTCCCAGGGGTCGGCCATCAGCAGCACCAGCACCTCGTCTTCGAGCAGCAGCGGCAGCACCGATTCGCGTTCTGCCACGTGGCGCGGCACCAGGGCCAGGGCGCTGGGGTCGGGCGAGAGCTGGCGCGGGTCGATCACCGGGTCGCCCAGCCAGGCGGCGATGGCGGCCTGCAATTGGGCTTCGCTCAGGATGCCGTTGCGCACCAGGATCTGGCCGAGCAGGGTCTTGTCGTGGTGTTCGCCCGGGGGCGCGTTGCGCCGCTGCTTCTGCTGGTGGGCCAGCGCGCTTTCGATGGTGGCGCGCCCCACCAGGCCACTTTGCTGCAGGGCTTCACCCAGGTGCCGGGCCCGGCTCAGGGTGGGGTGGTGGGCATGCAGCCCGTCCCAGAGTTCGCGGCTGGTGGCCGGGCGCAGGGGCGGGTTCACGGAAGAGGCTGGCGGTGCAGTCATGAAAGCGCGATCAGAAACGACGTTGTGGTTTGACAGTCCTGGCCCTTCTTGCTGGGGCCATGGGGCCTGATTGCGTCCTTCCCGGACCCTGTGCGGCACAGGGTCAGCGCGTTTTGTATCTGTATGTTAACGAATGTGGCGGCCGGGCCCCTCTTCCCTCAGGTGGTGGCGGATGGGTTTTCGACTC
>Ga0209913_1001040_pt1 | contig 17727 bp, 11 predicted proteins | sample PersoiDNA2013203_FD_185805 | JGI IMG/M metagenome (GOLD analysis project Ga0209913, IMG submission 185805) | Permafrost soil microbial communities from the Arctic, to analyse light accelerated degradation of dissolved organic matter (DOM) -... | ecosystem: Environmental > Terrestrial > Soil >... | reverse complement strand
AGACGCCATCGCCGCCGACCAGATCTTCACGACTTTGATGGGCGACGACGTAGAACCACGCCGCGCGTTTATTGAGTCCAATGCATTGCGGGCGGGGAATATTGACGTTTAATATCAATTAACGGCGGAAGCAGTCAAAGTTAGTGCAATCACAGCTCATTTTTTGCAATCAAAAATTCGAAGTTATTGCAATCTGCCTCATACCCTAAAAGGACGGTATAAATCAAAAAGCCTGCAGAAATCATCTGCAGGCTTTTTCTTTTTCAAGCAATATCGCGTTCTACGGTTGACAATAAATTACAGGTTTAACGTTAATTTCCTTTGATGCAGAAATGAAGAAAGACAATAACCAAAGAACCTGATTGAAATGATGCTTCACTGGGCCACCATTTTTCAACTTTATCAACCCATCTTCAAGTTTTTTCTTCGATAGAAACGAGCAGTATATCGCCACCACGCAATTTAGGTCATTACTACGCATAATTTTCCCGATAGCCGACTTCGTCACCGCATCATCGAACTCATTTGCGAGCCTCTTACGAATTCTGGAAATCTTCGAGTTTGGAAACGGTACATTGTAACCGTCAATTTTATTTTCCATAGCGATGGGAGATCATATCACGTGGCCCATATTTTTTAGTGCCTTAGAAATAATGTCATGCAATTTAGAGGCGCCGATACCCTCATCTTTGCTATACTTTGAGTGGTGAAATGAAAGTGTTTTTAGGGAATACGGCAAACAATTTGCTAATCTAGGATCGCAATGCACATTGATGAATTAACCATTGAAGGCTTTAGAACTTTTGAAAAGTCTTTTACTGTTCGTTTCAACTCAGGCTTGAATGTAATCGTCGGTGAAAACGGGGCTGGAAAAACCGGCATTATCAGCGCGCTTCGCCAACTTTTTGTCGATTCCGAAGCCAGCCGATATTCTGTAACAGATCAGGATTTTCATCTAGAATTTGACGTAGGTGCGACGCGTTCTAACCAATTCAAAATTTCTGCTACCTTCACGGCTCTTGATAGAGCAGAGCAACTTGCTTTCCTCGCTTGGGAAGATGCGACCAATGCTACACGGCTGAATCTACACGTTGAGAATCGAGTACTACGCGGACGGTATAGACGTGTTCTTTGGGCCGGAAAGGCTAAAACAAACGTTGATGCGGACACACTTGATCTGATCAATTGTATCTACCTGCCGCCGCTTCGAGATGCAGAAGACAAGCTATCCAACGGCAGTCGATCAAGGTTGGCTCGGTTGTTGAAGGCAATCTGCAAAAAAGACCTGCTGAAGCATGAGGATGCAGGTACTCGGCATCCTCTTGTGGCCAAGGTCGAAGAATTCAATAATGAGTTAGCAGAGAGTGACGATTTCGAGATCAAGAAAGCCAATCAGTTAATCACCGAAAGTCTAAAAGACGCTATTGGTCAAAATTTTGCACAAGGTACTCGAATTCAATTTTCAGAAAGCGATTTTTCCCGAATTGTTGAAGGACTACGCCTCCTGTATTTTCCGAATTTGTCAAAAGCAGATGCGAGCCAATTCAGAAGTCTGAGTGAGAATAGCCTTGGATATAACAATCTCATCTACATAGCATCCATTCTGGCAGAACTTTCACTTGCGTCGAAACATCGAGGGGAAGACAACGGTTATTTCCATCTACTGCTCATTGAAGAACCAGAAGCGCATTTGCACCCGCAATTGCAGACAAGGCTGCTCAAATTTTTATCGGAAACAGCAAAGAAATATAGCGTCCAAGTCATTGTGACTACACATTCTACAGTTCTCGCGTCGGCTGTACCTGTGGACGCGGTCATCCATTTAGCCTGCACGCCCGATCCGGTTGCGACCCAGCTTGCCGCCTGCGGATTGGCCGACCCAACCCAAAAGTTCATCAATCGATGGCTTGATGTTACAAAATCGAATCTGTTGTTTGCTCGTGGATTACTGTTTGTAGAAGGCATTGCTGAAGCAATTGTTGTCCCCGAGCTGGCGAAGGTTGTACTGAAGGCGCAAGCAGAAGGCAAGAAAACATTAGAAGATCTCGGTGTAAGTGTTATTAACCTTAACGGTATCTATTTCAAACATTTCATGCAATTATTCTGCAACATCAACTTAGACAAACCTGACGCGGTAAATATACCCGTTCGATGCGCTGGCCTGACTGATTTGGATCCCGCTAAAACAGAAAAAGTGCTTGTTGCCGGGAAAGAGGAAATTCGCGAGATCAAGCCTTGTGTTGGCAACCTGCATAAGGGGACAAATCATGCACTATCCTTGATTCCAGAAATCACAAAATCTGAACATGCCCGACTATTCGTAGGTACGTATAAGACATTTGAGTATGACCTTGCAATGGAAGAAGGCAATATACCCGTAATGGCAAAAGTGATGCATGACAATTGGCCGACAACTGGTACAAACAAAAACAGGCTCTGTACACTTAAGGATACCGACTGGTTAAAAACCACGGCTGAAGAAAAAGCTAGCGCTGCCTATGATCTATTGGAACTCATTGAAAATGATGACATGGGCAAAGGATTATTTGCCCAATTACTTGCTGATGAGCTTGCTGAAGGTAAGGCCACGATCACTGTCCCAGATTATATTAAGGACGCAATTCATTGGAGCTGCAATACGTAGCGATTCCTATGACCGAATTCTCTCCAAATCAACTTGACTACCTCGGCTCGGCTCTGAATAAGAATGTATTTTTGTGTGCTTGCCCTGGTAGCGGTAAAACTGAAGTTATTGCAGCTAAGGTGGCAAAAGAAATTGGTGCATGGGATAGATTCCCGGCCGGCATGGCGATTCTCTCGTTCTCCCGAAGCGCAACGGCGGAATTGCTGGACAGGATAACGCATGCTCGACACGGCAATACCAGAACTCATCCTCATTTTGTAGGAACGGTGGACAGCTTCATTCTCAAGTATATAGCCAACCCGCATGCTCACAATTTAACAGGATACTCTGGCAATGATGGCGATTATTCGATTAAGTTGGTTGGCGAAGATGCGGTGATCTACTACCGAACTACATATGCCATCGCACATGAACACGTTGCAGCGAACCGGTACGACTGGGACAGCGCGGCAGGTCATTTTCTATTTCGACACCCATCAACAGCAAAACAGCGCGAACTAAATGCTCTGAAGCTGCAGCCGTTTCAAATAGAGGATTTATCTAACGCGAAAAAAAGGTTCAACAAAAACGGATTCGCAACATATAGGGATGTGGAAAATTTTGCGCTAAAAATAGTTAATGACGCTCAATTTGATAAGCAGGTAAGCCTCCTTGTTGAGCGATTTCCATATTTAATTATCGATGAATGTCAGGACTTGTCAGTGGCGCAGATTGCCATCTTCAACCGTCTGGCGGAAAAGGGGATGTGTTTTCATCTGGTAGGCGATCTTGATCAAGCGATCTATGGCTTTCGGAAATGCGTCCGTGAGGCAGTGTCTGAATTCATTAAGACGCTACGATGCGACGAAATGTCCCTGAACGAAAATTATCGAAGTGGGCAGGCTATTGTCAATTTACATGGAAAAATAGTTCAAACTAAAAAGTCTGTTGGACGAATCGACTATGCTGACGCCACTTGCTATTTGCTAGAGTATAAAAAGTGCCCGACCGAAGCATTGGCAAAATTCGACGCACTTTCCGCTGGACATGCGAGGTCAGTAATTGTCGCTCGAGGCCATGGAACTCTTAATAGGTTAAGAGCTACCCCTGCAGAGCTGGGCCCCGTGCAGATGTTGACCACCGCGATTTCAATTTTTGCTCAAGATAGCACTGGGTCATTGCATGCCTCGTTGACTTTGTTTGCAACGTATCTGGCAGAAAATTGCATAAAGATTGATACCCTGGATAAAAACACTTTCTTCCGTCCTTCTGAGATTGAATCGGCGGAGGTTTGGCATCACTTTCTTTCAGATTGTTTGAGTATCTTTGTTGCAGAAGGATTGTCCAATCAAATGGTGACGTGGACTGCATGGTGCGCAGCATTAAAAAAAACGCTGCCGAAGTTATCTACCGTTCATTGCAAGCACGATAGCTGTCAAAAGGTTTTGGAACAACTTCAAGCAAAAAAGCATCCAGCACCGGCTAAGCAAGGAGCCAGTCAAGTCGCACTAACGCTGCCCAAAATACATCAATATACTTCTCAGAGAAGACTCGCCACTATTCATGAGGTGAAAGGTGAGACACACGATGTAACTATGCTTGTGTCGAGCATCAAACCGGGGGAACAGTCTCACTGGACGGAATGGTTAGCAGATCCAAAATCAGAGGCAGCCCGATTTGCCTATGTTGCGTCTTCCAGACCTAAAAGCATTCTTATTTGGGCCGTAAAGTCGTTGGTTGAAAATGAGAGAATGCAACTGATACAGCTCGGATTTCATATTAATTTACCAAAGCTCTAGCTGATTACCCAATTCATTTTGAAAATTAAAGTCTACTCAATTGTTGATTTCATTAACTTCGACTGAAAAATAGGCGGATTGCAACAAATCTGAGAGAATTATTTACTAGGCCAAAACTTTGCAATCATCTCGGGGCCTTTATACATACAGTCTTTGATTGCAATCAGCCCTTGGCCACGTAACTATCAAGCTGTCCAACTAAATGGGGTCACTTCAATCCACGCTGGCTTTTTATTACAATTGACCTATGGCATTCCTCTCCATATCGCTCACAATTCGGAAACGCCGGTTGTCTGCTTGGATAACTTCAGAATTCGGTACCTGCTATTAGCAGATCGACTATCTTTGTAATTGTTACATATTTACGAAAGTTGAAAATGTTTGAACTCGAAAGTACCGTAGATTCAAAATATGTCGTCAAGGGATTGTGTAGCGACGCGGGTGGCATGGGAACCGTACTCTTTGTGGCACCTATCGGGCAAGCCAACCGAATTTTTGTTCTTAAATATTGCAAACTCGCCGGCGACGACATCCTCGCGCGCTTTAAACGCGAGGTCCGCGTCATGCAGCAATTGGCTGGCAACAGCTTTGTGATGCCTATTGTAGACGCGAACCTAGACCATAATCCGCCGTACTTTGTCATGCCCTATTTCGAATATGGCGATATGGGTCGCATAGCACACCTAATCCGACAGGACATACCGGCGCAGGAGCAATATTTAAATAGGATGATCGACTGCGTGGATATACTGCATCAGCGCGGTATTTTGCATCGAGATATTAAGCCTCAAAATTTCTTAGTAGGACAAAATTCTCTAGTTGTCTCGGATTTAGGGTTATGCACGGAAATCGGCTCGGTCACTGGCTTCACAAATACTACGTCTGCTTGGGGAACCGATGGCTATCGCCCTCCTGAGTACTGGGAAGGCGGATTCAAAAATGCAGATGTAGCTGGCGACGTGTTTATGCTGGGCAAGACCTTCTACGTTATTATTAGTGGGCGAACACCTAGTTACATGACTGCGAGCGACATTCCACCAGCAATATTTGCGATTCTTGAGCGCTGTTGCGCAACTGATAAAAGCAGCCGATATCAGTCATTGACTGCTTTACGCCAAAGTTTAACCCTTGCATACGACATGCTGCTGAATCGATCCATCGGATTTGGTGCAGTTTATGATAGCCTTGAACGGCTTGCGCAAATGTTGGACGGAAGCGTGCACCCGGACTTTTCGGAAATCAACCGCTTCATCGAACGACTGATACCGATGGAAGAGCATATGCAGATTCAGATTTGCCAGCAACTGCGAACTGAAATCTTCTCTCTATTGGCTCAGAACTTTGCGCACAGCATGTTGCTGGATCAGTTTCTAGTGATTTACGAAAAAATGGCTGCCTCGTCTAAATATGACTGGCATTTTGCTGAAGTTATTGCCGATAATATGAAAAAATTGTTTGATTCTGCTTATCTGCCCGATGCTACCAAGGCGAACGGGCTTATGATCGCAATAGTCGCGGCGCATCGGCAGAACAGATTTGCCGCTATGGATACCTGTACAGAGATGATTACTTCTATTGTCGATCCAGGCTTAGGGCAACGGGTTCACGACATCATGTTGTCATGTGGATTCGACTTTTTGGGCCGGATAGAGCAGAGTAATTGTCGCTCGCCGGCCACCAGGGCTGCGGTAGCCGCGATCAAGGCTCAAAGTGAGGCTAGATGGGCGGCATCTATCTGAAGGGACGCTCCACGAAGCGAAGAATGAATGGTGACGATTTGATAGGATCGTCAATTTGCGATGTGTCGTCCAATATTACGATCCTCTACACCCGTGGGAAGAGTAAACCGCGGATGTTGAGGGGCGGCCTGAATTCCCTAAAATGTGCCCGCTCAAGCTCGATCTGACACAATCTGTCAGATAAGCTAAAGTCCTTGTCTGGATGCGGCTCAACCGGTCGACGCAACGCTACAAACTGCTGATACGGGAACAGTGTGGTGATAAAAATTACCGTGGACCGGTAGCGAACAACAATTTTCATAGCAAGCGACACGTTGTATCCCTCTCAATTACCCAGTCAACTAGATCTAGAAAAACCGAGAATCACCACGGAGCTTCTCCAATATGCCACTTAATGAATTAAAAGAAACTCGCTCGCGTTGGAGTATCCTGTCAAAAGTAGACCAGCTTGGTGCCATCGATTTTTGGACACTGACGATCAGCCTTGACGCTTTGAAGCCAACGGACACCATTGGCTTGAGCGTGGAAGATCTCCAAATCCCAAAGGGGGCAGTCTTCAACTACGTTGAGTATGAACTTAGAAAACGCGTGTTGACACTCGCAGTTCACGAATATACACACTTTGTGGATGCCACATCCTCTCTTTGGGGAATGCATCATTTAAGCTACATAAATGCGTGCCATAACATGGATAGTGGAGACGAAGCTCAATTTTTTGTCTTAAAGCACACCTACGATTACATGCGTTCTATACGGCTTCCAGATTACTACACCACAATTAATAGAAAGCTTCCCTCTCAACACCCTTGGCGCAGCAATGTTTCAAACGGGGTAGTGTTCTCAAACGACGGGAGAATTACTGATCGATCAATAATCTTTATAAACTTTCTCACTCTGGATGGAGAACGAATCGTCCGCTCCCCGGTCTCCGTAGTATCGCTTCTGGAGGCATCTGCGATGGCTAAGGAGATTGAAGTTCGCATGCGCTTGATAATGCACCTGCAGGAGCCCGAAAAAACCGTGGAGCAACGTGTTTTTAACGAAGAGCTCATGGATTACGTATACAACCCAGAGATAACTGAATATTCGGCATGCTTTCATCTTTTAGCAAATTTGCAGGACGAGAAAGACATTGGAATTGTCGCCAGAGCCGTTGGCATATTATGTCGTCTCGTTCTCAATGCGCCACAAATCGCTTTCAAAACTGCGAGCAAGGGTACTAAAGCATACGCAGACAAAACAGGATTGCCCCAATTCGGTTTGGAGGTTGAAAGGCTGAAATCTGGCCTAGAAAAGAACGATAGGGGCACTCTTTTTTTCCTTATTGCAGTCCTGCTGCCACAGTATGCGATTAAATCAGAAAAATTGTTCTTTTCACACCTAGAAATTGCATTGAAGTCCATCGGCCTAAGTCTTGAAAAACTAAAACGCGGGTCGCACCAAGAAGCTGAGAGCCTGCAAAACGAATTGTCAGCATCAGAATTACAATCAATTAGATTGCTCGCCAATTGTGGTTATCAGAATTTCAAAAAAATCTTTCCCGATGGAATGGGGTATTCGTTAGAACAGCTTTCCCTTCCGCCAGCATTGCATGGCGATGACAATATGACGCCATACGCGTTCAACGCAAGAGGAACAAACTCTTTAAGAGCATTCGATCTTGAGACTGCGTACGTCGAATTAGTTGATCTCCAGTTGAAGGCGGAAAATTTCGCGGAAGCATGTTTATAGCCTACCAAGTAGCGACAAGTTTCTCTTTTATATATTTAAAACCGTGTCACTGATGCTGTTTTTTCATAGGCGCTAAATTTTTTCCTTACTGCGAAGAGCCTGCAATTGTTTTTCACTTACAACCGACAATGGCTCTTCTGTCATTGCGGCAACCATTTTTACCGTAATACTATTTGCATATCCGCTCCAGCTCTGGAATATCGTGGAAGCCACGCGGCTCGAACGCAGAGCAAGGTGCAATTACTAAATTAGCAGACACCTGGTGACTTAGCCACGCGTCCTCTCTTTGCAATCACCGGTTCAGGCAGCAAAATCAGCCGGTACAGTCCACTGGATAAGGCTTTACGGGAATTTAACGCGTCCATCTTTGCAATCAGATTAGCGCGATTTTGGTAGTTGCGCACCAGTTGTTTCGCCCGATTATCGTCAACATACTGAGGATTCTGGCTGCGATATGTGCGCCAATAGTCTGGATTTCGTGCCGACCAGGCCTGCTGGGCACGCGCCTGATTGTCGACGTAGTCTTGATCGGATTCGCGTTTGAGCTGCTGCCAACGGCGTCGGTGGTCTCGCTGGCAGGTTTTTTTAGAACAATAGGTTTGGGTAGGGTTTTGAGAACGCGGTAAAAATAGCTTGCCGCAAGCCAGGCATTCTCGATGTCCCATGATCACTCTCCAACAACCATTCCAACCATATGGAAAGTGTATCGGCCGACGTCAGCGGCCAGGAAAATGAAATGCAGGCGAAGCTTTTTTCTTAATAAATGCTTGAAATTAACATTTCATTTAAGAAATTAAATCCCCTTCAATTATTGATTGCATTAACTTCGACTGAAAAATAGGCGGATTGCAATAAATCTGGGAGAATTACGCACCCGGCCAAAACTTTGCAATCATCTCGGGGTCTTTATACATGCGATCTTTGATTGCGTTAATTTTGAACGCCTCCGCCCATTGGAGTTTAGATATTTCCCAAAAAATTTAGATATTGTTGGGTCCCATAGAAAGTGAAAAGATGTCGAATGTGTCGGGTGATACGAAAAGTGAAAACTGCGCCAAGTTAGTGAAAAATTAGTGACTCTATTAATGAAAAAAGGCTTTACTTGAGCTTTTTTTCATTTCTAGCACTGCCGACCGAGAGGCTAGTTACAGACCAACGTAATTTAATGTTGTGACTGATATGCCAAACATCGCTGGCTTTGACTACAGTTTGTAGGGTGCGCACATCGCGTCAAAAAAGAAAGAGCTAAGGAGCAATATGGCCTATATTGTTGTTTGCATTGCCACCCGCTGGGGCAGCGCACTCGGTGGAATCAACGTCTTCAATACGGGACTGGCGCAAGGCATTGCCAACATACTCCCGAAGGCTAGTCAATGCATCTGCTTAGTCGAGGAAATGCCCGTCAAGCTACCGAATTCCAAGATTACGCTGCTCGCTTCCGAACTTGAACCGAAGCTCGTCATTGAAACTCTGATGACGGAAATCAACAAGTACACCTCCCGACACATCGAGGGTCTGCTTGTCATTGGCCACGACCTTAAGACCGGCAAACTAGCAGTCGATTGCGCCATGGAACTGCAGCTCAGGCTAGGTCGCGATACCCCGGTGAAGTCTGCGGTTATCAGCCATATGGACTACTACGAATATGCGCGGCGTAAGGGACATGGCTTGTCGGAGGTCATCGAAAAGTCCAAGACGCAGCACGCAATTGTATCAAGCGCAGATCATGCTTTCGCCGTCGGGCCGCTTCTTGCAAACAGTTTTCAAAGTGCTCGGAGCGGCCGAAATGATTATGTTGTCGCTTTGACGCCAGGCAGTTCGGATATTCCGACCGAGCCTGAAAGCAAGAACTCTCTCAGGTTCTATATCGGGGGGCGTCTCGGGCTAGAAGACGACCAAATTAAGAACGGCGTTCTTAGCATACAAGCGGTGATGGCCGCATACAAGGACGCAAACAATAGCGGTCAGGCCGGGCGATGGGCTACGCGCGGACACTTCTTCGCATGCGGCGCGGACCTTACAAAAGATGCGGATCTTCTTAGTCTGCTGAAGAAAGAGGCTCGCGAATCCAGTGCCTTTGAAATCGAAGCTATCCCCTTCTCGGACGAGCAGGAAGAGTTACATCAGCATCTCGCCCGTTCTGACGTAGCATTGATGCCGTCTTGGCATGAAGGGTTTGGTCTCTCAGGCTGGGAGGCGCTATGCGCAGGCGTACCGCTGGTGTGCTCCAGTCAGTCGGGATTGGCTTTGCTAATCGACCAGCTCCGGCGTCAGTTGTCTGATGCTGATTTTCAAAGTATCGAACCTGTTCAGTTGGCCGGTGGTTCTCCGGCGGGCATGCCCTCCGCCCATGACATTACCGCACTGTCCGAAGCGATAAAGAAGGTCATCACAAACTATTCGGATCGAAAGACGGCGGCGCTCAAACTTGCGCTTCGTATTAAGCGAAACTTCACATGGGATCGATGCGCAGCGGAGTTGGTCGCCCAGATCAATTGGCCATGGGCGAATTCTCGCGACTGGTTTCAGCGACAGCAGGCCGCACAACTTGCGGCTGAAAGTAACGACAGCGCCACTAGCGCTAGCGTAGTTCTTGAAGCGCTGGCTGCTTGTCGATCTGGGAAGGTGGCGAGGGAGTGGGCGCTTGTATGCTCTGCGCTGAATTTTTTCAGCGATGTTGGTGCAACGGCGAGCATCCGCGAACGACAAGCACTGACGAATGACATCTTGAGCATAGGGGCTGCAATTGCGGAATCTCTGAACATTCAAAGTTCGGTGGAAAATCTACCGATCATCGACACAGTCTTCCTCGACCTTTGCTGGCGTTACATGGCAGCCGCTTCTAAACTTGCGACCACCTTTAGTGGATTCGTTGCACTCTTCCCACAGAGAATGCTTGATCGGATATATGAAGATAGTTTCCTGCGTCGCGAAATTCTATTTTATACATGCCGCTTCGCATCGGATTTCAATGGCCGATCGGATGATCTGGCGCGTAGCTTCCTTGCGCCACTTATCCAGCATCTTAAAGAAGATAGGTCGCTTCGCATTCGCTTGGCACGTCTCTCGACTGTGCACCCCAATCTCCATCAAGTGGTTAACATCGAATCGAACAGTGATTTTGATGACGAGATTCTGCGTTGCAAGAAGGCGCTCGACAAGCCATTTGATATCGGCCAACTACTTGAGCATACAGCAGAAATCGCGCCAACTGCGCTTGCGCTCTTTAGCCTAAAACCTGACCTTTCTCGACAGTCTATTGATCAACCTATCGAGTTCATCAAGAGACTGAATCCGCAGAATTCAATCACCAAGACTTGGCGAGGTGACAAGCGGCTTGCAGCAGGCATGATTACTGTTGCAGTGTCGAGTTCGAAGGTACTTACCGTGCTCGAGTCGATGGCCGTTGACGAAGAGGAGGCTATAAGATGGGCAGCGCTCGACCTCGCCTTCTCGCCAGTTCTTCGGACGCGCCTCGAAGCGCTGCAGACTTCGTCAGGATTTGATCGATCGCTCTGCGCACAGCTCGGAAAAATTGTTGATCTTGCGGTTACCTTCGGCAATGGACACCCTTGGCTTGCTCGGGAGTTTCTAAATCACTATCGAGCTGAGCACTCCTCGTCGACAGATCAGACACAGAAAATTAGCAAGTTTACGCTGAATGACTTTCCACTTTCGCGCGTCCTTTTCGGCCCCCTAGTACGGCAGGAGCATAGTGAGCTTTTGCGGCCAATGCACCCTGAAGTCGAAGATGCCCGCATGAGAGCCTCGGAAACCATAAAACGAGTGCTTCTTGTCTTACCACCGATTTCCATTGGCCAAGCGCCAGGACGGGCTGCATCGACGACGAGCACACCGCCGCTGGGTTTGGGGCTATTGGGAACGCATCTGTCGCAGCAGGGGCACGACGTCCACTTGATCGACTGCCACCGATTCCCGAACCTTCTGGATGACGTGATCAATCGCTCGAAGACGTTTGATTTGATCGGCTTCAATACCGTATTCAGCACTGTTCGCTCCACAAGGCAGATGCTCAACCAGATTCGGAATGCTACGCAACGACCAGTACTTGTTGTCGGAGGGCCAGCAGCAAACCTCGATGGCTGGAGGTTCTCCGCGTTAGATGAGAACGATTTAAGCAACTGGGATTTCGCCATTTCAAACAATGCGGTACACAATCTTCAGCTACTAGTTGATTCGCTGAAGACACCGAGGCCCTGGCCTTTCAGTAACGGCTTGCATCCAAACCCGCAGAGTACATTCGTTGCGCTTCGAGATGTTGAATCGGAATCTCCGACGGTCGGGGCAAATAAGGAAGATTCTCCGAAGGATCTGAGTTGGATGAGAATCCATTTGGATAGGCGCCTCTACAGCGGACCTCATGGTCAGTATGAACCGGGGCGTACACGCGAAATAAGCGGTCGCGTCCATGAGGCGCATATCGTCATGTCGACGGGCTGCGACTGGAATTGCAGTTTTTGCACAGAACGACACTCTTTAAGCAAGGGAGAACGCCGCCGAGACGTTGATTTAGTGCTCCTAGAAGTGCGTCAGCTTTCGGTAAGGTATCCGAATCTCAGGATCCAGTTTATAGACGATAACCTATTCCCCCAGATTGCCTCACCAATAAACAAAAGCCGTGTTCGACTTGAGGAGGGCGTGGAATGGGCGAAAAGATTTCTATTGGGGTTGAAGACTATTCGCGATGAGTTGTCAGGCAATCTTACCTGGCGGGGAATTTGTCGATTGGAAGATTTTTCTGCATATGAAAGTCAAGGCGAGCCAGGTGGTTTTTTGCGCGTACTGTCGGAAGCCGGTTGCAATATGCTTGCCTTCGGTGTCGAGTCCGGGAGTCCAGACAGAAGACATTCGCTGAAGGCGGGTGGACGAGAATTCACTAATGATGTAATCGCAAATCTCTTTCGGAGGCTTCGCAAAGCCGGTATCTTCACAAAGGCCTACTTCATTCTCGGCGGCCCTAAGGAGACAGCGGAATCAACCGAACAGACGATATCCTTTGCTGTGAATTCCGGCGCTTCGCTTGCCTACTTCGCCCTATACAAAGATTTTGTTCAAGCCGAAAGGGAACTGCGCAGGGAGCGAGGCCTGGGGAATGAGGTTACGGCGAGTTTGCTCGATTACGAGCAGCTTTTTTCAAGCTGGGATGAAGCTTTTTCCGATTCAACACGGCGCGCGCCTGCAATTCCAGATCAGGAGCTCAGTACGCCACCTAATGCGACCGAGTTTCAGGTATATGAAAAGATCGCGCGCGTTGGCTTCCGTTTTGAAGATCTCGTCAAATACAACGACTATCATGCAAAGAATGGCCCAGCGAGTGTTGTACTAAAAAAAGTAACTTGGAACAGTCCAGACGAGTTCTTTTCGTTAGTGGAGAAGGCCTATAGAAAATTCTATTTGAGACCTGAGTTCGTGGCTGATTTTAAACAACTTGTCGCCGCAGGTTATTGATATTTTTATTATAACGAGGCCGGCGTACTTGGAAGTGCTCCCGTTCAGGAGCACCATAAAACTGGCGAGCTTCATCTTACAACCATGCTCCACACCAATTATCGAGCCAGGATAGTCAATGTCCATCAAGCCATCTCAATGAGGTGGCATTAACGGTGTCCATATTTTCTGCTGGTGCGCGCCATCCTTCAACGAAGCTAATATCAGCAGATGTTGGAAGCTGATCGACAGATAGCTCACGTATCCGTATCCTAGCAGGGAGCGCTGCTGCCTCACCTACAAATACAGCTTCACGACGTGACAGTGACGACAGTATCTTTGTAATTCCCGTTAGGCTGTCCGGTAGGAAACGACTAACATGGTCCTGGTCTGCGCCGTTCGTGAGTCGAAGAATGATCCAAGAATTACATTGCGAAAGGACAGTACTCTCAACATCCGAAGGACGTTGTGACACCAACATAAGGCCAAGCCCATATTTCCGACCTTCCTTAGCGATGCGGCGGACTGCCTCTTGTGCATCTCGATACTGCGCTTCGCCCCTGTCAGGCACGTATCGGTGAGCTTCTTCGCAGACAATAAGAACGGGATCTCTTTTTCGTTCCTCGCGATTTTGCCAGACCTTATAACTAAAGAGCAATCGGCAAATCATCGCTGTAAGCGTACCAGCCACTTCATTTGGTGCACCCGAGATATCTACGATTTTTACTGTTTTGCCGTTCTCGATGTTGCCGGTGAGTTGAGTGATGGCTCCTTGAAGGCTGTGAGCCGCTTCATTTTGCATCAAAAATGCAACTCGAGGATCAGTACGCAAAACACTGAGTTTATCTAGAATCGAATCGTGTGACTTTCTATCAGACGCGGACAATGGGTCAGTTTTCGTAGGCTTCCGTCCTTGAACTTTGTCTATATGTTTCACGAATTCATCAAGATCAAAACGTATCGGCTTATCGCGATCAAATCCAGCAATATCAGCGCTTGTTTTTTCAGCGATTAGAATTTCAGGAGCGTCACCCACCGGGTCCTCGGGAAGTCTTGCGACTACATTCGCTTCCACCATCCTAGCGTGCTTAAGAGCCTTGTAGACTATATTATTTTGTGAGGTTGCCTCGGCCTCGGTTTTCCCAATTATCAAACTTCTTAATTCATCTCCAGTCATCAGCCAGTATGGGAGCTTTAATTGCTCCCCCAGCTCTCCAGCTGCAGAATTGTAGGCTCTAAGCACTATAGCCTTATCTAAAAAGGCGGTCCCATATTCGCCATGAGGATCAATCATTACTATTCTTGGCTGAATAGAGCTTTCGTCAATCGCTTTGTGTTCGAGAACCGCATGAAGAATGGCCGCAACCGTACCTGATTTGCCTGAGCCTGTAGAACCCAAAACGGCGCAATGTTGTCCGAAGAGTTTATCTATGTTAGCTCGACATATCGCGCCGTTACCTCCTACATATTCACCAATTGGTACAAGAGGAGAAATCGTCGCCTCCGCCGACTGATATTCGGCTGCCGTAAAAATGGATTCCAGTTCTATAGCTGTTGTTAGGTACACGGCCTGAAGAGGTAAGGGATATGTTTCCACCCCACGGGAAAATTTCAGCTTTTCATCAGAAATCGACCAAATTCCTTGTGCAAACAAGTCCGCCTCTAAGATACGAGAGTCGTCACCTATGGCAATTGGATGCTGCCCCTCAGCAATAGCAATTTCTGACCGCATTCTCAACATCCGGACGTACGCAAACAGCACCTTTCTACCATAGTGAATTTTGACGATGCTAGCTAATTGCCCAACAGGACATACCTTTCCGTCTATCACTCTGGAAAGCTCCGAAATTCGCGGATCAATTTCGACGCGGATGGCGGTACCACTTACTTCTAGAATGCGGCCGATACGAAGATCTTCATGTTCTTGAAACGGCATCATACTGCCACTCCAGTTTTTAGAAACGAACTGACTCCGTTAAAGGTCCACCATGCAAGCGGTGCCGCTGGAGGCTCGGCTCTCCCTTTAGCGTAATACAGCGCTTTGTCAGATGCGACATAAATTCGCGATCCGATGACTGAGTCCGTTCGCCATGTCTCCAGAGTGTCACAAAGCTTAGTTTGGCCAGCATTGACTGGGTCCGGCAATTCTTGTGAAAAGGCAACTACCGTCGTTTTATTGCTTCGCTGCCGTAGCGCGTTTTCAATTTCAGCATTGATATGATTATCACCAAAACTATAACCAACTATCGCCAAAACATGACTACTCTGCTCTGCGAGTGTTTTTCTAAAGCAGTCGAAAAGCTTAGCAAACGGATCCTTTTGGGTTTCCACATACTTTGTCGCCTGCGGGTAAATTAAGGTATTGGATAGATCTGCTAGATAGGTTGCACCATATCGAACTCGCAGAAGCCCGGCTGTTGGATCGCTAAACCAATCGACTGATCCATGCAGCTTTAATACTTTGTGAGTCCTATTGAGAAGCACTTGCTCCCCGTCAAACTTCTGACTATTCCAAAAAGCCACTGCACCGCCAACGAAACCATCTACGCACTCACGCTGATCTAGTGCTAATGCATCCTCCAGCAAAGTGTCATAATTGGTCGTAATAAAGCCTACACGAGACCGCTCCTCAAGATTGGCACGTGCACTAAAAAGCGCACGGACAAAATTCCGATGGTCATCGATGTTGACGAGGGGTGCCTCAGGTGTCCCGATGGCTTCGGCATTGCCTCCAGATGCAGCCCGATACCCGTAACGCACTGTGGTTGCGATTGCCCGGATCACGCATTCGTAAGACTGCTTTAAATTTGCAAGTGAAACGCTATTGTCACCAATCCTTGCCGTCTTAGATTGTGATCTGTCCGCGATAGCGATCAAGTCACCTAGTTGGCTCAACGCGTGCTCAATGTGCGCTGTAGCTGGCATATCCGCCATTATCTCACCCAATAACTCTGCTTCATGCTGTCCCAAACAGGCTTTGACTCGCGTCGTTAACGGATACATCAATGGGATGTTGGCAGCGAAGCTAACGCCCGCACCGAGAAGCCATTGCTGTCGTCCAAGGGACAATATTTTTTGCAGTTCTTCTACGCCATCCGAGAAAGCATCCATGTCGTCCTTTTACAAAAATGCATTAGTTTCCATAAATATAACTGCTTTTCCTGAAGCCTAGGAATTTTTCATGAATAGCCCTCATAAACCACAACGTCGACAAGGGCTAGATATGGTTGTCGCGCATAGATAAAATGAGACACGAGTGGCGCCGCTACGGGCTAAAGATTTGATCTACTACGACTGAGAAACACGCAATTCATTCGAAGGTCGAGTGCTCGAACTACTTGTCGAATTATTGACAAACAGAAATAATCGCTAATTCTTGGAAACCGTTTGAGTTACGCCAATGTTTGGTTATTTTCCCACAGTCCAAAAAAATTGCGGCAGATTCTGCTCCAAATTGTAGGAAACGGAAAAGGTAAAATTTGCGCTCCCCATAGGAGGCAAGTGTATCAAAGCAATATACTTTGGCGACCAAAATAACCTATATTTTTCACACACTTACGAACACGATCCATCTTGACATTCCAGTGCTACGTAGCTATCGTTTTGAGCAAAGAGACCACCGGATCTGAGAAACATGAGCCCGTTTTCACCCTTCCTGCACGAACTACGTCTTCGGCATCAAATTCGCCAGTCGGAACTTGCCGAGCTGCTGGGATATGAGCAAAGCTTCATCTCAGCGCTTGAGATTGGCGCAAAGGGCCCACCGACAGAAGAGTTTGTTGAAAGGCTAATAGCAGCCCTTAGCTTGCCACCTAGCGAGCAAGCGCAAGTACGCGTAACGTCACGACCTTTGCCGCGGAGAATCAGAACGCCGAGTTATCAGATTTGTTGTATAAAAACCAATTAAACTTGACAAATCGCTTTTGTACGCCATACTAAGTCATTGATTTAAAAGGATTTATTGAATTTTTTATCGAAGACGAGTACCCTTTTATCCATTGTTGTTTTAAGGATAAAGGTATGAGGAAAATTCTCGGCATATGGGTAAATAAGATTGTTGGCCAGCTTTGACGACGGATATGGTCATAGCTCCGATGAGCCCTTTTGCTTCCTACCTTAGAGAACTACGCTGTCGGCGGGGTCTTAAACAAAAGGACGCCGCAGAACTGCTTGGCTATGTTGATTTGCATTTAAAACTGCCCCCCCAAACGGCCTAATTTGCATCGAATATTGACCCACGTTTAAACGCTATCCTGCTTATTTTGAAAGCAAGATATATATTTAATATGAAACGATAAGAAATTTAAATTCTTATAAGAAAATGTTATTTTTAAATTTCTTTTTGAAAACAGTGGAGATCATCGATGTCTGAATCAACATGTTACAC
>Ga0209913_1001038_pt1 | contig 17747 bp, 18 predicted proteins | sample PersoiDNA2013203_FD_185805 | JGI IMG/M metagenome (GOLD analysis project Ga0209913, IMG submission 185805) | Permafrost soil microbial communities from the Arctic, to analyse light accelerated degradation of dissolved organic matter (DOM) -... | ecosystem: Environmental > Terrestrial > Soil >... | reverse complement strand
AATGTAATTAGTGTGCCGTCGCCTTCTTCTTCAAAACTGGAAAGCACACGTAATTTAACTTTGTATTTGCCCGCAAATTCAACGGAGCGTATTTGTAGTACTTTTGACCCTTGGCTTGCAAGCTCAAGCATTTCTTCAAATGTAATCGATTTTAAGCGGCGCGCTTCAGGCACCACGCGTGGGTCGGTAGTGTAAACGCCATCAACATCGGTATAGATTTGGCATTCATCGGCATTGAGTGCGGCTGCTAGAGCCACGCCAGTCGTATCAGAACCGCCACGGCCTAGTGTGGTAATGTTGCCGTTCTCATCTACACCTTGAAAGCCAGCTACCACGCATACATAGCCTGCATCCAGATCGGCTTTCAGGTTGTGCTGGTCTATGTTGATGATACGTGCTTTGGTGAATGCATCATCTGTTAAGATTTTAACTTGCGCGCCGGTATAGCTTTTAGCTTTTATGCCAAGTTCGATTAAGGCTAGTGCGGTCATGCCGATGGTAACTTGTTCACCCGTCGAAATGATCATGTCTAATTCGCGTGGATCGGGTTCTGCCATGAGCTCTTTTGCCAGCGTAATCAGTCGATTGGTTTCACCTGACATGGCTGAAACAACGACAACGACTTGATGCCCCATTGCTTTATAACGTGCTACGCGGCGAGCTACATTACGGATGCGCTCTGGATTAGCGACTGACGTGCCGCCGTATTTTTGTACGATTAGTGCCATTTTTGACTCTTTATAATTTACGCTATTTTGGAATTTACTAAATTTATTCTACTACCTTAATTTTACTACTTAGTTAATTTTACCGGCAATCCAGTCGTTTACACTCGCCAGTGCTTTTGGTAATTGACTAGCATCAGTGCCGCCGGCCATCGCCATATCCGGTTTGCCGCCACCTTTGCCGCCTACTTGCTGAGCGACAAAATTGACTAAGTCACCAGCCTTGATTTTAGCCGTTAAATCAGTAGTTACACCAGCGGCTAAGCTTACTTTCCCTTCATTAATGCTAGCTAAGACTATGGCGGCTGATTTTAGTTTATCTTTCAGCTTATCCATTGTTTCACGCAGGGTTTCTGCATTGGCGCCGTCTAGCATAACTGCAAGAACTTTAATGCCTGAAATTTCAGTAGCTTGTGATACTAAGTCATCACCTTGACTACTTGCCAGTTTTGATTTTAAACGTGTTAATTCTTTTTCTAGCGATTTAGCATGCTCAGCTAATTGCGTCACTTTATTGGCAAGTTCGCCAGTTGGAGCTTTCAGTGCATTGGATAATTGATCAATTAAATGCTGTTGTGCATTGATTAGTTTCAGTGCGCCGTTGCCGGTGGTGGCTTCAATGCGACGTACGCCTGCGGCAACACCAGACTCACTTATGATTTTAAATAAACCAATATCACCGGTGCGGCTTACATGCGTGCCGCCACAAAGTTCGCGTGAGCTACCAATATCCAGCACACGAACTTCATCGCCGTATTTCTCGCCAAATAACATCATGGCACCCGTTTTTTGCGCAGATTCAATATCCATCACACGCGCCTGACAATTGGCATTGGCCAACACTTCAGCGTTGACGATTTGTTCGACTTTAGCAGTTTCATCATCGGTCAGCGGTGCATTGTGTACAAAGTCAAAGCGGGTCTTGTCGCTATCAACCAGTGAGCCTTTTTGTTGTACATGCTCGCCCAATACTTCGCGTAAGGCTTTGTGCATCAGGTGGGTCGCGGAGTGATTGCGCATGATACTGGCGCGAGCTAGCGTATTGACGCGCGCTGTAATATGGTCGCCCACGTTCAAAGCGCCAGTTTTGAGTACGCCATGATGACCAAATACATTGGCTTGAATTTTTTGCGTGTCTTCTACTGCAAAAATACCGCTGCTGCCTTTTAACTCACCACAATCGCCAATCTGGCCACCAGACTCTGCATAGAACGGCGTGTTGTTGAGGACCACCACACCTTGCTCACCTTCGTTTAATTGGTTCACTGCTACGCCATCTTTGTATAGTGCGCTGATTTGGCCTGCGGTTTCTAAGGTTTCGTAGCCAAAGAAAGTTGTGGCAATGCCATCGTATTCCAGATTTGCCGCCATTTTGAACTTGCCAGCAGAGCGTGCCTGTTCTTTTTGGCGAGTCATTGCGGTATCAAATGCAGCGCTATCCACAACTACATTACGTTCGCGACAGATGTCTGCAGTTAAATCGAGTGGAAAGCCAAAGGTATCATGTAGTTTAAAGGCAAGATCACCGTTAAACGTTGTCGTACCAACTTTGTTCATAGCGGCAAGTTCTGTTTCCAGAATTTCCATGCCGTTTTCAATGGTTTCAAAGAAGCGGTCTTCTTCACTTTTAAGCATACTGGTGATGCGCGTTTGTTCGGTTTTAAGTTCTGGGTAAGCGTCACCCATTTCACGTACCAAGTCTGCCACCATTTTGTGAAAGAATGCGGTGCGTGCGCCAAGCTTATAGCCATGACGAATCGCGCGGCGGATGATGCGGCGTAAAACATAACCACGGCCTTCATTGCCTGGTATCACGCCATCGGCGATTAAGAATGAACAAGCGCGGATATGGTCTGCCAATACTTTCAAGCTTGGGCTACTTAAGTCCATCGTGTTAGTTTCGCGTGCAGCCGCGACAATCAAGCCTTGGAATAAATCAATTTCATAATTGGCATGCACATGTTGCAACACCGCAGATAAACGCTCTAAGCCCATGCCCGTATCAACGCTAGGCTTAGGTAGCGGGTGCATCACGCCAGCTTCGTCGCGGTTGAATTGCATGAATACGTTGTTCCAAATTTCAATGAAACGGTCGCCGTCTTCATCTGGGGAGCCTGGAGGGCCGCCAAAATGCTGTTCGCCATGGTCGTAGAAAATTTCAGTACATGGGCCGCAAGGGCCGGTATCGCCCATCATCCAGAAGTTATCAGATGCGTAGCGCGCACCTTTGTTATCGCCGATACGGATAATGCGCTCGGCGGGAACGCCGATGGTGTCATGCCAAATGTCGTAAGCTTCGTCATCGTCGGCATATACCGTAACGGTAAGTTTGTCTTTTGGTAGTTTGAAAACTTCGGTGAGTAATTCCCATGCATAGGCAATGGCGTCTTGTTTGAAGTAGTCGCCAAAACTGAAGTTACCCAACATTTCGAAAAATGTGTGGTGGCGCGCGGTGTAGCCCACGTTTTCAAGGTCATTATGTTTACCGCCGGCACGCACGCACTTTTGGCTAGTGGTGGCACGTGTATAAGGGCGTTTATCAAAGCCTAAAAACACATCTTTAAATTGATTCATACCCGCGTTGGTGAATAGCAGGGTAGGGTCGCCGTGCGGCACCAATGAGCTAGAAGCTACAATTTGGTGGCCTTTTGATGCGAAAAAGTCGAGAAAAGCCTTGCGGATTTCGTTGCTACTTGGATTGTTGCTTAATTTAATGGTCATTTGTCTATTCGATTGATGTCTTGTAAGCTGCTTTTCTGATTACTTTTCTGTCTGATTACTTTTCTTAGGTACTCTTTTGTCTTAGTTACTCTTTTGGTTCTAGTTAATCTTCAGGCTCAGTTCGGTTCAGTACTTTTTTAATCACATCAAAGCCAAAACCTCGGCTTTGTAAAAATCTTGCTTGTTTTGCCCATTCTTCACGCGTTGCCGGGTTCGTTTTGTACTTTTTTTGCCACACGTCATGTGCATTGCTTAACTCATGCGGCTTTATGTCGGCAACGGCACTGGCGATCAAGTCATCGGCCACACCTTTTTCACGCAACTCATTGGCTACGCGTGCACTGCCAAATTTAACTTGTCTGGCATGCACTAACTGCTCGGTAAAGCGCGCATCAGACAACCAGCCTCTGGCTTTAAAGTCATCTAACAACGCGGCAATGTCATCACTTTCTTCTGCAAACGATTTTAATTTTTTACCAAGCTCGTGATACGAATATTCGCGCTTGCCAAGATATTCTAATGCACGCTGCCGCAAGCTTTTAACTTGGCCTTTGCTTGGTTTTCCTTGCGAGAACATTGCGCCAACGTTAAGCGTTTTCGTTAAGTGTTTTTGCGATTAATCGTCTTCACCGCGAACTGCTGGCATCGCTTCATTGAGTGTTTTCATGTTCGCGCGAATCTTCGCATCGATTTCATTAGCAATCTCTGGGTGCGATTTTAAATACTCACGTGCGTTATCTTTACCCTGGCCAATTTTTTCACCATTGTAGCTGTACCATGAACCGGCTTTTTCAACGAGTTTTAAGTTGGCACCTAGCTCAATGATTTCACCTTCACGTGAGATGCCTTCGCCATACAAAATATCAAATTCTGCTTGTTTGAACGGTGGCGCGACTTTGTTTTTAATGACTTTTACGCGGGTTTCAGAGCCAATGACTTCGTCACCTTTTTTGATGGCGCCAGTGCGGCGAATATCTAAACGGACAGATGCATAAAACTTAAGCGCGTTACCTCCAGTAGTCGTTTCTGGATTGCCAAACATTACGCCAATTTTCATACGAATTTGGTTAATAAAAATCACCAAGGTATTAGTACGTTTGATATTGCCAGTCAGTTTACGTAAGGCTTGGCTCATTAAACGGGCTTGCAGGCCCATGTGGCTATCGCCCATTTCGCCTTCAATTTCAGCGCGTGGCGTTAAAGCCGCTACCGAGTCCACCACCACAATATCAACAGAGCCTGAACGCACTAGCATATCTACGATTTCTAATGCTTGCTCACCAGTGTCTGGCTGTGAAATAAGTAAATCAGGCACGTTTACGCCTAATTTCGCCGCGTATTGTGGATCTAATGCATGTTCAGCATCAATAAACGCTGCAACACCACCAGTTTTTTGCATTTGTGCAATCACAGAAAGCGTTAATGTGGTTTTACCTGATGATTCTGGGCCGTAAATCTCGACCACGCGGCCACGCGGTAAGCCGCCAATACCAAGGGCAATATCTAAGCCTAATGAGCCAGTAGAAACCGATTGAATGTCATCGCCAATATTGCTATCACCCATACGCATGATAGAGCCCTTGCCAAACTGTTTTTCAATCTGCGCGAGTGCTGCTGCCAGTGCCTTGCTTTTGTTATCGTCCATGTGATGCCCTTGATTGGTGTTGCTAAGTTAATCGCATGATTATTCCATAAATTGCCCCCTAAAGTAAGTCGCCCGAGGGCTTAGATGGCTATTAAATTTTGATTGTGTGCATCACTCAGTATCAGGCTTTCAGTTTGTAGGCAAACTCAGCGCGATAATGTGCAAAGAATGACTGATTTTTGAGTGTGATTTTTCTTTATTATAAATGACTTAATCTGTCGATAAGTCCTGCCAGCATGACGATGGCGGCTTGTTGACGGATTTCTTCGCGGCTACCGTTAAAGTGCCTGGTCGTTGTTTGCGCAGAAAAATCCTCTCCTACCCAAGCAAAACACACGGTGCCTACCGGTTTTTCTGCAGTCCCACCATCTGGCCCTGCGATGCCGGAAATGCTGCCTGCAATTTGAGCATGGCTGTTTTTTAGTGCTCCAAGTGCCATTTCTGCAGAAGTGTTTTCACTCACTGCACCAAAATTTTCCAGGGTTTGACTGGATACTCCCAGCATTTCTATTTTTGCTTGGTTGCTATAGGTAATAAAACCGCGGTCAAACCATGCCGAACTGCCAGCTACGCTGGTAACGGCTTGCGCCACCATGCCGCCAGTGCAGGATTCTGCTAAGGCTAGCGTGTAGCCTCGCGCTTTTAAAGCCGCCCCCAGCTCAATGGCCGAGTTGGAAAGTGTTATATATGCGTAGTCAGCCACAGCAAAGCCTTCAAGCCTACAATCGCGTAAATTGCGGCGAGTAAATCATCGAACATTACTCCAAAGCCATTTTTAAGTTTTTCGTCACATTGGCGAATCGGGTATGGTTTCCAAATGTCAAACAAGCGGAATAATAAAAATGCCGTGAGCCACCATTGCCACTGGTTAGGTGTAAAAGTAAGCACTAACATCATGGCGACAATTTCATCCCATACAATGCCGCCGTGATCTACCACGCCTAGTGCTTTACCCGTCACATCACAAATGTAAATGCCGATTAAAAATAGTGTGGCAATAATTAGCAGCTGAACTGGTAAGGGATATATAGAGATTAGCCAAAACAATGGCAGGCCGACCAGTGTGCCAAACGTACCTGGGGCTTTTTTTGCAAGTCCGCTGCCAAAGCCTAGGCTAAACAGATGCGCTGGGTGTTGTAATAAAAACCGCAGATTGGGTATTGGTGATTTGGGCGGCTTAGCTGAAGTGGTCAAAACCAGTTTCCTTAATGTCTAAAATTTCATTATTTAAGTCATGTACTATAAGGCTAGCGTTGCTGGTAATAAGTCCAATGTGACTTAAAGGTAATGCTAGTATTTCGCTGAGCTTTAAAATTTCACTATGTTTTTCAGCCGGCGCGGTAAAACATAGTTCGTAATCGTCGCCCCCGGCTAATAACAGGCTGATGATACGATTGTCATGCAAAGCCTCCGCGGCTAAATGTGCAGAATGTGGAATGCTGCTTAACTGTAGGGTCGCGCCCACGTCTGAAGCTTGTAGAATATGACCTAAATCAGCCAATAAACCATCCGAAACATCAATCGCGCTATTCGCGATGCCACGTAAAGCTAAGCCTAAAGCCACTCTTGGTTGCGGAGTGTGCAAGGCTTGCGCGCAGACTTCAAAGACATCTTCTGGCAGCTTTAATCTATTTTGCATGTGCGCTAATGCCAAGGCCGCATTACCTAGAATCCTGCTTACCCAGATTTCGTCACCCACTTTTGCGCCGCTACGTTTAATCGCCTGGCCGCTGGGTAGTTCGCCCATGATTTGAACGCAAATATTTAACGACCCACGCGTGGTGTCGCCGCCGATTAAATCTATATTGAATTCAGTCGCGCAGGCAAAAAAACCGAGTGAAAACGCACTAAGCCATTTGTCATCATTATCTGGCAACGCAATCGCAAGTGTTGCCCATTTAGGCTGTGCACCCATGGCCGCCATGTCCGACACGTTTACCGCGAGCGATTTCCAGCCTAATTTATATGGATCAGCATCCGCAAAAAAGTGAGTGCCCGCTACCAGCATATCCGCTGATATGGCCAGTTCCATGCCTGTGGCTATGCTGATTAAAGCGGCATCATCCCCCACGCCAAGGTTCGTGTGGTGCGTAGGGCGGGTGAAGTGTTGTTTGATTAAATCAAATTCTGACATGCGTGTTTAAACTCAATTTTAAGTGCTACATTTAATTAACTAGATTTATTTAAATAGTGGCTTTGGCCGCGGATTTTGGTCTAAATGCTTTTACGATAGCTTCCTTGGTTTCAAGGTAAGGCATAGGGCTTTCTGCGGTGGCTAGTAAGTCTAGGCAATACGGCACAGCTGCAAAAATACCATGTACCTTAACTGTGCCGGATTCGTCTTTTAAACCTTCAAGCGTTTGCGCAATGGCTTTTGGTTGGCCGGGTAAGTTGATGATTAAACATTGCTTGCGAATCACCGCGACCTGACGTGACAAAATGGCGGTTGGTACAAAATTTAAACTAATTTGGCGCATTTGCTCACCAAAGCCCGGCATTTCTTTGTCGGCCACTTTAATCGTAGCTTCCGGCGTTACATCGCGCAAGGCTGGGCCTGTGCCGCCTGTGGTTAAAATTAAATGGCAGTTTTCATGGTCTACCAAGTCAATGAGTGTTGATTCGATATCAGGTTGTTCGTCGGCTATCAATCGCACAACATACTGGGCGGGGGTTACAAGCGCACTTTCAAGCCAGATTTTAAGTGTTGGTATGCCTTGATCATCATATACACCGCTACTTGCGCGGTCACTAATTGAAACTAAACCAATTTTAATGAATTCTTTTGTCATTCGTTTGTCGAAACTAAATAGTAAGCCTTAATAATACCATTACCAACATTGAAGGAGCTTCTCATGAAGCCTAACAGACATTATTCCAAGCATGAAAATACAAGTCATGCAAAAGTACTCGTTACTAAGAAAATCACAGCGGCATTGATGTTGTTAGGTTTGCTTAGCTTAGGTATGGTGCTTATTGCTACGCAATTACATACCGCCTAGCGCCATACCCGCAAGTAGTAACATCACCACATCCGGCACTTTAGCAGGCGTGTGATAAAGTCGGTAAATGTGCCTGTCTCTAAAATTATGCCCATCAAAAATAGCAAATGTTAGGCGTGAGGAATAGCGGGGGAGTGTCCCATTATGCATACACTTGTAAAGTGATGATTAACGTTAACGGGCTTCGTTTTTGTCATTTTTAGCTAAGAGCTGATATTCACAGCAAGTACGTTAAACGTACTATTAACAATTAATGATTGTCTGGTTCGCCAGTTTGCGCTTCATCTGAGTCGTCGTTGGCTTCTTTTTGTGACGCTTCAGTTACTTCACGCAGCAATTTGAAAATCTCACGGCTACTTTTAGGTGGCTTGTCTGCTGCTAACTCTTTTTGCGCATTTCGCACTAAAGTACGTAATTGTTGAATATCCGTTTGCGGATACAGCACGATAAATTCAGCCAAGGCATTGCTGTCGGCAATCATGCGGTCACGCCAACGTTCTAGACCATGAAAATACGCATTTTCTGCAGTATGTTTGCCATCCCAGCGGGCGAGTTGTTCTAAAATAGGCGCATTGTCAATTTCGCGCATTAAGCGACCCAAATACTGGCGATGGCGTCTAATCGCGCCATTAGCCGTAATTTTTTTTGTGTCGAGTACCGCCGTTAGCACGGTATCTGGCAGGTCTAATTTCAGAAGTTTATCTTTAGGCAGTTCGGATAAACGTACCCCCAGCGCCTGTTGCGCATCAGCCTCTGCCTTGAGTTGAGTTTTGCTAATGGGCTCATCAGCGTTTAATTTAGAGGCTAAATTGGCATCGTGACTGAAATCAATGCGGGTAATTGTCTTTTTAGGTTTCATGCTGCGGTATGATAGCATTTTTTAGTACATATTTTTATGGGCGTAAATTTTAAAACGTTCAGCCTTTTTAGGTAAACCTAGTGAAAGATGAAAAAGTAATGGCAGATTCAGGATTTAGTTATTCTTTAGACGAAATCAAGCAAATGTCGGCAGACGTGCTTAAAGTTGCGAAATCGCAAGGCGCCAGCGCAGCAGAAGCTGAGCTCAGTTTAAGTATTGGGCAAAATGTATCAGTGCGCATGGGTGAAACGGAAAATATTGAATATAACCGTGATAAAGGTATGTCTGTTACCGTATATTTTGGACAGCAAAAAGGTCATGCCAGCACTTCTGATTTAAGTCCGCAAGCTTTAAAAGACACGGTTGCCGCTGCATGTAATATTGCTAAATACACCGCTAAAGATGAGTTCTGCGGATTAGCCGATGCCCAATTAATGGCCACTGATGTTCTGGATTTAGACCTGTCTCATCCTTGGAATATCTCCGTAGATGAAGCCATTGAAATTGCGAAAGAGTGTGAAGCGGCAGCCCTAAGTGTTGATGAACGTATTATCAACTCTGAAGGTGCCAGCGTTTCAACTGGCACGGGTTATTTTGCTTACAGTAACAGTCACGGTTTTACTGGCGGCTACCCGAGCTCACGACATGGTGTTAGTTGCTCGGTGATTGCCGAGTCTGATGAAAATATGCAGCGTGATTACTGGTATAGCACAGCGCGTGTAGCAGCTGATCTGCAGGCTGCGGCAGACATTGGACGAATCGCGGGTGAACGCACGGTTCGTCGTTTAAATGCTAAAAAAATTAAAACCTGCCAAGCGCCTGTTCTATTTGAAGCCTCACTAGCCAGCGGTTTGATTTCATCACTGATTAGCGCCATTTCGGGCGGTAATCTATACCGTAAATCATCATTTTTATTAGATAGTTTAGGTAAACAAATCGCTAGCCCATTATTGAACATCTATGAAGAGCCGCATCTTAAAAAAGGCTTGGCAAGCAGCCCGTTTGATAATGAAGGCGTGGCTACGCATGCGCGGCAGTTAGTCAAAGACGGCGTGTTGCAGGGGTATCTGCTTGGCAGCTACTCAGCTCGCAAGTTAGGTATGCAAACTACTGGTAATGCTGGTGGCAACCATAATCTTATCGTGCAAGCTGGAGCGGATGACTTTGCTGGCTTGCTGAAAAAAATGGGCACAGGCCTGGTAGTTACTGAATTGTTGGGCACAGGCATCAATATGGTCACTGGTGATTATTCAAGAGGCGCGGCTGGTTTCTGGGTTGAAAATGGCGTGATTGCGCACCCGGTTGAAGAAATTACCATTGCTAGCAATATGACCGATATGTTAAAAATGATCGTTGCTATTGGTAATGATGTGCTGGTGCAAGGTTCAAAACAAGTAGGCTCAATTTTGATTGAGCGTATGACAATCGCCTGTGAATAATGGGATTTATCCCATATATTCCACGGGCAAGACGCTTCACGATGTTCAGTGCGATCGCGAAGCACTGTCCGAGATGTTATGAGGACTTAGTGCAGCGGTGATGCCCTTTGCGGGTATTTTCTGAGCATTAGAACAGAGGGAAATGCCCTTGTAGTATTGCGGTCTTCATCACTTTAAGATTAATTGAATCAGTATAGATTCCGGACAATAAAAAGCCCCATTAAATGGGGCTTTTTATTAAATTCAATTTTTTCGATTATTTTTTGACCTGTTCAGGGTCCGCTTCTTCAAAATCATCTTTTAACAACTCTTTAGATCCTTTGCCATCTTGCACGAGGTTTGCCCGTCTTTGCAGATAGGCATCACGCATAAATGCATAAGGGTCTAACGAGGCTTCATCAACCAAATCACTCGCGGTTAGTAGTTCTGTACGTTTGTCTATAAATTGAGCAGCACGTATTTGGTAGTACAAGCTTGTTTGACCAATATTATTTACGTAAGTCACGGGGTCAGTCAGTGTGGTATCAACCGCTAAGCCTGTGAAATCACGTACGCTAGATGGGCCAAGCAGTGGTAGCACAAGGTAGGCGCCACTGCCAACGCCCCAATAACCAAGTGTTTGACCAAAGTCTTCTTTGTGAATCGCTATTTTATCCATGGAAGCAAGGTCAATAATGCCGGCAAGGCCAAATGTGCTATTAATCACAAAGCGGCCGGCATCAGTAAATGCATGCGCAAATTTAAACTGTAATAAATCATTGAAAACGGTGGTGATTGAGTTTAGGTTACTAAAAAAGTTATTAATACCTTTACGTACAGGCGTCGGCGCAACCGCTTTATAGGCCATTGCTACAGGTTTGATAACCGCTTTGTCGGCAACGTCATTTAATTTATAGATGCCACGATTAAGACCCTCAAGTGGATCTTTATTAGCTTGTGTGGCACAGCCTGACAGCAGGGATAACGTGAGCAGACTAGCGATGGATACTACTATTTTTGTACGCATTTAAAACCTTAAAGTTGTGATTATTTCCTGAATTCAAGCATCAACATGATGGATTGATGTTTTTATCTATTAGCGGAAAAACCTTATGCAACTTTAACTTACCAATGCTGTGTTGTCTACTATTTTGGAATTTTTACGACAGTTTTGTTGTTATTTTCCAAATCGAATTGCTGCAATGTCACCAGTCAGCAAGGTATATAATCAACATTCGTAATTAACGGCAATTAATTCTGTATTTAGTACTATAACCCTCTAATTTTAATAGGAAAGCCGCATGGCTCAAGCTGTCACAATTACTGAATTTCTTACGAGTCATCTGCAAGGTGAGCATCGCGATGCGCTTGCACTCATGTTGCGCGATATTGTTTGTGCTTGTAAAAAAATAGCTTCGGCCATTGATGGTGGTGCGCTGGCTGGCAATATGGGTAGCCTGGGATCTGAGAATATTCAGGGTGAGGTGCAAAAAGCGCTGGATTTGATTAGCAATGAAATTTTTATTGAAACCAATCAGCAGAGTGGTTATGTGGCGGGCATGGCTTCTGAAGAAATGGACGATATTATTGAGGTGGCTGAAAAGTACAGCCAAAATGGCGATTATTTGCTGCTGTTCGACCCACTTGATGGTTCTTCAAATGTGAATGTTAATATCTCGGTAGGTACGATATTTTCTATACTGAAAAGTGCCAATAGTCATCCCGTTTTGGCCGACTTCTTGCAGCCCGGATCAGCTCAGGTGTGTGCGGGTTATGCCTTGTATGGTACATCTACCATGCTGGTGTTGACCACTGGCAATGGCGTGAACGGATTTACGCTTGACACTGATTCAGGCGAGTTTTACCTTACTCACCCCGGTATGCAGATTCCTGCGGACACACAAGAGTTTGCGGTGAATATGTCTAACTATCGTTTTTGGCAAGAGCCTGTGCAACGCTACATTGATGAGTGCTTGCAAGGGGCTGACGGGGTGCGTGAAAAGGATTTCAATATGCGCTGGGTTGCCTCTATGGTAGCTGAGGTGCATCGCATATTGGTGCGTGGTGGCGTGTTTATGTATCCTATTGATACTAAGTTGCAGGCAAAAGGTGGAAAGTTAAGGTTGATGTACGAGGCTAATCCTATGAGTTTTATCGTGGAGCAAGCTGGAGGCGCTGCTTCTACGGGGCTTCAGCGTATTTTAGATATTATGCCAACAGGTTTGCATCAGCGGGTGCCGGTGTTGATGGGTAGTGCAAACGAAGTTGAAAGAATCGTTGCTTATCATCAAGCTTAAATTGAGTGCTTATGTAGATAAATACTCTTTTTAATTCAAAGTATTGGTTTATTTTGTCAAGCAGATGCTGGATGAAAAACTGTTAGCCACTCGGCATATCGCCTCAAACTCATTGGCATTGAGGGATGCGCCGCCAATCAGGCCGCCATCAACATCTGGCATGGCAAATAGCTCTTTTGCATTGCCGGCTTTCACACTGCCGCCATAAATAATGCGCACCTTGGCAGCGGCTTCGCTATTTCGACGTGCAATGCGCTTGCGAATGAACTGGTGTACAGTTTGCGCTTGTTCTGGCGAGGCGGTTTTACCTGAGCCGATTGCCCATACTGGCTCATAGGCAAATACCATGTTGAGTTGCATGGCTTTGGCGAATTCCTTTTCATCCAGGCTTGCTAAAACCGCATCCATTTGGCTGGCTACAATCACTTCTGTTAAGCCTGCTTCACGTTCAGCTAGCGTTTCACCCACGCACATCACTGGCGTAAGTCCAGACTTTACAGCGGCATCAAACCTTGCGGCAGCGGTGAGATTATTCTCGTGAAATAAATTGCGTCGCTCAGAATGTCCGAGCAGCACATAGGTGCATCCAAGGTCTGTGAGCATATTGGCGGCAACTGCACCCGTAAATGCACCTTGCTCATGTTGGTTTACATTTTGTCCGCCCCATGCGATGTTAGTGTTTTCAAGTAGAGCGCGTGCTTGAAATAGATAAGGGTTCGGTACGCAAACAACATAATCCGAATTTTTTAAATCATGTAGCCCATTCGTTAGGCTTTCGAGTAATAGTTGGTTGCTCTTGATGTTACCGTGCATTTTCCAATTGCCTACTACTAAATTACGGCGCATTTTTATGTCCCATACAATATTTAATCATTTATGGAGTTTTATTTAACTACGGCTTGTAACTCGCCACTTTTGTAGCGTTCAGCCATGGATTCGCAGGAAATTGGTTTAATAGCGCTGGCTTGGCCGGCAGAGCCAAATGCCACATAGCGTGTTTTGCAAATGTCGCGCATGGCGGCTATAGAGGCGTTCAGGTATTTTCTAGGGTCAAATTCTTTTCTATTTTGTGCAAGATACTTGCGTAATGCACCTGTAGTGGCCATGCGTAAGTCGGTATCAATGTTGATTTTACGCACACCATATTTAATGCTCTCGACGATTTCTTCTACTGGCACGCCGTAAGTCTCGCCCATGTCGCCACCAAATTCATTGATAATCTGTAGCCACTCTTGCGGCACGGAAGATGAGCCGTGCATCACTAAATGTGTGTTGGGGATACGTGCGTGAATTTCTTTAATGCGGCTGATGGCTAAGGTTTTACCGGTAGGCGGCTGGGTGAATTTATATGCGCCATGCGAAGTGCCAATCGCTATCGCTAAAGCATCCACGCCGGTTTGTCGTACAAAGTCCGCGGCTTCTTCTGGGTCGGTTAACATTTGCGCGAGACTTAATATGCCAGTGGCGCCAGAGCCGTCTTCATCGCCTGCCAGCCCTGTTTCTAAGGAGCCTAATACTCCCAGTTCGCCTTCAACTGATACGCCAATGGCATGTGCAAAATCTACGATTTTTTTGGTGGTGTCTACATTATATTGATAGCTGGAAGTCGTTTTAGCATCTTCCATCAGCGAGCCGTCCATCATCACGCTTGAAAATCCAGAGCGCATAGCCTGGATACATACGGCTGGCGTATGGCCATGGTCCTGATGCATGACCACCGGGATGTGCGGGTACGACTCGATGGCGGCTAGCACTAGATGTCGCAAGAACGCCTCGCCTGCATATTTGCGAGCCCCGGCCGAGCCTTGCAGAATAACTGGGCTGTTTACTTCATCAGCCGCCTGCATGATGGCGTGAACCTGCTCCATATTGTTCACATTGAATGCTGCCAGACCGTAGTCATGCTCAGCGGCGTGGTCTAGTAGTTGACGTAATGAAACGAGTGCCATGATGTACTCTCAAATAATTAAGAACAGTCAGTTATTTTACCGGCCTTTGTAGCGCTGCTGCTTGTCAGTATTCATTCTATACAAGGGAGCTACACTTAGTAGTACTTATATTGTAAACGCCAGTATTGTCTAAGCTTCATTTAATTAGGGGTGAAGCCGCGTATGGCTAAATGTGTGCTTTATGATTATAGAACACTTATGTCTTATATATAACATATTATATATAAGATTGAGATTTAAAAGATCTGGTTGAAGATTGTGAGATCTTGATTGGTACTGCGAATTGTCTAGACTTGGCTTTTAGCCGTTCTTGTAAAGTGCAAGCGTGAGCGCGCGCTGAGTTGCATGGTCAGCCACTGGGGCAGGATAATCTTTACCTATTACCAGATTTAACGCTAGTTTGCGTAATGGTGGAATCAACCATGGTGCATGAATTTCTTTGTCATTGCACTTTGTCAGTTCTGGGACATATTTACGAATAAATTTACCTTGCCCGTCGAATCGTTCGCTTTGGGTGATTGGGTTGAAAATTCTAAACCAGGGTTGCGCATCGCAACCGGTGCTAGCCGCCCATTGCCAGCCGCCATTATTGGCGCTTAGGTCGAAATCTATTAAGTTGTCGGCAAAATATTGCTCGCCCCAGCGCCAGTCAATTAGTAAGTCTTTGACTAAAAAGCTTGCGGTAACCATACGTAAGCGGTTGTGCATATAGCCTGTGTTGTTAAGTTGACGCATGGCCGCATCTACTAGTGGGTAGCCAGTATTGCCATCGCACCAGGCTTGAAATAACGCTTTATTGTTGGGAAACGGTAACGCGTCATATTCCGGCTTGTAAGCGCGGCTCATGGCTACGCGAGGGTGATGGTGCAAAATCTGCATGTAAAAATCACGCCAGATCAATTCACTCAACCAGGTTTGTGCGCCAGCATTAGATTCTTGCAAAGCCTCACGTACTAAATGGCGTATCGATACGGTGCCAAAACGTAAATGTACCGATAAGTAAGACACGCCTTTGACTGAGGGAAAGTCCCGCAAATCTTGGTAACGACGCATACGGCCTTTAAAGTCGTTCAATAGACTTAGGCCGCCAGTCATGCCGGTGGGTAGGCGCATTGTGCTTAAGTTGGTGCGTACAAAGCCCATGCTTTCTATCGTAGGTAATTCGCCAGGTGTAAGCTGAGCCAAGTTGTGAATATAAGTATCTACAGGGTAGGGTTTGATATAAAAATCATTCACGGTTTTAAGCCACATGTTCTTATACGGCGTAAATACGCCATAAGGCTTGCCGGCAAAAGTTAATACTTCACTCTTCTCAAAAATCACATGGTCTTTGTAATGGTGAAACGCGATATTAAGTGGTTGAAGCTGATCGGCAACATTAGCATCACGGGCAATGGCGTTTGGCCCATAATCATGATTGGTAAATACCGCCTCCACTTGTAGTGAACTGGCCAGCAATGGGATTTCATGCTGCGCACTGCCATGCAAGGTAATTAAATCGCCGCCTTTGGCTTGTAGCGCGGCTTTGAGTTCGCATACGCTTTCCCAGATAAACTCAACTCTACGGTCCGCTTTGTTATGTAGATGGTTGAGAATATCGGTATCAAATACAAAGGCGCAATACACTTGCCTGGAATACTTTAGTGCGTGGTAAAGCGCGGCGTGATCATAATCACGTAAATCGCGTCTAAACCAAACTAAGGATTTTTCATGGTTTGGTATTGGATGCGCGGATGGCATGGTTATTCGCGGTGGTAGGGGTGGTTGGTAATCACCGAGTGGGCGCGATAAAGTTGTTCAGCCAGCAATACTCGAACCATAGCGTGGGGCAGGGTGAGCTTAGACAACCCCCAAAGCCAATCGGCTTTTTGCTTCACCGAGGCGTGCAAACCATCTGCTCCACCAATAATTAAGGCAATATCTCGGCCTGATGATTGCCAGTCTTTAAATTTATCGGCCAGTTGCAATGTGGTGACTTCTTGGCCGCGTTCATCCAAGGCGATGCAATAATCTTTGCCAATCGCCTCCAGAATGCGTTTGGCTTCGAGGAGTTGAATGTTTTCAGTGCTATTGCCCGCAGCGCGTTTTTCGGGCTTGATGTCGATGATTTCAACGCTGGCTTCACGTGGCATGCGCTTAGTGTATTCGGCGCATGCAGTCTCAACCCAGCCGGGCATTTTGTGGCCTACAGAGATAATACGCAGTTTCAAATATTAGCCTTTAAGCAATCACAAACCTGAGTGATTTAGGTGTATCTAAGCTTGGTGGGCCTTTAAGCTTCGCTGTTATCTGGTTTAATATGACCGCGGCGATTTTCAGCTTCTCCCCATAATTGCTCAAGGTTGTAATAAGCGCGGGTAGTTGGCACCATAATGTGAACAACGATATCGTCTAAATCGACTAATACCCATTCGCCTTCTTTTTCGCCTTCAGTACCACGAATGTGATAGCCTTTTTCTTTAAGTTTTTCACGCACGTTGTCTGCTACGGCTTTAGCTTGGCGGCTTGATGTGGCTGAAGCAACAATCATGTAATTAGTCATGCTGGTGAGCTTGCTCACATCCATCACAGTAATATCAAAGCCTTTAATATCTTCAATTGCATCGACTACTGCAAGTTTCATTGTTTCTAAATAGTTTTCGTCTGATTTTACTGCATCTTTATCAAGTGTCATTTATGCGGCCTGTGCTGGTATTGCGTTGCGTTGAGATTGTATGCGGTTTTTATCATCCACATACACAAGTTGGGGGCTGAACTTATGCAGTTCAATTTCGTTGTACTGGGCATAGCTGGCAATAATCATAATGTCATTAGGCTGCGCCTTGTGTGCAGCCGCACCGTTGACAGAAATGATGCCGGAATGGCGTTCAGCACGAATCGCATAGGTACTAAAGCGTTCGCCATTGGTCACGTTATATAAATGAATTTGCTCGAATTCGCTAATGTTGGCTGCTTCTAGCAACTCTTCATCAATGGCACAACTGCCTTCATAGTGCAACTCAGAGTGCGTTACATGCACCCGGTGCAGCTTGGATTTGAGCATGGTTCTTTGCATGTGCTTAACCGTTTTTCAAAAGGGAATGCATTATAGTCTTTTCAAGCACTTAGCGCAAAAATTCAACATTATCAATTAG
>Ga0209913_1001036_pt1 | contig 17787 bp, 18 predicted proteins | sample PersoiDNA2013203_FD_185805 | JGI IMG/M metagenome (GOLD analysis project Ga0209913, IMG submission 185805) | Permafrost soil microbial communities from the Arctic, to analyse light accelerated degradation of dissolved organic matter (DOM) -... | ecosystem: Environmental > Terrestrial > Soil >... | reverse complement strand
CGGCTCATCACATCCTGGGGCTGTAGCCGGTCCCAAGGGTATGGCTGTTCGCCATTTAAAGTGGTACGTGAGCTGGGTTTAAAACGTCGTGAGACAGTTTGGTCCCTATCTGCCGTGGGCGTTGGAAGTTTGAAGGGGGCTGCTCCTAGTACGAGAGGACCGGAGTGGACGAACCTCTGGTGTATCGGTTGTCACGCCAGTGGCATTGCCGAGTAGCTAAGTTCGGAAGAGATAACCGCTGAAAGCATCTAAGCGGGAAACTCGCCTTAAGATGAGACTTCCCGGGAGTTTAACTCCCCTAAAGGGTCGTTCGAGACCAGGACGTTGATAGGTCAGGTGTGGAAGCGCAGTAATGCGTTAAGCTAACTGATACTAATTGCCCGTGCGGCTTGTCCCTATAACATTAGCTGTTATAGTTTTAGTAAAGTGTTTGCCAATTGTGCATCACACCCAATAGTATTTACTTCTTCCCAGATTGCGTTGTTTGACAATCCCAGCACCAACGGGACTCAAATAACTCTACAAGTTATGCCTGATGACAATAGCAAGTTGGTACCACCCCTTCCCATCCCGAACAGGACCGTGAAACGACTTCGCGCCGATGATAGTGCTGCAACCAGTGTGAAAGTAGGTCATCGTCAGGCTAGTTATTATGCTTAAGCCCCAGTCCATTCGGTCTGGGGCTTTTTGCTGTCCAATCACTTCGTAAATCACTTTACGCTCGCAATGACCTTCCTGAGTTGTGGCAGTCAATGAGTCTGATGCATTCGGCCAGGCTCAGCCAGTTTAATTCCATCATTACGCCAGTCCCGGTATCAAGATGACTTGGCCGGAGGCTTACGTCTGGCTGGCGGCTCGCCGACTTTGAACCTTATTCTGCTAAGACTACATCGAGTGTCATAAAAATGCCGGCTCCAGGTCGGCATTTATCACTTCATCTTGTATTTAAGTTGGTATTTTTTCATCCAGCAAGCCTTGCTTACGTATGAACTCAATCACCGTTTCAACACCATCACCGCTGCGCAGATTGGTGAATACGAAAGGTCGTTCGCCACGCATGCGTTTGGCATCCTGGGCCATGATGTCGAGGTTAGCGCCAACGTAGGGGGCCAGATCGGTCTTGTTGATGATGAGTAAATCAGAACGGGTAATGCCGGGGCCACCCTTGCGCGGGATTTTTTCGCCGCCGGCAACATCAATCACGTAAATGGTCAGATCAGACAACTCGGGGCTGAATGTTGCCGCCAGATTGTCGCCACCGGACTCGACCAGAATCAGATCGAGATTGGGGAAGTCGGCACTCATGCGCGCAATGGCTTCGAGGTTGATTGAAGCATCTTCCCTAATTGCTGTATGCGGACAACCGCCCGTCTCTACACCCATTAAACGCTCGGCCGGCAAGGCATCGGCGCGCAGCAGAATTTCCATGTCTTCTTTGGTGTAAATGTCATTGGTAATGACCGCCATGTCGTAATGGTCGCGCATGCGTTTGCACAACATTTCACACAATGCTGTCTTGCCGGAACCAACCGGGCCGCCGATGCCTACGCGCAGTGGATTGGAAGTAGATGAATTGTTCATGGGAGCTATTATTGTCGTTAAATAAATATCAATTTGAAAGTGCACCGGTTCATGATCGGTACAAGCGGCTGTATTGCACTTCATGCTGCATCGAAAGCAAAGACAAGCCCGGTGACCAGTTCGACAGTTCGTCATCTGTCAGTTCCTGAGCTCGTTGTGCAGCACGTTCTAATTCTGTTTGTAACGATAACAACAAGCGTTGTCCGGCAACTTGGCCAAGTGGCACCGATTTCACACAGACCAGCACCTGATTTTCTGCCCAGGAGAACAGCATGCCTAGCAGAGCGGCCTCGTGTGGGACCTCAAGTGCTACCGCTGCACAAGCTAAGGCAGTTGGCAAGGGAATCTCTACGTGTTCTTGCAACAGTGCGAGTAAAGTGGCATCGCAGATTTTCAACTCTGCGATCAACTTACCTAGCGAATAACCCATCTGTATTGTCTCGGCACGAAACTCAGAGGTATCGCGTGCAGCGATAAAGCGTTCATTCCAGTGCGCCACGGCAGCGCCGTCGCGAGCTGAAAATGCCTGTAGCAAACGCCATAAAATCGGAGCTTCAAAACGCGCTACGACTTCGTGTAAAGAATCAGTAATCCAAGTGTGCGCACTGGCTTCGTTGCTGACCGAGCCGTTCTCGATGGCTGCCTCCAGTCCTTGCGAATAGCTATACGCACCGATGGGCAAAGAGGGACTGCTCAGTTGCAACAAATGAAGAAGTGCGCGTGCCTGCATACCTGTTCCTATTGGTAATCCAGTGAAATCACATCAGTTTGCCACGTCGCCAGGGCGATGTATTTTCTGGCGCACTGGAATTGGTGCCAACGGGTGATGATGGTCGTCGCCGTGATGGTGATGGCCACCGCCATAGGCACCTGACTCTGGTTCGAACTCCGCTTCCTCTTCGGTCACGCGCGCGCCAAGACCCTCCAGCATTTCTTTGAGCACGGTATCTTTACGGATACGCAAAAAGCCGTCTCCTACCTGAGCTTGCGTGTGCCGATTGCCGAGATGAAATGCACAACGCAGCAGATGCTGCGGGGTATCGCCAAGTACGTGATAAGTCGCTTCCGTGGCGGCGATAATTTTTACCACGCGGCCATCGTCGCCGCGTAGCAAGTCGCCATCACGCAAGATGGTTCCGCGCACGGTAAATACGGCCACTTCTTCACCGGACCGCAGGGTCGCGCGCAGACGGCTTTTTTCACGTTGGTCGTAGGGCAGGATCAGCTCGCCGTCGATGGTGACGGCCGTTGCGGCCGAATCGATTTTGGTGTTCAGGGTCAGCATGCTTTTTTACCGTTCAGAAAAGGAAATAACGTTGCGCCAGCGGCAGCACCTTGGCCGGTTCACAGACCAGCAATTCGCCGTCGGCACGCACTTCGTAGGTCTCGGAGTCAACCTCCATTTTCGGTGTTGCACCGTTGTGAATCATGTCCGACTTACGCAAGTGACGCATACCCTTGACCGCTACCAGCGGTTTGTTCAACTTGAGCATATCGCCAATGCCGGCATCGAATGCCGATTGTGAAACGAAGGTCATCGACGTTTTCAAACCACCGCCGTAGGCGCCGAACATCATGCGGTAATGCACTGGTTGCGGCGTCGGAATGGAGGCATTCGGATCGCCCATTTGTGCCGCAGCGATCATGCCACTTTTGAGAATCATGGATGGTTTGACGCCAAAGAAGGCCGGCTTCCACAACACGATGTCAGCGATCTTGCCCACTTCCAGTGAGCCCACGACATGAGAAATACCGTGGGTGATGGCCGGATTGATGGTGTATTTGGCGATGTAGCGTTTGACGCGGAAATTGTCGTGACGTGAAGGATCTTGGCCGAGGGAACCACGCTGATCTTTCATCTTGTGCGCAGTTTGCCAGGTGCGCATGATGACTTCGCCGACCCGGCCCATGGCTTGCGAATCAGACGACATCATGGAGATGGCGCCGATGTCATGCAGGATATCTTCCGCCGCAATCGTCTCACGCCGGATACGCGATTCGGCAAAGGCGATATCTTCGGCAATGGATGGATCGAGGTGGTGACACACCATCAACATATCGAGGTGTTCATCGAGGGTGTTGACCGTGAACGGCCGGGTCGGATTGGTCGATGATGGCAGCACATTGGATTGGCCGACCGCTGCAATGATATCGGGGGCATGACCGCCGCCGGCACCCTCAGTATGGAAAGTGTGGATGGTGCGATCCTTGAACGCCGCCAAGGTATGCTCAAGAAAGCCGCCCTCGTTGAGCGTGTCGCTGTGGATCGCCACTTGCACATCGAGCTTGTCTGCCACGGACAGACAGTTATCGATCGCAGCCGGTGTGGAGCCCCAATCCTCATGCAGTTTCAGACCAATGGCACCGGCATGCACCTGTTCTTCCAACGGTGTTGGCAAGCTGACGTTACCTTTGCCCAGGAAGCCCAGGTTCATCGGGAAAGCATCTGCTGCTGACAACATGGAATGCAGGTGCCAAGGTCCCGGAGTACAGGTCGTGGCGGCGGTACCGACGGCTGGGCCGGTGCCGCCGCCGATCATGGTCGTCACGCCGCTCATGAGTGCTTCTTCGATCTGTTGCGGACAGATGAAATGAATATGGGTATCGACGCCGCCAGCGGTGACGATCATGCCTTCGCCGGCAATGATTTCGGTGGCGCCGCCGATGGCCATGGTGACGTTGGGTTGGATGTCGGGATTGCCGGCCTTGCCGATGCCGGCAATCTTGCCGCCTTTGATACCGATGTCGGCCTTGACGATACCCCAATGATCGATAATCACTGCGTTGGTGATGACGGTATCCATCACATCTTTGTGATTGCGTTGTGATTGCCCCATGCCGTCGCGAATGACCTTGCCGCCACCGAATTTGACTTCCTCACCATAGGTGGTGAAATCCTTTTCGACTTCGATGAACAAACCGGTATCGGCCAAGCGCAGCCGATCGCCAACGGTCGGACCAAACATCTCCGCGTAAGCCTGACGTGAAATTTTGCTCATGGTTTGCTTCCCTTCTTGTCTAGTGCACCCATCACCTTGCCATTGAATCCGTAGACCTTGCGCTCACCGGCCAACGCTACCAATTCGACCGTACGCTCTTGTCCTGGCTCGAAGCGCACCGCAGTACCTGCGGCGATGTTCAAACGCATGCCATAAGCTGCCTGCCGATCAAATTTCAGTGCTGGGTTGGTTTCAAAGAAGTGGAAGTGCGAGCCGATCTGAATCGGTCGGTCACCGCTATTGGCCACCACGACAATGGCTGTTGCGCGGCCCACGTTGAGTTCAATATCGCCGGGCTCGACCAGCATTTCTCCTGGAATCATGTTTTGCTCCTGGCTCAGGGAATCGGATGATGGACGGTCACCAGCTTGCTGCCGTCGGGGAAAGTCGCTTCGACCTGGATGTCGGGAATCATTTCAGCAATGCCGTCCATGACATCGGCGCGCGTCAATATCCGGGCGCCTTCGGACATCAGCTCGGCGACGGTCTTGCCGTCGCGCGCGCCTTCCATGATGGCGGCGCTGATGAGCGCTACGGCTTCCGGATAATTGAGCTTCAGGCCGCGTGCACGACGACGCTCGGCCAGCAAGGCGGCGGTGAAGATCAATAACTTGTCTTTTTCTCTTGGGGTCAGTTCCATCGTTTCTCCTTGTTCTTCATGTGTTCCAGATACGCGGAATCACCGCGTCACGTCCCATCAATTCGGGCCGAATACGTTGCCAGGCATGCATCAGCCACTGTCGTGCCGACTCACTGGAGTGACCCAGATAGCGCAATACCAGTACCTGTTTCATGAGTGTCGCACCGCTGCGGCCGTCGCCGGCCATCGCAGCAGATTCTTCGCGTAATTGCGTCAGAAAGGCGGCATTCATATTCTTGCCCACTGCAATGAGTGTGGCGCAGACAGTAAACCCGGCCAGTGCCAGCGGACTTTGCATGGATGCAGTGCTTGCTTGCAGACAGCCTTGTTCAAACCACAACAGTTTGCCATCGCGGCGAATGCTGGTGCGTTGCGATACGCGACCTCCGGTAAATGATTCACCCGATGCAGTGCGGCCAAAGCACAATATTTCAGCACCAATATAGCGAGCGTCAGCGGCCAGTTCAAGCTGATGCTCCATGCGCACGTCGGCGTGATTGAAAAAAATGGTTTCCTGCGGTAGCCACTCCAATGCGGCTCCGGCATCGACTGTTAGCTTGACCTGCTGTTGCGATACGAAACCATTGGCCCGATACCATTTGCCTGCGCCCGGCGTTGTCAACAGCGCATGGGCACCGGCGCCAACATGCGCACTGATGCTAAGCTGATCGCCGCCGAGAATGCCGCCAGGCGGGTGCACGATGACGGCATGGCAGACCGCAGGATGTTCAGGGTATAGCGCTTTTTGCACCCGTAACGGTCCGAAATGACTGCGTTCCACCAAGCGCGTGGTGCCGCCATCATCGGCAAATCTCAAGCTCAGACGGGCCTGTTCATGGCGTGCGCCAGCTGCCACGGCGGGTACGTCCGAGGCAATAACGGCAGCGGCAGGGTCAAGAAGACGTTTCATGCAATGTACTAAGGGAAAACAGCAGAACGCCTGCAGAACGATGTGCTTTTATAACAGACCTGAAATAAAAACACACGCTGGCAGGCGAGGGGCGTGGATGCGTCTTAAACAGCGAGGTGTTTCTTGACGTTCTCATCATCCATTTGCGCCTGTGTACCTGCGGCCACTACTTCGCCGCGCGACATCACCACAAAGTTGTCGGCCAGTTCGCGGGCAAAATCGAAATATTGCTCGCACAGCAAGATGCCGATATCGCCGCGCTGGCGCAGCAAACTGATGACGCGGCCGATGTCCTTGATGATGGACGGCTGTATGCCTTCGGTCGGTTCGTCGAGAATGATCAGCTTGGGTTCGGCCAGCAAGGCACGGGCAATCGCTAACTGCTGTTGCTGGCCACCGGATAAATCACCACCGCGCCGATGCAGCATTTCCTTGAGCACCGGAAATAATTCATAGACTTCGCCTTTGATGCTGGACGCCTTGCGCCCCGACTTGGTTGCCATGCCCATGAGCAGGTTTTCTTCCACGGTCAGCCGTGCAAAGATTTCGCGTCCCTGCGGCACATAGGCAATGCCCAGCGCGGCGCGTTGATGCGGTTTCAATTTGGTAATGTCGCGCCCTTCCAGCGCAACATTGCCGGCGGCCACAGGCAACACGCCCATGAGACATTTCAGCAAGGTGGTCTTGCCCACACCGTTGCGCCCCAGTAACGACAGACATTTGCCTTTTTCGACGTTAAGCGAGACGCCGCGTAACGTGTGCGCCGCGCCATAGTATTGATTGAGTTGGTTGACTTGCAGCATAGCCTTAGCGTCCCAGATAGACTTCGATTACGCGTTCGTCGGATTGCACCTCTTGCATCGTACCTTCAGCCAGCACCGAACCCTCGTGCAGGACAGTGACTTTGCCGCCTTGTGCGATCTCTTCGACAAAGCCCATGTCGTGCTCGACCACCATGATCGAATGCTTGCCGCGCAGTTCATTGAGTAACTCTGCCGTGCGCACAGTCTCGGCGTCCGACATGCCGGCCACCGGTTCATCGAGCAATAACAGCTGCGGTTCCTGCATGAGTAGCATGCCGATCTCCAGCCATTGCTTCTGGCCGTGCGAGAGCAGGCCGGCCAGACGATGTTCGGCACCATTGAGGCGGATCAGGGTAAGGATTTCCTCGATCTTGCCCAACTGCTCGGAATTCAGACGCGCAAACAAGGTGGTCTTGACGCGCTTGTCCATCTTCATGGCCAGTTCCAGATTTTCGAACACCGTATGCTGCTCAAACACGGTCGGCCGCTGAAACTTGCGGCCGATGCCGGCATGCGCAATATCGTATTCGGTCATCTTGGTCAAATCGATGGACTGACCAAAGAACGCGGTGCCGGCAGTCGGTCGGGTCTTGCCGGTGATGACATCCATCATGGTGGTTTTGCCGGCGCCATTGGGCCCGATGATGCAACGCAGTTCGCCGACGGAAATATCGAGGTTGAGATTATTGATCGCCTTGAAGCCGTCGAACGAAACCGTGATGTTTTCCAGATACAGAATGGCACCGTGACTGGTGTCGACACCTTCCGGTCTAATCCGTGCATAAGAAGTGCCATGGTCGCCGCCGGGGGCGACGCCAGGTAGTTTGTCAGGTTGCGCTTCGCTCATGCGGACTCCTCGGCGCGATCGCGCTTCTTCAGTTTTTTGATCAGGCCCAGGATGCCTTGCGGCATGAACAGTGTGACCAGGATAAAGATCAGCCCCAGTGCATACAGCCACAGATCAGGGAAGGCCGCCGTAAACCAGCTCTTGAGACCGTTGACGGTAAAGGCGCCGATGATTGGTCCCAGCAGCGAGCCACGCCCGCCAATGGCAACCCAGATCACCATTTCGATGGAATTGGCCGGTGACATTTCAGAGGGATTGATAATACCCACCTGCGGTACATACAGCGCTCCGGCGATACCGCACAACACCGCTGACAAGGTCCAGACAAACAGCTTGAACCACAGCGGGTTGTAGCCGATGAACATCAGTCGCGATTCAGAGTCGCGCACGCCTTGCAACACCCGTCCCAGCTTCGAGGTGACGATGGTGCGGCACAACAGCAGAGCACCCAGCAGACACCCTAGCGTGACCAGATACAAGACTGCCTTGGTCGATGCCGCCGTAATGTTAAAGCCGAGTATGCGTTTGAAATCGGTGAAGCCGTTGTTGCCACCGAAGCCGGTATCGTTACGGAAGAACAGCAGCATGAAGGCGAAGGTCATGGCCTGCGTGATGATGGAAAAATACACGCCCTTGATACGTGAACGGAAAGCAAAGTAACCGAACACGAAGGCCAGCAAGCCCGGTACCAGTACCACCAGCAGCATGGCAAACCAGAAATGGTCGCTCATCCACCAGTACCACGGATAAGCCTTCCAGTTCAGAAATACCATGAAGTCCGGCAGATCGCTCTGATAGACGCCGTCATGACCGATGGCGCGCATCAGATACATGCCGTGGGCATAACCGCCCAGAGCAAAAAATACGCCGTGGCCGAGCGACAGAATGCCGGTATAGCCCCATACCAGATCCAATGCCAGCGCCGCCATGGCGTAGCACATGAACTTGCCGATGAGCGCGATGGTATAGCTCGAGATGGCCAAAGGATGGCCGGGCGGGAACACCAGATTAAGCAGCGGCAACAAAGCCAGCACCAATGTACAAAGGACGATACCGATCCAGGCCGGACGCGAAAAAAGTGAGCTTTTTTGTGAGAGATTCAAGGAAGTCATTCCACGCTCCTGCCTTTCAGTGCAAACAGGCCTTGCGGGCGTTTTTGGATAAACACAATGATGAACACGAGTATGGCGATCTTGGCCAGCACGGCACCGGCGACCGGTTCCAGAAATTTGTTGACCTCACCCAGACCGAGTGCGGCAATCACGGTGCCGGCCAGTTGACCGACGCCGCCCAGCACCACCACCATGAAGGAGTCGACGATATAGCCTTGGCCGAGGTCCGGACCGACATTGCCTAGCTGTGACAAGGCCACTCCGCCCAAGCCAGCAATGCCGCAGCCGAGGCCGAAGGTCATCATGTCAATCATGCCGGTTGATACGCCCACGCAGTCGGCCATGCGGCGATTCTGGGTGACGGCGCGCACGAACAGACCCAGGCGGGTTTTGTTGAGAATGAGCCAGACCGCTACCACGACGAACAGCGCGAAGAAGATGATCACGATGCGGTTATACGACAGCACCAGCGAACCCAGCACGGTCACGCCGCCAGACATCCAGCTGGGATTGGCCACTTCCACATTCTGTGCGCCAAAGATGGAGCGCACACTTTGCATCAGCATCAGGCTGATACCCCAGGTACACAACAAGGTTTCCAGCGGACGGCCGTAGAGCCAGCGAATCACCAGTCGCTCCAGCGCAATGCCGACGGCAGCGGCGACGATGAAGGCGGCCGGCAAGGCCACCACCAGATAGGCATCGATGGCGCCAGGGAAGAACTTACGGAACACCAGCTGACACACGTAAGTCGTGTAAGCGCCGATCATCAGCAATTCGCCATGCGCCATATTGATGATGCCCATCAGACCGAAGGTAATGGCCAGGCCCAGTGCCGCTAGCAGCAGAACGCTGCCCAGCGAGACACCGTAGAACAGTTTGCCGACGAATTCGGCAATTGCCAGATGACGGTTTAACGCCGACAAGGTACGTACGGCTTGCACACGCACGGCTTCATCGGGCTCGACGTTCTTGTCGAGCATTTGTTCGAGCAACGGCTTAAGGCTGGCATTGGTAGTGTCAGCCAGTGCCTTGACTGCCGCCAGGCGCGTCGGCGCATCGGCCGCATGCAGGTTGGCCGTGGCTACGACCTGCTTGAGCACGGCTTGAATGTCGGGGTCGGTTTCTGCCGCCAGTGCTTTACTGATGAGCGGCGTTTGTGCCGCATCGGCGGTGGTGAGCAGCGCTGTTGCCGCCGTCAGCCGTACCGCGTGATCGGTGGAAAACAGTTTGAGCCCCGACAGCGCAGCTTCGACGACACCGCGCAGACGATTGTTGACCGTGATCGCTTCGGCATCATCGGGCACCGCAGCAGTTTTGTCGGTGGCCGGATTGAAGGCATCGGTATCGTCCACGATGAAAACCTCGCCGGCCGGCGTGGCGTAGAGCGCATCGTTGTTGATGGCATTGAGGATCTTTTGGGCGTCGGCATTGGCCAATGCCGCAATTTGCGTGACGGCGGCAATGCGCGCATCAGGGTCGTCGCCGGCCAAGGGTTTGAGCAAGGCGGGGTCTACGGCGGCCTGTGCAGCGTGCATGCAAAGCCAACTGGTCAGCAAGGCGGCAGCAATGATCTTGGGAAGAATTCTCATGGTTCTTTTCGGTGGCACGACGCAAAGAAATGGTGGCGGCGCTGATCTGAGATACAGGCGAGAGGACCGCCTGGATTACGCCGGCCGCTGCAGGGGTGCTGCAGCGGCCTATTGCTGAGACTACTTACTACGTGTCAGACGTAGCCTTGTTGCGATTACAGTTTTTGCTTGTCTTCGTTACCAGGGATATACGGGCTCCATGGTTGTGCACGGATCGTGGTCTTGGTTTTGTAGACTACGCTGAACTGACCGTCGGCCTTGATTTCGCCGATCATCACAGGTTTGTGCAGGTGATGGTTGCTCTTGTCCATTTCCAGGGTATAGCCGGACGGTGCCTTGAAGGTCTGGCCGGCCATGGCGGCGATGACCTTGTCAGTATCAGTGGAGTGCGCCTTTTCAACGGCTTGCTTCCACATGTAGATACCGACGTAAGTTGCTTCCATCGGATCGTTGGTCACGACGGTGTCAGCGTTAGGTAATCCCTTGGCCTTGGCATAGGCCTTCCACTTCTTGATGAAGGCGGCATTGACCGGATTCTTGATCGATTCGAAGTAATTCCAGGCGGCCAGGTTACCCACCAGCGGCTTGGTGTCGACGCCGCGCAGTTCTTCTTCACCCACCGAGAACGCCACGACCGGCACGTCGGTTGCCTTCAGGCCGGCATTGCCCAGTTCTTTGTAGAACGGCACGTTGGAGTCGCCGTTGATGGTCGAGATCACAGCAGTCTTGCCACCAGCCGAGAACTTCTTGATGTTGGCAACGATGGTCTGATAATCTGCGTGGCCGAACGGTGTATATACTTCATCGATGTCGGAATCCTTGACGCCCTTGCTATGCAGGAAAGAACGCAGAATCTTGTTGGTGGTGCGTGGGTAGACATAGTCGGTGCCCAGCAGCACGAAACGCTTGGCGCCGCCGCCTTCTTTCGACATCAGATATTCGGTCGCAGGAATGGCCTGCTGATTTGGTGCTGCACCGGTGTAGAAGACGTTTTTCTCCAGTTCTTCACCTTCATACTGGACCGGATAGAACAGCAGGCTGTTGAGCTCCTTGAACACAGGCAAGACTGACTTGCGCGACACTGAAGTCCAGCAACCGAACACTACCGATACCTTGTCTTGCGAAATCAGCTGGCGCGCTTTTTCAGCGAACAAAGGCCAGTTCGAGGCCGGATCAACTACCACGGGCTCAAGTTTCTTGCCCATCACACCGCCATGAGCGTTGATTTCATCGATGGTCATCAAGGCCACATCTTTGAGCGATGTTTCAGAAATGGCCATGGTGCCCGACAGCGAATGCAGGATACCAACCTTGATCGTGTCTTCGGCAAAGGCAGATGGCAACCAAGAGGAAGCTGCGAGAGCGAACGCGCCGAGCGCGGTTGCTTTGAGGATAAAGCGACGTGACATGAAGTGCTCCTACAATAAGAGAGGAAATCAAATACATCAATGGAGGTTTATTGACTGCCAGATTGCTTTAGCAGATTGCGTGCCAATGCCTGTTTGCCAATACGCAGAGGGTTTGGCAAGTTCTTGTCTACAAGAACGAACACAGACGCACCAATGCAGTGATGATCAGAAGGTGGCGGTGCGGAAAAGCTGGAATTGCCCCATTACGGAGCAATAAGAGGAGAGGCGACTGTTTTTGGCGCAAAAAAATTGCGTCAAGTCCTTGGTCGGCTTGATTGCGACATTTGTGAAGCCGCCGCGCAGACTATTTCAGCGTCTGCACGGCTTTGCTCAGGGGCATGGTGGGTGTCAAAGTGGTGCGATAGGGAAATCACGAGAGAAGTCAGGACAACGCATGCTGTCGTGACACCGCACCACTGTGTTCAACGGAAGGTATAGGTCGCCGCCGGTGTGCGTTGCAGCAACTGTGCAATGGCACGCTGCAGCCGCTCAGTCACGCGCTTGCTGCGCATGGCATGGCCGCTGGTGGTCACTTCCGGCTCGGTGAAATACAGGCGTACCGATTTGTCTGCGGTCACCAGATCGAGCCGGTGAGCGTGCTCATGCGTGAGATCGTCGCCGATATCCCAGACCGCATCGACGATCTGAACACCTGCTGCTGCCGCCAGTTCGTTGGCCTGGGCAGCAATGGCAGCGGTGCCGACGTTGCGTTCAATGACAGTAGACATGCGATGGTCCGGTGCAGGCGCTAAATCGCCTTGCTGAGAGCTTAATAACGACGACGCTGTTGTCCGCCACCGACAGGACCGCGTTTTTCCAGATGACGGAAAGTGATGCGGCCTTTGCTCAGATCGTAGGGCGACAGTTCCAATGTGACTTTGTCACCGGCCAGGATGCGGATATGGTTTTGACGCATCTTGCCAGAAGTGTAGGCGATCAGTTGATGACCGTTATCCAGATTCACGCGAAAGCGCGAGTCCGGCAACACTTCTTCGACAAGGCCGTTCATTTCGAGTAATTCTTCTTTTGCCATGGTGGTTTCCAGGTAAGGCGCCGTCATGGCGAAAAGAGCTTGCAGTATGCTGCAACATGCTCCGCCAGAGAGCGCAAACAATAAGACCGGTGGCCGCGTGAGCGGATCGGTGCGGTTTGCCGCAGTTTGCTTTTCGTTCCAGTGCAATAATGCAGGCACACAAAAAGACTTCGCAACGGGAAAATCAGCTTGCCGGTGCCGGACGATGACAGCGGGATAGGCCGGGTTTTGCTCTAACAACGGCAAATTCGACCGGAAAGAGTGGAGACAGGCGTACCGTAATACCAGTCGTGGAACGGGCACAAGCCCAACGAACGACTATTATACCTCATCCCGGCCAGCCTAAGCCTGGACGGCCTGGTCAGGCATGCAAGCTTGTCGGTAGCCGTTGCAATTTCGCCCGCTTACGCGCAATATGGGAAATTACCTGATTGAAAGTGTGACCGCCATGTCTAAGCCCACGCAAGTAAAAATGACCAAATCCGGCATCGGTTTCTCCGTCTGTGTCGAATTTGTCCACCGGGATTGTTTTATCAGCAACGAAGCACTGATCAAACTGGCATCACAAATGTTTGCCGTGGTTGGCCCGATGCAAACCTTTCGTGAACTCGAAGCCAATATCACCGGCGTGGCGCGCCGTCTGGTGCGCGCTGGCGTCGCTGGCACACCGTTGCAGCTGACACCCAGCACCTTTCAATAAAATCCATACGGCATTCTTGCTGCACGGCATGATAGCCGTGGCAGCGCTTTGACCGGTTTACATCGCGCAATGCGGCACAAGCGGGTAAACTGCGCACACTATCAGGCGGCGTCCTGCCGTCCAAAAGAACCTGCGAGTGTCCCATGTCCGAAGCCCCCCTCCCCTTGTTTTCCGACCTTCAACTCACCGAGCCGCTGCTGCGCGTGTTGAAGGAACTGGGTTACGAGACGCCGTCGCCGATTCAGGCCGCCACCATTCCCGTGCTGCTCGCCAACCGCGATGTGCTGGGACAAGCCCAGACCGGCACCGGTAAAACTGCCGCGTTTGCCCTGCCGATCCTGGCCCGTATCGATATTCGTCAGACGGCGCCGCAAGCGCTGGTGCTGGCGCCAACCCGTGAGTTGGCGATTCAGGTGGCCGAGGCGTTTCAACGCTATGCCGCGCATATTCCCGGCTTCCATGTCTTGCCGATCTATGGCGGCCAGAGTTATGGCACGCAATTGAGCGCATTGCGCCGCGGCGTGCATGTCGTCGTGGGTACCCCAGGGCGCGTGATCGACCACCTTGAAAAAGGTTCGCTGGATCTGTCGCAACTCAAGACCATGGTGCTCGACGAAGCCGATGAAATGCTGCGCATGGGCTTCATCGACGATGTTGAATCGATTCTCAAACGCACCCCTGCGAGCCGTCAGACCACGCTGTTTTCGGCCACCATGCCATCGGCCATCAAACGCATCGCCAAGACCTATCAACGCGATCCGGCCGAAATCACCATTGCCACTAAAACCGGTACTGCCGAAAACATTCGTCAGCGCTATTGGCTGGTCAGCGGCATGCACAAACTCGATGCCTTGACCCGTATCCTTGAAGTTGAGCCCTTCGATGGCCTGATCATTTTTTCTCGCACCAAGCTGGGCACCGAAGAGTTGGCCGGCAAATTGCAGGCGCGTGGTTTTGCCGCTGCCGCCATCAACGGCGATATTCAGCAGCAGCAACGCGAACGCACCATTGAGCAATTGAAGAACGGTCAGATCGACATCCTGATCGCCACCGATGTCGCTGCGCGCGGACTCGACGTTGAACGCATCAGCCATGTCATCAACTATGACGTGCCGTCCGATCCAGAAAGCTATACCCACCGTATCGGCCGTACCGGTCGTGCCGGCCGTAGTGGCGAAGCCATCTTGTTCATCACGCCGCGCGAAAAGAATCTGCTCAAGGCCATTGAGCGTTCGACGCGTCAGGAAATCACCCCGATGACCTTGCCCAGCATCGACGCCGTCAACGACGTGCGGGTGGCGCGTTTCAAGGAAATGATCAGCGCCACTCTGGCCGCAGGCGATCTGGATATTTTCCGTTCGCTGGTGACTGATTATGAAAGCGAATTCAATGTCTCCGCAGTCGACATCGCGGCTGCCTTGGCCAGCATGGCGCGCGGAAGTGATCCGCTGTTGCTGGACAAGAAGCAACGCGAGAGCCGCCCAGAATTCACGCCTGTGAGCGCACCGCGCGACAGAGCCGAACGTGGCGAACGTCGTGACCGGCCGGAACGCTTTGAACGTCCAGAACGCAGTGACAAATTTGCCGGCGAAAGCTATGGCAAGAAAGAACGCATCCTGCGCCCGGCTGATCCTGGCAAGCATACTTTCCGTATCGAAGTCGGTCATCAGCACGGCGTCAAGCCAGGCAATATCGTGGGTGCCATTGCCAATGAAGCCGGGATGGATTCCAAACACATCGGTCGCATCGAAATCTATGACGACTACAGCGTGCTGGACCTGCCGGACGATATGCCGGACGACCTCATCGATCATTTGAAATCGGTGCGTGTGGCTGGCCAGCAACTTCAGATCAGTCGCGATAGCACCGGCGCTGGTGCAGCACCGCGCAGTGAGAGAAGTGCGCGCCCTGAACGTACTGAGCGTCCAGAACGTATTGAGCGTGAACGTACGGAACGTCCAGAACGCGTCGAACGTGCACCGCGTGCAACGCCGCGCAACGCCGACACCGATTTCGCTTCCCACTCGACCCAGACTTATCGTATCGAAGTCGGTCATGACCATGGCGTCAAGCCAGGCAATATTGTTGGTGCCATTGCCAACGAAGGCGGCATGGAAGCCAAGCACATCGGTCGTATCGAAATTTTCGACGATCACAGCGTACTGGATTTGCCCGGCGATATGCCGGACGATTTGCTCCAGCATCTCAAGAAGGTCTGGGTTGCCGGCCAACAGCTCAAGATCAGTCTGACCGCCGATCGTCCTCCTGCAGTGCGCGCCGAACGCGGCCCACGCGGCGAGCGTGAAGAGCGTCCGGCACGTGTTGAGCGCGTTGAACGTGTGGAGCGTAGCGAGCGCCCAGCCGACGAAGAAGTGCGCAAGAGCAAGGGCAAGGAAAAGAGCAAGCCGGAGTTCCAGATGCAGACCTTCCGCATCGAAGTCGGCCGTGTTCATGCTGCCACTGCAGCGGTGATCGTCAATGCGATTGCCAATGAAGCGGGGCTCGAAGCCAAGAATATCGGTCGTATCGATATTCATGAGGATTACAGTACCTTGGACCTGCCGGCCGGCATGCCCAAGCCTTTGCTGCATCAACTCAAAACAGTCGAGATCAGCGGTCGCAAGATGAGTATCAGCATCATCGGTTCCGGCACCGAACATCACGACAAAACTCCGTCGAAGACGGCCACGCCACCTAACAGCCATGCACGTGCAGGACGCCCTGGTGACAAACGTTCCGACGCACGCGCGGCCGGTAAGGCCAAGCCGCATCGCAAGGGCGGCAAAGAGTAAATGATCTCTTGCAGGTGACAACCTTCGTTGCACCTGCAAGGATTTTTTCTATTTCAAACTGCCGTACAAATGTAATTCAGTTTGGCGTTTCGATGTCGTTGGTCTGGCCAAACAGGTCGTGTTTGTCGAGAATGGCGAAGGCGATGTCGTCATGCTGCTCCAGACATTTGCGAATCGCCGCCGGTACCGCCTGCCTGGTCTTCTTGCACAGTCCGGGGCGGTCTTCGAGACCAATAATAAAACCGCGCACGGTGCGTACTTCGCGCGGCCCCGGCTGGATATGCAGGATCACGCCTAACTGATTGAGCAGCAATTGCTGCACATGCAGCAGATCGTCATAGCTGGCGACGCGGCCGATGCGTTCGATCAGCCGTTTTTCCTGTTCCTGCGTGAGCATCAGAATACGCTTGTCAGCGCTTGGGTCTTCGATGAGCAGCTCGCGCTGACACACACAGGCGCCAGGAGGACACTCCTTGCGAATCGGCATAATCGGCACAATCGGCGCATCACTTGAAATCGACTGCTGCTGCATCTGCGCTCCTGTCCTTTGACGTTCTGAACATCAACCCTTTCATCAACTCTTTCCTGCAGCCGATAGTATAGGGATATCGGGCCGCCACGGTATACTGCGGGCTGCGATGGTCCAAGACTTTAGTTAGGCCATCGATCTGTCATCGTTGTACCAATCAGAAAGCTTACATGAGCACTTTACCCGCCTGCCCCCAATGCCAGTCCGAATTCACTTATGAAGACGGCAATCTTTATGTCTGTCCGGAATGTGCCCACGAATGGTCGGCCCAAGCCAGTGCCGACAGCACCGCCGACGACGGCAAGAAAGTCTGGCGCGACGCCTCCGGCAACATCTTGCAGGACGGCGACACCGTGAGCATCATCAAGGACCTCAAACTCAAGGGCGGCGGCGGTGTCGTCAAGATTGGCACCAAGGTCAAGAATATCCGTTTGGTCGAAGGCGACCACGACATCGATTGCAAGATCGATGGCTTCGGTGCCATGGGCTTGAAATCCGAGTTCGTCAAAAAAGTCTGATCACCGCACCAGGAGTTGCCGCATGTCCGCTACATTGAAACTGGGTTTGATGGGTTATGGTTTTGCCGGTGCGACATTTCATGCACCGGTGATTGCGCATAGCGGCCGTACTGCGCTGGCGGTGATTGCCACTTCGCAGGCCGAACGCGCCCGCAGTGATTATCCGGGGGCGCAGATCGTTGCTGACTTTGATGCCTTGCTGGCGCGCGACGATATCAGCTGCGTGGTGATTGCCACGCCCAACGACACCCATTTCGCACTGGCGCAACAAGCGCTGGCCGCCGGCAAACATGTGGTGGTCGACAAGCCGGTCACGTTGTCG
>Ga0209913_1001035_pt1 | contig 17797 bp, 17 predicted proteins | sample PersoiDNA2013203_FD_185805 | JGI IMG/M metagenome (GOLD analysis project Ga0209913, IMG submission 185805) | Permafrost soil microbial communities from the Arctic, to analyse light accelerated degradation of dissolved organic matter (DOM) -... | ecosystem: Environmental > Terrestrial > Soil >... | reverse complement strand
GCTTCCGGCCGATTGTTCTCACAGCCCTTGCGGCGGTACTGGCGATGATCCCGCTGTCCCGCAGTGTGTTCTTCGGACCGATGGCGGTGGCGATCATGGGCGGGTTGATTGTGGCGACGGCGTTGACCCTATTGTTCCTGCCAGCCCTGTATGCTGCGTGGTTCCGAGTGAGGAAGGACGTCGCATAATCATGCTGGCCACTGTTTCAGCCTTAGTGTTGTTGTTGCTCGCCCCCGGCCCGACCAACACCCTGCTTTTCCGCGCAGGGGTGTTGTTCGGGTTTCGGGCTTCGTGGAAGCTGGCCTTCATCGAGTGCCTGGCGTACCTGTTACAAGTGTCGCTGTGGGGCTCGGCGTTGCTCTACCTTTCGGCATATGCCCCGTGGGCCTTGAAATTGACGCAGTTGGCCGCCGGCGCTTACTTGCTTTTAGTGTCGTATCAGTTGTGGTTACGCAAAAAAGCTCAGGACGTTCCAGCCCAGGATCGATTCACCGGGTTGTCCTTTTTCTGGTTGACGGTGATGAATCCCAAGGGGTTGTTGATTGCCTCATTGATAGCGCCGATCAATACCTTTACCACGTGGGCCGGTTACCTGGTTTTCATGAGCGCCCTTGCGCTGGTCGTGGTGCCGGTAGGGGCGGCCTGGATAGCGTTCGGTGCAGGGGTCGTCGGGCGTCAACAGGGTTGGTTGAGTCCGCTTGCGATCAATCGGGTCGCTGCCATCGCCATTGGCTGTTTTGCCACGGTTCTACTGGGTCGCCTGGCTGACTCGATTTTCAACTGAAACGACGCAGTATTTCACACGCAGGAAGGAACCATTTTTACCCTTGCGTCCACACAGGATTAGCCGACCGAGCGGTTCGCGCGTATGAGATGCGGGCGGGGAGTTGGCTTTAATCTGAATAGGACGGGGTGTGTATGCTGTTACCTTTGCTGGCGTTACCGATGCAATTCGCGGGCTCGATGCTTGGGCTTGGAAATATGTTTGGACAGAATCAGCCAAACGCCAATCGCGATATCAATATTAATATCAACAACGATAACCATAACGTCAATGCGGCTTCGTCCAGCGCTCATAGCGCGCACATGTCTCACGGGGCCGCCCGACGCGCTTCGCACATCCACTATTGAGCCTATTCGTCAACGCCGCCGGGCGTGAGCGTGCGGCGCTTGGTTCGGGGGCTTGATGGACGGTTCGGCGAAAAAAAACAAGGCCCTGACGATGTCAGGGCCTTTTTTCAGCTCACGTCGTGTGGCGTTAAAGCGCGCCAAACACCTTCTTCGCCAAACTGGTCGCTGCCGCCGCCGGGTTTTTGCGAATCGTCTCTTCCTGCTGCGCAATCATCTTGAACAAACCATCCAGCGCTTGTTCCGTCACGTAGTTTTCGACGGTGGCACTGTTGGCATCGACGGCGCCAAACGCTGCGGCCTTGCCTGCCAGGGCGTTGTACTGCTGGGCCACGCCGACCTTGTCGGTGGCGGCCTTGACGATCGGCAGGAACTTGGCGCGGATGGCTTCGCGGCTGCTTTTGTTCAGGTACTGGGTGGCCGAGTCCTGGCCGCCGGTGAGGATGCCCTTGGCGTCGGTCACACTCATGTTTTTCACTGCGTTGACCAGGATTGGCTGGGCCTGGGTCACGGCGGTTTCAGCGGCTTTGTTCATGCTGGTTTCGAGCTGCTCGACCTGTTCACCCATGCCGAACATCTTCAGCTTGTCGGCGACTTTGCCCAGTTTTCCCGGCAGGCCGATCTTGACTTCGGGGTTGTTGCTGAAACCACCCGGTACACCCAGTTGTTTCACGGCGATCTGCGCGCCTTGGGTCAAAGCATCCTTGAGGCCGCCGGTGGCGTCGCCCTGGGACAGGCTGCCAAGGGACAGCGCCATGGCGTTGGCACCAAGCAGCAGGCCAGCGCACAGGGCAGTGAGGCGAAGGGAATTACGGAGCATGGACGCTTCCTTATGATCTGCAAATAATCAGTGTGCGACCGCATCAACCCGCAGGCGCAGCGGTTGGGAGTCTTGACCATTGAGTTGCACGGCGTGCCGCTCGGTGGTGATAAACAGTAGCTTGCCATCCACTTCGATGCGAGCGCTGACCGAGTAACTGTGGCCCGGCTTGACCTGGGCCGGGTCGTAGCTCAAGTGGAACGGCAGCGGCACCTGGCCTTTGACCGGGCCTTTCTGCTCGGCCAGGGTCACGGCCGGAGCGTCCATCAGCGATACGTCCTGCAGGCTGACGCTCAAGATGGCTGTCGGCGGCAGCGCGATGCGTTGCAGGTAGAACACTTCGCCATCAAGGCTGGCCTTGGGCGCGGGGTTCATCGAATGACAGGCTCCGAGCAGGGCGGTCAGGCCCAGGAGGATGATCTTTTTCATGGTGTAGCTCCTTTTCAACGGCGCCGTAACCCTGCGACGCCTTATTCAATCTAGCGGCTTTATTCCGGTTTGAGGGCTTCAGCTTCGACCGGCGCTTCGGCCGCGCCGTCGACGCGATGCAGGGCGACCTGACGGATCGACAAACGAATCTCGGCCGGCAGCACCCGTTTCGCCGCGCCTTCAGCCAGTTCACCGAGCTGGTCGTGATAGCTCAACTTGCCGGCTTCGTCGCGGCGCAGCACATCTTGCTCCAGCAACGTCTGAATAAAATGTCGGAAAAGGCTCTTGTCGAAGAACTCCGGAGCGTTGAGTCCATGCAGGATCGATAGGCGCTGGGCCATGATCGTACACAGGTCTTCCAGCTCTTCGGCGCTGATGCTGCTCTGGCCGCTGTTGAGCAGCAGCGAGATCGCCATGTAGAAGCGTTGCAGGGTCTGGGCGATGCTTTTGGACAGCAGTGTCAGCAGCACAAAGTGCCGCGAACTTGGCGCCGGGCGTAGGTACACGTTGTTCTCGAAGCGCAGCAGGCCTTGTTCGACAAACGCCTCCAGCCATTGGTCGACCACCGGGTCTAGTTCCTCCAGCGACCAGCGGATAAACAGCTCCGATTGCAGGTACGGGTACAGCGCATGGGTGTAGCGCAGAATCTGCTCGCGGCTCATGCGCGAGCTGCTCTGGAAGAAGCTCGCCAGCAGCGCCGGCAAGGCAAAGATATGCAGCACGTTATTGCGGTAGTAGGTCATCAGGACGGCGTTTTGCTCGTCCAGGTACAGAATCTTGCCGAGGGCATCGCTCTGTTCCGACAGCAGGTTCATGTCCTTGACGTGCTTGATCAGCGCCATGCCATCACCCTCGGGCAGGGTGGTATGGGGCGAGTAGGGCACACGGCGCAGCAGCGCCAGGTACAGGTCCAACTGGCGGGCCATGGCCTGTTCATCCAGGGCCAGGCGCGTGGTCGAGAGCAACGCCAGGGCCACCAGGTTCACCGGGTTGATCGCGGCCGCTTCGTTCAAATGGCGCGCCACCTGTTCGCTGAGGCGGTTGGTGGTTTGGTTGAGCCACGCCGGTTTGTAGTGCGGCCCCAGTTCCTGTGCGCGCCAGCCCGGTTGCTCGGCGTCGAGGAACTGCGCCAGTTTGATCGGTTCACCGAAGTTGACGGCGACCTGGCCAAAACGCTGCTTGAGCGCACCGACCACCTTGAAAATATCGAAGATCGACTCTTTCTTCTTGCTCGCGCCGCGCAACTCACCGAGGTAGGTGCGGCCTTCGAGCACACGCTCATAGCCGATATACACCGGCACGAACACGATCGGCATACGCGAGGAGCGCAGGAAACTGCGCAACGTGATCGCCAGCATGCCGGTTTTCGGTTGCAGCATGCGCCCGGTGCGCGAGCGTCCGCCTTCGACGAAGTACTCCACCGGGAAACCTTTGGTGAACAGGGTGTGCAGGTACTCGTTGAACACCGAGGTGTACAGCGGGTTGCCCTTGAAGGTGCGCCGCATGAAAAACGCACCGCCGCGGCGCAGCAGGCTGCCGATCACCGGCATGTTCAGGTTGATGCCGGCGGCAACGTGCGGCGGGGTCAGGCCGTTCTTGAACAGCAGGTAGGACAGCAGCAGGTAGTCGATGTGGCTGCGGTGACAGGGGACGTAGATCACTTCGTAACCCTGGGCAACCTTTTGCACACCCTCGATGTTATTGACCTTGATGCCGTCGTAGATCTTGTTCCAGAACCAGCTCAGCACCACTTCCAGGAAGCGGATCGCGGTGTAGGTGTAGTCCGAGGCAATTTCATTGCCGTAGCGCAGCGCCTGGGCCTTGGCTTTTTCCGGGCTGATCTTCTCGCGTTCGGCTTCATCAAGGATGGCCTGGCGCACCAGCGGCATATTCACCAGGCCCTTCACCAGGTTACGGCGGTGGGACAGGTCGGGGCCGATCACTGCGGTTTTCAGGTTACGAAAGTGTACGCGCAGGATGCGTTGGGCCATGCGCACGGTGCGTTCGTGGCCTTTATTGTGCTCGATCAATTCACGCAGGTTGATTGGCGCGGAGAATTGCACGCGGGTCTTGCGCCCGAGGATCAGGATGCTCAGCAGCCGACGCAGGCGCCCGGTGACGGCCCAGCTGTCGGCGAAGAGCAGTTTCCAGGGGCTGGACTCGCTGTCGGGCGACTGCCCCCAGAACACGCTGACCGGAATGATTTGTGCATTCTCTTGTGCGTGTGCGCTGAGGGTGTTGACCAGGCGGGTCAGGGTAGGCGGCGCGCCGCGTTTGTCCTGGCGGCCGAGCCAGTCCGGCTCCGGCGTGAGGTAGAAGAACGCCGCGGGTTCCAGCAACGGGCCGACCGCTACCGGCAGCACCGGGCGCGGCAGGCCGGCCTTGGTGCACTCGGTATCGACCACGGCCAATTCGGTGAGCGAGGGTGATTGCAGGACGTAGAACACCGGCCGGCTGCGGTCGAGGTTAAGGGTAAGGGCCGACTGGTTGATCGTCTCCGAGCGAACCCAGAGGTACAACAGTCGGCGCAAGGTGCCAAACACCAGACGGCGGAACGGGGAGCGGGTCATAGGCGAGCTGCTTCAAGTGGAAAAAACCGAGCAGGTGCTCGGGCGGGTAGTGTGCCGTATTCGCCGAAAATCGGCAAAAAAGCAGCGATGTAAAGTTGAGTTGATCGTTTTTGAGCCTGTCATATACTCGGCAGTTCAACGCGAGCGACTCAACAATAACAATCATGTGGGAGTGAACAGATGACAACGCGCGAAACCGGTAATGTGAAGTGGTTCAACGATGCCAAGGGGTATGGTTTTATTCAGCGTGAAGACGGCAAGGATGTGTTTGTACACTACCGCGCCATTCGCGGTGAAGGCCACCGTTCCCTGGCCGAAGGCCAGCAGGTGGAATACGCCGTGGTGAGCGGCGAGAAGGGCTTGCAGGCAGAGGATGTGGTTGGTTTGTAATGCGGATTTTTGTTACACCGTAGAACCCATGTGGGAGGGGGCTTGCCCCCGATGACGATGGGTCAGTCAATACATTTAGTGACTGACCCACCGTCATCGGGAGCAAGCCCCCTCCCACATTTTGATTGGGTTCACAATTCTGTATCAGGTGGTTTTCCAGGTGATCTGCTCTTCACCGTCTGTGCTGATGCGAATCCAGGTGTCGGCGCTTTCCTCACCTTCTTCCTCTACCCAACTGCCCGGCGCGCAACGCACTTCAACGTTCAGCGCGGCAAAGGCGGCACGGGCGCAGGCGATGTCGTCTTCCCACGGGGTTTTGTCGCTTTCCAGGAACAGGCTGTTCCATTTGCCTACTGCCTTGGGCAGCCAGGTCACCGGCACGTCGCCGGCCTTGCACTTGTAGGTCTGGCCGCGCTGGACCCAGTCGGAGCAAGGACCCAGGGCGGCGCCCAGCCAGGCGGCGATGGCCTTGTAGTCGACGTCGGCGTCCTTCAGGTAAATCTCGATATCAGGTTGGCGCATGGATGTTCCTCGTTGCGGGATTCGAAAATCCATTCGCGGATTCAGAGTGGGCGTAGTGCCCGAAAAGTCGGTTATTGAAGCACGAAATAATCGTAGCGCATCGATACGGTGACCAGCAGCGGTTCGACGGCCTCGATCACCTCGGTGCGGCGCTCGGCGCTGGCGCGCCAGCCGTGAGGCGTCATGGCCAGCAGGTTGGCACGGTCCTTCGGCTCCGCCAGGCTCAGCGTGAACTCGAGGGTTTCGCTGTGCTGCAGGCTCATACCGTCCGGCACCAGGGCCAGGTGTTTGTCGTCAGTGTACTCGCGCACTTCGTCGTACAACCGCTCGCGCAGCTCCATCAGGTGGCCGCGGGTCGGGCCGACTTTCATCAAGCCGCCGCCGGGGCTGAGCAGGCGTTTGGCCTCTTGCCAGTCCAACGGGCTGAACACGCTGGCGAGAAACTGGCAACTGGCATCGGCCAACGGCACGCGGGCCATGCTGGCGATCAACCAGGTCAGCGCCGGGTTGCGCTTGCACGCACGCTTGACCGCTTCCTTGGAAATATCCAGGGCATAGCCGTCGGCTTGGGGCAGGGCGTCGGCGATTTGGGCGGTGTAGTAACCCTCGCCACAGCCGATGTCCACCCAGCGCTGCGGTGCTTGTTCCGCGGCCAGTTGTGCCAGGCGCTTGGCCACCGGGGCATAGTGCCCGGCGTTGAGGAAGTCGCGGCGCGCCTCGACCATGGCGAGGTTATCGCCCGGGTCGCGGCTGTTTTTATGCTGCACCGGCAACAGGTTCAGGTAACCCTGGCGCGCGCGGTCGAAACGGTGCCCGGCCGGGCACGCCACGCCATTGTCCACCGCGTTGAGCGGTGCGCTGCAAATGGGGCAGGCTAGCATCAGGCGAGCAACTTGATCAGGGTCTGGTAGTAGATCTCGGTCAGCACGTCGAGGTCGCTGGCCAGAATGCGCTCGTTGACCTGATGGATCGTCGCGTTGACCGGGCCCAACTCGACCACCTGGGTGCCCAGGGTCGCAATGAAGCGCCCGTCGGACGTGCCACCGCTGGTGGATGCCTGGGTCTGGCGGCCAGTGATCGCCTTGATGCTGGCGGATACCGCATCGAGCAAGGCGCCCGGCTCGGTGAGGAACGGCAGGCCGGACAGCGCCCAGTCCACGTGCCAGTCCAGGCCGTGCTTGTCGAGGATCGCGGCGACGCGCTGTTGCAGGCCGTCCACGGTGGATTCGGTGGAGAAGCGGAAGTTGAACACCGCCGTCAGGTCACCGGGGATCACGTTGGTGGCGCCGGTGCCGGCGTTGAGGTTGGAGATCTGGAAGCTGGTCGGCGGGAAGAAGCTGTTGCCGTCGTCCCAATGCTCGGCGGCCAGTTCAGCCAGTGCCGGAGCGGCCAGGTGGATCGGGTTCTTCGCCAGGTGCGGGTAGGCCACGTGACCTTGTACGCCGCGCACGGTCAGGGTGGCGCCGAGCGAGCCACGACGGCCGTTCTTGACCACATCGCCGACCAGGCTGGTGCTTGACGGTTCGCCGACGATGCACCAGTCCAGACGCTCTTTGCGCGCAGCCAGGCGTTCGATCACGGCCTTGGTGCCGTGGTGCGCCGGGCCTTCTTCATCGCTGGTGATCAGGAAGGCCACCGAACCCTTGTGGTCCGGGTAGTCCTGCACAAAGCGCTCCGATGCCACCAGCATCGCCGCCAGGCTGCCTTTCATGTCCGCCGCGCCACGGCCGCAGAGCATGCCGTGGTCGTCGATCAGCGCGTCGAACGGGTCGTTCTGCCAGGCCTGCACCGGGCCGGTCGGGACCACGTCGGTGTGGCCGGCAAAGCACAGCACCGGGCCGTCGTGCTTGCCGTGGGTGGCCCAGAAGTTGTCCACGTTTTCGATGCGCATCGGCTCAAGCTGGAAACCGGCGTCGCCCAGGCGCTGCATCATCAGCTTTTGGCAATCGGCGTCGATCGGCGTCACCGAGGGGCGGCGGATCAGGTCGATGGCAAGTTGAAGGGTCGGCGAAAGGTCGGCATGGGCCGTCATGGGGGGAACTCCGGAGCTTTTATAGGTGAGCAGGCAAGGCACACAAAACGGCCGTTATCTTATAGCAAAACGGCGGCCAGAGGCCGCCGTTTAGTGCATTGCGCAAGTTTTTACAGCGCGGTGGCCGGCTCTGCCTTCGGCGCCGGTTTGGGCAGCGACGACAGGAACGCCATGATCAACGCCGCCACATACGGCAGCGATTGCACCAGCAGCATCACCACCCAGAAGCGCATGTCGGCGCTCGGCAGGCCCTGCACCAGGTAGATGCCCAGCGCAGCGCCCCACAACAGCAGCATGATGAACATCTCTTCGCGGGCTTCGGAAATCGCTACCCAGAAGCCGTGGTTATCCGCGTTTTTCGGTGTACGAAAGAACGGAATGCTGGTGGTGAAGAAGCCATACAGCACCGCTTTGGCGATGGTGTGCGACAACGCCAACCCGGCCAGGGCCGCGCAGAACGCGTCCTTGAGGTTTACCCCCACGGCGCGGCGGTACAGGAAGATGATCTTGCCCACCTTGAACACGAACAACGCCAACGGCGGGATCGCGAAAATCAGCAGCGGCGGGTCGACCCGGGTCGGCACGATGATCATCGCCGCCGACCACAACAGCGCGCCGACGGTGAAGAAGATGTTCATGCCATCCGCCACCCACGGCAACCAGCCCGCGAGGAAGTGGTAGCGCTGGCCACGGGTCAGCTCGGTGTCCTTGCCGCGCAACAGGCTGGCGGTGTGACGCTTGATGATCTGGATCGCGCCATAGGCCCAGCGGAAACGCTGTTTCTTGAAGTCGATGAAGGTGTCGGGCATCAGGCCTTTGCCGTAGCTGTCGGGGTAATACGCGGCCGACAGGCCTTTCTCGAACACACGCAGGCCAAGTTCGGCGTCTTCGCAGATGCACCAGTCGGCCCAGCCCAGCTCTTCGAGCACCGAGCGACGGGTCATGGTCATGGTGCCGTGCTGGATGATCGCGTCGCGGTCGTTGCGGGTGACCATGCCGATATGGAAGAAGCCTTTGTATTCGGCGTAGCAGAGCTTCTTGAAGGTGCTTTCGTTCTGGTCGCGGTAATCCTGTGGCGACTGCACCACGGCGATTTTCGGGTCGGCGAAGTGCGGCACCATGTGCTTGAGCCAGTTCGGCGACACGCAGTAGTCCGAGTCGATCACCGCGATCACTTCGGCATCCTTGGCGGTGTGCGGGATCAGGTAGTTCAGCGCGCCGCCCTTGAAACCGGCCAGGGGCGAAACGTGGAAGAACTTGAAGCGCGGGCCCAGGGTTGCGCAATAGTCGCGCACCGGTTCCCACACCGCCGGGTCCTTGGTGTTGTTGTCGATGATCAGGACTTCGTAGTCCGGGTAGTCAAGGGCGGCCAGGGCATCGAGGGTCTGTTTGACCATCTCTGGCGGCTCGTTGTAGCACGGCACATGGATCGACACTTTCGGACGGTAGTCCGAGTCCCCCACGACCGGCAGGAATTCACGCCGACGCTTGTGGGTCCAGACCGCTTCCGCCAGTTCATGGGCTTCGGCCAGCAGCACGATAAACACGCCCAGGGCGCCGAGTGCCAGGAGGAAACCCACCGTCAGGCTGAACCAGGTGCTGTATTGCTGGCTGTAGTCATAGCCGATCCACACCAGCACCGAGCCGCACAGGAACGCGGTAAAAGTCAGGAAGGTCCGGCCGCGTTGACGCAGGGCCGAGCCGTCGATCATCAGCAGGGTCAACGACAGCAGTGCAAGCACCACCGAGCCGATGGCCAGCACGCGCCATTGCGGGATCGCGACCACCGGGCCTTCGAAGTTGAATTTTTGCTGGCGTGCGGCGTTGTACACGCCCCAGTAAGCGCCGACCGAGCCTTCGTCGCTGGCTTTCCACGGCTGGTCGAAGGCCTCGATCACGAAGTAGTTGAAGCCCTGGCGGTTGAGCTTGTTGACCAGCGTGCGCAGGTAAATTGCCTGGTCGGCGGGGGACGCATCAGCACCGCCACGCATGCGGCCGTTGCTCGGCCAGCCGACTTCCGACAGCAGCAGCGGCTTTTTCGGGAAGGCCTTCTTCAGATCCCGTGCACGGTCGAGTACGAATTGGCCCGCCTGGGCCACCGGAATATGTTCCCAGTACGGCAGGATGTGCGCGGCGATCAGGTCGACGTGCTTGGCCAACTGCGGGTTGTGCTCCCAGATGTGCCACTGCTCGGAGGTGGTCACCGGCACTTTGACGGCGGCGCGCACGCGATCCAGCAGCACGATCAATGCTTCAGGGGTGATTTCTTCACGGAACAGCGCTTCGTTGCCGACCACCACGCGCACGACACTGCGCGAGCTGTTGGCGATCTCGATGGCGCGCTGGATCTCGCGTTCGTTGCGCTCCAGGTCCGGGCTGATCCAGATCCCCAGGGTGACGCGCAGGCCGAACTCTTCCGCCAGCTTGGGGATATCCCCCAGGGTGCCGTCGACCGAGTAGGTACGGATGTTGTCCGTCAGCTTGCTCATGATCGCAAGATCCTGACGCATCTGGTCGTCGGTCGGGTACTGGTCTTTCTGTGGGTACTGGCCTTGCTGAAACGGCGAGTAGGAAAAACCGGAGATCTGTTCAGGCCAGTTGGGGGTAGTGACCGGGCGGTTGATCAGCGCCCAGAAGCCGGTGAACAGTGCGGCAATTGCCAGCACCACCACCAGGTTGAGTCCAAATTTACGCGATGACATGGTGATTTCGGGTTCCAAAAGGTGTGGAACGAAAAGAGGTGTCGGCCTACACCGAACGGCGCGCATCCTACACCGGCCCCTCCCTGAGCGTACAGCAGACTGAGAAAAGCCGGACGTTAGTCCGCGAATGTCCAGCTAAGTTCTTTACTTGTATCGCGAAGTTTCGAACTTGTCGTGGCAAAGCCCTATAATGCGCGCCGGTTTTTGGGGTAATGGTCATGAGTACAGAAGATCCGCGGTTTGCAGGCGTCGCCCGGTTGTATGGCATTGAAGGCCTGGAGCGCTTGAAAGCGGCCCATGTGGCGATCGTCGGCGTCGGCGGCGTAGGCTCATGGGCGGCGGAAGCCATCGCCCGTTGTGGGGTGGGCGAGATCTCGCTGTTTGATTTGGATGATGTTTGCGTCAGCAACAGCAACCGCCAGTTGCATGCCCTGGACAGCACCGTGGGCAAACCCAAGGTCGACGTGATGGCTGAGCGCCTGCGCGGCATCAACCCGGATTGCACGGTGCATGCGGTGGCGGACTTCGTCACCCGCGACACCATGGCCGAGTACATCACCCCCAACATTGACTGCGTGATCGACTGCATCGACGCCGTCAACGCCAAGGCGGCACTGATCGCCTGGTGCAAGCGCCGCAAGATCCAGATCATCACCACCGGCGGTGCCGGCGGGCAGATCGACCCGACGTTGATCCAGGTCTGCGACTTGAACCGCACCTTCAACGACCCGCTGGCCTCGAAAGTGCGCTCCACCCTGCGCCGTGACTATGGCTTCTCGCGCACGGTGACCCGTCATTACAGCGTGCCGTGTGTGTTTTCCACCGAGCAACTGCGCTATCCGAAGCCGGACGGCAGCATCTGTTTGCAGAAGAGTTTTGTTGGCGACGGAGTAAAGCTGGACTGCGCCGGCGGGTTTGGCGCGGTGATGATGGTGACGGCCACCTTCGGCATGGTGGCGGCGACCAAGGCGGTGGACAAGGTTGTGGCCGGGGTGCGCCGGCCTTCCGAGCGGGTCAAACCTTCTTAGATCTCAAGGCCTTGCACCATTCAAATGTGGGAGGGGGCTTGCTCCCGATAGCGGTGGTTCAGTCAATGTATTCAGTGACTGACACTCTGCTATCGGGGGCAAGCCCCCTCCCACATTTGGTTTTATGTACGGCTTAGTTCGCGCATGCGCTGCAGCACGGCATTCAGGCCATTGCTGCGCGACGGCGACAACTGGCGCGACAGCCCAAGTTGATTGAACCAATCCGGCAAGTCGACCGCCTGCAACTCGGCGGCCGAGAGCCCGTTGACCCGCGCCAGCAGCAACGCCACCAGCCCGCGAATCATCCGCGCATCGCTGCTGGCGGCGAACTGCCAATGGCCGTCGGATAAACGCCCCACCAGCCACACCAGGCTCTCGCAGCCCTGCACCAGGTTGATATCGACTTTGTCTGCATCCGCCAATGCCGGCAGCCGCTCGCCCCATTGCATCAGCAGGCGCGCGCGTTGCTCCCAACTGCCCACCGCCTGAAACGACTCAAGCGCGCTGACTGCCTCGACCGGCAGGCTCATCGCAGCATATCCAACGCCTGGTCCAGCGCTTCAAAGAAGCGCTCCAGATCATCGGAATCGTTGTACAGCGCCAGGGATACGCGAATCGCCCCCGACAAGTGCATCGCCTTGAGCAGCGGCATTGCGCAATGATGGCCGGCGCGCACGGCGATGCCCTGCTCGGTTAGCAAGTGAGCAAGATCAGCGTTATGCACGCCTTCCACCACGAAACTGACCAACGCCACCTGCGGCGCGCCCAGTACGCGCACGCCATTGCGCGCTTTCAGCCCACGCAGCAGGTAGTCGTGCAGCGCGGCTTCGTGGGCGATGACCGCCGGTTGGTCCAGTGAATTCAGGTAATCCAGGCTGGCACCCAGGCCGATCACGCTGGCAATCGGTGGGGTGCCGGCCTCGAACCCCAGCGGCGCGGGGCGGAAGCTGGCGTTGTGGTAATCGGCCTGTTGCACCATTTCGCCGCCGAACTGCCAGTGGCGCAGCTGATGCAGGGCTTCGGTGCGGCCATACAGCACGCCGACGCCGTCCGGGCCGTAGAGTTTGTGGCTGGAAAATACGTAGAAGTCGCAGCCCAGGGCTTGCACGTCGTGGCGGCCATGGACGATGCCCTGGGCGCCATCGACCACGGTCAGCGCGCCTTGGGCCTTGGCCATTGCCAGCAGGTGGTCCAGCGGTTGCCAGGTGCCCAGCACATTGGACAGTTGGCTCACCGCCAGCAGGCGCGTGCGCGGGCCGATCAGCGCGGCGGCGGCCTCAAGGTCGATCATGCCGTCGTCGCCAACGGGCAGGATCACCAGTTCCAGCGCGCGACGTTTGGCCAGTTGCTGCCAGGGCAGCAGGTTGGCGTGGTGTTCCAGGGCGCTGATGACAATTTCATCGCCCGCATTGAATAAGTGCTCGAGGCCATAGGCCAAGAGGTTCAGCGCCGACGTCGCGCCATGAGTGAAGACGATGTGCCCGCTGTCTCCTGCATTCAACCACTGCGCGACCTTGCTGCGACTGTCCTCGAAGGCCTGGGTCGCGTGGGCGCCCGGCAGATGTTGGGCGCGGTGAACATTGGCGGCGCCATTGGCGTAGTAATGGCTGATCGCGTCCAGCAGGGCTTGGGGTTTTTGCGTAGTGGCGGCGCTGTCCAGATAGGTCTGGTCTTGCCGTTGCAGGGTGGCGATGGCCGGAAAGTCGACGCGCCAGGGGGAGGGCACAAGCATGGTGTTCAAGACTCGTATAAGCGAGCCCCGGTGCGGGGCTCGCTAGTGGCATCGAGTCGCTGCTTAGTTGTGAGCGTGCAGCGCTTCGTTCAGTTCGATGGCCGATTTGTGGGTTTTGCACTCCACGGCACCGGTCTCGGAGTTACGGCGGAACAGCAGGTCCGGCTGGCCGGCCAGCTCACGCGCCTTGACCACTTTAACCAGTTGGTTGCGCTCGTCGAGCAGCGCAACCTTGGTCCCGGCGGTGACGTACAGGCCAGATTCCACGGTGTTGCGGTCGCCCAGCGGGATACCGATACCGGCGTTGGCGCCGATCAGGCAACCTTCGCCGACCTTGATCACGATGTTGCCGCCACCCGACAAGGTGCCCATGGTGGAGCAACCGCCGCCCAGGTCCGAGCCTTTGCCGACAAATACGCCTGCCGAGACACGGCCTTCGATCATGCCTGGGCCTTCGGTGCCGCCGTTGAAGTTGACGAAACCTTCGTGCATCACGGTGGTGCCTTCGCCCACGTAGGCGCCCAGGCGGATACGCGCAGCGTCAGCGATACGCACGCCGCTTGGTACGACGTAATCGGTCATTTTCGGGAACTTGTCCACCGAGAACACTTCCAGCAGCTCGCCACGCAGGCGCGCTTCCAGTTGGCGTTCGGCCAGCTCATTGATGTCGATCGCGCCCTGGCTGGTCCAGGCCACGTTCGGCAGTTGCGCGAATACACCGGCCAGGCTCAGGCCGTGGGGCTTGACCAGGCGATGGGACAGCAGGTGCAGCTTTAGGTAGGCCTCAGGCGTGGAGGTCAGTGCGGCGTCTTCGGCCAGCAGGGTGGCGACCAGCGGGGTATGGCTTTCGGCCAGGCGGTTCAGCAGGGCCGCTTGGGTCGCGTCGACGCCTTTGAGTGCGTCCGCCAGTTGCAGGGCTTGGGCGACGGTGAATGTGATCGCCTGGTTACCTTCGCTGTAACCGAGGATCGGCGCGATGGCTGCGACGATTTCTGCCGACGGGTGGAGCAAGGGTTGTGCGTAAAACACTTCCAGCCAAGCACCTTGGCGGTTCTGAGTGCCGACGCCGAAGCCCAGGCTGAACAGGGAATTGGACATGTTGTTACCTCTACAAAAATGGAATGGCTGGCCTACTTGAGGGCCGCCGCATAAGTGTCTGGCTTGAAGCCAATCAGGGTTCTGTCACCGAGCTCAAGCACCGGGCGCTTGATCATCGAAGGTTGTGCGAGCATCAATTCAATGGCTTTCGACTGATCGAGATCGGCTTTGCGTTCGTCTTCGAGTTTGCGAAAGGTGGTGCCCGCACGGTTCAAAACCACCTGCCAACCGTGCTCGTTGCACCATTGGGTCAAGTGTTCGCGGTCGATACCGGCCGTTTTGTAGTCGTGGAACGCATAGCTCACGCCGTGCTCGTCGAGCCAGGTGCGCGCTTTTTTCATGGTGTCGCAGGCTTTGATGCCGAAAAGGTGCAACGTTTTGCTTGATACGGTCAAGGAATTGCCCCCCTTTGGACCAATGAAAATGAAAGGTCTCGGATTATGCCACGACCAGCGGGTTTGGGTGCCGCTCGTCTCTAGCGTGGATTGCCCCGTGCGACTATTGGGCGAAAGCCATCGCGCAGCATAGGCGGCTAATATGGCACTTCAAGGGTGAGTTGTTGCCTGATGTGTGTCGTTGCAAGTCGATTGTCCGGGAAACCCGCGTTATGCAAACCGCCTACACCGTTCTTATCCTGCTGATGCTGGTCAGCGTTTCGCGGCTGGTCTGGCGAGTCATCCCGCTGCCGTTACCCCTCGTGCAGATTGCCGCCGGGGCCTTGCTGGCCTGGCCCACGCTGGGGTTGCATGTCGCGCTGGACCCGGAGTTGTTCCTGTTTCTGTTCCTGCCGCCGCTGCTGTTCTCCGATGGCTGGCGCATGCCCAAACGGGAATTGTGGCGCCTGCGCGGGCCGATTCTGACGCTGGCGGTAGGGCTGGTGCTGTTTACCGTGGTCGGCGCCGGCTACTTCATTCATTGGCTATTGCCTTCGATTCCGTTGCCGGTGGCCTTTGCCCTGGCGGCGGTGTTGTCGCCGACGGACGCCGTGGCGGTGTCGGCCATTTCCCAGAACCGTTTACCCACGCCCTTGATGCATATGCTCCAGGGCGAGGCCTTGATGAACGATGCCACGGGCCTGGTGACGTTCAAGTTCGCCCTGGTGGCAGCCTTGACCGGGGTGTTTTCCCTGGCGGATGCCAGCCTGACCTTTGTACTGGTGGCCATGGGCGGTCTGGCGGTTGGGATTGCATTGAGCTGGCTGGTGGGGCGCCTGCGTGTCTGGATGATTGCGCGAGGGTGGGACGACCCGGCCACCCACGTTGTGTTCATGTTGCTGCTGCCGTTTGCCGCCTATGTTCTGGCCGAACGCCTGGGCGCATCGGGCATTCTCTCGGCGGTGGCGGCGGGCATGATGCAAAGCTGGCTGGACCTGCTGCCCCGCCAGACCAGCACGCGCTTGCTCAATCGCAGTGTGTGGTCGCTGCTGGAGTTTGCCTTCAATGGCTTGATCTTCCTGCTATTGGGTCTGCAACTGCCGGACATTATCAAGGCGGTGGTGAGTCATGAAACCACGCTGTGGCCGACCCTGCTGTATCGCTGCCTGGACGTGATCGCGATCTTCCTGGTGCTGTTGGTATTGCGGTTCATCTGGGTGCAAAGCATCTGGCGTCTGTCGGGTGTGCTCCGGCGTATCCGTGGGAAAAGCGAGCTTACCCTGGTGCCGACGGCGCGCTCCTGCTGGCTGTTGACCGTTGGCGGCGTGCGCGGGGCGGTGACGTTGGCCGGTGTGATGTCGGTACCCTTGTTGCTGGCGCCGGGCGAGGCATTCCCGCAGCGCGACCTGCTGATCTTTATCGCGGCCGGGGTGATCCTGCTGTCGCTCGTCGCTGCGTGTATTGCGTTGCCGCTGCTGCTGCGCGGCATTGAAAAAAGCCCCGATGAAAAACATCACAATGAAGTGCGCGAGGCTTGGAAAAAGACCGCCGTGGCCGCGATCCGTGCGCTTGAGGTCGAAGAGCCCGACGGTACCGCTCCCGCGGACGCCGCTCAAGCCGCACTGGCTACCGAGTTGAAGGCGCGACTGATGTCGGAATACCGGCATCAGTTGGATGTCTTTAACGACTCCGCCGAAGCCCAGGCGCTCGCGTTGCAGATGGACCAACTGGAGCGAAAACTGCGGCTCAAGGCCCTGCGCGCGCAGCGCTTGGAGTTGTATAGCCTGAGCCGTCATCACCGGATTGGGGATGACGTGTTGAGGGAGGTGTTGGGCGAGCTGGATATGAGTGAAGCGAACCTGGGATCGCCGAAGTAGGCAATTGGCTGTCGCCGCGCCCCATGCCCCCGACGCTGAGTGCGCGACGCCTTAAACGGTGCAGTCGAAGTCGGCATCACGAAAGCGTGGATGACGGATCGCCGGAGGGATGGGCGCCGCTTGGGGTGCGGGGTAGGCTTTTTTTGCCCAGGCAATGTCTCCGTCACTCAGTGACCTGTTCTCGATGTGCTCCCGCTTTCCATCGGTCAGGTCCGGGCTGACTGCATAGTGCATGACCGATTCAGGGTCATAAGGCAGCAAGTCATAAGCGCTGCTCCGCGTCAGCGGCAGGATGTTGTCCTGTACCGCATGCGGGTTGGTGGTGCCTCGGTAGGCCGCTTGGATATTTTCACGGTTCCAGGGGATGTTGGCATCGGGATGCTGGTGGGCGTGATGGGCACCCAGCATGTGCCCGAATTCATGCATGACGGTGTATTCGAAGTGGGGGTCGTTGTGATTCATGGGCAGGCTCATGGTCGGCATCCAAAACGCTATGTTCCGCGCATCGGTGCCTATGGATGAAGCGCCACCGCTATTGCCTGGCGGATTCTGTGCGATACGGATATCGCCTCGCTCACCCGAGACAAAATCAAACTTCAGATTGATGTGGGGCAGCCAATGGCTGGCGGCTTTTTTGACGGCCAGCACGTATTCATCGTCCATTTCATACTCATACATGGCGATCGTGAGGGTCGTGTTTTGGGGCCAGTATTTGCCGGGTTCACCTACATTGCGCCGGCTTCTCGAAAGACTGTGCGTTGGCGTGGCGCTACCGGTACTTTCGACAGGCGGCCGGAGCGTGCCAGGCGGATAAGAGGGGTCAGGCGAGGGATTTATCATTGAGCGTTTCCTGCGGCAGGTCGGGACGAGACAGTGGTTGATTCGTCCCAATTGCAGGAAAGTTCCCGGTGGTGTTGAGTGAATACGTGAGCCGGTGTTTATCCGCTGCGCGCGCTACGTCGGGTTGACCGGGGGGTACAGCCTTCTGATTGCTTGCTGGTCGCCCGCAGAAAGGGTGGTGTTTTTAGGGATGCCCTGCCCGTTGCGCCTCAATTCAGCCGGAATTTCATAATGCATCACGGACTGGGGGTCGTA
>Ga0209913_1001032_pt1 | contig 17852 bp, 11 predicted proteins | sample PersoiDNA2013203_FD_185805 | JGI IMG/M metagenome (GOLD analysis project Ga0209913, IMG submission 185805) | Permafrost soil microbial communities from the Arctic, to analyse light accelerated degradation of dissolved organic matter (DOM) -... | ecosystem: Environmental > Terrestrial > Soil >... | reverse complement strand
CATACACGTCCAATTATTACTGAGTATGCTGGTCATATTAAATTTGAAAACGTTGAAGAAGGTATTACCGTTGCTAAACAAATTGATGATGTAACTGGCTTGTCATCGTTGGTGGTAATCGATCCTAAACAACGTGCTGGTCAAACTAAAGGTTTGCGTCCACAAGTTAAATTGTTAGATGCTAACGGTGTTGAAGTTAAAGTGACAGGTGGTGATCAATCCGTCAATATTACCTTCCAATTGGGTTGTATTATTACTGTGAAAGATGGCCAGGAAGTGGGTGTGGGTGAAGTACTTGCGCGTATTCCACAAGAGTCATCTAAAACACGTGATATTACCGGTGGTTTGCCGCGCGTCGCAGAATTGTTTGAAGCGCGTTCACCAAAAGATGCAGGTATGTTAGCTGAAGTTACAGGTACCGTATCTTTCGGTAAAGACACTAAAGGTAAACAGCGTTTAGTGATTACTGATTTAGATGGTGTCGGTAATGAATACTTGATTCCTAAAGATAAGCACGTGACCGCGCATGATGGTCAAGTGGTGACTAAAGGTGAAAGTATTGTGGATGGCCCAGCTGATCCGCAAGATATTTTACGTTTACAAGGTCGTGAGGCACTTGCTCGTTATATTATTGATGAAGTGCAAGACGTCTATCGTCTGCAAGGCGTTAAAATCAATGATAAACATATTGAGGTTATCGTGCGTCAAATGTTACGTCGTGTACGTGTAACAGATGCCGGTGACACAAGCTTTATTATGGGTGAACAAGTTGAGCGTGCTGATTTGTTGGCACAAAATGAAAGAATCATTCCGCAAGATAAGCGTCCTGCTGAGTTTGAATATGTGTTGCTTGGTATTACTAAAGCTTCATTGTCAACGGATTCATTTATTTCTGCGGCTTCATTCCAAGAAACAACACGCGTATTAACAGAAGCAGCAATTTTAGGTAAGCGTGATGAATTGCGCGGCTTGAAAGAAAACGTCATTGTTGGTAGGTTAATTCCTGCTGGTACTGGCTTGGCTTTTCATGAAGCGCGTAAGCGTGCCGCGGTTGCTGGCCGAGTTCCGCAAAAAGAACTTGCGGTTGAAGAGGTTTTTTCAGAAGAGGAAGTGTCAGTCGAGGCAGTTAGTAGTGATATAGCAGCAGAATAAATTACCCGATATAAGCCTTGACAAGAAAACCAAGGCTAAATAGAATGTTGGGTTTTTCAGGATGGCCTTATTGTCTAGGTTGACACGGCTATCCTGGCTTGTTTTGCAGAGGCATTTTTTGCTTTGCAAATAATAAAAAATTATTTAGAGAACATAATTTAGAGGTTATAGGCAATGCCAACCATCAATCAGTTAATACGTAAGCCACGCGCTAAAGTGGTCACGAAAAGTAAAGTGCCTGCACTTGAATCTTGCCCACAAAAACGCGGTGTTTGTACGCGTGTTTATACAACTACGCCTAAAAAGCCTAACTCGGCTTTGCGTAAAGTTGCAAAAGTGCGTTTGACCAATGGCTATGAAGTTATTAGTTACATCGGCGGTGAAGGCCATAACCTGCAAGAGCATAGTGTTGTGCTATTGCGTGGTGGTCGTGTGAAAGACTTGCCAGGTGTGCGTTACCATATGGTGCGTGGTAGTTTGGATACGGCGGGTGTAAAAGATCGTAAGCAATCACGTTCTAAATACGGCGCTAAACGTCCTAAAGAAGCTAAAGCTAAGTAATTTAGTCTAAGTAATTTGGTTTTTATAAATAGCGGCTATCCAAAAGCCTTGCTCAAGCAGTTGCTAGCAAAACATAAGTAGAGAATAGAGAAAATTATGCCAAGACGTAGAGAAGTCCCCAAGCGCCACATTCTTCCAGACCCAAAATTTGGTAGCCAAGAAGTGTCTAAATTTGTAAACGTATTAATGACAGGTGGTAAAAAATCTGTTGCTGAGCGTATTTTATACGGTGCGTTTGATCAATTAGCCGCCAAAACAGGCAAGGATGCGTTGGAAGTGTTTACACTTGCTCTGACAAACTTACGCCCACTTGTTGAAGTTAAAAGCCGCCGTGTCGGTGGTGCTAACTATCAAGTGCCGGTTGAGGTTCGTCCTTCACGCCGTAGTGCTTTAGCAATGCGTTGGTTGCGTGATGCTGCGCGTAAGCGTGGTGAAAAATCTATGGGCTTGCGTTTGGCTGCTGAATTGGCTGAAGCTTCAGAAGGTCGTGGATCAGCAATGAAAAAGCGTGAAGAAGTTCATCGTATGGCAGAAGCGAATAAAGCATTCTCGCACTTCAGGTTCTAGTTTCTGAATGTTTGTAAAATTGGCCTAAGTGAAAGCTTGGGCCAAATGCATCGTTCTTTAAGAATTTAAGCAATAATATTTAAATAAAGGTAATAGCCGTGGCTCGTATAACCCCCATTGAACGCTACCGTAACATTGGTATTTCTGCACATATTGATGCAGGTAAAACAACCACTACAGAACGTATTTTGTTTTATACTGGTGTGAACCATAAGATTGGTGAAGTTCATAATGGCGCTGCCACGATGGACTGGATGGAGCAGGAGCAGGAGCGCGGTATTACCATTACTTCTGCGGCTACTACCTGTTTCTGGAAAGGTATGGCTGGTCAGTTTGACCAGCACCGCATTAATATTATTGATACTCCAGGTCACGTTGACTTTACGATTGAGGTAGAGCGTTCAATGCGTGTGCTTGATGGTGCGTGCATGGTGTATTGTGCTGTGGGCGGTGTTCAGCCTCAGTCTGAAACAGTGTGGCGCCAAGCCAATAAATATAAAGTACCACGTTTAGCGTTCGTTAATAAGATGGACCGTGCTGGTGCAAACTTCTTCAAAGTGTACGATCAAATGCGTTCACGTCTAAAAGCCAATCCAATTCCTTTGCAAGTGCCAATTGGTGCTGAAGAAAAGTTTGAAGGTGTTGTTGATTTAATCAAAATGAAGGCTATCTATTGGGATGATGCATCTCAAGGTATGAAATTTGATTACCGTGAAATTCCAGCTGATTTAAAGGCAGAATGCGATAAATGGCGTGAGAATATGGTTGAGGCTGCTGCTGAAGCTACTGAAGAATTGATGAATAAGTACCTTGAAGAAGGCGATTTGTCTGAAGAAGATATTATGAAGGGCTTGCGTCAGCGTACTATTGCCTTTGAAATCGTGCCTATGGTATGTGGTTCAGCCTTTAAAAACAAAGGTGTTCAAGCGATGTTGGACAAGGTTGTTGAGTTGATGCCCGCTCCAACTGATATTCCTCCTACTAAAGCTGAAGACGGTGACGGTAATGAGATTCGCCTCAAAGCTTCTGATGATGAGAAATTCTCTGCATTAGCTTTCAAAATTATGACTGATCCATTTGTAGGTCAATTAATTTTCTTCCGTGTTTACTCTGGTGTGATCAACGCTGGTGATACTGTTTACAACCCAATTAAGGGTAAAAAAGAACGTATCGGTCGTATCGTGCAAATGCATGCAAATACACGCGAACCGCTCACTGAAGTGCGTGCAGGTGACATTGCTGCTGCAATTGGTCTGAAGGAAGCAACTACTGGTGATACATTGTGTAGCGTGAATGATGAAATCATTCTTGAGCGTATGATATTCCCTGAGCCAGTGATTCACGTTGCTGTTGAGCCAAAAACTAAGGCTGACCAAGAGAAGATGGGCGTTGCTTTAAATCGTCTAGCGCAAGAAGATCCGTCTTTCCGTGTTAAAACTGATGAAGAAACTAATCAAACGATTATTTCTGGTATGGGCGAGTTACACCTTGAGATTTTAGTTGATCGTATGCGTCGTGAATTTAACGTTGAAGCTAACGTTGGTGCGCCACAAGTTGCGTACCGTGAAGCGATTAAAAAGAAAGTTGAAGTTGAAGGTAAATTTGTTAAGCAATCTGGTGGTAAAGGTCAGTATGGTCATGTATGGCTAATTATGGAGCCAAACGAACCAGGTAAAGGCTTTGAGTTTATCGATGCGATTAAAGGCGGTACAGTGCCGCGCGAGTTTATTCCTGCTGTTGAAAAAGGTTTGCGCGAAACAATCCCGTCAGGCGTATTAGCTGGCTTTCCTGTTGTTGATGTGAAAGTTACTTTGTTTGATGGTTCTTACCATGATGTTGACTCGAACGAAAACGCCTTTAAAATGGCCGCTTCAATCGGCTTTAAAGACGGTATGCGTAAAGCTGATCCAATCTTGCTTGAGCCAATGATGGCAGTAGAGGTTGAAACTCCTGAAGATTATATGGGCGATATTATGGGTGACTTGTCATCACGTCGCGGTATCATTCAAGGTATGGAAGATAATGCAACGGGTAAAGTGATTCGTGCAGAAGTGCCTTTGGCTGAAATGTTTGGTTACTCAACTACTGTACGTTCATTGTCACAAGGTCGTGCAAGTTACAGCATGGAATTTAAGCATTACACAGAAGCACCAAGAAACGTGGCTGAAGCCATTATGAATAAGAAGTAATTATAGCTACTCTTAAATATTGAATTTAAAGGAAAATTAAATGGCAAAAGGTAAATTTGAGCGGACCAAGCCGCACGTCAACGTAGGCACGATTGGCCACGTCGACCACGGCAAGACCACATTAACAGCAGCAATCACCACCATTCTTTCAAAGAAATTTGGCGGTGAAGCAAAAGCATACGATCAAATCGATGCAGCGCCAGAAGAGAAAGCACGTGGTATTACTATTAATACTGCTCACGTAGAATACGAAACAGCCAACCGTCACTACGCACACGTAGACTGCCCAGGCCATGCCGACTATGTTAAAAACATGATTACCGGTGCAGCACAAATGGACGGCGCAATTCTAGTATGTTCAGCAGCGGATGGCCCTATGCCACAAACGCGCGAACACATCCTGTTAGCCCGTCAAGTAGGCGTACCATACATTGTTGTATTCCTAAATAAAGCCGACATGGTAGACGATAAAGAATTGTTAGAACTCGTTGAAATGGAAGTGCGTGAATTGCTAAGCAAATACGACTTTCCGGGTGATGACACCCCAGTCGTTATTGGATCGGCCAAGCTAGCATTAGAAGGTGACCAGTCAGAATATGGCGAACCAGCAATTCTTAAATTAGCTGAAGCCCTAGATAGCTACATTCCGATGCCAGAACGTGCAATTGACGGTACATTCCTTATGCCAGTAGAAGATGTATTCTCTATCTCAGGCCGTGGTACTGTAGTAACTGGTCGTATTGAACGTGGTATTGTAAAAGTCGGTGATGAAATTGAAATTGTTGGTATCAAACCAACTATCAAAACCACCTGTACCGGCGTAGAAATGTTCCGTAAGCTACTTGATCAAGGTCAAGCAGGCGACAACGTCGGTGTATTGTTACGTGGTACAAAACGTGAAGAAGTTGAGCGTGGTCAAGTGCTGGCTAGAGCTGGTTCTATCAAACCGCACACAAAATTCACAGCAGAAATCTATGTGCTAGGTAAAGACGAAGGTGGTCGTCACACACCATTCTTCCAAGGTTACCGTCCACAATTCTACTTCCGTACTACAGACGTTACTGGAGCAGTTGAGTTGCCAGAAGGTACGGAAATGGTTATGCCAGGCGACAACGTATCAATCACAGTCACATTGATTGCTCCGATTGCGATGGAAGATGGTCTACGTTTCGCGATTCGTGAAGGTGGCCGTACTGTTGGTGCTGGTGTTGTTGCTAAAATTATTGAGTAATTTATTTTAAAAATTTCACGGCTAATTAATTTCTTTAATTGGCCGTGATTAATAGAAAAGCTACGCTTACAACCCAGCGTAGCTTTTTAAGTTGTAAGCTACAGGCCAATAGCTCAATTGGTAGAGTATCGGTCTCCAAAACCGAGGGTTGGGGGTTCGACACCCTCTTGGCCTGCCAAATTTGAAGTAAAGATTTATTGATGTGTTGGATATGGTGTGATTGAGTGCCAAGTTTAGCGCAATGTGAATCTAGTGAAATTTTAGTCACTATTAAGTAAGTACTTATTAAGTAAATTATGGTCAACAAAATTAAGTTGTTGGTGGCATTTTTGCTACTTGTTGCAGGTATAGCTGGATTTTATCTGTTGGCAGATAAAGCGGTGGTGTTGCGTATACTCGTTGTGTTGGCTGGTTTAGGTGCTGCTATTGCAATGCTTTATACCACGCCTATTGGGAAGCAATCACTTGGCTTTATTGGTGAGTCTGTTGCAGAAGCACGTAAAGTGGTGTGGCCAACACGCAAGGAAACAATACAAACTACCTTGGTTGTATTCGTGTTGGTAATTATTATGGCCGCGTTCTTAGCGGTTGTAGATATTGGATTTGCTTTCATGGTGCAGTGGTTAATGGGACGGAGCGCGTAATGAGTATGAGATGGTACGCGGTGCAAGCCTTTTCTGGCTTTGAAAAATCAGTACAAAGAGGCATTGAGGAGCGTATCGTACGCTCTGGCTTGCAGGATCAATTCGGTCAAATTTTAGTGCCAATCGAAGAAGTTATCGAGATGAAGGCTGGCGTAAAAAAGATTTCAGAGCGCAAGCTTTATCCAGGTTACGTTTTAGTGCAAATGGCGATGACAGACGAAAGTTGGCATTTGATTAAAAGTACGCCGCGTGTAACTGCATTTATTGGTGGTAGTGCTCAAAAGCCAACGCCAATCAAAGATAAAGAAGTTGATATCATCTTGCAGCGTATTGATGATAGTAAAAGCAATCCAACACAAAAACTTACCTTTGAAAAAGGTGAGTCAGTTCGTATTACTGATGGACCATTCAAGGATTTCTCAGGTAATGTTGAAGATATTAACTATGAGAAAAGTAAATTGCGTGTTTCAGTGGTTATCTTTGGACGATCAACGCCCGTTGAACTTGAGTTTAGTCAGATAGAAAAAGAAGTTTAAAGCAGTATTTATCAACGGGGAGCTTATTTGGATTTTTCCAAAATTAAAGTTAGTAATAGCTTTAGTGAGCGTTAGTACCCATATTAGGAGTAGTAAAAATGGCAAAGAAAGTTATTGGCTATATTAAGCTGCAGGTTCCTGCAGGCAAAGCCAACCCAAGTCCTCCAATTGGTCCAGCGTTAGGCCAACGTGGTCTTAACATTATGGAATTCTGTAAGGCATTCAATGCTGCAACTCAAGGCGTAGAGCCTGGTTTGCCAATTCCAGTAGTTATTACCGCGTTTGCAGACAAAAGCTTTACTTTTGTAATGAAGTCTCCTCCGGCGACTATTTTAATTAAAAAAGCTGCAGGCATCACTAAAGGTTCACCACGTCCACATACAGATAAAGTGGGTAAAATCACTCGTAAACAAGCTGAAGAAATTGCAACTACAAAAAATGCCGATCTAACAGCGGCTGATATGGATGCAGCGGTTAGAACGATTGCTGGTAGCGCCCGCAGTATGGGTATTGAAGTGGAGGGGCTATAACATGTCAGCTTCTAAACGTATTACCGCGCTTCGCGCGAAGATTGATCGTAATAAAATGTACCCTGTTGCTGAAGGCTTAACTTTAGTTAAAGAAAATGCAACGGCAAAATTTAACGAGTCAGTGGATGCTGTTATCAATTTAGGTATTGATGCACGTAAATCAGATCAATTAGTTCGTGGTGCTTTAGTATTGCCAAACGGTACAGGTAAAACTACTCGCGTAGCTGTGTTTGCGCAAGGTGCTCAAGCTGAAGCGGCTAAAGCTGCCGGTGCTGATATCGTTGGTTTCGAAGACTTAGCTGAACAAGTTAAAGCTGGCGTAATGGATTTTGATATTGTGATTGCCACACCAGACGCAATGCGTATTGTTGGTGCTTTGGGCCAAATTTTAGGCCCACGCGGCTTAATGCCAAACCCTAAAGTCGGCACTGTAACGCCAGATGCGGCTACGGCAGTTAAAAATGCAAAAGCTGGCCAAGTTCAATATCGTACAGATAAGGGCGGCATTGTGCATTGCACAATCGGTCGCGCTTCTTTCACTATTGAGCAGTTGCAAGGTAACTTAGTTGCATTGGTTGATGCTTTGAATAAAGCAAAACCAACATCAACAAAAGGTGTTTATCTTAAGAAATTAGCAATCTCTAGCACTATGGGTGCTGGTGTGCGTGTTGATCAGTCAACATTAAGTGCATAAAAGAATGATGAGTGAATCTATTGACCTAGGTTCACTCGCAAAGGGCTTTGGGCTCGTTGATATTGTTAGGTGGTAATACTTAACAATGCTGATGAGGTTATCAAAGACCGTAGGTGTCCGTAAGGATTTAATGTAAGTACTTTAAATTGGGTGAAGAAGAGTAGTACGTAGCTTTAACCTCTGGTTTGAATTTGCTGAACCCTACGCAGATGGCGTATCCCTAAACAGGAATATTTTCTCCTGATGAATGATCGCCGTAAAATGGTTTTTATTTTCTTAGTTGAAGGTAAGGGCGGATTCTGTTTTAGCAATAAAACAGAGATTTTAACGGAAGGAGTAAAGACTTTGAGTCTAAATCTTACAGAGAAAAAAGCAGTTGTAGCTGATGTTAGCGAACAAGTTGCAAGCGCACAGGTAATTGTAGTTGCTGAATACCGCGGTACGGGTGTTGCAGATATGACTATCTTGCGTGCAAACGCTCGAGATGCTGGCGTTTACTTGCGTGTACTAAAGAATTCTTTGGTACGTCGTGCAGTAGAAGGCACAGTGTTTTCAGGTCTTGCAAATGACATGGTCGGTCCATTGATTTTTGGTATTAGTAAAGATCCAGTGGCTGCTGCAAAAGTTTTAAATAACTTTGCAAAAACAAACGACAAATTTGTTATTAAAGCAGGTGCAGTTCCTAACCAAGTGTTAGATGTTGCTGGCGTACAAGCCTTAGCATCTATGCTCAGTCGTGAAGAATTGCTTGCGAAATTTGCACGTACGCTTAATGAAGTGCCTACCAAATTTGCGCGTGCGCTTGCGGCAGTTCGTGACGCTAAAGCAGCTTAATCAATTAGCTATATTATTTAATTTTAGGGAATATTCAAATGGCAATTTCAAATGCAGATATTTTAGATGCAGTAAGCAACATGTCAGTGCTGGACTTAACAGCATTCATTAAAGAAATCGAAGAGAAGTTTGGCGTTTCTGCTGCTGCTGTTGCAGTAGCTGCTTCAACTGGCGGTGCAGGTGCTGCTGCTGCTGAAGAGCAAACAGAATTCAGCGTAATTCTGTTATCAGCTGGCGAACAAAAAGTTAGCGTGATTAAAGCAGTTCGTGAATTAACAGCTTTAGGTTTGAAAGAAGCTAAAGATTTAGTTGATGGCGCACCAAAAGCAATTAAAGAAGGCGTTTCAAAAGCAGATGCTGATGCAGCGTTGAAAAAATTGATTGAAGCTGGCGCAACTGGCGAAATCAAATAAACCATTACTAAATGGTTGACTTAGGCTGATGGGAAACCATCAGCCTTCGCCGTTTCTAAGGCGGCAAGTGTTACAAGTTGTAAACAATTTCGTATTCATAAATGAAGTTAGAAATCAAAGTACTTGAGAGTTATATGAAAATTTAATTTTTTTCGATTAAATTTTATTTAATAGTATTTTAATTTCTGCCTTCAAACACCAGGAGATGCAATGAGCTATTCCTTCACCGAAAAGAAACGCCTTCGTAAAAGTTTCGCCAAGCGCGAAAGTGTGCAAGAGATTCCATACTTGCTTGCAATGCAGCTAGAGTCTTATGCTGCTTTTTTGCAAGCTGATACCGCTGCGGATAAACGCACGGAAGATGGTTTACAATCTACTTTTAGTTCCGTTTTCCCTATCGTTAGTCACTCAGGTAATGCCCGCTTAGATTATGTAAGTTATCAGCTCGGCGCTGAGCCTTTTGATGTGAAAGAATGTCAGCAGCGTGGTTTGACCTACGCTGCACCATTGCGCGTTAAAGTACGTTTAACGATCATGGATAAAGAGGCTTCAAAGCCTACCGTTAAAGAAATTAAAGAACAAGAAGTTTACATGGGCGAATTGCCTTTGATGACTGAAAATGGATCTTTTGTCATTAACGGTACCGAACGTGTGATTGTTTCACAATTGCATCGTAGCCCAGGTGTGTTCTTTGAGCATGATCGCGGTAAAACGCATAGCTCTGGTAAGTTGCTGTTCTCAGCACGTATCATTCCCTACCGTGGTTCATGGTTGGATTTTGAGTTTGATCCTAAAGATTATTTATATTTCCGTATCGATCGTCGCCGTAAAATGCCGGTCACTATTTTGCTTAAAGCACTTGGTTACACGCCCGAGCAAATTATCAATACATTCTTTGATTTTGATACTTTCAACATCAGTAAAGCTGGTATTGAATTTACTATCGTTCCTGAGCGTTTACGCGGCGAAGTGGCTAAATTCGATATTGTTGCTAAAGATGGCGAAGTATTAGTTGCAAAAGATAAACGCATCACAGTAAAACATATCCGTGATATGGAAAAAGCTGGCGTAAGCAAAATTGTTGTGCCGCAAGATTTTATCCTTGGTCGCGCAATTGCTAATAACATCGTTGATAAAGAAACTGGCGAAGTCGTTGCTAACGCCAATGATGAAATTACCGAATCATTGTTAGAGAAATTAATTGATGCCAATATTCATCAAATAAGCACGCTCTATTCTAATGATTTAGATCACGGTGATTATATTTCTCAAACATTACGTATTGATGAAATCCCGGATCAATATAGTGCTCGCGTTGCTATCTACCGCATGATGCGCCCAGGCGAACCGCCAACTGAAGATTCAGTTGAGGCGTTATTCAATGGCTTGTTCTTCAATGAAGATCGCTATGACTTGTCACGCGTTGGACGTATGAAGTTTAACCGTCGTGCATTCCCTGAAAAAGCGGAAGAGCGTCAATCAAACTGGATTCGTAAATTCTATGAAACGGTTGGACCTCGTGGTGCTGAAGGCGCTTACATTCTGTCTAATGACGACATTCTTGCCGTTGTTGGTGTGCTATTAGAGTTACGCAATGGCCGTGGTGAAATCGATGATATTGACCACTTGGGTAACCGTCGTATTCGTTCAGTAGGTGAGTTGGCCGAGAATCAATTCCGTACTGGATTAGTTCGTGTTGAGCGTGCTGTTAAAGAGCGTTTGTCACAAGCTGAATCCGACAATTTAATGCCACATGACTTAATTAATGCTAAACCTGTTTCTAGCGCTATTCGTGAATTTTTTGGTTCAAGCCAATTGTCACAATTTATGGATCAAACTAATCCATTGTCAGAGATTACGCATAAACGTCGTATTTCTGCTTTAGGTCCAGGTGGTCTAACACGCGAGCGTGCTGGTTTTGAGGTGCGTGACGTTCACTCAACCCATTATGGCCGTATGTGTCCAATCGAGACGCCGGAAGGTCCAAACATCGGTTTGATTAACTCATTAGCTTTGTATGCACGTACAAACGAATATGGCTTCCTTGAGACTCCATATCGCCGTGTCGAAGGTAGTAAGGTTTCTGACACGATTGACTATCTCTCAGCGATTGAGGAGAGTCAATACATGATCGCACAGGCGAATACAGAGCTCGATAGTAAAAATATGATGTCTGATGACTTAATCTCATCACGTCATCACAACGAATTTACCATGACGCAGCCTGACCGTGTTCAGTATATGGACGTGGCGCCAGGTCAAATTGTTTCTGTCGCAGCTTCACTGATCCCATTCTTGGAACACGATGATGCGAACCGCGCGTTGATGGGTGCAAACATGCAACGTCAAGCTGTGCCTTGCTTACGTGCTGAAAAGCCCGTAGTTGGTACTGGTATTGAGCGTACCGTGGCAGTCGACTCTGGTACAACAGTTCAAGCGCGACGTGGCGGACGTGTAGATTACGTTGACTCTGGCCGTATTGTGGTGCGTGTTAACGATGAGGAAGCGAAGGCTGGCGAGGTTGGTGTTGATATTTACAACCTCACAAAATATACTCGTTCTAACCAAAACACTAACATTAACCAACGTCCATTAGTGCGCGTAGGTGACAAATTAGCGCGTGGTGATGTGATTGCCGATGGCGCATCAACAGACATGGGCGAATTGGCGCTTGGTCAAAACATGTTGATTGGCTTTATGCCATGGAACGGTTATAACTACGAAGACTCGATCTTGATCTCTGAGCGCGTAGTGGCTGATGATCGTTACACATCAATTCATATTGAAGAGCTTTCAGTAGTTGCGCGTGATACTAAGCTCGGTACTGAGGAAATCACTCAAGATATTTCTAACCTAAGCGAGCGTATGTTAAGCCGTTTAGATGAGATTGGTATTATCTACATTGGTGCTGAAGTTGAGGCGGGTGATGTGTTGGTAGGTAAAGTAACACCAAAAGGTGAGACGCAACTTACTCCAGAAGAAAAACTCCTACGTGCGATTTTCGGTGAAAAAGCTTCGGACGTTAAAGACACGTCACTACGCGTACCATCAGGTATGAGTGGTACGGTGATTGATGTGCAGGTGTTTACCCGTGAAGGCATTGATCGTGATGCCCGCGCTCAACAAATTATTGATGACCAGCTTGCGCATTACAAGCAAGATTTAGCCGATCAAATGCGTATTGTTGAAGATGATGCTTTCGGTCGTATCCGCCGTTTGATTGAGTCTAAAACTGCAACTGGCGGTCCAAATAAACTGAAAAAAGGCGACACATTGACTGCTGAGTATTTGGATTCAGTGGGTCGTTATGACTGGTTTGATATTCGCTTAAGTGATGAAGAAACCGCGCGTCAATTAGAGCAGTTGAAAGACAGCTTAGCGCAAGCGCGTGTTGAGTTTGACAGCCGTTTTGAAGAGAAAAAACGTAAGCTCACGCAAGGTGATGAATTGCCTGCAGGCGTACAAAAGATGGTTAAAGTATACTTGGCTGTTAAGCGTCGTATTCAACCTGGTGACAAGATGGCTGGACGTCACGGTAATAAGGGTGTGATTTCAAAAATCTGCCCAGTAGAAGACATGCCGCATATGGCTGATGGCACACCTATGGACATTGTATTGAATCCACTAGGCGTTCCTTCACGGATGAACATTGGTCAGATTTTAGAGGTTCACTTGGGCTGGGCAGCAAAGGGACTAGGTCACCGTATTGGTGAAATGTTACGCGCTGAAGCAAAAGTTGCTGAAATTCGTAAATTCTTAGACCAAATATACAACGACAGTACAGGCAAAAAAGAAGATATCAATTCTTTCTCAGATGTTGAAGTACTTGAGTTAGCTAAGAACTTGCAAGATGGTGTGCCTTTTGCAACCCCTGTATTTGATGGTGCGGCAGAGACTGACATTAAAGAGATGCTTGATTTGGCATTTCCAGATGATGATGCGCGTACTAAACAATTGCAATTTCATGCAGGCAAGACACAGGTTACTTTGTTTGATGGACGCACCGGCGATGCATTTGATCGTCCAGTGACTGTAGGGTATATGCACTTCTTGAAATTGCATCACTTGGTTGATGACAAGATGCATGCACGTTCTACAGGTCCGTATTCATTAGTTACGCAACAACCTTTGGGCGGTAAAGCGCAATTTGGTGGTCAGCGTTTTGGTGAGATGGAGGTCTGGGCACTTGAAGCTTATGGTGCTTCATATACATTGCAAGAAATGCTTACGGTTAAGTCGGATGATGTTAACGGCCGTACAAAAGTATATGAAAATATTGTCAAAGGCGAACACAAAATTGATGCTGGTATGCCGGAATCATTTAACGTGTTAGTGAAAGAAATTCGCTCACTCGCAATCGACATTGACCTAGACCGCAATTAATTAAGGAGAATTCACATGAAAGCTCTATTAGACTTATTCAAACAGGTAACGCAAGAAGAAGAGTTCGACGCAATTAAGATTGCCTTGGCTTCACCTGAAAAAATCCGTTCATGGTCTTATGGCGAAGTTAAAAAGCCAGAAACGATCAACTATCGTACTTTTAAACCTGAACGTGATGGTTTGTTTTGTGCCAAAATTTTTGGCCCTATCAAAGATTACGAATGTTTATGCGGTAAATACAAACGCTTAAAACATCGCGGTGTTATTTGTGAAAAATGTGGCGTTGAAGTTACTTTATCTAAAGTACGTCGTGAGCGTATGGGCCATATTGATTTGGCTTCTCCAGTCGCACATATTTGGTTCTTAAAAAGTTTGCCAAGCCGTTTAGGTATGGTGCTAGATATCGCTTTGCGTGATATTGAACGTGTATTGTACTTTGAAGCATTCATCGTTGTTGATCCAGGCATGACGCCCCTCACACGTGGCCAGCTCTTGACTGAAGACGACTACTTAGCAAAAGTAGAAGAATACGGTGACGAATTTAATGCTGTCATGGGTGCTGAAGCGGTGCGTGAATTATTACGTACGATGGATATTGAGCGCGAAATCGTTCAGTTACGTCAAGACCTAGGCGCAACCGGCTCTGAAGCAAAAATCAAGAAAATCGCTAAGCGTCTAAAGGTATTAGAAGCATTCCAAAAATCTGGCATTAAACCAGAGTGGATGATTCTTGAAATCTTGCCAGTGTTACCACCAGAATTGCGTCCATTGGTACCATTGGATGGCGGCCGTTTTGCAACTTCAGATCTTAACGATTTATATCGTCGCGTCATTAACCGTAACAACCGTTTAAAACGCTTGTTAGAGTTAAAAGCACCGGAAATCATCGTACGTAACGAAAAACGTATGTTGCAAGAAGCGGTGGACTCACTGTTAGATAACGGTCGTCGCGGTAAAGTTATGACTGGCGCTAACAAACGCCCATTAAAATCATTAGCTGACATGATTAAAGGTAAAGGCGGCCGTTTCCGTCAGAACTTACTAGGTAAACGTGTAGATTACTCAGGTCGTTCAGTAATTGTGGTTGGCCCGCAATTGAAATTGCATCAATGCGGCTTACCTAAAAAAATGGCTTTGGAATTGTTCAAACCATTTATTTTCCATAAATTGGAAGTATTAGGTTTAGCAACTACGATTAAAGCGGCTAAGAAGAAAGTTGAAGAAGAAGGACCAGAAGTTTGGGATATCTTGGAAGATGTGATTCGGGAGCATCCGGTACTACTAAACCGTGCGCCGACATTACACAGATTAGGTATTCAAGCATTTGAGCCGACACTGATAGAAGGTAAAGCCATTCAATTGCATCCATTGGTTTGTGCGGCATTCAACGCCGACTTCGATGGTGACCAAATGGCCGTTCACGTTCCATTGAGCTTAGAAGCTCAAATGGAAGCACGTACATTGATGTTAGCTTCTAATAACGTGCTTTCACCTGCTAACGGTGAGCCGATTATTGTGCCTTCACAGGATATCGTGTTGGGTCTGTATTACATGACTCGCGAAAAAGTATTAGCCCGTGGTGAAGGCATGCGCTTTGCCGATGTTAAAGAGGTGCAACGTGTGTTTGATCAAGGTTTGATTGATATTCACGCCAAGATTACCGTACGTATTAAAGAATATGATCTAGATTTAGATGGTGTTAAAACTGAAAAAACAAACCGTTACGAAACTACTGTAGGCCGTGCTTTGTTGTCAGAAATCCTGCCAGCAGGTCTTCCATTTAGTAACATTGATAAGGCAATGAAAAAGAAAGAAATATCAAAGCTTATCAATGTTAGCTTCCGTAAAGTTGGTATTCGCGAAACAGTTATTTTCGCTGATAAATTGATGTATACAGGCTATACCTACGCAACTAAAGCGGGTATTTCAATCAGTATTAACGATATGCTAGTACCGTTAGAAAAAGGGCGCTTGATCGCTGATGCTGAAGTTGAAGTGAGAGAAATTGAAGGTCAGTACGTATCTGGTCTTGTGACTCAAGGTGAGCGTTACAATAAAGTGGTTGATATTTGGGGTCGTGCAAGTGAGAAAATCGCTGATGCGATGATGGCACAATTGCGTGAAGAGCCAGTAATGGATGCTAATGGCGTTCAAGCTAAAGACAAAGCGGGTAAACCGATGCGTCAAGAATCATTCAACGCTATTTACATGATGGCTGACTCTGGTGCGCGTGGTTCAGCAGCACAGATTCGTCAGTTAGCGGGTATGCGTGGTTTGATGGCTAAGCCAGATGGCTCTATCATTGAAACGCCAATTACAGCGAACTTCCGTGATGGCTTGAACGTGTTGCAATACTTTATTTCAACCCACGGTGCACGTAAAGGTTTGGCCGATACCGCGTTAAAAACAGCGAACTCTGGTTACTTAACACGTCGTTTGGTTGATGTAACGCAAGACTTAGTCGTTACTGAGCATGATTGCGGCACCAATGATGGTTTGGTGACTAAGGCGCTTGTTAAAGGCGGAGAAGTGATTGAGCCCTTGCATGACCGTATTTTGGGTCGTACAGCAGCGCTAGACGTAATTAATACTGAAACGCAACAAGTTGTTTACCCAGCAGGAACCTTGCTCGGTGAAGATGAGGTTGAGCACATTGATGCACTTGGTATCGATGAAGTGAAAGTGCGTACAGCGCTTACTTGCGATACCCGCTATGGTATTTGTGCTAAATGTTATGGACGTGACTTAGGCCGTGGCAAGCTTATTAGCATGGGTGAGGCCGTTGGTGTGATTGCTGCGCAATCTATTGGCGAGCCTGGTACACAGTTAACGATGCGTACATTCCACATTGGTGGTGCAGCTTCACGTGCGGCGTCTGTTTCTCAAGTGGAGAGCAAGTCAAACGGTGTATTAAGCTTTACCTCAACAATGCGTTATGTAACGAATGCACGTAATGAACAAGTGGTCATTTCACGTAATGGTGAAGTGATTATTGCAGATGAGAATGGTCGTGAGCGTGAGCGTCATAAAGTGCCTTATGGTTCAACTTTGCAGATTACTGATGGTAAGGCCGTTAAAGCTGGTCAAGCTGTAGCAACATGGGATCCGCATACACGTCCAATTATTACTGAATATGCTGGTCAGATTAAATTTGAAAACGTTGAAGAAGGTATTACCGTTGCCAAACAAATTGATGATGTAACTGGTTTATCATCATTGGTGGTAATCGATCCTAAACAACGTGCAGGTCAAACCAAAGGTTTGCGCCCACAAGTTAAATTGTTAGATGCTAACGGTGTTGAAGTTAAAATGACTGGTGGTGATCAATCAGTCAATATTACCTTCCAATTGGGTTGTATTATTACTGTGAAAGATGGTCAGGAAGTGGGTGTGGGTGAAGTACTAGCACGTATTCCGCAAGAGTCATCTAAAACCCGTGATATTACCGGTGGTTTACCGCGCGTAGCAGAATTGTTTGAAGCGCGATCACCAAAAGATGCCGGTATGCTAGCTGAAGTCACAGGTACCGTATCTTTCGGTAAAGATACTAAAGGTAAACAACGATTAGTGATTACTGATTTAGATGGTGTCGGTAATGAATACTTGATTCCTAAAGATAAGCACGTGACCGCGCATGATGGTCAAGTGGTAACTAAAGGTGAAAGTATTGTTGACGGCCCAGCTGATCCACAAGATATTTTACGATTACAAGGCCGTGAGGCGCTTGCTCGTTACATCATTGATGAAGTACAAGATGTCTATCGTCTGCAAGGCGTTAAAATCAATGATAAACATATTGAGGTCATTGTGCGTCAAATGTTACGTCGTGTACGAGTAACTGATGCTGGAGACACAAGTTTTATTATGGGTGAACAAGTTGAACGTGCTGATTTATTAGCGCAAAATGAGCTGGTCATTCCGCAAGATAAGCGTCCTGCTGAATTTGAATATGTGTTGCTTGGTATTACCAAAGCTTCACTGTCAACGGATTCATTTATTTCTGCGGCGTCATTCCAAGAAACAACACGCGTATTAACAGAAGCAGCAATTTTAGGTAAGCGTGATGAATTGCGCGGCTTGAAAGAAAACGTCATTGTTGGTAGGTTAATTCCTGCTGG
>Ga0209913_1001031_pt1 | contig 17895 bp, 12 predicted proteins | sample PersoiDNA2013203_FD_185805 | JGI IMG/M metagenome (GOLD analysis project Ga0209913, IMG submission 185805) | Permafrost soil microbial communities from the Arctic, to analyse light accelerated degradation of dissolved organic matter (DOM) -... | ecosystem: Environmental > Terrestrial > Soil >... | reverse complement strand
CGCTGTCAAGACTGGCGCATTTACACAAATTGCGTATCATCTGCGCCTTGATTGCTTTTTATTGTCTGGATTCTGGATTTATGCTGCCTTCGATTGAACAAAGACTCGCCGTAGAACTCGCTGCTAAGCCGGTTCAGGTTGCTGCTGCCGTTGCCTTGCTGGATGAAGGTGCGACGGTACCGTTTATTGCCCGCTACCGTAAAGAAGTGACTGGCGGTCTGGATGACATCCAATTGCGTTTATTAGAAGAGCGTTTGCGCTATCTACGGGAATTAGAAGACCGTCGTGCTGCAATTGTGGCGTCGATTGAAGAGCAAGGCAAAATGACGCCAGCTCTGCTGGATGCAATTACCCACGCCGAAGACAAAACGCGTCTTGAAGATTTATACCTGCCGTACAAACCTAAGCGCCGTACCAAAGCGCAGATTGCCGTCGAAGCCGGTTTGTTGCCCCTCGCGGACGCTTTGTTGGCGAATCCATTGTTGAATCCAGAAGCTGAGGCGGCTGCATATCTGAAACCTGCGTTTACAACTGATAACGGCGACAATCCAGGTGTTCCTGATGCCAAAACGGCACTCGACGGTGCGCGTCAGATTCTGATGGAACGCTTTGCAGAAGATGCAACACTCTTACATTCTTTGCGTGAATATCTGAACGACCATGGCATCGTTGAATCCAAAGTCGTGCCAAGCAAAGAAGAAGCAGGCGAAAAGTTTGCTGACTATTTTGATTATTCTGAAACACTGAGTACGATCCCATCACACCGCGCGCTAGCCTTGTTCCGTGGTCGCCGCGAAGAGATGCTGACTGTTACATTGCGTCTGGATAGCGAAGAAGAGAAGCCAACATGGGCCTCACCGTTGAATCCATGCGAGGGCAGAATTGCAGCGCACTTTGGTATCAGCCAAAAGGATCGCCCTGCTGACAAATGGCTGGTCGATACAGTCCGCTGGGCATGGCGCGTCAAAGTCTTCATGCATCTTGATACCGAATTAATGGGTAAATTGCGTGAGCAATCAGAGATCGAAGCGATCAATGTGTTTGCACGTAACCTGAAAGACTTGTTGCTCGCAGCGCCAGCTGGCCCACGCGCGACCATGGGTCTCGATCCTGGTCTGCGTACCGGTGTCAAAGTGGCGGTGGTCGATGCCACAGGCAAGGTCATGGAATACGCCACCATTTACCCACATCAGCCGCGCAATGACTGGGATGGCTCCTTGCATGTATTGGCGCAACTCGCCGCCAAACATAACGTATCACTGATCTCGATTGGTAATGGCACGGCATCGCGCGAAACAGATAAGCTTGCACAAGACCTGATCAAACTCAAACCAGAATTAAAGCTGACCAAAATCGTGGTCTCAGAAGCAGGCGCATCGGTGTATTCTGCTTCTGAATTTGCGTCTAAAGAATTGCCTGACCTCGACGTTTCTATCCGTGGCGCAGTATCAATCGCGCGTCGTTTGCAAGACCCCTTGGCAGAACTGGTGAAGATCGATCCGAAATCGATTGGTGTGGGTCAGTATCAGCATGATGTCAGCCAAAGCCAATTGGCGCGCTCACTCGATGCGGTGGTAGAAGACTGCGTGAATGCGGTGGGTGTGGACGTCAATACAGCCTCTGCACCGTTATTGGCACGGGTATCAGGCTTGTCCTCGAGCGTTGCACAAAGTATTGTCAATTTCCGCGATGCCAAAGGGATGTTCACCTCACGTGCAGATTTGCGCTCTGTGCCACGTCTAGGCGATAAGACGTTTGAGCAGGCAGCAGGCTTTTTGCGCATCATGAATGGCAATAACCCGCTGGATGCGTCAGCAGTTCACCCCGAGTCTTATCCGCTGGTTGAAAAAATTCTTGCTGATATTAAAAAAGATGTCAAAGGCGTTATTGGTGATAGCGGGTTATTAAAATCGCTCAATCCGGCGAAGTATGCCGATGATCAATTCGGTGTGCCAACGATTACGGACATCATCAAAGAATTAGAAAAACCAGGGCGCGATCCACGCCCTGAATTTACTACAGCGACGTTTAAAGAAGGCGTTGAAGAGATCAAAGATTTACGTCCAGAGATGATTCTGGAAGGCGTGGTCACCAACGTTGCTGCATTCGGTGCCTTTGTGGATATCGGCGTGCATCAGGATGGTCTTGTCCACATTTCTGCGCTGTCCAATACCTTTGTTAAAGACCCGCACACCGTTGTGAAAGCGGGTCAGGTTGTGAAGGTCAAAGTCTTGGAAGTGGATGTTAAACGTCAACGTATTGCGCTGACCATGCGCCTGACTGATGCAGCACCGCAACCAGGCAGCAAACCTGAGCAACGCGGCGATCGTAACGATACTAAACGCCTCAATCAGCATCGTAACCAGACGCAAACGGCACCATCTGGCAACGCGATGGCAGCAGCCTTTGCGAAATTGCGCAGCTAATAAATGCCTTTAACTAAGTAACATCAGTATCACAATAACCGGAGCCGAGCCTCCGGTTATTTTTTCGCCTAAATAGCATTGGGCAAGGGTATTTCCTCTTTACGACACCATCGCTCATCAAACGATTGCCTTGGCTTACTCACCGACTGTCCCAATTTGCAACAGTCAGTGAAATCAACCTGTTCACCATTGTCACAATCCTAGCATCTCCTTACTTAGTTTTTTTATGCATCTCTGATAGCGCCTATGGTGCTCCGTCGACGATGCACTGCAACATCGGCCATGGCACAGGGATTGCTCTTATCCTTGTGTGCAACAGCACCCGATACAACCACAAATAATTTTACGGAGACAAACACCATGAACATGGCAGACATCAGCAAACTGGGCATCAGCAATCCTTTCAAAACCCGTTACGACAATTTTATCGGCGGCAAATTTGTAGCTCCAGTCAAAGGCGATTACTTTGCCAATATCAGTCCTATCATAGGCAAACCGTTTTGCGAAGTCGCACGATCAACTGCAGAGGATATCGAGCTCGCACTCGATGCTGCCCACGCCGCTAAAACTGCATGGGGCAATACCTCTGCCGCTGATCGCGCCAATGTTTTGAATAAAATTGCTGATCGCATGGAAGCCAATCTGAGCTTACTGGCGACAGCTGAAACGATCGACAATGGCAAACCAATCCGTGAAACGATGGCAGCGGATATTCCTCTGGCGATTGATCATTTCCGTTATTTCGCTGGCTGTATCCGCGCCCAAGAAGGATCTGTTTCACAAATCGACGAAACGACCTTTGCATATCACATTCAGGAACCATTAGGTGTCGTCGGTCAGATTATTCCATGGAATTTTCCGATCCTGATGGCGGTCTGGAAACTGGCACCGGCATTAGCAGCCGGTAACTGCGTGGTACTCAAACCCGCAGAACAAACACCTGCCTCGATCATGGTGTTGGTTGAACTGATTCATGATCTGTTACCAGCAGGCGTACTCAATGTAGTGAATGGTTTTGGACTGGAAGCAGGAAAGCCACTGGCATCAAGCAAACGTATCGCCAAAATCGCATTTACGGGTGAGACAGGCACTGGCCGCCTTATCATGCAATATGCTGCACAGAATCTGATTCCTGTTACGCTAGAGTTAGGTGGCAAATCACCGAATATTTTCTTTGAAGATGTGATGGATAAAGACGATGCCTTCTTTGATAAATGTCTGGAAGGTTTCTCGATGTTCGCGCTCAATCAAGGTGAGGTCTGCACCTGCCCTTCCCGTGTCTTAATTCAGGAATCCATCTACGAGCGCTTCATTGAACGTGCGATCAAACGTGTCGCTGCCATCAAACAAGGTAGCCCGCTCGATGCCAACACGATGATTGGAGCACAAGCGTCGCACGAACAACTAGAAAAAATTCTATCGTATCTCGATATCGGCAAACAAGAAGGTGCTGAAGTATTGATCGGTGGTGCGCGCAAAGACATGGAAGGCGATCTGGAAACCGGCTTCTATGTGCAACCAACGATTTTCAAAGGTCACAACAAAATGCGGATCTTCCAAGAAGAGATTTTTGGCCCTGTGGTGTCAGTGACGACGTTTAAAGATGAGGCGGAAGCGCTGGCGATTGCCAATGACACCTTATATGGTCTCGGTGCAGGCGTCTGGACCCGCGACGGATCACGTGCGTTCCGCGTTGGACGTGGCATTCAGGCAGGTCGGGTATGGACAAACTGCTACCACCTGTATCCAGCGCATGCGGCCTTCGGTGGTTACAAACAATCCGGTATCGGACGTGAAAATCATAAGATGATGTTGGATCACTACCAACAGACAAAAAATCTGCTGGTCAGTTACAGCCCGAACGCACTTGGCTTTTTCTGATTATAGGTAGAGGTAAACTTCCGTCACGGCCTTAGCGCTGTGCCGGAAGTTTTTTATTGTTTAATCTAAATGAATGCACCATGACACAACCCATATTGCATCCGGAATTACCCCGTGTCCTTGGCACACCAGAGGCGATCGCGTTTCTGCAAAAACTACAAGCGCAACATGGCGCGCTGTTATTTTTTCAGTCGGGTGGATGTTGCGATGGTAGTGCTCCCCTGTGCTACGCGCAAAATGACTTCCAGATTAGCGACCATGACATCTTGCTGGGAGAAATCAGCGGTGCGCCTTTTTATATGAGTCCAGAACAATTTGAATATTGGAAACATACACAATTAATTATCGATCTAGTCGATGGCATGGGCGGTATGTTCTCGTTGGATAACGGCACTGGCAAACGCTTTCTAACCCGTTCACGTTTGTTTGCGGATGAAGAATACGCGAAGTTAGAAGCGATGAATGCGGTCAGTGCGATGACTGCAATCTGATCGATGCTGCTTCATCAATTAAGTTTTTTACGATAAATCGTGTTACGTGATACGCCCAATGCACGGGCTGTCGCGGAAACGTTGCCATCGTGTGCGGCCAGTGCGCGTTGAATGACGTCATGCTCGATTTCAGTCATCGTTACGGCTATAGGTTGAGGCGATAGCGAAGACAAGTCGGACTGATTGCTATCTGGCACCATATCGACAATATCATCCAGAAAATCATCGGGTAAATGTTCCATTTTGATCTCGCGCTCTTCTCCTGCCATCAGAATCGCTGTTCTGAGCAAGTTACTCAATTGCCGGAAATTACCCGGCCAGTTGTGCGCACGGAATAACGTCATGACCTCAGGATGCAATGTGTAGCTGACGCCATTGCTTTCTGTCTGCAATATTTTAGCGACGACGATATCTAAATCATTGCGCTCCCGCAACGCAGGCAAGCGGACCACCAGACCGTTGAGGCGATAATATAAATCGTCTCTGAATTCACCACGCGCAATCATGTCACGCAGATGCCGGTTTGTTGCACAGATCACGTCCACATTGACAGGAATCGATTTACTACTTCCTAATGGTGTCACCATGCGTTCTTGCAATACCCGTAGTAAACGGGCTTGCAGACTAAATGGCATATCGCCGATTTCATCTAAAAATAAGGTGCCGCCATTGGCTTGTAAAATTTTGCCGACGTTGCCTTTTTTACGCGCGCCCGTAAACGCACCTTCTTCGTAGCCAAATAATTCTGACTCGATCAATGTCTCAGGGATAGATGCGCAATTGAGTGCCACAAACGGTGCTGCATGCCGCGGAGAATCATTATGGATCGCCTGCGCCAGCAACTCTTTGCCAGTACCTGTTTCGCCGGTAATCAAAATAGAAATACCGCGCCCGATTACTTTACGCAATTTGTCGATGCTACGCGCCACCTGATGATCACCCGTATTCAAATAATTTAAACTCGAAAAGCGAGGGTTAGATTTTTGCTCCTGTTCAGGCGCTGGTGCGGCGGGTCTGACATTGTGTAACGTATGCTGAAACACGGATGCAGGTGGACGGATATCGCTACATTTTGCATAAACCTTGACGCCATTGTGCAGACACAATTGCAACAGACCTGGTGTCGCTGTCCGGTGGTGATCAATACAAGCCGAGATTGGCATCCCGAACAAAGAACTAAAGGTGTGGGCTTGCAGCGCCGAGGCAGACATACCGATCTGAAATAAGCCACTGCGACTGGCAGAGATAAACCGACCATCCGGCGTAAAACAGACAATGCCTTCCATAAGCGTGCCAAGAAATTCTGGACGACTATGAAAATGGATCTTGATCGCACCTTGAAACGCTTCATTAAATAACTGATTTTCGATCATCTGCGCCGACATCCGTACCAGCGCTAGGGTGTGCCGCTGGAAATGGTGTTGATCGCCAGTCACATCCAAGACCCCAATCATCGCCCCACGGGCATCAAAAATTGGTGCCGCTGAACAAGTCAAAAAATTATTCGCCAGCATGTAATGCTGGTCGGCATGCACGACGGTCGGACAAGCGCTGGCAATCGCCGTACCGATGGCATTGGTCCCCTTACTTTGTTCCGACCATGCCACACCCAGACTAAGTGCGACCTGATCGGCCTTGGCTAAGAAGTCCGCATCCCCAAGGGTGTGTAAAATTTTTCCCTGGGTATCCGTCAGTACGATCATGTGATGCGTATTGATGATCTGCTCATAGAGATTTTCCATGACAGGCACTGCGTGGCTGTGCAACAGGCGATTTTGCTCTATTAACAATGAAAATGCTTCTTTGCCTGCAGGCTGATAGTCCGGTGTGGCGTCACGCGTGACGCCGTAGGCGGCGGAGCGTTCATGGGCCTGCAAAATCTGCGTACGTGCATCTATCAGTGGTGAAATGGATGATAAATTGACACCCAGAGGTTGCGCCAACTCATTGGGCGCCGGATGGCTTGCCAGATGCTGCATCGATGTCTCCCAGGCAATAGTGCTCCTATGCTGGAGCATCTCAGGTTGTGAATGCCGTTTGCGTTTGTTGTTGCGTTTGTTATTGCGTCTATTTTTACGCTCTCTGGCGCATGACAGTCAGTTAATGTACCACTGTTTCTACGCAGTTTGTCGGGTCTGCGGGTATTTCTGCATCAATATAATTTAAGCAACAATTAATCTAACTTGTCTTGATCGACATCGTTTTTTGCAGACTTATTGCCTTAGTTTGCAGCAGGTAACGACATCGAATTTGGCTTTCCTCTATAATGATGGGATTCGTTTTATAAGGAAGAGTGCCATGAGCGACGTTCAAAGTTGGATTAAAGAAACCGTAACCAAAAACCCTGTTGTGCTGTTCATGAAGGGAACTGCCCAATTCCCACAATGTGGCTTTTCTGGTCGCGCCGTACAAGTCTTAAAAGCTTGCGGTGTACAAAGCTTGGTCACTATCAACGTTCTGGAAGATCCAGAGGTTCGCCAAGGCATCAAAGAGTTTTCTAACTGGCCAACCATTCCACAATTGTATGTCAAAGGCGAGTTTATCGGCGGCTCTGACATCATGAATGAAATGTTCGACAGCGGCGAATTGCTCGCTTTGCTAAAAGACTAATCAACGCTTTATGCAAGCGAACACCACACCAAAACGCCTAATTATCGCCATTACTGGCGCAACTGGATCGGTGTATGGCGTGCGCCTGCTCGAAGTATTGCGCGAATTACCTGACATAGAAACACACCTGATGGTCTCTGAAGCAGGTGTGCTCAATCTACATCAGGAGATGGATTTCAAACGTAAAGACGTTGAAGCCTTAGCTGATGTCGTCCATAACGTGCGCGATGTGGGCGCCAGCATTGCCAGTGGGTCTTTCCTGTCAGACGGGATGATTATCGCCCCCTGCTCCATGAAAACGCTGGCCTCGGTGGCTCATGGCATGTCAGACAATCTGATTACGCGAGCAGCTGATGTGGTGCTCAAAGAACGTCGGCGACTCGTGCTCATGGTCAGAGAAACACCCTTCAATCTAGCGCATTTACGTAACATGACGGCCGTCACAGAAATGGGTGGCATCATCTTCCCACCACTTCCTGGATTTTATCAGCGCCCTCAATCAATCGCTGAGATGGTCGATCACACGGTTGGTCGCGTCCTTGATATGTTCGCCGTTCCGCATCAGATGACACCCCGTTGGCAAGGAATGAGGTAGACGAGAAACATCAACGCATGGCACCTGCGCCTCTGAATCCTCCGCGAAAGTCGAGGAGTCAGAGGCGTTTTACCACAGACTACCTCAAGTCAAAACAACGACCTTCACAGATTATTTTTCAAAAACTCCCATTTCGTTTTTTGTAGAGACCAAATAATCCAATCGCCGCGAGGGCCGTGTGCTTGTCCCGGATAGAGCTGCAAACTATAACTTTTATCCGCTTTGATCAATTCATCAATGAGCATCGTCGTATTTTGTGGATGCACATTGTCATCCATCGTTCCATGCATGAGTAGAATTTTGCCGTGTAAATTTTTAGCCGCTTTTTGTACGCTGCTGTTGTTATAGCCTTCTTGATTCTCTGCTGGCAAGCCCATATAACGTTCGGTATAGACACTGTCATACAAACGCCAATCAGTGACTGGGGCGCCAATAAATCCGACTTTCCAGGCATCGTTATGCGTCATGGCATACGACGTAAAATACCCGCCATAACTCCAGCCGTCCAGAGAGACTCTGTCCATATCGGCCCATCCTTGCTGACGCAACCATGCCAGACCATCAAGTTGATCCTGCAATTCCAGCTGACCTAATTTTTTATGAATCGGCCAGGCACTGGCAACGCCTTTATTACTCGCACTGCGGTTATCCAGAATCCAAACTACGTATCCTTGCTGCGCCAAGAAGTGGTAGTAGAGGTCGTTCGTCCAACGATCAACCACCGATGGCGCCATAGGACCTGCATACAAATGCTGATAAACTGGATATTTTTTATACGCATCAAAGTCGGGCGGAAGATATAGCAGACTCTCTAACGGAAAACCATCACGCGACATAATTTGCTGCTGTTTCACCGTTGCCAGCTGCAAGGCTTTCATTTTTTTAGGTACACCAGCGTCATCGACTAACTTCAGCTGTGCACCCTTGTCGTCAAATAAAGCCTGGCGTGGCGGTTGCCTCAGGCTGCTCCAGCTATCTAGGAAATAGGTGTAATTACTGTTCCAGCGAACTGAATGCGTACCGCTTTCCGTTGTTAGGCGATGCAAGTCGCTACCATCCAGATTGACCGCGTACACATCGTTACCGATAGGATTGCGTTCATCGGCAGAAAACAAAATCCGTCCATGCTCTTCATCCACACCGTATGCTGTGCGAACATCCCAATTACCTTGGGTGATCGGCCCCTGCAACTGATAGTCGTTGTTATAACGGTAAAAATGCCGATGACCAGTACGATCAGATTCCCAGACAAATCCACCCTCTTTTAAAAAAACCGGAAACGGTAGGCGCTCAGTCCAAGCGGGACTACTTTCATGTACCATCACCTTGCTACCCTGCATCGTCTGATCATATAACCGCAAATCAAGCCAAGTCTGCACACGGTCCTGCCAGGCGGATAATAAGTGACCGTCGGGCGTCCAGCCCACCTGGACGATCAGCGTTTCTTTTCCTTGATACGGGTTTTCGGTCCAATTCAGCTTGCCGTTCAGATCCACCACACCTAGTCTGACTGTAGGATTTGGATCACCAGCTTTAGGGTAATGGGTACGATTTGTTTGTTCTGGCTGAACATGATCGCCGCTCAGGGTATAAACGGGAACCTTGCTTTCATCGAAATTGAGAAATGCCAGTTTGTCAGCACTGGGGGACCACCAAAAAGCCCTTAATACGCCACGGCCATAGATTTCTTCCATATAGACCCAGTCCAGACGCCCATTCAGATTGGTATCAGTACCATCATAGGTTAAACGTCGCTCAGTCGCGGTCGCAATATCGGTCACATAGAGATCGTTTCCCTTCAAGTAAGCAACCGACTTTGCATCTGGAGAGAGTAGCGCCTCGTCCTTACTTTCAGATGGACTATGGGTTAATTCTCTTGCCTTCGCATTCTTGAAATCAAGGAGCCATAAATCCTTATTGTAGGTGAATAGATAAGTCGATACCTCAGGTTTAATCTGTGGAGCCAGCTTTTCTGTCAGCGTCTTTGCCTGCAGTAAAGGTATGTCTGCTTTTTGTAGCAACATGAGTATCTGCGTATCCGCCGTCAACGCCTGCTTCTCCCAAGTCTTCGGATCAACGACAAACAATCGGACTTGACTGTCATTGATCTGTGTCTCAATAAGACGGTTTTGTGCATCCCAGGACAAGTGCGTGAGTGGCGCCGTCGTGAAGTTCTCTTTTTTTAATGGGTGGTACAGCATCTCAAGACTCAGTTGCCCATCATTTGCTATTGCCTGCCCTGCGCCCATTAAGCACAACGACAAAATACACCGCCCCCAACGCTTATTCATCCATTCCCCCAAAATTTCATTTTTTTTATAACAAACCACATCAAGCGATCTGACGCCGTCATTATGACTACATATATAAAAAGTGGTTCAGGAAAATTTTTGAAGAAATAATGTAATGGAATACGTTTATCCTCATCAATCTGCGACGACGCCAAAAGCGATGTAGGTAGCAAATACACCACGATGAATCGTGATATTTTTTATGATTTTTTTGCTCAGAATTCATTACAAAAAGAAGCCCAACAACATAAAAAAAGACTTTGTAACAAAATATTTCAAACGATTAAAAAGATAATGAAGAGATCATTTCTTTGCATATTTTTTTATATTTCACCGAAACAAAAAAATAAAAATTAATGAACGCAACGGGTAGTACGACAGGCATTGCACTGCCTATTAAATTCGTCATGACGACCTGATTTAAGTTATATGCAACTCAATAATGCAGACATCACCAAATACTGATTATACGCATCACATTGCCTTTTTTTTAAGCAACATTGTCGCTAATCCCTAGCTAAATCCATCAACTAATTAGAAATCTATTACGATCATGACGGCGCCCACTTCGACGAAAAATAGATATATCTATCGATATCGAAGAATCAACAAAAAAGAAATGAAAAATACCTGCTCTAAACTTTCTCGGTGCAGAAATTAATTCAAATAAAATATGTTCATTTATGCAATGAACGGCACCCATTAAAAGCATTACATTTACTTACATTTCAGCCTGCCTGAAAAAAAAGTGATCGGTAGAATTTGCAAGCTAATAAATCCGATTCACGACATACAAAATAAAAATAGTAATTCACATGAACTATCTCGTTTCTAAATAAAAAAGCGACTAAAAATTCTCCAGCAAATTTTCCTGCATCCGCGACGGAAAAAGTAAAAGTAAGAACGCTCTATTGTTATTTAGCTTGGCACCACCAGCATTTTTCAGTGCTGATCGTGGCAGGGAGCGTATCGTTTTTTAGATTAAAAGGGATTGAGCGGATAGCCAAATAAGCGATGCCAATTATTTGCCTCCTGCCTAACCAGAGCTGGTAGGAAATTTTCACAATGAACGTGAAGTAACCAACAGAAGCAACTGGAAACACAGCTATGAATGTCCATATTTTCTTGTTCGTCAAAAATAAACTCAACACGATCCTCAAATCCGAAAAAGTACTCGCCATCTGTGCCGCTTTCGTTGCCATTTGGTCACTCTACTCGGCCTATTCTGCGCTGGGGAATGAGCAATGTCTACGATCATCCAACGAACCTGTATCAAAAGACTTTATCGACTGTCCCAATCTTCCAGCAAAGGGACAAGTGACAAACGTGCAATCTCGCAACATCATCTGCGAAAAACAAATAATGGGGTCGAAGGAAAAAGGACACATCCTCATCGACTTCAGCTTGCTATGCCTGCTGTTGATCAGCATTGGCATCGGAAATTTTACACAAGCAAAAAAGCCATCTCTTTCACCACCAAAAATAATGGTAGAGCACGCAGATGATCACGGACTTAAAGCTGATCCTCAACCCAGAAAATACGCCGCACTGCCGCCATCTCAGGGCCCGAATTTTCTATAAAACAGCTCAACACTGTTTTTAACCCTTGTTCAAACAATACCCTAATAACAAAAAAAATCGAATGACTTCAACACAACTAGTGATCCGATTAAAAAAAGAATGAGGACAACGTGGCATTTAAACCAACGACAAAAAAAATATCCCCCAATGCAACGGCAGGACTAACATCAAACACATCGATTCCCGATCATTTGCGAAGCCCTTTAACGACGAAAACATGGCAGCAATCCGTCGTACAAAACTATACAATGCGTGTGATTACCGATGGACTTATGCTACGTGATACACCGTACGAGCATGGGGTGATTATTCTTGAACTTGTACTTCATTCAACAGTAAAATTGGGAACCGAAGAATCACAATTTTCAGGGGATATCCTCTGGAAAAATGTCATCTCAGGAAGTATCAAAGGATGGGTATTAGCTTCTGGTCTGGAATCATACGATCAACCACAACAACGTCATTCCAGTTTCGCTATCCCTGATCTCTCAGATCAACTAGGGGTCATTACGACGAGTTACTCAGACGCAAAAATCGAACGTGATGAGACCATCTTTTCTCATCACAGTAGCAGCACAAGTGCCGCCACATTCAGCAATAGCGAAAAAAACCTCTATCGCGTGCTACTCAAAGACCTGGCTTTACGAACAGGGCCAGATATCAAGTCACGTTTATTAAAAAAACTTAACGAAGGTCAAGTTGTCGAATGCCACATTCATGAAACGCGTGGAAATTGGGTAACGATCACCGCTGATGGCGAACATGGCTGGGTTGCACGCCATTGGTTGCAACCAATTACCGACCACAATTTTTGATGAAACAGACACAATGGTCTCAACGATATTTTTACTCCCGTTCAGCGTCCAACGGTGTTCTGCGACATGCCAGGGGGTCTAGGAATTCATACGTCACTTCTATCCTCCCACTAGTCTCACGCGACGCACATCGCGCAAAGGTGGCGAACCAAACAAACGAGTGTACTCACGACTGAACTGCGAGGGACTTTCGTAACCGACGCGCAGTGCGGCACTGGTGGCATCGATGTTGTCGCTCAACATCAACTGTCTGGCCCCCTGCAAACGTAATTGCTTAAGGTACTGTAGTGGGCTCAGACCCGCGACGGCACGAAAATGCTGCCTGAAGGTCGAGGGACTCATGTGCGCTTTACCTGCAAGGTCATCCATAGAAATGTCCTCGACGTAGTGCTGCTTGAGCCAAGTGATGATGCGGGCAATTTGCTGACCTTGCGAACCAACTGTGATTAAATTACGCAAGGTAGGTCCATGTTCTCCACTCAGCAAGCGCACAATGATTTCCTGCTTAATTAACGGCGCAATCATGGCGATCAACGCTGGTTCCTTTAATAGCTGAACCAGTCGGGTCATCGTGCCGTATAAGCCCTCATCGAGCGTGACAACGGACATTGCCAACGATGTCACATTACGCAGCGGCACTGAGAAGTGCATCTCCGCTGCACACTGCGCGATAGTGCGCGCATCCAGCGCCAAGCCGATACCAAGAAAAGGCTCATCTACACTGGCGCGGGTAACATGCGACACGACCGGCAAATCAAGTGATGTCACCAACGATTGTCCCGGAGCGTAGTCAAATATCTCTTCTCCCAACGTGAGGCGCTTGCGCCCCTGAACAGTCAACCCTAGTCCAAGACCGTAAATACAATGCATGGGCTCGGTCGTTTTACTGCGTCGATAGATGGTCAGGCCAGGTATAGCGGTAACGTGATCGCCATCGAATTGGGCAATTTCACTAATCAGTTGAGCAAGCATGACACTTCGACAATATAAGAGATGATTGAAAGAATGAATTAGATTTTTCTATCTACGCAGTGAGCATAAATTGAATATCTGCAGCGTAACATTTTCAAAGAGATGTTTTCCACACCTTACAAGGAATCATTGAAATAGGCAAAAAATACCGCGAATTAGGCAAGCGGATTTAGTGCATCCCGACAGACAATGCTTTTTATTAAAATTTTTCGGCACGCTTACCGGGATTTAATACTATTATTCCTTGGCTTCGCTTTTACTCTCCCCTATCCCCAACTGGAGGTTGTCATGATCAACACGATTATTAACGGTAAAAATACCGACGTGGATGTCCCACCCGATACACCCATCTTATGGACGCTGCGCGACGCTCTGGGCTTGACTGGCACTAAATTTGGTTGCGGCGCAGCATTGTGCGGCGCGTGCACGGTGCATCTTGATGGACAAGCGATCCGCTCCTGCGTGACACCTATTTCAGTCGCGCAAGGCAAAAAAATTACGACGATCGAAGCTGCAACGGGCGGTGACGATAAAGTTGGCAATGCAGTGCATGCTGCTTGGGTAAAACACGATGTGGCGCAATGTGGCTACTGTCAGAGTGGTCAGATCATGAGCGCAACAGCGTTCTTAAAATCGCTGCCACATGGCAAACAGCCGACCGTCGCAGAGATTGATTCGGCCATGGCAGGCAATATATGTCGCTGTGGTACCTATACCCGTATCCGCGCTGCCATCGCTGATGCGGCTAAAGCCATTGCCTAAGGATAAGACCATGCTACCAAATATTGATTACAGCGAACTGCCACGTGCTTTGCAGCATATTCTGAACCGTGACAATCCAGATGTACCAGCAACGCCATCACGCCGCAGCTTTCTAAAAATGGCGGGCATTAGTGGGTTTGCGCTCGGCGCATTTCCGGGTATGGTTTTGGCGCAAAGTACCAATGCTGCAAAACCACTGGGACCAACACAACAACCATCAGCATTCGTTGAGATAGCAGCCGATGGCACCGTCACCGTCACGATTAACCGTCTCGACTTTGGACAAGGTGTACAAACCGCGCTGCCGATGATCCTTGCTGAAGAACTCGATGCCGACTGGGCCAAGGTCCATAGCAAGCATGGAAATAGCGACGGCGCCTATGTGGATCCGGTAATGGGCTTGCATTTGACAGGCGGCTCCAACTCCATCAAAAACAGTTTCACGCAGTACCGTGAACTCGGTGCGCGCGCACGTGCGATGTTGATCGCGGCCGCTGCCAAACAATGGAATCTCGATCCAGCGCAGCTCCGTACTACTGCAGGCGAAGTGATTGCTCCTGATGGCCGCAAACTCGGCTACGGTGAGTTAGCACAATCGGCGATGGAGCAAGCAGTACCGGAAACTGTCAAACTAAAAGACCCTAAAGATTTCCGTCTCATTGGAAAACCAACCAACCGCTTGGACTCTGTAGCAAAGAGCAGCGGACAACAAAGCTATGGCATTGACACGCATTTGCCAGGTCAATTAACCGCTGTTGTGTTGCGTCCACCCGTTTTTGGCGCAAAAATCGCCACGCTCGATGACAGCGCAGCACGTGGTGTGCATGGCGTCAAAGCGGTGCTGCGCGTTCCGCTTGATCGTGGCGCAGAAGGCATTGCGATTATTGGTGATGGCTACTGGTCTGCCAAACAAGGACGTGATGCAGTAAAAGTCACGTGGGATACGTCTGGTGTAGAAAAAGTCGACACCAAGAAACAATTTGCGCAGTACCGCCAACTGGCAAAGCAAGCAGGCAATAAGTATTTTGACGCGGATGTAACGCCAATCAGCACCGCCGCAAAAAAAATTCATGCCGAATTTACTTTCCCTTACTTGGCTCACGCGCCAATGGAGCCACTGAACTGCACCGTTAAGTTCAATAGCGACTCCGCTGAACTCTGGCTCGGAAGCCAGATGCCTGGTCTTGATGGCATGATGGCGGCACGTGTATTGGGGCTCAAGCCAGAACAAGTCAAAGTCAATGTACAAATGGCCGGCGGCGGATTTGGCCGACGCGCGATCGCCACCAGTGACTACGTCTTTGAAGCATGCTCGATTGCCAAGGCTGTTAAAACAGCAGGCTTGGATGTGCCTGTACGCACCATGTGGAGCCGTGAAGATGATATCCGTGGTGGTTACTATCGCCCTGCGCAATTGCATCAAGCCAGCATCGGTCTGGATGCGCACGGTAAAGTGTTAGCGTGGGATCACGTTATCGTCGGTCAGTCGATCACAGCGGGTACAGCATTCGAAGGCTTCATGATTAAAAATGGCATCGACAATACGGCCGTAGAAGGTATGCGCGAACCGTACGATTTGCCAATGAAACTGACCGTTCACCATCCTAAACTGAATGTGCCTGTCTTGTGGTGGCGCAGTGTCGGCTCGACCCATACCGCCTTTGTGATGGAAACGCTGATCGACGAGATCGCGCACGCCAGCAAAAAAGATCCGGTTGCGTATCGCTTAGAAGCCTATGGCGACAAGCATTTGCGTCATCGCGCTGCATTGCAGTTGGCGGTTGAGCAAAGTGGTTACGGTAAAAAAGCACTACCGAAAGGTCACGCTTGGGGCGTTGCAGTACATGAATCGTTCCAGACCGTGGTGGCTTATGTCGTTGAGGCGTCCCTCAAAAACGGCAAACCGGTTATGCACCGTGCAACGGCTGGTGTTCATTGCAATCTGGCCGTCAACCCACGTACGATCGAAACCCAGGTTCAGGGTGCAGCACTGATGGGCTTGTCGATGTGCTTACCAGGCGCGGCAATCACGTTCAAAGATGGTGTGGTTGAGCAAAGTAATTTCAGTGATTTCGTGGTACCTCGTATTACCGAGATGCCTGAGATTGCCGTCTTTATCGTGCCAAGTGCAGAACCTCCAACCGGGATGGGCGAGCCAGGCTTGCCACCGTTGGCACCAGCATTTGCCAATGCCGTCTACAAACTGACTGGCAAACCAATCCGTCAGTTGCCGTTTAATGTCTAAATAACGTCTAAAGAAAGCGCATGGAAGATCTTGATACGATCGTTTTACGGACAGCCCGCCACTGGCAACAGCAAGGGCTGCCCGTGATCTTAGTGACCGTCGCCCGCACGTGGGGTTCGTCCCCACGGCCACCCGGCTCGTTGCTGGCGATTAATGAACGCGGAGAGACTGTTGGTTCGATCTCTGGTGGTTGTATCGAAGATGACCTGATCAGCCGCATCCGTGAAGAAGGCGTACAAGCCGTCTGTGCGGATGCACGGCCCCACGTACAACGCTATGGTATTTCGGCCGATCAGGCGCATCGTTTTGGACTACCTTGCGGCGGTACCATTGAACTGGTACTGGAACCCATTACCGATCGCAGTCACTTAGATGAATTATTGCTGGCGTGTGAACAGCGACGCAATATAGAACGCCATCTCCATCTGCAAACCGGCGAAGCAGAACTGCGCGCTGGTAACAGGGGTGGCGTCCCCGTCTTAAATGACAATGAACTCATTACTTACTTGGGCCCGCAAGTCCGCCTAATCGTTATCGGCGCCAGTGATCTGTCACGCTTTTTGTGTCAGTTTGCATTAAGCCTGGGATTTGAAGTGATTGTGTGCGATCCGCGTGAAGAATATCGCGCCAGTTGGCAATTAAGCGGCGTTACGGTCTCAGAAGAAATGCCGGATGATCTGATACTACGCCTCCAGCCAGACGCGCGCACTGCCATCATCGCCCTCACCCATGATCCTAAACTTGATGATCTAGCACTGATCGACGCCTTACAGTCGCAAGCCTTTTACGTCGGCGCCATTGGCTCACGCCGCAATAGTGAACACCGCCGCGAACGCCTACGCACCCACTTCGACATCCCTGAACACAGCCTGCAATCTCTGCACGGCCCCGCTGGCCTCTACATCGGCAGCAAAACCCCGGCAGAAATCGCCCTCTCCATCATGGCGCAAATCGTTGCTGTCAAAAATGGTATTCCTGAATCGCTTGCCACCGAAGTAGGAACAGGCAAGCTACAGCATGAAAATCCACAAAGCCCAGAAACAAGCCACTGCGGCATCTGATCTAATCAGGTAGCGGCGCTGTAGTAATGCGCCGCGTTTGTCGCCGACATAAAGGTGAATGAATTTTCGCTCGATAAATAAAAAAGGGCTCACATTGCTGTGAGCCCTTAGTCTTACTGGTGCCGGCTGCCGGAATCGAACTGGCTACCTGATGATTACAAGTCA
>Ga0209913_1001030_pt1 | contig 17915 bp, 15 predicted proteins | sample PersoiDNA2013203_FD_185805 | JGI IMG/M metagenome (GOLD analysis project Ga0209913, IMG submission 185805) | Permafrost soil microbial communities from the Arctic, to analyse light accelerated degradation of dissolved organic matter (DOM) -... | ecosystem: Environmental > Terrestrial > Soil >... | reverse complement strand
GCACAGGCGGTGACGTCGGCGCCGCTCGATTGCACCGCGCGCAACGCGTCCAGCAGGCCAAAGCCCACGCCTTCCATCACCGCATACCCGAGCATCGCCGGGGTACAGTCGTGACCCAGGTTCATGAAGCCGCCGCGCAGCAAGGGGTCGTTATGCGGCGTGCGTTCGCCGGCCAGGTAAGGCAGGAACAACGGGGTGGACAGCGGCACCGATTGGCCGATGGGCAACTGTGCCTGGACCTGGTCCAACAGCGCCTGTTCATCCGGCATGCCCGTCAGGCGCGTGACCCAGCGCAAACAACTGGCGCCGGCCAACATCGCGCCCATGGTGTACCAGCGCTCAGGCAGCGCATGGCAGAAGCTATGCACCGCAGTGGCCGGGTTGCCCGCCGCATGGTCGGTGATGGCGACAATCGCCGCGCTGGTGCCCAGCGTGATGAAACCGTCACCCGCGTTGATCGCACCGATGCCGACGGCCGCAACCGGGTTATCGCCACCGCCACCGGCAATCACCACCTCGGCAGACAAACCCAGCTCGCTGGCCGTCAACACAGCACTCGCCGCACCGCCCTCTACCAGCCTGGGCATCTGCTCCAGTGTCAGGCCGGTGGCCTGCAGCATGGGGCTAAACCATTGACGATTGGCCACGTCCAACCACAGCGTTCCGGCCGCATCGGACATCTCGCTGATGCGCTCCCCACTCAAGCGCAGGCGCAGGTAATCCTTGGGCGACAGCACGCAATCGATGGCCTTGAACACCTCGGGCTCATGCTGTTGCAGCCAGAGCAGTTTTGGCGCGGTCAACCCGGCCATGGGCAAGCTGCCGGTGACGTCGGCAAACCCTGGGCCGAGCAGTGCCGCTTCGGCGACCGCGCGCGAGTCGTCCCATAGAATCGCCGGGTACAACACGCGGTCGTCATCCCCCAGCAATACCGCGCCGTGCATTTGCCCCGACAGGCCGATGCACGCCACACGGGCAAACGACTCATGCACGCGTAACACGTCCATGGCCTGCAAACAGGCTTGCCACCAGTCTTGCGGCGCCTGTTCGGACCAACCGCTGTGCCGACGCGAGACGCTCAAGCGCACGCCGGCCTGAGCCAGCACCGCGCCGCTGGTGTCCATCAGGATGGCTTTGAGTTCCGAGGTGCCCAGGTCGATACCGAGGGAAACAGCACTGTTCATACGCATGTCATTCCAATCAATCACAGCCACAGGAGTTACGTATTTGCAGGGTCGGCTCCAGACGCACACTCCGGGTCGGGGCGGCGGGCGCCGCCAGGCGCTGCAGTAACAGGTTGACCGCCTGAACGCCGAGCGCCTGGACCGGCTGGGCGATCAACGTCAGGCGCGGCACAAAGAAATCCGCCCAATCAAAATCATCGAAGCCCACCAGCGCCATCTGCGCCGGCACCTCGATATGCGCATCGCGCAAGGCCTGCATGGCGCCGAGGGTCATCAGGTTGTTGCCGGCCATGATCGCGCTCGGCGGCGCGGCCAAGCTCAGCAACTGCGCCGTCGCCTGGCGTGCCGGCTCAGTGTCTGAACCGCCATTGACCAGCAGTTGCGGATCAAACGCCAGCCCCGCAGCGTGCAATGCCGCGCGATAACCGGCCACCCGTTCATCCGTGGTACTGAACCCCAGACGCCCGGCGATAAAGCCGATTCGGCGATGCCCATGGGCGATCAGGTGGGTAATCAGCGCTTGGGTGGGCTGGGTATTCTCCACCCCGACCTGATCGAATTGCTCACTCATCATCCGATCCACCAGCACCGCCGGAATCTCGCTGGCCCGCAGATACTCCAGGGCCAGCGAGCCGTTCGAGGGCGCCAACACAATGCCGTCGACGCGCCGATGATGCAGCGCCGTGACCACCCGCAGCTCCTGCTCCGGGTCATCGTGGGTATCGACGAACAGCATCATGTAGCCGTGCTTGGCGCACTCGGTTTCTATCGCGTGCACGGTTTCGCTGAAGTAGTGGTTTGACAGCGCCGAGATCGCCACGCCAATCGTGCTGGTGCTCGACCGCGCCAGCGAACGCGCCAGGGTGTTGGGGATGTAACCCAGTTCCTGGATCGCGCGCTGCACCGCCTGCGCCGTGGCCGGGCTGACCTTGCGGGTGCCGTTCAACACATGGGACACCGTTGACGTCGACACCCCCGCTCTGCTTGCGACGTCATCCATGGTGACCACGGCGCTGTTCCCCTCAGTGACTCAGTGTTTACTCGACCAGCCGCTGTACGTCGCGACGGTGTCGCGGGTGATCAGTTTTGGCGTGAGCAGCGTAACCGTTTCGGCGGGTGCCTTGTCGTTGAGAATGTCATTGCCGATGTTCACCGCCGTCTGCGCCATGGCCCATGGGTCCTGGCTGGACGACGCCTGGATCTGAGTGTCGGTCTTCAGCGCATGCTCGATGTCTGGTGCGCCATCCACCGACGTGATGATGATACCGCCGCGTTTAAGCTGCTTGGCCGCCAGGTCGCTGCCGATGGCCTGGGGGTCGTTGATCGCGAACAGACCGTCGATTTTTGCAAAGCGCGTGAGGTAACCCTGCATCACGTTCAGGCCGCCTTCACGCGAGCCTTTGCCGTCCTGATCATCGGACAGCACTTTGATCTGCGGCGCAGCGGCCAAGGCGGCCTTGCAACCCTTGACGCGGTCGGTCACGGCGGTCACTTGCGGGCCGTTCTGGATAATCACGTTGCCTTTGCCCGCGAGCTTGTCCACCAGGAATTGGCAGGCCAGTTTGCCGGCTTCGACGTTGTCGGTCTGCACGGTCGCGTTGACCCCCTTGGCGTCCACATCCACCGCCACGACGATAATGCCGGCATCACGGGCTTTCTTGATCGCCGAGGCCATGGCGGACGGGTCGACGGCGTTGATCAGAATCAGGTCGACCTTGGACGAGATGAAGTTGTCGATCTGCGAAAACTGCTTGCTCAAGTCATAGTCGGCCGACACCGACGTGACCTTGACGCTGGGGTTCAGCTCCTTGGCCCGGGCCGTGGCGCCGTCGGCCAGGGTCACGAAATACGGGTTGCCCAGCGAGCCCATGCTGATGCCCAGGGCCTTCAATTCACGAGCTTCCACGGCCTGGGACATCAGGGCAGCCAAGGCAATGACGGGAAAGATGCGGTTAAGGTTCATGCGGGTCTCTCTTGTGATTGTTGTAGGAGTGAACTCAGGTCCGCGCACCGGACTGGCGATAGCGATCCAGCGCCACCGCGCCGATAATCACGATGCCCTTGATGATGTACTGCCAGATATCCGAGACGCCCAGCAGCACCAGGCCATTGGTCAGTACCGCAATGATCAGTGCGCCGATCAGCGTGCCGCCGATGGTGCCGACGCCGCCGGTAAAGCTGGTGCCGCCGAGGATCACTGCGGCGATCGCATCCAGTTCGTAGGATTGCCCCAGTTGCAGGCCGTTGGCGGCGAACAGGCGTGAAGCACTCATCACGGCGCCAAGCCCGGCCAACGCACCGGACATCGCGTAGACAAACAGCAGCACCTTCCACACCTTGATCCCGGAGAGCCGTGCCGCTTCCGGGTTGCCGCCCACCGAATAGATCTGCACGCCCATCACCGTGCGGCGCAGGATGAACCACGACAGCGCCACCACCGCCACCGCGATGACCACCAGCCACGGCACGCCGAGGATCGAGTCGTTGCCGATAAAGGCAAACGGCAGGTCGGGGTTGAACACGGTCTTGTCGTCGGCCAGCAAACGTGCGAGGCCGCGCATGGCGGTCAGCGCGCCGAGGGTGACGATAAACGGCGGCAAGCGCATGAACGCGATCAACCCGCCGTTGACCAGGCCCAGCAACAGACCAAAGCCAATCCCGGCGGCAATCCCGAACATGCCGAACTGCGGCGACATCGAGGCCTGCAACGCCACCACGGCCGAAGCCGCGAGGATCGCGCCGACGGACAGGTCGATGCCCGCCGTCAGGATCACAAAGGTCATGCCCGCCGCCAGCACCACGTTGACCGAAGCCTGTTGCGTGATGATCGACAGGTTCTGCACCGTCAGGAAGTTTTCACTGGCCAGGGCAAAGCCCACCAGCAGCAGGACCAGCACCGGCAGCATGCCGACGCTGCGCATCAGTTCCCTGAGCCGCTCGGCCTTGCCGATTACCGGGAGGGGCATTGTGTTGTTCGAATCAGCCATGGGCAGCCACCTGATCGCCACCGGTGGCGAGGTCAATAATACGTTCCTGGGAAATGACGTGGCCCGAAGCCCCGCCGACTTCGGCCACCAACTGGCCTTCGCGCATGATCAGCACCCGATCGCAGGTGCCGATGATTTCCGGCAACTCGCTGGAAATCACCACGATGCCCACGCCGGCCTGCGCCAGTTGATTGATGATACGGTAGATCTCGGATTTGGAGCCGATGTCCACGCCGCGCGTGGGTTCGTCGAGGATCAGCACGTGCGGCTTGACCTCCAGCAACCGCGCCAGCAAGACCTTTTGCTGATTGCCGCCGGACAGCGCGCCGACGTTGACCTTGCCGGACGCCACGCGAATCGACAGCGACTTGATCGCGTCGTTCGAGCGCTGCGCAGCATGCCCACGATTGAGTACACCACCGGCATGCGCGTCCGGCACACAGGCACAGACATTGATGTTGTCGGCCACGCTCATGTCCAGGAACAGGCCCTGGGCCTTGCGGTCTTCGGTGAGGTACACCACGCCGGCGCGAATCGCGTCGGCTGGGGTGCGCAGTTGGGTGACCGTCTTGCCCACCACTTCCAGGGTGCCGCCGGTGCGCGGGTCGGCGCCGAAGATCAGCCGCGCCAGTTCGGTGCGCCCTGCCCCCACCAGGCCGGCGATACCCAGCACTTCACCGGCATGCAGGTCGAAGCTGCAGTTGCGCACGCGTTTGCCGTCGGCCATGTCGCGCACGCGCATCACCACCGCGCCGGGGTCATAGGCCGCGTGCTCCTTCTTGTAGAAACCGGAGAGGTCGCGGCCCACCATCATCTTCACCAGCACCTCGGCCGACAGCGCGTCGCGGGTCAGTTCGCCGATGTACTGGCCGTCGCGCAGCACCGAAACCCGGTCCGACAGTTCGTAGATCTCGGCCATGCGATGGCTGATATAGATGATCGCCAGGCCCTGGCCGCGCAACTGTTTGATCAGCGCGAACAGGCGGTCGGTCTCACGCGATGAGAGCGGCGTGGTGGGCTCGTCCATGACCAGGATCTTGGCGTGGGCATGCAGGGCGCGGGCGATTTCCACCAACTGGCGCTCGGCAATCGACAGGCTGCTGACCCGCGTCGCCGCGGTGAACTCGGCGCCCAGGCGTTGCAGCACCTCCACGCAACCGGCCAGCATGCCCTGGCGGTCGATGGTCCAGCCACGGCGCAGTTCACGGCCCAGGTAGATGTTCTCGGCCACGCTCAGGTTCGGGCACAGGCTCAGTTCCTGGTAAATCACGGCGATGCCGAGGGCTTTGGCGGTGGCGGGATCGAACGTTGCGACAGGCTGGCCGGCAATGCGGATGGTACCGCCCGGGTCGGCCTGGTAAGCGCCGGAGAGGATTTTCATCAGGGTGGATTTGCCGGCGCCGTTCTCCCCCATCAAGGCGTGGATTTCGCCGGGGTAGACTTTCAGGCCGACATTCTTGAGCACGCGCAAACCGTTGAACGTTTTGCTGATGCCCTGCATCTCAAGCAAGGGTTCGAGGCTCATGAATGAGCTCCTGATTTTATTATTTTTGTATTCGCGCTCCTTGGATCAGAGCCGATTGCCACCGACTCTAATCAGATAGATTTACTTACGCAAGCGCTTGCGCAGCCCGTTTGTCGCATGATGAAACGTTTCATCAAGCAATTTAGCCGCGATCTCAGCGTTCGTAGCGTTTAGGCAGCATGCGCACCAAGGTGTTGTCCCGCACCCAGTAGTGGTGGAACAACCCGGCGGCGGCGTGCAGGCCGATCAGCCAATACCCGGCGCTGCCCAACCATTCATGCCAGTGCTTGAACTGCCTGGCCAGGTCCGGGTCCACCGCGACCAGGGTCGGCAAGGAAAACTCGAAATACGGTATCGGCTTGCCCGCGGCGTTGAGCATCAGCCAGGCCAGCAGCGGCGTGACGATCATCAGGCCGTACAGCGCCAGGTGCATCAGGTGCGACACACCCGTCTGCCAGGCCGGCGGGCGCGGCACGATCGGTGGACGCGGCATCAGGCGCCCCAGCAGGCGCAGCCACACCAGCAGGAAAATCGCGATACCGAACAGCGCGTGGGCGCCGAGGAACAGCCCCTTGAGTGCGTGCCCGCGAGGCAACAGGCCTTTGATTTCAATGCAACCGTATACGCCGACAAACAACGCCAGCATCAGCCAGTGCAGAATCATCGACAGCCTTGCATAGCGCGGTGTCATCAGGTTTTCGGTCATAGAAAAGGAACCTTGTGCAAAGGGTGGTGGCCGGACCCGGCCGTGAAGAGTCGCCGTCACCCTGCCTGCGTAGCCTTAAGACAATCTGAAGATGGCTGAAACGATCATTTCCACCACCTTCAGACTCCGTTAAGAAATGCCTTCGATACTCCTCCCAACTTCACTTGGGAGGCATAACGCCAATGCCCGGTATTGATTGGAACATTCCCTTGCCCCTGTTGTTCGGGCAAGCCGACAGTGCGCCGCTGTCCCTTGCCCGCGCCCTCCCCCAAGACCCTCTGCGTCCTGCCTTCGAGGCCTTCATCCAACAGCGCTTTCGCATTGCCCACGGTGCCGATATCCGTCATTTCATGCCGCAGCTGTTTGGCGTCAGTCAGGCCAACGGTGAACTGTGTGCCGTCGCCGGTGTGCGCCTGGCAAGCGACGAGCCGTTGTTCCTGGAGCGTTACCTGGACCATCCGATCGATCCGCTGATCAGCGCCGCCGCCGAGCAACCGGTAGACCGCCGGGCGATCGCCGAAGTCGGCAACCTCGCCGCCAGCGATACCGGCAGTGCGCGCCTGAGCATCATCGCCATCACCTGGCTGCTGGCCATGGCCGGCCTGGAGTGGGTGGCGTTCACCGGCAATATCGGCCTGGTCAACAGTTTCCATCGTCTCGGTTTGAAGCCCGTCACCCTGTGCGCCGCCGACCCGCAGCGCCTGGGCGATGAACGCCATCATTGGGGCAGTTATTACGAAAGCCAACCCTGGGTGCATGTCGGCAATATCCGCGCGGGCTTCATCCATTTGCGCAACATGGGCCTGTTCTCGCGCCTGGGGTTGCCTACCACGATTGAGGACGCCAGCCATGTCGCCTGAAACCCGCCGTTTCCACGCTGTTCTTCGCGGCTATGCCGAGCGCAATGACGGCACCGTCGCCCTATGGGGGGACACCTTGAAGATGGATTACACCGCGCTGTTCGCCGAGGTGACCTATCGACAGGAACGCCTGCGCGCTGAAGGCGTGAAGGTGGTGGCCCTGGCCCTGGACAATGGCGTCGAGGCCATGCTGTGGGACCTGGCGATCCTGTTCGAAGGCTTGACCTGCCTGACCCTGCCGCCGTTCTTCAGCCCTGCCCAGCGCGCCCACTGCCTGGAACAGAGCCACGCCGAGCGCGTGATCGCCGAACCGTACCTGGAAGCCGAATTGCACGCCGGCGGTTACCGCAAAACCGGCGACTTCTGGTGCCGCGCGTTCGAAGGCCGCCCTTCGATGCCCCTGGGCACGGCCAAAGTGACCTTTACCTCGGGCACCACCGGCACGCCCAAAGGCGTGTGCCTGAGCGCCGACAGCGTGCTGCGGGTGGCCCGCGAATTACAGCAGGCCAGCCACACCAGCGACCCGCGTCATCACCTGGCATTATTGCCACTTGCCATCCTGCTCGAGAACCTGGGGTGCTACGCCGCGCTGTATGCCGGCGCCACCTTGAGCTTGCCCAGCCAGAAGAGCCTGGGCATCCAGGGCGCCAGTGCAGTGGATGCCGCGCGATTGCTCGGCTGCCTGGCGGTGCGCCAGCCCCACAGCCTGATCCTGGTCCCGCAGTTGCTGTTGATGCTGGTCATCGCCGCCGAGCAGAAGGCGTTCAACCCGCAAGGCCTGCGCTTTGCTGCCGTGGGCGGTGCGCGGGTCTCCAAGGCCTTGCTGCTGCGGGCGCAGCAACTGGGCGTGCCGGTGTTCGAAGGTTACGGGCTCTCTGAATGCGCCTCGGTGGTGTGCCTCAATCGGCCCGGTGCACAACGGCCAGGCAGTGTCGGCCAGCCGTTGCCCCATGTGGAGATCCGCCTCGCCGAGGACGGCGAAGTGCTGATCAAGGGCTCGACCTTGCTCGGTTACCTGGGCCAGACCGAACAGCCCGAACAATGGTGGCCCAGTGGCGACCTGGGCACGTTTGATGAGGACGGTTTTCTCTACCTCAAAGGCCGCAAAAAACATCAGTTCGTCACCAGTTACGGGCGCAACGTCAACCCGGACTGGGTCGAGGCCGAGCTGACCCAGGGCGGCGCCATCGCCCAGGCCTTCGTCTACGGCGAGGCCCTGCCGGAGAACCACGCGCTGCTGTGGCCGCAGCGTGCCGACTGCACCGACGCCCAACTGGCCACCGCCGTGGCCCTGGCCAACAGCGGCCTGCCCGACTACGCCCAGGTGCATCGCTGGACGCGCCTGGAAGAACCGTTTACCGCCGCCAATGGCTTGCTCACCGCCAATGGTCGGCCACGGCGTGACGCCATCGTCGCGCGCTATCAATCCCGCCTTGCCCCTGCACTCAACGAGGAAACTTCATCGTGAACTTTTTCGACACGTTGCAAGACGCTACCCAACAGGAACGCCAGGCACTGTTCAGCCTGCCGATCATCCGTGATGCACTGGAAGGCAAAGTCAGCCTGGAAAGCTACCGTGAGTTCCTGGCCCAGGCCTACTACCACGTGCGACACACCGTGCCGTTGATGATGGCTTGCGGTGCACGCCTGCCCTCGCGCCTGGAGTGGCTGCGCAAGGCCGTCGGCGAGTACATCGAGGATGAATATGGCCACGAGCAGTGGGTGCTCGATGACATCGCTGCCTGTGGCGGCGACAGAGACGCGGTCCGTGACGGGCGCCCTGGCTTGCCTATCGAGTTGATGGTCAGCTATCTCTATGACCTGATCGCCCGTGACAACCCCGTTGGCCTGTTTGGCATGGTTAATGTGCTCGAAGGCACCAGCATCGCCCTGGCCACCCACGCGGCCGGCAGCATCCGTGACCGCCTGCAGTTGCCAGAGACGGCGTTCAGCTATCTGAGCTCCCACGGGGCCCTGGACATCGGACACATGGAAACGTATCGCCGCTTGATGAACAGCCTGGACGACCCCGCCGACCAGGCCGCCGTGATCCATTCATCCAAGGTGGTGTACGCCCTCTACACCGACATGTTCCGCAACCTGCCGCGTATCGGGGAGGCTCCCCATGCAACTGTCTGACGCCCGCGTGGTGCTGACCGGCGCCAGCGGTGGCATTGGCCTGGCGATCGCCACCGCGCTGTGTGCCAGTGGCGCACACGTCCTGGCCGTGGCGCGTCATCGCGCACCACTGGAAGCCTTGCTGGCACAGTACCCGGAGCAACTGTGCTGGGTGGGCGCCGACCTGACCTTCCTCAACGACCGGCGCAAAGTGCTGGCCGCCGCTGAAGCCATCGGCGGCGTCAACCTGCTGATCAACGCTGCCGGCGTCAACCACTTCGCCATGCTGGAGCAGTTGGACGACAACGAAATCAGCGGCATGCTCGCGTTGAACATCACCGCGCCGATCTGCCTGACCAAGCTGCTGCTGCCCATGCTCAAGCAAGCCGCGAGCGCGATGGTGGTGAACGTCGGCTCGACTTACGGTTCGATCGGTTACCCCGGCTATGCCACCTACTGCGCCACCAAGTTCGCCTTGCGCGGGTTTTCCGAAGCCTTGCGCCGGGAACTGGCCGACACCCGTGTCGGCGTGTTGTATGTCGCGCCGCGCGCCACCCAAACCCGCATGAACAGCCCGGCGGCGCAGGCCTTGAACGATGCGCTGAAGTCCAACGTCGACGAACCGCACAGCGTCGCCGCCGCCGTGATCAAAGCGATTGCCAACGACCGCCGCGATCTTTACCTGGGCTGGCCGGAGCGCTTCTTTGTGCGTCTCAACAGCCTGCTGCCGAATCTGGTCGACCGCGGCTTGCGTAAACAACTGCCACTGGTACGCCGCCTGAGCGATAAACCCGTTAAAAAGGATCTGAACCCATGAAACGCCTCTTCGCCGCGCTGCTGCTCACCGCCCTGAGCCCGCTCACCTGGGCGCTGGACGCCGCCGACCAGCAACGTCTGACCGATATCCAGACGCGCTGGGCGCACATTCAATACAACCTGCCCGAGGAACAGCGCACCCAAGCCTTTGAGCAGCTCGCCTCCCAGGCGACGGCCTTCACCCAGGCGCGGCCTCAGGCGGCCGAGGCCTGGATTTGGTCCGGGATTGTCAGCAGCAGTTGGGCCGGTGCCCAGGGCGGGCTTGGCGCGTTGAGCAAGGTCAAGGCGGCCAAGGTCGACCTGGAAAAAGCCCTCGCCCTCGACCCCAAGGCCCTGCAAGGTTCTGCCTATACCAGCCTGGCCGCACTGTATGATCGGGTGCCCGGCTGGCCGATCGGCTTTGGGGATGCCGACAAGGCTGAACAGTTACTCAAGCAGGCCTTGCAACTGAACCCGACGGGCATAGATAGTCTGTACTTCTGGGGTGACCACCTGTACCGGCAAAAACGCTACGGCGAAGCCCGTGATGCCCTGCAAAAAGCGCTGCTCGCCGCCCCACGACCTGGCCGGGAAACGGCCGATGCCGGACGGCGCAAAGAGATCGAAAGCGTGCTGGCCGACATCAACAAAAAACTCAACTGACAGGAGTCCCCGTGCGCCTATTACTGATCGAGGATGACGAGGCATTGGGTGAAGGTATTCACCAGGCGCTGGTACGTGAGGGCTACACCGTTGACTGGCTCAAAGATGGCAGCAGCGCATTGCATGCACTGCTCAGCGAAACCTTTGACGTGGCGGTGCTCGACCTCGGGCTACCGCGCATGGATGGGCTGGAGGTGCTGCGCCGCCTGCGTGACAGCGGCTCGAACCTGCCGGTGCTGATCCTCACGGCGCGAGATGCCACCGAAGACCGTATCGCCGGGCTCGACGCCGGAGCCGACGATTACCTGATCAAGCCCTTCGACCTGGCCGAGCTCAAGGCGCGCCTGCGCGCGTTGCTGCGCCGCAGTGCCGGCCGTGCGCGGGTCATGATCGAGCACGCAGGCGTCTGCCTGGACCCGAGCACGCAACAAGTCAGCTATCACGGCGAACCGGTGCTGCTCACCCCCAAGGAATATCAACTGCTGCACGAACTGCTGTCGCCACCTGGCCGCGTCATGACCCGTGACCAGTTGATGCAGTTGCTCTATGGCTGGAATGAAGAAGCTGAAAGCAACACCCTGGAGGTGCATATCCATCACCTGCGCAAGAAAATCTCCAGCGAGCTGATCCGCACCGTTCGCGGCGTCGGCTACCTGGTGGAGGAGCGCGGATGACCTCTATTCGGCGGCGTACCCTGACCCTGATCATTGGCCTGCTGCTCGCCGGGCTGCTGCTGATCAGCGTGCTCAATCTGCATGACAGCAACCACGAAATCGCCGAAGTCTATGACGCGCAACTGGCACAGAACGCCCGGCTGCTCCAGGGCGTGATGAGCATGCCGTTGGCCAGCCAAGACCAGGAAGACCTGTACCGCGCCTTCAACAAAGCCTTGGGCGAAGCTGTGCCCAAGGTGGATGGGCACCCCTATGAAAGCAAAGTCGCCTTCCAGGTGTGGAACACCAAGGGCGAACTGCTGGTGTTTACCGCCAGCGCCCCCTCATTTGTCCCGGCGCCCAGCCAGCCGGGCTTCAGCAACGTCAGCGACCTGAATGGCCGTCAATGGCGCGGCTTCGTACTCAAGGACAAGGACAACGGCCTGCGGATCTGGGTGGGCGAACGCGACGATGTGCGCACCGACCTGGTGCAGCGCATCGTGCGACATACCTTGTGGCCCAACGTACTGGGTAGCCTGATTCTCGCCGCGATGGTCTGGCTGGCAATCGGTTGGGGTCTAAAGCCCCTGGCCGATATGGCCGCCATCCTGCGCGCGCGGCATTCCGGCTCGCTCGAACCGATGCAACTGAACCCGCTGCCCACGGAGCTTGAGCCGATGCAGGCGGCGCTGAACCGCATGCTGGCGCAGATCCAGGAAATGCTCGGCCGCGAGCGACGCTTCATTGCCGATGCAGCCCATGAAATGCGCACGCCACTGGCGGTATTGCGGGTGCATGCCCAGAACCTGCTGGAAGCTGGCACCGAAACCGAACGACGCGAATCGCTGGCCTTTCTGATCGCCGGCGTCGACCGCACCAGCCGTCTGGTCAACCAATTGCTGACCATGGCGCGCCTGGAACCCAGCGCCGTGCAACCGCCGATACAGGCCGTCGACCTGGCGACCACGGTGCGCGAAACCCTGATTCAATTGACGCCGTGGCTGCTGAGCAAAGGCCTCGAACTGGTATTCGACGTCGAGGATGGTCCGTACCCGGTAAATACCGATGCCGCCGCGATCAATATCGCCCTGACCAACCTGGTGACCAACGCCGCGAATTTCTCCCCGGATCAGGGAGTCATCACCGTGGGCTTGCGCAAAAACGCCGAGCGTTTCGCCCTCACCGTCGACGATCAAGGCCCCGGCATCGACGAGAGCCAGCGCGAACGGCTGTTCGAGCGTTTCTACAGCCGTGGTAATGCCCATGGCGCGGGCCTGGGTCTGACCATCGTACAAACCATCGCCCAGCGCCTGGGAGGCCAGGTGTGCTTGGAAAACCTGGCGGCCGGCGGCCTGCGGGCGACCCTGGAAATCCCGGGTTGACAGGATGCTAGCCGACTAATGCGCCCAGCCACATCGCACCGATCAGCAGGACCTGCCCGGCAATCACATAGGCCGCAAATCGACGACCGCCGCTGACCCCGGCCACCAGGCACTTGCTCAGCGCGTTGCAACTGACCGCCAGCAACACCGGGATGGACGCGGACGCCAGGGAAAGCTTGCCGCTGGTCGCCAGGGCGGCAATCGAGGCGATGGACGCGTGGGCGTCGGCAAAACCACTCAGGGTGGCGGTCAACATCACGCCGACCTGGCCGAAGTGATAAAGCATCAGCGACGACAAGAAGGTAATGCCGCTCAGGGTCAAGACCATGATCAGCGCCAGCTTGAGGTCGAATGCGCCGCCCACCTGGACGGCTTGGCTGGCACCTGCCGGCGGCGCGTGCAGCATCAGGCACGCACCGTACAACGCGGTGGTGGCAAACCCGGCGAGCAGCGGCCAGGCCATCTGCGACAGCAGCGTCGGTTCCACGGTGCCGAGGATCAGCGCCACTTGGGTCACCGTCGCAATACTCGAGAGAATGGCCGCCGCCGCAAGGGTGCGCAGGTGCTCCGGTTCTTTGACGGCAATGTGGCCCATGGCGGCAACCGTCACGGTACTGGAAGCGAACCCCGAAGCAATGGCACCCACGACATAGCCATACCGCGGCCCCAACATGCGCACCGCCACATGCCCTACCGCGCCTACCGCCATCAACAACACCGTCAAGGTGCAGATGGTGCGCGGGTTCAGTGCCCCATAGGGGCCGATAGTGCGATCCGGCGCCAGCGGCAAGACCACCAGCGCAACGACCAGCAGCAATAGGCCGTCGCGCATTTCTACATCGGTCAATTGGCTGCGGGCAAAGTTGTGCAGCTTGTCGCGGTAGGCCAGCAGGCCGGCCATGACCACGCCGATGGCGGTGGCCAGTTCGGGAGCGACCCCACACCAGGCGCCCAGCACCAGCACCGTGAGCAACGCGACTTCGCTGGTGATCCCCGGGTCTTTGTCGCGGCTCTTCCAGTAAGCGGTGCTGACGATCACGGCCAGGCACCCGGCGATCAGCCCGAGCAACAGGCCGCCACCGACTTGCTGCGCGACGTAGCCCAGTAACGCAGTGATGGAATAGGTGCGCAGACCAGCAAAAGCGCGCAGCTCACCCTCGCCCTTGTGGCGCTCGCGCTCAAGGCCGATCAGCATGCCAATGCCCAGCGCCGCCGCGGCGCCTGCCAGCCCTAGGGTCTGCGTCATTTACAGGTGCCTTCAGGGCGTGATCGCGACTTTCATAACACCGTCGCGCTGATGGGCAAACAGCTCATAGGCCGCCTCGATAGCGTCGAGTTTGAAACGGTGCGTGACCAGGGGCGACAGATCCACCCCGCCGCTGGCCACCACGGCCATCAAGCGGCGCATGCGTTCCTTGCCACCGGGGCACAGGGTCGACACGATGCTGTAGTCCCCCAGTCCGGCGCCAAATGCATCATAGGGAATGCGCAGGTCGCTGGAGTACACGCCAAGGCTCGATACCCGGCCTCCTGGACGCAGTACGCGCAATGCCGACTCGAATGTACCTTGGGTGCCCAAGGCCTCGATGGCCACATCGACCCCTCGGCCATCGGTCAGCGCCAGGATCTGCTCGACCACATCGCCTTTTTTGAAGTCGACGATATGGGTAGCCCCCAGCCCGCGGGCGACGTTCATGCGCTCGCTGACGCCGTCGACGCCGATGATCATCGACGCGCCTTTGAGCCGGGCGCCTGCCACCGCGCACAGGCCGATCGGCCCGAGGGCGAATACCACGACGGTATCGCCGATGCTCACCTCGCCGCGCTCGGCACCGGAAAAGCCGGTGGACATGATGTCCGGACACATGAGCACTTGTTCGTCACTCAGGCCATCGGGGATCGGGCACAGGTTGGCCAGCGCATCGGGGACCAGCACGTATTCGGCCTGGCAGCCGTCGAGGGTATTGCCGAACTTCCAGCCGCCCGCTGCGCGAAAGCCATGGCGGGTGTCGGGACCGTCCTGGGAACCGCACCCGCACAGGCAGGCATAACTTTGCCCGCTGGGCGTGATGGCGCCGGCGATGACGCGCTGGCCCTCAACGAAACCGCGCACCTGGGAACCCAGTCGCTCGATCACGCCCACCGGTTCGTGGCCCACGGTCAGCCCTTTGGCCACCGGGTACTCACCGCGCAGGATATGCACGTCGGTACCGCAGATGGTCGTGGTGGTGATGCGCACCAGGGCATCCAGCGGGCCGACTTCGGGGATGGGTTTGTCGTCGAGGACGATGCGGTTTTTTTCAACGAAGATAGCTGCTTTCATGGTTGCCATGGCGTGACCTCCTGCGTCTGGAAAAGCCTGAATGGCCCCCAGACTGCGCCGCGATGAGGCCGCGCAAGTTGATCATGATCAACAATCCCCCGATTGATCGCGGCACCCGACCGGATGTCGCTGAGATTGCCCGGGCTCAAGGCGACTTGATGCAAGTCAAACCGGCGCCGGCGCCCGGCGCCATGATCTGAGGCAAGCATCACTGCCCGATGCTATCTGCTGGTTACCCAAGGGAGATTGCCCATGTCTGCTCAAGCACGTTACTTGTTGCTGGTTTCGCCGCTGATGGAACACAGCCCCGCCTTCGACCGGGCCGCCGCCCTGGCCAAGGCTGAAGGCGCCGCGCTGCACATCCTCGCCTTCGACTATCTGGAGGGCCTGGCCACCGCCGGTCTGGTCAACGAGCAAGCCCTGGAACAGATGCGTATTGGCTACGTTGAGCGCCATCACCAGTGGCTGGAAGATCAGGCAAGGCCCTTGCGCAAGCTCGGCCTGACCGTCACCACCGAAGTGGCCTGGGTGGAGCGCCCGCTGCAAGAGATCCTGGTGCGTCTTAAAGAAGAGCCCATGACCGTGGTAATCAAGGCGCTGGAGCACGAGTCACTGCTGTCGCGCTTGATGTTTACGCCGTTGGATGTCCACCTGATTCGCGAATGCCCGGTGCCACTGCATTTTGTCAGCGGGGCCCAGCACGCGTTACCGCGCAAGATCGTAGCGGCCGTCGACCCGTTCCATCACGACGAGCATTACGACAGCCTTAACGACCGCATCCTGCATGAAGCCGCCAAACTGGCGACAGCGTGTGATGCCGAGGTAGAAGTGATCTACGCCCATGACTTGTCCGACCTGGGAGCCCAGGAGTATGGGTTTGGCAGCGGCGCCGGGTTCTTCTCTTCTGTGGCCGCCAAACGGCTGTTCGACGAACAGGGCAAGGCCTTCAATGACCTGGCCGCACGCAACGGTATTCCGCCGGCACAGCGCCATATGATCCTGGGTAACCCGGCGAAAGTGCTCTCCAGCTATGCCGATGCCTACAACGTCGATGTGATCGTCATGGGCCGGGTCGGTCATCGCGGCCTGTCACGCCTGCTCGGCAGTACCGCCGAAACGCTGCTGTATAAAATGCCATGCAGCGTCTGGATGGTTAAACCGGAAGTGCTCGACTGAACGTCGTCGGATCGTACACCCGATAGTTGGCACACCCTCGCTGTAGCCCTCGCAGCGAGGGGCATGCAAAAAGCATCCATTTGGAGGAGTGGCGCGAGACTCATTGCACTCGAAAGCGATCAGCGGCTCAACTATATAAAGCTTGCACCTATCTTTCTCGGATATTTGGATGTTTAGTAAAGGGAATATATGTGTGCAAGAGGCTTGTGCAATGAAGTCAACACCCCGCCTTGTACAAGTCCAACATTTAAAAACAACCTGCGCCAGTTGCAGTGTTTTAGAGCTGTGCTTGCCCATAGGCCTGACCGATCTCGAAGTGGGCCGCCTGGACACACTGATTCCACAACGCGTCAAAGTGAAAAAAGGTGCTTCGCTGTATCGCACCGCAGATCCGTTGCGCTCGCTCTACGCCGTGCGTACAGGGTTTTTCAAGACCTGCATACTGTCCATGGACGGCCGTGAACAAGTCACCGGCTTTCAAATGGCCGGGGAGATGCTCGGCCTCGACGCCATTAGCGCCGACACCCATGCCTGCAATGCCATTGCTCTGGAAGACAGCGAGGTGTGCCCTCTGCACTTCAATCAACTTGAGCGACTGGCCGGTCAAATACCGTCATTGCAACATAACTTGAACAAAATCATGAGCCGCGAAATAGTGCGTGATCACGGCATGCTCTTGCAGATGGGCAATATGAACGCCGACGAGCGGCTTTGTGCATTTGTATTGAATCTATCGATGCGAATGAGTACGCGTGGCTATTCACCGCGATCATTTGTATTGCGCATGAGACGCGAAGAAATTGGCTCTTACCTGGGTCTGCGACTGGAGACGGTGTGCCGCAGTATTGCGCAGTTGCGCAAACTGGGCCTGGTGCATATCAGCGCACGCAATGTCGAGATTCTCGACATGCCGAAACTCAAGACATTTATCGCCGGCTGTCATCGCCATGGTGCCGAGTAACAGGGCTTCATCTGATCCACATCAGATTGACCGGTGAGCAAAGGCGTAGAACCGACGCTACAGGGCGCTGTTCCTGGCGCCCCAACACGGAGGTTTTACCATGCCCACCATTGCAGAGCACAACCGGCAAGCCGCTCCCGCCTATGCGGCAGTCCCGCACGAACACTGGATCGAAGCGGTTGATGACGGCCGCCATGTGCTGGTCCGTCCGTTGAGAACCGACGACCGGGAACGCGAATACAACTTCATCAAGAGTTTGTCCCGAGAGTCCCGGCACGCGCGGTTCCTCGGTGAAATCAACGAGCCCGGCAAGACCCTGCTCGATCAATTGATGGACGTCGACAATCAGCAACGTGTGGCATTTATTGCGCTGGTGCATGACAACGGCAAGCTGATCGAGATCGGCGTCGCGCGGTATGCCGCAGCCAAGGAGCATGAATGTGAATGCGCGGTCACCGTGGCTGACCCTTGGCAGCACCTGGGGCTAGGGCGCATTTTGATGCAGCACCTGATGACCGCCGCGCGAAAAAACGGCTTCACGTTGATGTACACGGTTGATGAAGCGACCAACGCCCCGTTACG
>Ga0209913_1001029_pt1 | contig 17916 bp, 12 predicted proteins | sample PersoiDNA2013203_FD_185805 | JGI IMG/M metagenome (GOLD analysis project Ga0209913, IMG submission 185805) | Permafrost soil microbial communities from the Arctic, to analyse light accelerated degradation of dissolved organic matter (DOM) -... | ecosystem: Environmental > Terrestrial > Soil >... | reverse complement strand
ACCGGGCGGGGTTCCAGGGCGGCCAGGGTGCGGTCGTAGAAGCCGCCGCCGTAGCCCAGGCGGTAACCGCCGGGGCCGTAGCCCACGCAGGGCACGAACAGCAGGGTGGGCACGATCAGCTCGGTGTCCTTGGGCTTGGGGATGCCGTAGGCGTCTTCTTCCATGGGGCAGCCCGGGTACCAGGCGTGGAAGGTCAGCGTCTTGTGCACCTTGTCCACCACCGGCAGGCCGATGCGGCGCAGCTGGGGCTCGCCCTGCAGCTCGCCGTCTTCCTTCCAGCGGTGCAAGGCGGGCAGGGGGTCGAATTCGCCCTTGATGGGCCAGTAGGCGCCAATGACCTGATCGGTGCGACCCACCAGCCAGATGCGCATCACGCGCTGCAGCAACTCGGCGCGCTGGAGCCTGTCTGGCAGGTTCAGTCGTTGCTCAATGAGTGCCTTGCGAACCGCTAACTTGTCCATAATTCCCTCATGTATCTAAAGAAGATTTTGACACCGCTTCTGGTATCTCTGGTTTTGAGCACCTCGGCAGGCCTTGCGAAGGCTCAAATCGGGGGCCTGGCGGGGGCCTCCATGGCGGGGCAGAACCGGGCCGACGACGTGCTGGTCGACATGAGCCAGGCCTTCCGCAAAGGGGATCGCAAGAAGCTGGCCCAGTTGCTGCCGCTGGCGCGCGGCCACGTGCTGGAGCCCTGGGCCGCCTACTGGGAGTTGCGCGCCCGCCTGAACGAGGCCAGCCCCGACGAGGTCGAGGCCTTCATGGCCCGCTATGTGGGCACCTACCAGGAAGACCGCATGCGGGCGGACTGGCTGCAACTGCTGGGCCAGCGGCGAGATTGGGAGGGCTTTGCGGCGCAATACCCCTTGTACCGCATGGGCGACGACCGCGAACTGCGCTGCTACGCCTTGGCGGTGGACTACCTCAAGGGTGTGGCGGCCCCCGGCGCGGCCGAAGAGGTGCGGCGCCTGTGGCATGGCCTGCGTGAGGCCGAAGATGGCTGCACCCTGGCGGCCGACCGTTTCTATGCCGGCAAGCGTTTGACGGCCCTCGACATCTGGCGCAAGGCGCGCATCGCCACCGAGGCCAACCGGCCGCGCGCTGCCCGCAATGCCGTCGGGGTGGTGGCGCCCGAGGTCTTGCCCGAACTGGCCCTGATCAACGACAGCCCGGTGAAGTTCCTGGCCAAGCGGGCCGCGGCCCCGAGCCGGGTGCGTCAGGAACTGGTGGTGCTGGCCCTGATCAAGATCGCGCTCAGCGACCCCGACACCGCTGCCACCCTGCTGGACACCCGCTGGGCTGTGCAGCTGCTGCCCGAAGAAGAGCACTGGGTGCTGGGCGTGATCGGCAAGCAGGCCGCGCTCAAGCTCGACCCGGCGGCCGTGCGCTACTTTGGCAAGGTGAACCGTGACACCGACCTCAATGATGACCTGCTGGGCTGGAAGGTGCGCGCCGCGTTGCGTGCCAGCCAGTGGCGCCAGGCCTTGGGCGCCTTGCGGGCCATGAGCGACGAGGCGCGGCAGGAGAGCATCTGGGTCTACTGGCGGGCCCGGGCCCAGCTGGCGCTGGCGCGCAACGAGGCCGAGCGCCGCGAGGCCTTGCAGCCCCTGCAGGCGATTGCCGGCCCGCGCGGCTTCTATGAGCAGCTGGCGCTCGACGAGCTGGGCCAGAAACTGGTGCTGCCACCGGCGCCCGTGCCCTTGTCGCCTGAAGAAAAAGAGACGGCGCGCAACAACGCCGGCCTGAACCGGGCGCTGTATGCCATCGCCATCGGCCTGCGCTCCGAAGGCAACCGCGAATGGAACTACAGCACCAATCTGCACAGCCCGGGCGGCCTGGGTGAGCGTGATCTGCTGGCCGCGGCCGACCTGGCCTGCCAGCGCGAGGTGTGGGACCGCTGCATCAACACCAGCGAGCGCACGCGCAGCGTGTTCGATGCCAGCCAGCGCTACCCCACGCCCTTCCGGGACCAGGTGCTGCGGCGCGGGCGCGAGATCAACCTCGACCCGGCCTATGTGTATGGCCTGATCCGCCAGGAAAGCCGTTTCATCATGGACGCCCGCTCGGGCGTGGGCGCCTCGGGCTTGATGCAGGTCATGCCCGCCACGGCCCGCTGGACGGCAAAGAAGATTGGTCTGACCGGTTTCACCCCCGACCAACTCGCTGACCGCGACACCAACATCGCCATCGGCACGGCTTACCTGAAGCTGGCACTGGACGACTTCGGGGGGTCGATGCCCATGGCGGCCGCGGCCTACAACGCCGGCCCGGGCCGGCCCCGCAACTGGCGCAACGGCCCCATGCTGGAGGCCGCGATCTGGGCCGAGAACATCCCCTTCACCGAAACCCGTGACTACGTGAAGAAGGTGCTGGCCAACACCACGGTGTATGCCGCCCTGATCACCGGCCAGCCCCAGTCGCTGAAAAGCCGGCTGGGCATGGTGGGCCCGCGCGACCAGAGCGTGCCCGACCCGAGTACCGATCTGCCCTGAGCGCGTCCCCTCGTGCCCTGGTCTGCGGTGGGCCAGCCGGCGTGGCTGCCCATCGGTCTGGTTTCACGCACCTGTCATCGCAGGCGTCCATGCTGCAGGCTCAATTCATCTTCACGAGCTCTTCACATGGATCGCCGCCAATTCCTGTCCCGTTCTGCCTTCTTCACCGTGGCTGCCGCCTCCCTGACCGCCTGTGGCGGTGGTGGGGGCAGCGAAGGGGTTGGCACTTACCAGTTTCCGCAGGGGGTGGCCAGCGGCGACCCGCGTGAGAGCAGCCTGGTGTTCTGGAGCCGCTGCGTGCGCGCCACGGGGGCGAGCGGTGACATCAACGTGCGCCTGCAGGTGTCCACCACGGCCCAATTCTTCAACCTGTTGGCCGATCTGCCGCTGGTGGCCAGTGCCGCCTACGACAACACGGTGCGTGCCAAGGTCACCGGCCTGCCGGCGGCCACGCCGCTGTACTACCGCTTTCTGGCCGGTAATGACGTCAGCGCCGTTGGCGTGGGCAAGACGGCGCCGGCCAGCACGGCCACGCTGACGCAACTGCGCTTTGCCTGGTTCACCTGCCAGGACTGGAGCGTGAACCACTGGGCCGCCATGAGCCTGCTGGCGGCTGAAGACCTGGATTTTGTGGTGCACCTGGGCGACTACATCTACGAGACCGTGGGCGCGGCCTTCCAGACCGGCGCTGCCGAGCCGGCCCATGCCCGCATCAGCCTGCCCGACGGCACCAAGCTGAGCGACGGCACGGTGTATGCCACCACGCTGGCCGACTACCGGACGCTGTACAAAACCTACCGTGGCGACGCGCGCCTGCAGGCCATCCACGCCAAGTTCCCCATGATCGCCACCTGGGACGACCACGAGTTCAGCGACGACTGCTGGCAGGACCACCAGACCTACACCAATGCCAACCTGCAGCAGACGGCCCGCCGCCGCGCCGCCAACCAGGCCTGGGTGGAGTACATGCCGGTCGACTTCGGCGATGTGTCCTTCGACAGCGCCAACGCCGCCTTCACCAACCTGCGCATCTACCGCGACTTCCGCTTCGGCACCCTGATGCACCTGGTGATGACCGACGAGCGCCTGTACCGAGACGACCATGTGGTCGACGAGGCCACCATTGCCACCGCCCAGGGGCATGACCCCATCAATGGCAGCGACTCGATCGGGGCCCGCTACTTTGTGCAGGTGCCGGTGCTGCAGCAGTTCGAGGCGCTCAAGACCCAGGCTCTGGGGCGCGTGCCGTCCATCCTCGGCACCACCCAGACCGCCTGGTGGAAGCAGACCCTGTCGAACTCCCCCGCCACCTGGAAGGTCTGGGGCAACGAAGTGATGCTGAGCCGCCTGTGGCTGGATCTGCGCGCCAGCGCGCCGGCCCCGTACAACGCCCAGTACGTGGTGAACTGCGATGGTTGGGACGGCTACCCCAGTCACAAGGCCGAGTTGCTGGGCCACATCACCAGCAACAACATCCAGAACGTGGTGGCCATCACCGGCGACCTGCATGCCTTCCAGTGCGGCGTGGTGCGCGACAAGCCCGACACCAGCACCGGCACACCTGCGGTGGTCGACTTTGTGAGCGCCGGCATCAGCAGCTCGAGCTTCTACAGCTATGTGAAGGCCGGCGCCGGCACCACCCCGCTGGCGGCCCTGGTCACCTCACCGGCCACGTTTGACGCCGTGCTCAAGGGCAACAACCCCGACTTCGCCTATGTGGACCACGACGCCCAGGGCTATGCTTCGGCCACCCTCACGGCCAGCAGCCTGCAGGTGGTCTACACCAAGATGAAGCCGCTCACCAGCAGCGGCACCGTGCCCGACAGCCCGGTGCTCAAGCGCACCCGCATCACCCTGGCCGCGGGCAGCAAGCAGCCGGTGGTGACGGACAACGTCTGAGCCCCCGGGCCCGGCTGAGAACGTCAACACGTTCTCAGGCATTGAGCAGTTGCTGCCCTTGCAGCCGGGCTGCGCCTGAGGCCACCAACTGGGCGACCAGCTCGGACAGCCAGGCCTCTTCGGAGGCTCCGCCCATGCGTCTGGCGGCTTCGCGCATGTGGGGTGTCTGCTGCATCCAGCGCTGCAGATCGTCCAGACCGATCTGCTGCCATTCGAGCAGCTTGAACTTCAGCAGCACCTTGGTGGCGTACTGCTGATGGCGTTCAGGCGAACGCACAAAGCCGTCCAGGCGTCGGCGCGCCGTGGTCAGCGCCGAGGCCACGTCGTGGAACACCGCGCCGTGGCCGGGCACCACGGTGCGCGGTGACAGGCGCTCGATCAGGTCCAGGGTGGCCGCCACCTCGTCAAAGGCGGCGATGCCGTCGAGTTCGGGGAAGACCACGCCAAAACCGTTCTCCCACAGCGCATCGGCCGAGATCAGGGTGGCGCTGGCGGGCTCGAACAGGATCACCGAATGCGGGTCGTGGCCCGGTGCTGCATGCACCTGCCAGGTCTGCTGGCCCAGCCGCCGCTCGGTGCCGGGCTGCAGCAGGCCGTCAAAGCCGAAGCGGGGGCATTGCTGACCGGTGTGCTGGTAGCTCAGGCGGGTTTCGTCCCAGGCGCGCACCGCCTCGGCCTCGCCCGGCGGAATCCAGGTCTGCAGGCCCGGGTAGCGTGCCTGCAGCGCGGCATTGCCGCCGCAGTGGTCGCTGTGCAGGTGGGTGTTGAGCAACTGCACCAGGGGGTGTGGGCCCAGTGCGGATTCGACCAGGGCCACCGTCTGTTCGCTGTGGCTGGCGTAGCCGCTGTCGACCAGGGTGGCGCCCTCTGGGCCCTCGAGCACGATGTTGTTGGCCGACAGCCAGCCGCGCTCGAACACGCTGACGCCTGGGGGCAGGGCGGGGTGAGCCATGGCGTTCAGGCGTTCAAAGGGGGCAATGGGCGCAATGGGGTCAATGGGCCGTGGCCGTGTTGCGCAACTCCCGCCGCAGGATCTTGCCCACATTGGTCTTGGGCAGTTCGGTGCGGAACTCGATGTGCTTGGGGTGCTTGTAGCCGGTCAGGTTTTCGCGGCAGTAGCGGGCCACATCGTCTTCGGTGAGCGCCGGGTCACTGCGCACCACGAAGATCTTGATGGACTCGCCCTGCTTGGGGTCGGGCACCCCAATGGCGGCGCACTCGAGCACGCCGGGGCACAGCGAGATCACCTGCTCGAGTTCGTTGGGGAACACATTGAAGCCGCTGACCAGGATCATGTCCTTCTTGCGATCGATGATGCGGGTGTAGCCTTTTTCATCCATCACACCCACATCGCCGGTGCGCATGAAGCCGTCGCTGGTGAAGGCCTTGGCGTTCTCGGTCGGCTGCTGGTAGTAGCCGGTCATGACGTTGGGGCCCTTGATGCAGATCTCGCCCGATTCGCCTTGCGGCACGGTGTTGCCGGCGTCGTCCTTGATGGCGATGTCGATGCTGGGCAGGGGCAGGCCGATCGAGCCCGAGAACTGCGTGCTGGTGACCGGGTTGTTGGTGCCGATGGCGCAGGTTTCGCTCATGCCCCAGCCTTCGACCATGGCCGAGCCGGTGAGCTGCTGCCAGGCCTTGGCTGTGCCCTCGGCCGCGGCCATGCCGCCGGCCTGCGAGATGCACAGGTGCGAGAAGTCGAGGGTCTTGAACTCGGGGTGCTGCAGCAGGGCGTTGAACAGGGTGTTCACCGCTGGCAGCATGTGGAAGGGGCGCTTCTTCAGCTCCTTGATGAACTTGCCGATGTCGCGCGGGTTGGGGATCAGCGTCAGGTGCGAGCCCTGGCGGATGGCCAGCAGGCACAGGGTCAGCGCGAAGATGTGGTACAGCGGCAGGGCCGCAATGCCGTTGATCTTGGTCGGGTCGCCGATGCGGGCCAGGGCTGGTTTGAACCAGGCGTCGGCCTGCAGGGTGGCGGCCACGATGTTGCGGTGGGTCAGGGTGGCACCCTTGGACAGGCCGGTGGTGCCGCCGGTGTATTGCAGGAAGGCGATCGAGTCGAGGTTGCTGTCGGCCGGCTGCAGCTTCAGCCCGCGCCCCTCGGCCAGGGCCTGGCTGAAGGGCACCACGCTGCGCCCAGGCGTCAGAGGGATCTGGTAGGGCGGCACCATCTTGGCCAGGTGGCGCACGGCAAAGGTGATCCAGGCGCCTTTGAGGCCACCCAGCAGGTCGCCCATCGAGGTCATCACCACCTGCTTGATCGGGGTCTTGTCGATCACCGCCTGCAGGGTGTGGGCGAAGTTCTCCAGGATGATGATGGCGGTCGAGCCCGAATCCTTGAGTTGGTGCTCAAGTTCGCGCGCGGTGTAGAGCGGGTTGACGTTGACGCAGGTGTAGCCGGCGCGCAGCACCGCCGCCATGGTGACCGCAAACTGCGGGATATTGGGCAGCATGATGGCCACCCGGGCCCCGGGCTCGAGCCCGCGCGACTGCAGCCAGGCGCCCAGCGCGGCCGACAGGGTGTCGAGCTCGCCATAGCTCATCCACACATCCATGCACACCGAAAACGGCTTGTCGGCAAATTTGCGGAACGATTCCTCCAGCAGGTGGGGGACCGAGCGGTATTGCTCGGGGTCAATCGTTTGGGGCACGCCGGCCGGGTAGTGCTGCAACCAGATTCTGTCCATCATGTCTCTCCTTGGCGCTTGATTCTGGCTGCGCTGCAGCAAATGTGGCTACGGGGCTTGTCCTAGGGTGGTGCCGCAATCCGTCGCTGAGGCGACAGCCACTGACGGTTGCGATTCCAGCCCGCGCTGCGTGCCATCATCAATGCATGAAATCAGATCCCTTGGGAGTGAGTCGCCGATGATCGCCCGCCTGCAAAGAATGATGCTGCTCTGGGGGGCGCTGCTGATGGCTGGCGCCTGGGCCTGGTGGTGGCCGCAATCACCCTGGGCGCTGGCCGCCGCGCTGCTGGGCCTGCTGGCCCTGAACCCGCTGGCCCTGGGCCTGGAGGTGCTGATCATGGCGCGGGTCAACCGGCGTGACCCGGCGCCACCCGCCCCCTGGCCGCAGCTGCTGCGGGCCTGGGTGACAGAGGTGCGAGCCTCCAGCCGGGTGTTTGGAATCTGGCAGCCGTTTCAGGCCGATGCCTTGGGCGATCAGTTGTCGACAAAGGGAGGCGCTGGGCAGCGTGGTGTGTTGATGATCCACGGCTACTTCTGCAACCGGGGCGTCTGGACCCCGTGGATGCAGCACTTCACCGAGGTGGGGCGGCCTTTTCTGGCGCTCAGCCTGGAGCCTCCGTTTGGCTCGATCGATGCCTGTGCGGCGCAGGTGGACCGTGCCGTGACGGCTCTCACCGAGGCCACCGGCCGGGCCCCGGTGATCGTGGCCCACAGCATGGGCGGCTTGGTGGCCCGCGCCTGGTGGCGTGCCAGCGCGGCACGCGGCGAACCGCGCCGGGTGCACCATGTGATCACCCTGGGCACCCCGCACCAGGGCACCTGGCTCGCCCGCTGGGCCCACACCGCCAACGGCCGTCAGATGCGCCTGGCCAGCCCCTGGCTGCAAGCCCTGGCCGCCGAAGAGCCGCCCGAACGCGCCACCGCGTTCAGCTGCTTCTATTCGAATTGCGACAACATCGTCTTCCCCGCCCACACCGCCACCCTGCCCGGCGCCAAGGCCTGTTTCGTGCCCGGCACCCCCCACGTCGCCCTCGCCACCGACCCCGGCGTGCGCAGCCAGGTGATGGCGTTGATTGGGGCCATGGATGGATGAGCGTCTGCGCCCTGCGGCTGCATACCGGCGTGACACGAACGGAGGGGGCCGTCAGGCCCCCTTCTCAATTCAGCCGGCTCAAAACGAAGAGGTCAGCCCGCCGCCCGGCCGCCCCAAGGCGGGCTGCGGCCCCCTTGGGGGGTTGAGCCCTGCGGCTCCAGGCCTGCCTGCGCAGGGCTGGACAGGGCGAAGAGCGTCCGCGTCTCGCGGCCGCACGTGCGACCACACGAAGTGAGGGAGCGTGGGGGCTGTCAGATCACCCCCCGCCGCATCTGATCGAGTTCGATGGACTCGAACAAGGCCTTGAAATTGCCATTGCCGAAACCGTCGTCGCCCTTGCGCTGGATGAACTCGAAGAAGATCGGGCCCAACTGGTTCTCGCTGAAGATCTGCAGCAGCAGCGCGTCCTTCTTGCCGTCGATCAGGATCTTGCGCTTGTGCAGCTCTGCCAGGTTCTCGCCATGGCCCGGGATGCGCTTGTCCACCAGCTCGTAGTAGGTGTCGATGGTGTCGAGCAGACGCACCTGGTTGGCCTGCAAACCGTCCACCGTGGCGTACAGGTTGTCCGAGCCCATGGCGATGTGCTGGATGCCCTCGCCGCGGTACATGTCCAGGTACTCCTGGATCTGGCCGGGCTTGTCCTTGCCCTCTTCGTTGATGGGGATGCGGATCTTGCCGCAAGGGCTGGTCATGGCCTTGCTCTTCACGCCGGTCACCTGGCCTTCGATGTCGAAGTACTTGACCTCGCGGAAGTTGAACAGGCGCTCGTAGAAGTCGGCCCATTCATGCATGCGACCGCGGTGCACGTTGTGCGTCAGGTGGTCGATGTAGGTCAGGCCCACGCCATGGGGGGCCAGGGCTTGCTCGGTGCTCAGGCCGGGCAGGGGCTCGAAATCGACGTCGAAGAAGCCGATGTTGCCGATGGCGCCGGGTTGGGCGCCGTTCTTGCCACGCCAACGGTCCACCAGATAGATCAGGCTGTCGCCGATGCCCTTGATGGCCGGGATGTTCAGTTCGCCCGGGCCGGCCACGCCGGCATAGCCCCAGGCGCCCAGGCCGACGGCGCGCTCGTAGGCGGCTTTGGCGTCCTGCACCCGGAAGGCGATGGCGCACACGCTGGGGCCGTGCAGGCGGGCAAAGCGCTGGGCAAACGAATCGGGCTCGGCGTTGATGATGAAGTTGATCTCACCCTGGCGGTACAAGGTCACGTTCTTGTGGCGGTGGCGTGCCACCGGGCGAAAGCCCATGCGCTCGAACACCAGGCCCATGGCCACCGGATCAGGGGCGGCGTATTCGATGAATTCAAAGCCGTCGGTGCCCATGGGGTTGTCCCAGGGGGTGAAGGGGGCCACGGGGGCGGTGGCGTTGGCAGGCAAGGGGGCGTTCATCAGTCTGTCTCCATCCGTGAGTGAGGTCTTGAAGCGATTGACTGTAGGGGGCGGCGGCAGCAGTTTTTCTGCGTTCTGAGGCCATGACCTCGGTCAATTTGCATGAATCCTGCAAAATAGTGGTCATGGAAGCATTGGATAAGCTGGATCGACAGATTTTGCGCAGTCTGCAGGCGGATGGTCGCGCCACCTACGACCAGATCGCCGAGGCCGTGGGCCTGTCGGCCAGCGCGGTGTTGCGCCGGGTCCGGCGCCTGGAAGACAGCGGCGTGATCGACCGTTATGTGGCCCTGGTGCAGCCCGAGGCGGTGGGCCTGGGCCTGACGGCCTACCTCAATGTGCGGCTCGAAAAGCACACCGAGAGCCACAAGCGCAATCCCATGGACCTGTTCCGCGCCAGTGTGCAGACCTGGCCCGAGGTGGTCGAGTGTGCCGCCCTGACGGGCGAGATGGACTTCCTGCTGCGGGTGGTGGTGGCCGACATGGCGCACTACCGGCGCTTCGTGATGGAAAGCCTGCTCAAACACCCCAGCGTGCAAGATTGCAAGACCAGCTTCGTGCTGGACCGCGTCAAGGCCACCACCGCCTTGCCCGTCTGACGAGCGGTTCTCGGAGGGGGATAACCTTCATCGCCAAAGGGCTTGAGTAAGGGCGATTTTGGGTTATAGGGGAAAACCCTTATAGTTCAGCCCATGTTAGCCCCTTCCAACTGGATCCGGTCCTCGCTGCAGGCGGGGCGTGATCTTTTTCATTTCACCCTGGCCCAGCCCGCGGGCCCCGAAGCCACGGGCCATTCGCCCGTGCTGGTGCCCATTCGCTCGCTCGGCCCCAGCTACCGTTCCCGCATTGCTGCTCATTTGCTGGCCCTGGAGCCGCAAGACCGTTACCTGCGCTTCGGCTATGCCGCCAGCGACGAGCAGGTGCAGCGTTATGTGGACCAGCTCGACTTCGAGCGTGACGAGATTTTTGGCATCTACAACCGCCGTCTTGAGTTGATCGCCATGGCGCATCTGGCGTTCTCGACGGATCCGAAGTCGGCCAGCTGTGCCGAGTTCGGCGTGTCGGTGCTCAAGCATGCCCGTGGCCGTGGCTACGGCGCCCGCCTGTTCGACCGGGCCGTGATGCATGCCCGCAACGAAGGCGTGAGCCTGATGTTCATCCACGCTCTGAGCGAGAACACCGCCATGCTGAAGATCGCCCGCAATGCCGGTGCGACGGTGGAGCGCGATGGTTCGGAGTCCGAGGCCCACCTCAAATTGCCGCCCGCCAGCCTGGATTCGCGCGTGGCCGAGATTGTCGAGCAGCAGTTCGCCGAACTCGACTACCGACTCAAGGTTCAGGCCAAGCAGTTCCGTGACACGCTGGCCAGCGTGCAGGAAATCCGCCGCGGCGTGCGGCAGGGTCGGCACCAGTCGGCCCAGTGAGTGGAAAGCGGCTAGGCCAGCGCTGTTGGCCGGCTGTCACATCAATCCGCTATCCTTGAGGCTTACCCACTACCGCACGTTTTGCGCACCAGGCTGTGTCCGACCCTCACCCCGCGCGTGCTTCCGAAAAGGAAGACAAGCGCTCTTTTCTGCAAAAAGTTGCCGAATTCATCCGTCCCGGGCCCGACTCGCGTGACGAATTGCTGGAAGCCCTCACCGATGCCGAGGACAACCAGGTCATAGGCGCCGAGTCGCGCGTGATGCTCGAAGGCGTGATCCGCATGGCCGACCTGACGGCCGGCGACGTCATGCTCGCCACGCCGCGCATGGACCGGCTCAACATCGACTCCCCCTACGACGAATTGCTGCACCAGGTGATTGAAACGGCGCATTCCCGTTTCCCTGTGTACAGCGATGAGCCCGACAACATCATCGGCATCCTGATGGCCAAGGACCTGCTCAAGCTGCAGCGGGCCCCCGAGCTCAACATCCGGGCCCTGCTCAGACCCGCCGTTTTTGTGCCGGAAAGCAAAGGCCTCAACGACTTGTTGCGCGAGTTCCGCGGCAACCGCAACCACCTGGCCATCGTCATCGACGAGTTCGGCCGCGTGGCTGGGCTGATCACCATCGAAGACGTGCTCGAGCAGATCGTCGGCGAGATCGAAGATGAATTCGACATCGCCGAAGACGAAGGCGACATCTTCGGTCTGGCCGACCGCAGCTACCGCGTGAGCGGCGACACGCCGATCGAGCGCGTGGCCGAAGCTTTTGGCGTGCTCATCGAAAGCCGCGATGCCGACGAGAACTTCGACACCATCGGCGGCCTGATCGCCCATGAGCTGGGCCATGTGCCCCGGCGTGGCGAGCACTTCGAGTTGGCCGGGCTGAAGTTCGTGGTGCAACACACCAAGGGCGGCGCCGTGCGCTGGTTCAAGGTCACGCCCCAGGCTGACGGCGCCACTCCCGCATGAAAGACCTGAGCGGCCCGAGGTGGCCGGCCTGGACCACCTCGGTCTGCGCGGCGCTGGCCGGCTTGATGCAGGCCCTGTCGCTGGCCTGGCCCTGGGGTGGACAAGCCTCGGGCACGCTGCAGGCGCTGTCGCTGGCGGCCCTGGTCGCCCTGCTCAACCGGGCGCCCAGCGCCCGGCGCGGCGCCTGGCTGGGGGGCGTGTTCGCCCTGTGCTGGCTGGCCGGCACCTTCTGGTGGCTCTACATCTCGATGGCCGTCTATGGCGGGTTGGAAGCGCCGCTGGCCGTGCTGGCCGTGCTGGGGCTGGCCGCCTTTCTCGGCAGCTACTACACCTTGGCGGCGGGGCTTTATGTGCGCTGGCAACGCAGGCTCGCGCTGGGCCCGCTGGCTGCGGCCGGCCTGTTTGCCGCCTTGTGGACCCTGGCCGAGCTCTTGCGCGGGCATTGGTTCACCGGCTTTCCCTGGGGCGCCGGGGGCTATGCCCAGGTGGACGGTGCGGCCCGCTGGCTGGCTCCCTGGGTGGGGGTTTACGGAACAGGGGCGCTGGTGGCCGCCTGGGCTGCCGGACTGGCCAGCCTGTCTCGACGGAAATGGCCTGTGCAGGTCTGCCTGCTGGTGCTCTGGGTGCTGCTGAGTTGGGTGCCTGCGCCCGAGCAGGCGGCCTCTTCGGCCCCGCTGGAGGTCAGCCTGTTGCAGGGCAACATCCCGCAGGATGAGAAATTCCAGGCTGGCTCGGGCGTGCCCATGGCCCTGGCCTGGTACCGGGCGCAGCTGATGGCCAACCAGGCTTCGCTGGTGGTGGCCCCCGAGACCGCGCTGCCCCTGCTGCCCGAACAACTGCCGGCAGGCTACTGGGATGGTCTGTTGCAGCGGTATGGGGTGGGGCCGCAGGCACCTGCCCAGGGCGGGCAACCCCAGGCGGCTCTGATCGGTGTGCCGCTGGGCAACCAGCGCGAGGGCTACACCAACTCGGTGCTGGGCCTGATGCCTGGCGAGTCGCGTCTGTACGCCTACGACAAGCACCATCTGGTGCCTTTTGGCGAGTTCATCCCGCCGATGTTCCACTGGTTTGTGGCTTTGATGGACATGCCGCTGGGCGACTTCAATGCCGGGGCGGTGGGGCAGGATTCCATGCCCTGGCAGGGCCAGCGCCTGGCCCCCAACATCTGCTACGAGGATTTGTTTGGTGAGGAACTGGGCCTGCGCTTTCGCGACCCGGCCCGGGCCCCCACGGTGTTTGTCAACGTGAGCAACATCGGCTGGTTTGGCGACAGCGTGGCCATTGACCAGCACCTGAACATCTCGCGCCTGCGCGCGCTGGAGTTCGCCCGCCCCATGGTGCGGGCCACCAACACCGGCGCCACCGCCATCATCGACCACCGCGGCCGTGTGACAGCCCAGCTGCCGCCGGTGAGCCGGGGCGTGTTGCAAGGCGTGGTGCAGGGCCGGGGTGTGAGCGCTGACCAGGGCGGCTGGGGCATCACCCCCTATGCCTGGTGGGTGTCGCGGCTGGGGCTGATGCCGTTGTGGCTGCTTTGCCTGGCGGTACTTGCCTGGGTCCGATGGCATGAGCGCGCTGACACGCGCGCTTAGAGGCTCAACGGGCGCGGTTCACACTCACTGGGTGGTCCAGGGGTAGTAGGCAATGCCTTCGTAGGCAAACTTGGGCAGGGTGCTGATCACGTAGTCGCGCTCAGAGCTGCTCATCGTGTAGAAATGGGCGCCCGTGGTGCTGTTGTAGAAGCGGTACAGGGCGCTGTTGCTGCCATCCGATGTTGTCTTGGCGTACCAGAACGTGCCTTCATCGCGGTAGGCCGGCAGGGATTGGTCGACATAGGCGCGTTCGGCGGCGCTGATGGTGTAGAAGTGCACGCCCAGCGAAGCGTTGTAGAAGCGGAACACCGGGCTCAAGCCTGCGGCACTGTTCATGTAGGCATAGAACGAGGTGCCTTCGTAGCTGAACTGGGGGTAGTTGGCGATCACATAGTCGCGTTCGCTGGCGCTGGCCGTGTAGAAGTGGGCCTGGGTCTGGGTGTTGTAGAAGCGGAAGACCGGCGTGCGGCTGGTGGTGCTGCTGTTGTCCAACCATTGGTAAATGTTGGCTGTGTACGGCACGTCAAAGCGCCCATAGACGTCATTGGCCGTGGGGTTGGAGCAGGTCGATCCGCCTCCGGACAACTGGCCAACCAGGTACTTCGAGCTGCCGCTGGTGATGAACAGACCCGAGCCGCTGCTGCCGCCCTCGGTCACGCCACTGTTCCAGCCGACACGGACGTGGGTGGTGGTGCTGCTGGAACCCGTGGTGTAGGTGCAAGAGAACGTTTCAGAGCCTGCGGCCCGGCTGCAGGTGGCATAGCCGGTGGTGGTTCCCAGGCTGACTTTTTGCAAGTCGCCAGCGGGGTGGTGAACGCCGCCGATGCTGGTGCCCACGCTGGGCAGGCTGGGCGACCAGCCTGAGTAGGTCACGCCCGAGGGCGGCGCGCTGTTCAGGCGCAGGAAGGTGGCGTCGCTGCTGCTGTCGGTGTAGAGCAGGGCGGCGCCGCCGGTCAGGGTCTTGCTGCCGCCGTACAGCGTGCCGCTGCCACAGGCCGAGGCCCGGTAGAACCAGAAGGTCTGCAGGGTGCTGGCCACGGTCTGGGTCGAGATGCAGTGGTTGGCTGTGAGCAGGTAGGGCGTGGCGCTGCTGGCGCGGTCGTTCAGCAAGGTGCCAGAGCACAGATAGCTGCTGCCGGTGCTGGCGTCGGAGAACAGCAGCCGGGCCACGCTGTTGCCGGTGCTGCTCCAGTCGCTGTTGCAGGCCACGTCGACCTCGCAACTGCCCGAATTGTTGATCTTCAGCGTGAGCTTGGCAGCGGTGGGCGATTGGAACAGATGCGACAGCCGCGGCACGTTGATCTGGAGCGTGGAGGTGGCCACGCCCGCGGGCAGTTCGATCTGCATCGTGAGGTCTTCGCCTTCCACATAGGGGGCAAAGTAAAGGTGGTTGCCGCTGGCGCCGGCCTTGCTGAGCTCATTCACGGCCAGGGCGTCGATCACCTGCGTGCCTGTGACTTCGGTGGCTGTGCTGGCGCCCTGGGCATAGAAACGCAGCTTGGTGCGGGCATCGATGTGGCCCACATCGAGTGCCAGCCGGGTGCCGGCGGCGCCCGGCGAGACAAAACGGATGGCGGCGCGCTGGCTGCCGTCGCTGCCCACGGTCCATTGCAATCGGCTGGCGAAGGTGGTGGCCGAATCCAGTTCGGCAATTGCTCGGCCCAGGCCGATCTGCGGCGCCTGGCCGATGCTGCGGATGTCGACCGTGCTTTGCAGCTTGGCCACCTCGGTGCTGGCGCTGCCCAGGGTCACCTTGTAGCTGGGGGCCGGGTCGCTGGCGCCCAGGGTGTAGTCGCTGTTCGCCTCGGTGGACTTGGCCGTGGTGGGGGTGAAACTGTCCACCGGCGTGCTCAAGGCCGTCGTGGGCAACTGGCGTTCTGTCACCGCAGTGCTGCCATTGCCGCCACCGCAGGCACTCAGCAAGGTGGCCAAGCCCAGGGCCAGGCCCCATCGAACGAGGTTTGCTTTCATCTGGTCGGAATCCGTTGGTTGGTGAGGTGTCCGAGGGCCCCCAGGGCGCGCGTGCGTCGGCTCTGCTTTCTTCTGGGCGAGTATTTTGCATGGGCTTTGCATCAATTTGTGCCCCTTTTACAAACGGAAGCCGGGCTTACGGCGGGGCGCAAGGTCCTGCCTCACGGGCGCCCCAGGCATTCAGGCGCGCCGGGCCGTAAAATCACGGGTTTGCTGCGCAAGAGCCTGCTTCAAAAAGCAGCCACGCCGGCCCCATCCACCACTTTTGCCCAGACCCCGGCCCACCGGGGCCCAACGTCATGTTGACCTTTCAGCAAATCATTCTGAAGCTGCAGTCCTACTGGGACGCCCAGGGCTGCGCGCTGTTGCAGCCCTACGACATGGAAGTGGGCGCAGGCACCTCGCACACCGCCACCTTCCTGCGCGCCCTGGGCCCCGAGCCCTGGAAGGCCGCCTATGTGCAACCCAGCCGCCGCCCCAAGGACGGCCGCTATGGCGAGAACCCCAACCGACTGCAGCATTACTACCAGTACCAGGTGGTGCTCAAGCCCGCACCCAGCAACATCCTGGAGCTGTACCTGGGCAGCCTGGAGGCGCTGGGCTTCGACCTCAAGAAGAACGACATCCGATTCGTCGAAGACGATTGGGAGAACCCCACGCTGGGCGCCTGGGGCCTGGGCTGGGAGGTCTGGCTCAATGGCATGGAGGTGACCCAGTTCACCTACTTCCAGCAGGTGGGCGGCATCGATTGCAAACCCATCACCGGCGAGATCACCTACGGCCTGGAGCGTCTGGCCATGTACCTGCAGGGCGTGGACAACGTCTACAACCTCAAGTGGACCGACACCCTGAGCTATGGCGACGTGTACCACCAGAACGAGGTGGAGCAGTCCACCTACAACTTTGAGCACAGCGATGCCGAGTTCCTGTTCACGGCCTTCGGTGCCCACGAAAAGCAGGCCAAGTACCTGATGGAGCAGCAACTGGCCCTGCCGGCCTACGAGCAGGTGCTCAAAGCCGCCCACACCTTCAACCTGCTGGATGCCCGGGGGGCGATCTCGGTCACCGAGCGTGCCGCCTACATCGGCCGCATCCGCAACCTGGCCCGCGCCGTGGCCCAGGCGTATTACGAGAGCCGCGAGCGCCTGGGTTTCCCCATGGCCCCGCGCGAGTGGGTTGAACAGATTGCCAAGAAGGCCGCCTGAGCGGGAGAACAAGACATCATGAGCCAACAAAATCTTCTGGTTGAACTGTTTGTCGAAGAGCTGCCCCCGAAGGCACTCAAGAAGCTGGGCGAGTCCTTTGCCGGCGTGCTGGCTGAACAACTCAAGGCCCAGGGCCTGGCCGCTGCCGACAGCGTGACCACCGCCTTTGCCTCGCCGCGTCGCCTGGCAGCGCACATCACCCACGTGGCAGCCAAGGCCGCCGACCGCGCCGTGCAGCAAAAGCTGATGCCGGTCAGCGTCGGCCTGGACGCTGCGGGCAACGCCACGCCCGCCCTGCTCAAGAAGCTGGCGGCCCTGGGCGCCGATGCGTCTGCCGTGGCCGGCCTCAAGCGCGCCCCCGACGGCAAGGCCGAAGCCCTGTTCTACGACAGCGTGGTCAACGGCGCCACGCTCGACACCGGGCTGCAAAAAGCCCTGGAGGAGTCGCTGGCCAAGCTGCCGATCCCGAAGGTCATGACCTACCAGCTTGAGACCGATTGCGAGATGCCCGGCTGGAGCAGCGTGCACTTTGTGCGCCCGGCGCATGGCGTGATCGCCCTGCACGGCAGCAGCGTGGTGCCGCTCAAGGTGCTGGGCCTGAAGTCGGGCAACACCACCTTGGGGCACCGTTTCGAGGCCGCCAAGCCGGTGGTCACCATCGAACATGCCGACGCCTACGCCGACACCCTGCGCCGCGACGGCGCCGTGATCGCCAGCTTTGCCGAGCGCCGCGCCGAGATCGTGCGTCAACTGGCCGCGGCGGCGGCCCAGGTGGGCAATGGCGTGCGCCCCATTGACGACGACGCCCTGCTCGATGAAGTGACCGCGCTGGTCGAACGCCCCAATGTGCTGATCTGCGCCTTCGAGACCCAGTTCCTGGGCGTGCCGCAGGAGTGCCTGATCCTGACCATGAAGGCCAACCAGAAGTACTTCCCGCTGCTGGATGCCGCCGGCAAGCTGACGCACCAGTTCCTGGTGGTCAGCAACATCAGCCCGTCTGACGCCAGCGCCGTGATCGGCGGCAACGAGCGCGTGGTGCGCCCGCGCCTGGCCGACGCCAAGTTCTTCTTCGACCAGGACCGCAAGAAGACCCTGGCTTCGCGCGTCGAAGGCCTGGGCAAGGTGGTCTACCACAACAAGCTGGGCACCCAGGGCGAGCGCGTCGAGCGCGTGCGCGCGATTGCCCAGGCGATTGCC
>Ga0209913_1001028_pt1 | contig 17931 bp, 15 predicted proteins | sample PersoiDNA2013203_FD_185805 | JGI IMG/M metagenome (GOLD analysis project Ga0209913, IMG submission 185805) | Permafrost soil microbial communities from the Arctic, to analyse light accelerated degradation of dissolved organic matter (DOM) -... | ecosystem: Environmental > Terrestrial > Soil >... | reverse complement strand
TGCATAAAGCGTGTATCGATGGCGGCCATGTTTGGGATAAAAGTACGCGTGTGGACAAAAGACGAGTTTTCCCACATCTCATCCTGTGGATATGCAGGCAGTTATCCACATCAGCTATCAAAAAATCGCTTTTTTCATGCTCTGCCAGCAAATTTTGACCTGATTGGTGTCTTCAGTGTGCTTAAGCCTCATGTGCTGAGCAGAGTTGACGGTCAGCGCTGACTACCTTGCGGCCAACTTGTATGGTTGCTTGTCGCCTGCCTGGGATTCCTGCTAAACGGTTTTGCAGTGAAACGTGATGCCGTCGTGGACGTTTTTTTTGACGTTTTTTGCATGCCTGCTGAAAGTATCCCCGCAGTTCGCGGTTTTCGTATCGGTTTACAATAGATCTATATATAAAAATAGTAGTGATAGTAAACGCAGTTTTTTCTGTGGATAAGTCCTCTTTTTTCAACAAGATCAATTGTTTACGTGCAAAAAAAAGCGTGCATAATCGCTGTATCAGATCAGGATCAAAATTGTATAAAATACTGGCCTGCGCATAACTTCGTGTTTACTCACAAGTCATCCTGTGGATATCAAGTGACTTATCCACAAACCGTCTGAAATCCCCCTTTTTTCCTACTTTTTCTCACGCCGCTGGCTTGACTGTTTCCTGGCGGACGGCTTCGCGCCCAATTTCGTGATGATCTTTTAAAAACGGTTTTGTAACGCAGTGCCTGGTGTGTTGGCTCGACGATTTTTTTGCGTCGTGGTTGGCGTGCTTTTTTTTTTCAAAGCAGGATGCTGTTTTTTTTTGATGGCAGTACGGTGCATGCGCTGAGCGTTGGAGACAGGCAAAGCCGGCGATGTCGGGTTTACTCTAACAAGATCGTATACAAGAATAGTAATAGTAGTTAACGCTGCAAGCTTCTGTGGATAAGTACAGATTTATCCTTGTAAACAATCGCTTGGCTTGCGGATAAACGCTGAGTAAGCGTTGTATGGAAAAAGGATGAATTCTGAACAAAAAAAGTCATCCAAAAAAATTTTTCGTTTACGCACATTGTGTACTTGTGGATATCCATAGGCTTATCCACAGAAGAAGAGAGCGCTTTTTCGCATTTTTTGCTGCTGCAAACGTCAGCTTTTAGTTGCTAGCGAGGAAAATTAAGCTCGCCGTAGCTTGCGACTGGTGCTACTCTCGATACGCTCACTTGTTGTTTAGTAGTAATGCATGGATGAATGAATACAGACTCTGATCGATAGCGGTGGGGAGACAGACCGCGCGGTCCCTTCAAGGTATAGGAGCTTCATTGGAATCAGCAGGCGAATACGACTACATCATCGTTGGCGGCGGCACGGCTGGTTGCGTGCTGGCCAACCGGCTGACCCGCGATCAAAACGCCAGCGTCTTGCTGGTGGAAGCGGGCGGCAAGGACGATTACGTCTGGATCCACATTCCCGTTGGCTATCTGCATTGCATCGGCAATCCCCGTACCGACTGGCTGTATTCCACCGAAGCCGATGCCGGCCTGGGCGGCCGCAGCCTGATTTACCCGCGCGGCAAGGTGCTGGGTGGCAGTTCCTCGATCAATGGCATGATTTATATGCGCGGCCAGGCCGGTGACTATGATCATTGGGCCGACTTGACGGACGATGTGTCCTGGCGCTGGGAGCATGTCTTGCCCTTGTTTAAGCAAAGCGAGGATTATTACGGCGGCGCTTCGGAAAATCACGGCGTGGGCGGTGAATGGCGGGTGGAAAAACAGCGCTTGTCGTGGGATATCCTGAACGCGTTTCGCGATGCGGCGCAACAAACCGGCATCCCGAAAACCAGCGATTTCAATGGCGGCGACAATAGCGGCTGCGCGTATTTTGACGTCAATCAGCGCCGCGGCATCCGCTGGAATACCTCGAAAGCATTTTTAAAACCCGCGTCGCGCCGGCCCAATCTCACCATCATGACCGGTTGCCACGTGGAACGGCTGCTATTTGAGACGCTGGAAAGCGGCCCCCGTTGCTCGGGTATCGTGTTTACGGGCGGCGGCACCTTATGGCAAGCCACAGCCAGGCGTGAAACCTTGCTGACGGCGGGCGCCATCGGCTCGCCGCAATTGCTGCAATTGTCCGGCATCGGCCCGGCTGACTTGCTGCAGCAGCATGGCATCGTGCCCGTGCGCGAGTCCGCCGGTGTGGGCGCCAATCTGCAAGACCATTTGCAGCTAAGGATGGTGTTCAAGGTGCAGGGCGTGAAAACCCTGAACCAGGTAGCTAGCCGCTGGCTGGGCAAGATGCAGATCGGCTTGCAGTATGCGCTATTCCAGAGCGGGCCGATGTCGATGGCGCCATCGCAGCTGGGCGCGTTTGCCAAGTCCGACCCTGGGCAAGCGACGCCGAATTTGCAGTATCACGTGCAGCCCTTGTCGCTCGATAAATTTGGCTCTCCCCTGCATGCCTTTCCTGCGTTCACGGCCAGCGTGTGCAATCTGCGGCCCACTTCACGAGGGCAAGTACGCATCCATAGTGCTAATAGTTACGCCGCGCCAAAAATCACACCAAATTACCTGAGTACGCCGCAAGACTTGAAAGTGGCGGCCGATGCGTTGCGCCTGACGCGCAGCATCGTGGCCGCGCCCGCCTTGCACAAGTTTGCGCCGCAAGAATATCTGCCGGGTGTGCAATATCAGACGGAGGAAGAACTGGCGCAGGCGGCCAGCCAGATCGGCACGACGATTTTTCACCCGGTCGGTACTTGCAGGATGGGCCTGGCCAGCGAGCCGATGTCCGTGGTCGATAGCCAGTTGCGCGTGATCGGCGTGGCCGGTTTGCGCGTGGTCGATGCGTCCATCATGCCCTACATTACATCGGGCAATACCAACTCGCCCACCGTGATGATCGCGGAAAAAGCGGCCTTAATGATACAGACGGCCTGGAAATAAACGCTCAATTGGCGCGGTTTGCGCTAATCGGGGTGATCAAAAAAGCCCGTAGTTATACTGTATTGTGCGCCAATTTTAAGTTGTGTATTATAAAAATGACTAGCTAGTACAATAACTAGGAGACACGATGCCAGACGTAATCTTGGAAACAAGAAGTTTGACCAAGGAATTCAAGGGATTCACTGCTGTCAGCGATGTCAATTTGAAAGTCGAGCGTGGCCATATCCACGCCTTGATTGGTCCGAATGGCGCCGGCAAGACGACCTGTTTCAACTTGCTTACCAAATTCCTGGTGCCCACTTCCGGACAGATTTTGTTCAACGGCAAAGACATCACGGCCGCCAAACCTGCCCAGATCGCCCGCATGGGCGTGATCCGTTCGTTCCAGATTTCCGCCGTTTTCCCCCATTTATCGGTCTTGCAGAATGTGCGCATCGGCTTGCAGCGCCAGCTGGGCACCTCGTTTCATTTCTGGCAGAGCGAACGGGCGCTGGACCGCCTCAATGAGCGGGCCATGGCCTTGCTGGCCGAAGTGGATTTGACGGAATTTGCCGACACCATCACGGTCGACATGCCATACGGGCGCAAGCGGGCGCTGGAAATTGCCACCACCCTTGCGATGGAACCGGAAATGATGCTGCTCGATGAGCCCACGCAAGGCATGGGCCATGAAGACGTGCACCGGGTCACGGAGCTGATCAAGAAGGTATCGGCCGGCCGCACCATCTTGATGGTAGAACACAATATGAACGTGGTGTCCGGCATCTGCGACAAGATTTCTGTGCTGCAGCGGGGCGCCATGCTGGCCGAGGGCAGTTATGCGGACGTGTCGCGCAATCCGCTGGTGATGGAAGCGTATATGGGCACCACGCATGCCGAGCTGGAAGGGGCGCATTGATGACGACCAACAAGATTCCCGCGCTGGAAATTTCGCAGCTGCACACCTGGTATGGTGAGTCGCATATCTTGCATGACGTGAATTTGAAGGTGGAGCAGGGCGAAGTCGTCACTTTGCTGGGCCGCAATGGCGCCGGCCGCACGACCACCTTGCGCGCCATCATGGGATTGACGGGCGCCCGCACGGGCTCGATCAAGGTCCATGGTGAAGAAGCGATCGGTTTGCCGACGCACAAAATCGCCCATCTGGGCATCGGCTATTGTCCAGAAGAGCGCGGTATTTTTTCCTCGCTGTCGACCGAGGAAAACCTGCTGCTGCCGCCCGTGCTGGCGGGCGCTGACAAGGGCATGCCGCTGGCGGAAATCTATGCCATGTTCCCCAATCTGCAAGAGCGCCGGCATAGCCAGGGCACGCGCTTGTCTGGCGGCGAACAGCAGATGCTGGCCGTGGCGCGCATCCTGCGTACGGGCGCACGCTTGCTGCTGCTCGATGAAATTTCCGAAGGCCTGGCCCCTGTCATCGTGCAGGGCCTGGCGCGCATGATTACCACCCTGAAAGCCAAGGGATACACCATCGTCATGGTGGAGCAGAATTTCCGGTTTGCCGCGCCGCTGGCGGACCGGTTTTATGTGATGGAGCACGGTCAGATCGTCGAGACTTTTGCTGCATCCGAACTGGAGGCCAAGATGCCGGTATTGACCGAGCTGCTCGGCGTGTAGCGCTGATTGTCGTCAAGCCTCAATCGGCCTTTATGCAGCCGTCGTTTAAATAGCAAACAATAATCCCTACGGAGACACTATGAAACGTAACGCTATCGCCATTGCCACCTCTGCCCTTTGCGCGCTGGGCTTTTCCACCTTGGCCCACGCCCAGATATCGGGCGACACCATCAAGATCGGTTTTATTTCCGATATGTCCGGCGTGTATTCCGACGTTGACGGCCTCGGTGGCGCGGAAGCCATCAAGATGGCGATCGCCGATGCCGGTGTCGTCATCGCCGGCAAGAAAGTCGAATTCATTTCTGCCGACCATCAGAACAAGGCCGATATCGCCGCCTCGAAAGCGCGCGAATGGTTCGACCAGCAGGGCGTCGATATGCTGATCGGCGGCACCAATTCCGGCGCCAGCCTGGCCATGGCCAAGGTCGCGGCCGAAAAGAAAAAGATTTTCATCGCCATCGGCGCCGGTTCCTCGCGCCTGACCAATGAAGAATGCACGCCGTACACCATCCACTACGCTTACGACACGGTAGCGCTGGCGCGCGGCACGGGCGGCACCATCGTCAAGCAGGGAGGCAAGAACTGGTATTTCATGACGGCCGATTACGCGTTTGGCCACTCGCTGGAAAAAGACACGGCGGAAGTGGTGCAAAAAGCGGGCGGTAAGGTGCTGGGCAGCGTCAAGCATCCGCTGGGCGCCTCGGACTTTTCCTCCTTCCTGCTGCAGGCGCAGGCAGCCAAACCACAAATCCTGGGCCTGGCCAATGCGGGCGGCGACGCCATCAACAGCATCAAGGCAGCCAATGAATTTGGCGTGACGAAAAACGTGAAACTGGCGGGCTTGCTGATTTTTATTAATGACATCCACTCCCTGGGCTTGAACCTGACGCAAGGCATGTACCTGACCGATGGCTGGTACTGGGATTTGAATCCGGAAACGCGCGCCTGGTCGAAACGCTATTTCGACAAGATGAAAAAAGAGCCGTCGATGCTGCAGGCAGCCGATTACTCGGCCGCGGCCAATTACCTGAAAGCCGTCAAGGCGACAGGTACCGACGATACGGACAAGGTCATGGCTTACCTGAAAAAGACCAAAATCAACGATATGTTTACCAAGGATGGCGAGATCCGTCCCGATGGCCGCATGGTGCATGACATGTATCTGATGGAAGTGAAAAAGCCATCGGAATCGAAAGCGCCGTGGGATTATTACAAGGTCGTCGCTACCGTACCCGGCTCCCAGGCCTATCTGACCAAGGCTGAATCGAAGTGTTCGCTGTGGAAATAAGGCTGTAGCAAGACCGGCTGTCCAGCGTGCGCTGGCAGCCTGTTCCGCATGTATTGTGCTGCGTGCGGAGTTTACCTTGCGCCCCACGCAGCTGCATGCGGTGGCGCGTTACCCTTCAGTCCGCACCGCGTATCCCACGGTGCCTTTTATACTGTGCTGCCATGGAAATTTTCGGCGTTCCATTACAAGCGATGATGAGCCAGCTGCTGCTCGGTCTCGTCAACGGCTCGTTCTATGCCATGTTGTCCCTCGGTCTGGCCGTCATCTTCGGCTTGCTCAACGTCATTAATTTCTCGCATGGCGCCATGTACATGATGGGCGCCTTCCTGGCCTGGATGGGCCTCAGCTATTTCGACATCAATTACTGGGCCATGCTGGTGATCGCCCCGCTGATCGTCGGCCTGTTCGGCATCGTGATTGAAAAAACCATGTTGCGCTGGCTATATAAACTCGATCATTTGTATGGCTTGCTCTTGACCTTCGGCATCACCCTGATCGTCGAAGGCGTGTTCCGCTCGTTTTATGGCGTCTCCGGCCAGCCGTATGCGGTGCCGGAATTGCTGTCGGGCGCGACCGACCTGGGCTTCATGATCTTGCCGAACTACCGCGCCTGGGTGGTGATCGCCTCCTTGTCTGTTTGCCTGGTGACCTGGTTTGTCATCGAAAAAACCAAGTTGGGCGCCTACCTGCGGGCGGGCACGGAAAACCCGAAACTGGTGGAAGCGTTCGGCATCAACGTGCCGCTGATGGTCACCCTGACGTTTGGCTTCGGCGTGGCGCTGGCCGGTTTTGCCGGCGTGCTGGCCGCGCCCATCATCCAGGTCTCGCCACTGATGGGCTCAAATCTGATCATTGTCGTCTTCGCCGTCGTCGTGATCGGCGGCATGGGTTCCATCATGGGCTCCATCCTGACGGGCCTGGCGCTGGGCGTGATCGAAGGCTTGACCCGCGTGTTTTACCCGGAAGGCTCGGCCACCGTGGTCTTCGTGGTGATGGTCATCGTGCTGCTGCTGCGTCCCGCCGGCCTGTTCGGCAAAGAAAAGTAATCCTCATCAGACATATTTGGAGCGACCACGATGAATAAAAAGATAGGCTACGCAATCGCCCTGGCGCTGGCGCTGGCCGCACCGTTTTACGGTTATCCCGTTTTCCTGATGAAGTTGCTTTGCTTTGCCTTGTTTGCCTGCGCCTTCAATTTGCTGATCGGTTACACGGGGCTACTGTCGTTTGGCCACGCCGCCTTCTTTGGCGGCGCCGGTTACGTGACGGGTTACGCACTGAAGACCTGGGGCTGGCCGACGGAACTGGGTTTGCTGGCGGGCGTCGCCACCGGCGCCTTGATGGGCCTGGTGATGGGCGCGCTGGCGATCCGCCGCCAAGGCATCTACTTCACCATGATTACCCTGGCGCTGGCGCAGATGGTGTACTTCCTTGCCTTGCGCTTGCCGTTCACGGGCGGCGAAGATGGCTTGCAAGGTGTTCCACGTGGAACCTTGTTCGGTACGCTGGACTTGGGCAAGGACATCACTTTGTATTATGTTGTCCTGGCCATCTTTGTCGCCGGCTTTGCCTTGATCGTGCGTACCATCCACTCGCCATTCGGCCAAGTCTTGAAAGCGATCAAGGAAAACGAACCGCGCGCCATCTCCCTGGGCTATGACGTCAACAAGTACAAGCTGATGGCGATTGTCCTGTCCGCTTCACTGGCGGCGCTGGCGGGTGCTACCAAGACCCTGGTGCTGGGCTTTGAAACCCTGACCGATGTGTACTGGGCCATGTCTGGCCTGGTGGTGCTGATGACACTGGTGGGCGGCATGGGCACCTTGGCAGGCCCGATCATCGGCGCCGTGCTGATCATCGCGCTGGAAAACAAGCTCGGCGATTTCGGCACCTACCTTGCCAGGCATACGGGTATCGAGTGGTTCGGCACCCTGGGTGAATCGGTGACTATCGTCACCGGCATCATTTTCGTGATCTGCGTGCTGATGTTCCGGCGGGGTATCGTCGGGGAAGCGATTGCGCGCTTCGGCGGCAGGGGAGGCAAACCCGCCGCATGATTTAAGCAACGCCGGATTCGTCCGGCGTTTTTTATTGGTATTGGGCGTACGATTTTTAGCGTTGTTTCATTTCTGATGGAGAACAGCTATGCAAAAGACGTTGACCCTCGCAGGCCTGTGTACCTTGCTGGCAGCCTGCGGCAGCAACCATGCGCCGGAACAATTGAATCAGATACCCAGTTACCTTGGGACGATCACGCGTACCGATTACGATGGCAGGAGCAATGATTTATTGACGGCTGGCCTGGGCAAGACTGGGCTGGCGGCGGGCACGCCCGCGTATGTCGACCCAGAACAGCCGACGGCGCTTGAACTGCGCCGCAATGCCATTTATTCCAATTATCGCGCCGTACTCGATATTTCAGCCAATAGCGGTTATGGCAGCCTGTACGGACCAAACGTCGATGCGCAAGGCAAGGTTGGCAGCGGCGAGGGTTTGATACCCGGCAGTGAATACCTCGCCTACGCGGACGATGGCACGGGCCGCAAGAATGTCACCTTGATGGTGCAGATACCCAACAGCTTCGATCCCCAGCGCGCATGCATCGTCACCGGCACCTCGAGTGGCTCGCGCGGCATGTATGGCGCCATCGGCAGTTCGGGCGAGTGGGGTTTGAAAAATGGCTGCGCCGTCGCCTATGCCGACAAGGGTTCCGGCACGGGCTTGTACGTCTTCGAGGACGATAGCGTCAACCTGCAAAATGGTCTGCGCGCTGGTCGCGTTGCGGCGGGCAAGCAGGCCAATTTTGCGCCAGACCTCAGCGATGCCGACCGCAGCGCCTTTGCCAGTACCTACCCCAACCGTGTCGCCTTCAAGCATGCGCATTCTCAGCAGAACCCCGAAAAGGATTGGGGCAAGGTGACGCTGCAAGCGGTCGAGATGGCGTATTACGTGCTGAATGAACGCTACGGTGCGCTGGCGCGCGATGGCGGCGGACACACCGTGCGCCTGCATCCCAGGAACACGATCACCATCGCTTCCAGTATTTCCAATGGTGGTGGCTCGGCCTTGCTGGCGGCGGAGCAGGATAGCAAAGGCTTGATCAGCGGCGTGGCCGTCAGCGAACCGCAAATCCAGCCTGGGACTTCAACGGCGTACAGCGTGCGGCAGGGCGGGGTGCCAGTTGCCACGCCGGGCCGTGGCCTGTTCGACTATGCCACGTACGCGGCGCTGTACCAGCCTTGCATCGCTTCCGTGGCAGGCGCGTCTGGACGTTGCACGGCGCTGGTGGCGAAAGGCTTGTTGACGGGTGCCGACCTGGTGGCGCAGCAACATGATGCGAAGCGGCGCCTGCAAGCCTATGGCTGGCTGATCGACTCCGATCCCTTGCAGGCGGCGCACGCGGGCACGAATATATTGGTGGCAGTCACGTATGTCTATGCCTACGGGAAATTTTCCGTCACGGATCAAATTTGCGGTTTCAATTTTGCGCAGACGGATGGCACGGGTAATCCTGCCGCTTTTACCAGCGCCCAGAAGGCGGCCAGCTTTGCCGCGCAAAACGGCATCCTCGGCAATGTGCTGTATGAGAAATCCATCGGTGGCGCCAGGGTATACACGGCTGGAGTTTCGCCATCGAGCAATCTGGCCGACCAGTCACTCGATGGTTTCCTGTGCCTGCGCAGCCTGGCAACGGGTGTTGATGCCGTCAATGGCGCCCGACTGGAAGGCACCTTGGCCGGGCAAAGCGCGCGCGTCCGTGCCGGCATGGCGGAAGTGCAGGCCAGCGGCAAGCTGGGCGGCAAGCCAGCCATCATCGTGCATGGCCGCAGCGATACGCTGATCCCCGTCAACCACGCCTCGCGCGCTTATGTGGGCTGGAACGCGGTAGCCGAAGGCGCCAACAGCCAGCTGCGCTATATCGAGGTGAGCAACGCCAACCATTTCGATTCCTTCAGCAATACCTTGCCGACCCTGATCGTGCCGCTGCACGTGTATTTCAATCGTGCGCTCGACGCCATGTACGCGCACTTGCGCTCGGGTCTAAGCTTGCCGCCGTCGCAAGTGGTGCGTACGGTAACGCGGCCAGATGCCAATACGCTTATTACGACGGCCAACGTGCCGCCGATTGCCACGGCGCCCACGCCGGGCAATGCGATACAGGTGATAGGAGCAGTGGTGTATATACCGAACTGAACCTAAGTCATGAAGAAGCTATAGGTGGCCGTTTCACGTGGTCACTTATTCCCATGCCTCGCTTGGAATTGTTCCCAGTGCTTGAAAAATGGGTCTGGAAAACCAATAGCCCTGCATCAGGGAGATCTCGCAGGCGGCCAGGAAATCACGTTCGGCACGGGTTTCTATGCCTTCTGCCAAGATACGAATACCGAGCTCACGGCCCAGGCTGGCAATTGCGCGCACGATAGCCTGGCGCGCCGGATGCGTGTCGATATCACGTACCAGGTCCATATCTATCTTGATGATATCAGGCTGATATTCGGCCAGCAGGTTCAAGCCTGCATAACCGGCGCCAAAATCATCAATCGCCGTCTGGAAGCCAAAGCGGCGGTAGGCCCGAAAGATGTCGACCAGGTGCGGCCGGTCATGTACTTTTTCCCCTTCGGTTACTTCAAAGATGATTTTGTCGGTGGGGAAGTTGTGTTTGCGCGCGGCCTCCAGAGTGCTGCGGATGCATACTTCAGGCCGGTACACGGCATTGGGCAGGAAATTAATCGACAGATATCCGTGCATGCCCAGCTGGGCCGCACCCGCTACGGCTTTGACGCGGCATGCCTGGTCAAAGCGGTAGCGATTGTCATCATTGACTTGCGATAGCACGCTGGCCGCGCTTTCGCCGTTTGGGCCCCGCACCAACGCCTCATGTCCATAAATGCTGCGCGTTGCCAGGTCGACGATGGGTTGATAGGCATATTCAAAGTCAAACGGTAACGGTGCGTTGTCATGGCATCCGGCGCAAGCGCCATAAGGAAACGCGGTAGCGTCGAGCAAGATGGGAGGCTTGGATGAGTTCATGCATGAAGTTTAGCAGCAAGGATAGCGCGTTCTGTCTGCTGTTTCACCATACGCCGCAAGGCGCATGGTTCCACGTGAAACATCTACTCCCATTCCAGCGCGCCCTTTTTCCATTCATAGGCGAGGCCGATGACCAGCACATTCAAGAACAGCATGACGGCCCAAAACCCCATCAACCCCAACTCCTTCACATTAGCAGCCCAGGGCATCAGGAAGATCACTTCGATATCGAACAGGATGAAGAGGATGGCAACCAGGTAAAAGCGGATATCGAACTTCATCCTGGCGTCCCCAAATGCTTCGAAACCACATTCATATTGCGACAGTTTTTCCGGGTCAGGCTTGTGTGGCCCCAACAAGCGTCCCAGCAGCATGGGCACGATACCCACTAAGGTGCCAATCACGATAAACAGCAGGACAGGAAAATAGGCTTCGAGGAACATGCTTTACTCCTTAGTGGGTGGAAGACAGTTTCATCAGCACGATGCCGCAGACGATAAGGATGGCGGCGCAGACGCGCAGGGGGGTGAGTTGCTCGCCGAGCACGATGATGCCGACGATAAAGGCGCCAACGGCGCCGATGCCAGTCCAGATGGTGTAAGCCGTGCCGAGGGGAATCGAGCGCATGGCGTATGACAGCAAGCCGAAGCTGGCGATCATCATGACGAGGGTAATCAGGGTGGGGAGGGGTTTGCTGAAGCCTTCGGAGAGCTTCATCGAGTAAGCCCAAACGACTTCAAAAATGCCGGCAATAACTAAACAGATCCAGACCACGGGAAGCTCCTTGCAAGAGCGGGCCGTCCCGGTGCGTTCCCATGATGGGGGAGGCCGTCCTCCTGGTCATCGTTAGCGTGTGGTGAGAATACGCTTGTAAACGATGCAAGGATAGTAGCTGAAAAGGGGGGAGTTTGCCAGCATGTTCCACGTGGAACACAGGAATTGCAAGCAGGGCGTTGTTACTGCTGAGTAAAAATTAAGCAAAAAATTGACCCTCGCAAGGTTGCGCTTGCAAAAAGACTCTATAATCGGAGCTCACACCTCGCATTTTTACCTGCATCTTTACTTGCTTCTCTATTTATACTCATGTTATTTCCTACAGAATTCGACGTCATCGTTGTCGGTGGTGGTCACGCCGGTACCGAAGCGGCCCTCGCTTCTGCCCGTATGGGGCAGAAAACGCTGTTGCTCACGCATAATATCGAGACCCTGGGCCAGATGTCGTGCAATCCCTCCATCGGTGGCATCGGCAAGGGCCATCTGGTCAAGGAGGTCGATGCCATGGGCGGCGCGATGGCGATTGCCACCGACGAGTCCGGCATTCAGTTCCGCATCCTGAACTCCTCGAAAGGCCCGGCAGTTCGCGCCACGCGCGCCCAGGCCGACCGCATTTTATACAAGGCCGCTATCCGTACCCGCCTGGAAAACCAGCCCAATCTGTGGCTGTTCCAGCAGGCCGTCGATGATTTGATCGTCGAAGGCGACCGCGTTGTCGGCGCCGTGACGCAGATCGGCTTGAAGTTTCTGGCACGCGCCGTCGTCTTGACGGCGGGTACTTTCCTTGACGGCAAGATCCACGTGGGCCTGAATAATTACTCGGCGGGCCGCGCCGGCGACCCGCCCGCGCTGTCCTTGTCGGCCCGTTTGAAAGAGTTAAAACTGCCGCAGGGCCGCTTGAAAACGGGTACGCCACCCCGTATCGATGGCCGCAGCATCGACTTTTCCGTGATGCAGGAACAGCCGGGCGACCTCGATCCCGTGCCGGTGTTTTCGGTGATGGGCAACACGTCCATGCACCCGCGCCAGGTGCCGTGCTGGGTCACGCACACGAATAGCCAGACGCACGATATCATCCGTGCCGGCCTGGATCGCAGCCCCATGTACACGGGCGTGATCGAAGGCGTGGGGCCCCGTTATTGCCCATCGATCGAAGACAAGATACACCGCTTTTCGGGCAAGGAATCGCACCAGATTTTCCTCGAGCCGGAAGGCTTGACGACGCATGAATTCTATCCAAACGGCATCTCCACCAGCTTGCCGTTCGACGTGCAGATCGCCCTGGTGCAATCGATGAAAGGCATGGAAAACGCGCATATCCTGCGCCCTGGTTACGCCATCGAATACGATTATTTCGACCCGCGCGGCTTGAAAGCCTCGCTGGAAACCAAGGCCGTGGCCGGCTTGTTCTTTGCCGGCCAGATCAATGGCACCACCGGCTACGAGGAAGCTGCTGCACAAGGCATGCTGGCGGGCTTGAATGCAGCTTTGTTGACGCAGGACAAGGATGCCTGGGTACCAGGCCGCTCCGAGGCTTATTTGGGCGTGCTGGTCGACGATTTGATCACCCAGGGCGTGCAAGAGCCCTACCGCATGTTCACCAGCCGTGCCGAATACCGTTTGAGCCTGCGTGAAGACAATGCCGACATGCGCTTGACGGAAATCGGACGTGCCCTCGGCTGCGTGGGTGACGCCCAGTGGCAGGCGTTTGAGAAAAAACGCGAAGCGGTGGCACTGGAACTGGAGCGCTTGCGTTCTACCTGGGTCAATCCGCGCATCCTGGCGGCCGCCGAGTCGGAGCGCATAGTGGGCCAGGCGATCGAGCGCGAATATTCCTTGGCTGACTTGCTGCGCCGTCCGAACGTGGCCTATGACACCCTGATGAGCATGACGGGAATGGAAGGGCAAGCCTTGGCCGGCCCCGGCGTGGAAGACGCTGCCGTGCGCGAACAGGTGGAAATCCAGCTGAAATATGCCGGTTACATCGAGCGTCAAAGCAAGGAAATCGAGCGCCACGAACACTATGAAAACCTGGCTTTGCCCGAGGGTTTCAACTACCTGGACATCGGCGCGCTGTCGGTCGAAGTACGTCAAAAACTCGACAAGCAGCGCCCTGAAACCCTGGGCCAGGCATCGCGCATTTCCGGCGTGACGCCGGCGGCGATCTCGCTGTTGCTGGTCCACTTGAAAAAGCGTGGCTTTGGCGGCGCGCAAACGCAGACTTTAAAGGATGAGGTTGTTGAATGAAGCAGCAGTTTGACCGGGCCGCACTGGCCCCGATTTTGCATGAAGGTATAGCCGCGCTGGACTTGAATCTGAGCGCGGAACAGTCGGAAAAACTGCTCGATTACCTGGCCTTGCTGGCCAAGTGGAATAGCGTCTACAACCTGACATCGGTGCGTGATCCGATGCAGATGCTGACCCTGCACGTGCTCGATTCGCTGGCGGCGATTCCCGCCTTCGCCGACGCGAAAAACGTGCTCGACGTGGGTGCCGGTGGTGGCTTGCCGGGCATGGTTTTGGCGATTGCGCGGCCCGATGTGAAGGTGGCGATGATCGATACGGTGCACAAGAAAACGGCTTTTTTGACGCAAGTGAAGGCGGAATTGGGCTTGAGCAACGTGACGGTGTACACGAAACGGGTGGAACAGCTGGAAGTGAAGCAAAAATTCGACGTGATCACCTCGCGTGCTTTTGCCGACCTGTCCGATTTCGTCAACTGGTCGGGGCATGTTCTGGAAGAGGGCGGTCAATTCATCGCCTTGAAAGGGGTGGCGCCGCCAGACGAGCGCGAGCGACTGCCAGCAGAGTGGAAAGTGACGGAATTACGAGCTATTCAGGTACCAGGGCTAAATGCAGAGCGTCATCTGGTCTTTATGGCAAGAGTTTGAAATTGAAAAATTAAATGGTATAAATCATATAAATAGTTTATACGATATATATCATATAAACCGTATAAATGATTTATATCGTATTAATAGAGTAAATAGTATAAATCGTTTCGGTCGGACGCCGGAGCGCAATCATGCAGTTTGCATCCTTTGCAGTGTGCATCCTTTACAACTAGAAGATACATGGCCAAAATTTTTTGTGTAGCAAATCAAAAGGGTGGTGTTGGTAAAACCACAACAAGTGTCAACCTCTCCGCTGGCCTGGCCAAGTTGAACCAGCGCGTGCTGCTGGTCGACCTCGATCCGCAAGGCAATGCGACCATGGGCGCCGGCATCAACAAGGCCGGCTTGCCGTCGTCGACCTATGAAGTGATGCTGGGCGAGTCCGATGTCAAAACGGCACGCCAGCGTTCGGAAGCAGGGCGCTTCGATGTCTTGCCGTCGAACCGCGAGCTGGCCGGTGCCGAAGTCGAGATGGTCGACCTGGACAACCGCGAACGCCGCCTGAAGGATGCGCTGGCAGAAGTTGATGGCGAATATGACTTCATTTTGATTGATTGCCCACCGGCATTGTCGATGCTGACCCTGAATGGCCTGTGCGCCGCGCATGGCGTGATCATTCCGATGCAGTGCGAGTACTACGCGCTGGAAGGTTTGTCCGACCTGGTCAACACGATTAAAAAAGTGCACGCCAATCTGAACCCGGATTTGAAGATCATCGGCTTGCTGCGCGTGATGTTCGATCCGCGCATGACATTATCGCAACAAGTATCGGCCCAGCTGGAACAGCACTTTGGCGACAAGGTGTTCAAGACCATCATCCCGCGCAATGTGCGCCTGGCCGAAGCGCCATCGTACGGCCTGCCCGGCGTGACCTTCGATCCCAGCTCGAAAGGCGCCCAGGCGTATATCGCCTTCGGTGCCGAAATGGTGGAACGCATTAAACATATGTAATAGCAATGAGTCGCTTGCGCTAACAATCTGATGTGAGCGCTTACTCAAAAATAATTAGGACAGCATGGCTACGAAAAAACTAAAAGGACTGGGTCGCGGACTCGACGCGCTATTGGGCGGCGGTGGCGACTTTGCCAGTCCCGAGCACAATACGCCGAGCAACCTTCCGGTGTCACAAATGCAAGCCGGCAAATATCAGCCGCGCACGCGCATGGACGAGGGCGCCCTCAATGAACTGGCTGCCTCGATCAAGGCACAGGGCTTGATGCAGCCGATCCTGGTGCGGCCGATCGGACAAGACACCTTGAGTGGACTTGTCAAATATGAAATCATCGCCGGTGAGCGCCGTTTCCGCGCCTCGCAACTGGCCGGCTTGACGGAAGTACCAGTACTGGTACGTGACGTGGACGACTTGGCCGCCGCGGCCATGGCGCTGATTGAAAACATCCAGCGCGAAGACTTGAACCCGCTGGAAGAAGCACAGGGCATCCACCGCCTGATCACGGACTTCAGCTTTACGCATGAGCAAGCGGCCACTGCGGTCGGGCGCTCGCGTAGCGCGGTGTCGAACTTGCTGCGTCTGATGAATCTGGCCGCGCCCGTGCAAACCATGCTGATGGCCGGCGATATCGACATGGGCCACGCGCGCGCCTTGTTGGCGGTCGATGCGGCCAGCCAGATCAATCTGGCCAATCAGGTGGTGGCCAAGCGATTGTCCGTGCGCGAAACGGAAAAGCTGGTGACGCGCAGCGTCGAGGAAGCAGCCAATCCGGTCGAGCCGCGCCAAAAAGAAAAGTCCGGCGATATTGCCCGCCTGGAAGAAGAATTGTCCGACACCCTGGCCACGCCCGTGGTGTTCAAGATGGGTAATAAAGGACGCGGCCAATTGGTGATCGATTTTGCCGACCTGGATGTGCTCGACGGTCTACTGGTCCGGCTGCGCGGTTAAGCTAGCGTCACCTATATATAGTCACTAGTAATTAGTGGTAAGCAAGGAGGCACCCTGATACAGAAAGGCGGTCTGAACTGCCAGGCAACGCTTTCCACAGGCAAGTGGTGGTTTCTTGCTAACACGCTCAAAAGCCGCTGTACAAGCGGCTTTGTCATATATTGGTGCAAATGCCCGCGAATAGTCGGTAAAGCGTCTGTTTCACGCAGCAATTGCCCTGCTGCGGTGCGGCAACGTTTGACTCTATATATCAAAGCCAACTATAATCCCGTGTCTTTGCGTGTGTAGATTTTTCTGGGGACTTGGTAATTGAGTGATTCACAACAAAATATTGCCAAACCAGTCTACAAAGTAGTTGCCCTGCAACTAGCAATCGTTATCAGCTTTTCAACTGTCACCCTGTTTTTCGGTGGTAATATCAAAGGCTGGTCCGCCGCATGTGGCGGCGCTATCGCAGTCATCGGCAGCCTGGTATATGCCATGTTGGTCGCCAGCGGTTCCAGCGACGCCAACAAGGCATTCCGGGCGCATTTGCGCGCAGAAGTGGTGAAAATATTTATCACAGCGGTGCTGTTTATCACAGCACTGGTGTTGTTTCAGTCGGCCGCCTGGTTATGGCTGATCTTGGGTTTCGCGGTGGCAACCTTAGCATACTGGTTTTCATTGCTCGCTGTTTAATCATTGGTTTCGGGGCTATGCCTTGAAACGACAAATCTAAATTCATTATGACCACAGAACACGCTATTGAAGCGGGCCATGCTGCCCCGGCTAACGCCACAGAATACATCAGCCATCACTTGTCCCACCTGAGAAGTGCCGACGGCACCATCAATCTGGATACGTTCTGGATTTCGGCCATTTTGGGTTTTGTATTCCTCGGTGTTTTCTACCTGGCATCGCGTCGCGCGACCGCTGGCGTGCCTGGCAAGCTGCAAAACTTCGTAGAAATGATCATGGAAATTGTGAATGACACTATTAATGGTGCCTTTCACGCGAAAAGCAAGATCATCGCGCCGCTGGCTATCACTATTTTTGTCTGGGTCTGGCTGTTGAACGCCATGGACTTCCTGCCGGTTGACCTGTTGCCGAAGGTATTGAGCTGGTTTGGCGTGCATAAACTGCGTGCCGTACCGACCGCCGACGTGAATCACACCTTCGCCATGTCGTTCTCGGTGGTGCTGTGCATTATCGCTTTTTCGATCAAGGCCAAGGGCCTGGGCGGCTGGATCAAGGAACTGTTCACCGCGCCATTCCACGCAAATGGCGTGATCGGCACGATCGCCCTGGCACCAGTCAATTTCCTGCTGCAAATGGTTGAGTTGGTTGCAAAACTGATCTCCCTGTCGCTGCGTCTGTTCGGCAATATGTATGCCGGCGAACTGATTTTCATCTTGATCGCGTTGTTGCCTTGGTGGGCACAGTGGGCGTTGGGTGGTCCATGGGCAATTTTCCATATCTTGATTGTAACTTTGCAAGCTTTTGTGTTTATGGCGTTGACGGTTGTGT
>Ga0209913_1001027_pt1 | contig 17972 bp, 16 predicted proteins | sample PersoiDNA2013203_FD_185805 | JGI IMG/M metagenome (GOLD analysis project Ga0209913, IMG submission 185805) | Permafrost soil microbial communities from the Arctic, to analyse light accelerated degradation of dissolved organic matter (DOM) -... | ecosystem: Environmental > Terrestrial > Soil >... | reverse complement strand
AGTCGTCACGCTGGTTTTGCAGTGCAATACGCACCGGGCGGATGCGCTTGGAGTCCAGGTGCTCGCGTGCCACCAACTCGGCGGTCACAAAATCGAACAGTTCAACCCGTGTGGCCAAACACGGGCCGGCCAGCGCTAATACGTCACGGCGCAGCCACTGCGTGAGCGTCTTGATGTCTTTGGCCAGTCGACAAGTCTGCACTTCGGCGCGTCTTGCCATGCCCAGTTGGCCCGCACGTGAATTGCCACAACCGAACTCTTTGGCGACATCCATCTTCAAATCCATGGCCTGGCGCCGGGTAGTGGCACCTTGAGCCACACTGCCAAGTACGTTGGCCAGACTCTCGAACTGATGCAGGATGTGAAACACATCGCCATGGCAAGGCTTGCCCTCCCAGACAATGGCTTGCCCGGCGCGCAGTCCTGCCCCCTGGTCAGCTACCGTATAGTCGGGATTGAAGCCTTGGTCACTGGCGTACAGCAGATGGATGGCCCAGGTGTCGGCGTCGCGGTGACCCTCGGCGGCGAGCAAATAGCAGTAGGTCGAGTTGGCATCGACACCGGCCAAGACGGGCTGGTTGCCTTGGAAGATTTCGTCATGCAATCCCACACGAATCGGCGAGAGATCCTGCGCGCGGTTGATTGCACCCGCGCGGCCAGTAGCCACCTGATGCAGGTTGTGAACGCTGCCCTCGCTGATGGATACTCCCAGAATGTCACGCATGAGTTCCACCACGCCCCGGTAGGAGCTATGACAGACGAGTGTGAGCGATAAGGTGAGTTGGTTGAGCCAGGTCTTGGTGACGGGCAAGTGAAACAGCACGGCATCGTCTGGCGCAGTCGCAGCAAAGGCCTCGTCCAGCGCGATTCTGGCTTTGTCCTTTTGTTGATAGATAAATTTGCGACTGACTTGGTGCTCGGATGCCAGGCGGTTGATGTTGGCAGAGTCGCTCATTGCTTGGATGGCCAGGTCGATGCGTTGGGTCGAGAGAAGTTTGGCTGCCGGGAAAGTTGATGGAGTCATGCCGAGATGCTGCTGGAAATGAAGGGTGGCAAGTATCAGGGAACTGGCAGCCAGGCCCCTGGCTGGGCGAACCACCTGCGTTGAAACGCGGTTAAAGTGTTACCCAGGTTTGAACCACGCCGTGTGCACCGCCTGCTGCAACAAAACGGTTTGTCGCAAATGAGGGGATCTGCCAGCCTGCCCCAGGAGAAACGCAGCTTCACGGCCGAGTTCGCGGGCTCCATCTGGTACGGCGATGTGATGCATGGCCCCAGAGTTGCGATCAAGGGGCAACTGCGCAAGACCTACTTGGTCTCCTTGATCGATGATGCCTCGCGTCTGGTAGCCCACAGCGCCTTTTGCTTGGGTGAAACCGCACTGGATATCGAGGCAGTGCTCAAGCAAGCGCTGCTGCGCCGTGGGGTGCCCGTCAAACTCGTTGTCGATAACGGTGCGGCTTACCGTGCTGCCACCCTGCAGGGCGTGTGTGCGCGTCTTGGGATTCATCTGATATTTTGCCGTCCCTATGCACCCGAGGGCAAGGGTAAATTGGAGCGCTGGCATCGCACGTTTCGTGACCAGTTCCTGAGCGAACTCGACGAGCGGCGCATTGCCGATCTGGCCGATCTCAACGCCCGGCTCTGGGCCTGGATTGAACAGGTCTACCACCATAGTGCGCATGCCGGGCTCGCTGGTTTGACACCTTTGGCGCGCTACCAGCGCGATTTGCCCAGAATCCGCAGCCTGGGAGCCAAGGCAGCCCAGCTCGATGCACTGTTTCTTCACCGCATTGCTCGATTTGTGAGAAAGGATGCCACGGTGTCTTATCTGAACCAACGCTTTGAGGTGCCCTACGAGTTGTCGGGCAAGACCGTGCGCCTGGTGGTCGACCCGCACGCTGGGCGTGTCGTGGGTGTGGAGGACGCCGCTGGCATCAGCCTGGGAGCGGCCACCCCTTTGGACATGTTGGCCAACATGAACCGTACTCGGCGCAAGCCAGAACCGGTGGCCGATCCTGCGTTCACAGTACGCAATGGCCCCAACCTGGTGGAACTGGCCCATGCGCAATACCACGGCCTGGGCCAGAGCCAGAGCCTGGCGCTGTCTGCAAAGTCGGAGGGCTGAGATGTACCTGCAACACTTCGGCCTACGCCACCCACCGCTGGGCAAGAATCTCACCGAGCCCTGGGATGACGGTGTACTGGCGCAACTGAGCCAGCGCTTCAATTGGTTGCTTCAGTCGCCGGGCATCGGACTGCTCACGGGTGAGCCCGGTGTGGGCAAGACCGCCGCACTGCGCAGCCTCACCCAGCCCTTAAATCCTCACCGCTACCATGTGCTGTATCAGGCAGAGACCGACTTTGGGCGGGTGGACATTTACCGCAGCCTGGCGCGCGAACTGGGTTTGGAGCCCAGCTACCGGCGCGCACAGTTGTGGCGCGACATCAAGCAGCGCGTGCACGAGATGGTTGACAGCAAACAGCTCACCCCCTTATGGATCATTGATGAGGCGCAGAACCTGCCAGCGGAATTCTTCCGCGACTTCCCCTCGTTTCTGAACTTCGCCTTCGATTCGCGTGACCTCATGACGGTGTGGTTGGTGGGGCACCCGGTGCTGGCACAGACCCTGGAGCGGGCCCCGTACGCGGCACTGCGAGGCCGTATCCAGGTGCATGTGCAGCTCAAACCCGTGTTGGAACGCGAGCGCTTCGCTCTGCTCATTGCCCACGCTCTCAAGAGCGCTGGCAGTCAGCACAACCTGCTGGCCGACACCGGACTGGAGATACTGCGCCAGGCCTCCAAAGGTCTGCCCCGCCAAGCCGGACGAATCTTGTGCACCGCCATGCGACTGGCCACGCCCAAGGGCCTGAACCACCTGCCCGATGAAATCCTGCAACAAGCCATCGCGGAGTTGCAATGACGCGCCGCGCCAAGCCGATCGAGATGCCCATCCTCAGGGATGAGGCCGTTATTCAGATCCAGGACTTCCTGCATCTGGCCTTGGATATGTTCGAGGATCATTACAGCCAGCAGCTCGAGCGCTTCTATCAGTCCCTTTGGACGGATTCGCCAGAGCTTGACTTGGGGGATTTCCCCAGCTGAACAACCTTCGGACTCAACGCACCGGCGCCGCCAGCTTCAATCCTGGCGGCGTTTGTGTTTATGCCTTTGCAGACACCATCCCACTTCCTGTCAGGCGTTTGCACCACCGCAATTACTGCGGGACGCCACGCCATATTCGACCTCAGATAGCTTGGGTTCGCGAGCCGGAATTAGATCGGGACGTAACACCAAGTCCGGTGGCATTGGCACGATGATGGTTTGGGCGCAGGTCACTGCGCAAAACACAATCGCGGCCAAGTCGCTGCTGGAAGCCCAGTATGGGCGTGGCAACGTGATCGGCGTGCCTGTCCTGGTTACATGACTGGTTGTGTGTAAAGTGGGAGGCGGTGGCAGTGCCTCCCACTTACCAGTGCCATGACGGCAGGCCGGTTTCGATCAAAGTGCAGTCACTGGAACATGGGGTACGGCTGACTCAGACTGGGAGCCGAGATTCGGAAATCACTTCAACGTTTTCCTGATTTCCGTTGCCATCAGATCAATAGTTTGTTTTTCAAACCCAAAGAAGCTGTGATACGCGAACGGGCCGCAGGCACCACTGATCGGATCACTTCCACCCTCAACCCATATGAGTTTCTTAGAGGTGGCTTTTAGCTTTTTGAAAAAATCTTCCGTCAACCTACTGTTTGCGGCAGAGCATGAATCTTTGGAATGCTGAAAAAGTAACACTGGCGCACCGTATTCAACTTCATTCAATAAATTTGTGCCAAGTTGAAAATGCCCAGGTCCTGAGAAAACATAAGTCTTCACATCTTTCAAGTTCAAACTAGCTACATTTGCAAGTGAGATCGCACCATTTGAGTGTCCGTAAATAGCCAGCGGACCAGAGAACCTTTTGGCAATGGCTTCCAAGACGGATTGAAGATCAGCCTTATGTTCTGCACCGCCTCGCCAACTTGCATCCTGAATACCATCTTTCCCAAGTCGATCGGATGGCGCATCGACCAAAAAAGTTGCAAATTTGTTGGCCCACCAATAATCACGACTCCTTGGCTGAAAGCTGAAGGACCTGTCCAGTCGGTCATTCACAATGGACAGTACGCCTGTTCCGCCTATCAGCAAAACCACACCCACGTCAGCATCTTTGGGTACATTCGCGACAACGTCAACGGTCACATTGCGTGGGGTGAGAACCTTGAAAAGCTCTTCTCCTTCTTGTTGCTTGAGCAGCAGGCGAATCCCGGCTCTGTTCTTTCTCTCTGCCGCCGGTAGATAGTCGTCGGCATCGTCATATCGCTGTACTTGAATTGGTTCTGCTGCACGTACAGGAATCGGCTGAAAAAATGCCACTAACGTAGTGAAAGACATTGCAACAAGGGCGAGGCTTGCACCACCGGAGACACGGACTATTTTTGAAATTGACATCGAATATCACCCTGTTAATCTCAGCGCAAATTGCTGGGAAATTCAAAAAAATTGTACAGCGGTAAATCGCAAGGAAAAAGAGCACTTCTGCTACATCTGCTCATTAGTACCTCGCCAATAGTCCAGAAGACAGTACGTATGAATGACTCTTACCGCTGCAATTGTGAGTCTCACCTCGCAAAAGTGAATGACCGGTTCCAAGGCATTGAGTTGTCGGTCCTCTGTCGCTTATGAACAGACGATTGCGGATTTGCAGCTGCCATGGAGCCTCCGGTAAATACATGTCTACAGGAGGCAAATATGAGACTTGATGAGATTGAACAGGCCAGTGCCGAAGAGAGTCGGGTTAGACGATTGAAGGACAACGCGAAGGCTGCGAAGGACAAGGCCAAGCAGTTGACCACGCAGGCCAATGTGAGTGCCGATCAGCTCAAAATGCAGCAGTCACGGCAGAAACTATCGCAATTACGAGCGCCAGCAACGGGCACAACGATCAAGCCGCACGCTTAACGCCATTAATGTGTCGAGAGAGGACGGCGTGGACGCACTGTTGTGTTGTCGTCCTGGGAGTGATTGATTTATGTGGACTGAAGGGGCCGGGAAGGGCAGACTTTGCAAATAAAAAAACGGTCTGAGCTATCGTTTTAATAGCGTCAGACCGTTGTCCCTGGCGGAGAGGGAGGGATTCGAACCCTCGGTACCTTGCGGTACGCTTGATTTCGAGTCAAGTACAATCGACCACTCTGCCACCTCTCCTAACACTTCACTGCTCTAGTCGTGGCAAGTCTACCAGAGCACATACAAGACAGAATTTCTCTGTCTTTGCAAATCTTTGCAAGCTCTTTCCGAAGCAAATTTCCAAAAATACTGTTTTAAAAACAGCTACTTACGCAGCCTAGTTTTCAAATGCACTGTCTTTCGAGTCAGGTACATTCGGCCACTCTGCCACCTCTCCTAGGACTCAAGCGGTGGATTGTAGCAGTGGCCCCGCCCGCCACTCACTTGGTTTTGGCATCCCGCAACGCTTGCAGGGCAGTATCAATGTCCTGGGTTTGCACGTCCAAGCCCCATTGCAACTGGTCTTTCAGTTCATTCAAGGCGCTCGCACCTTGGGTCTGCAGCGTGGCAATGGTTTGGCCTGCTACTTTGGGTGAAGCAAAGCCAGTACTTTGCAGCAATAAACGGCCATCCGTGTCCAACAGTTTGAAATAAAACTGACCGTCGTTTTCGCGGTATTGTTTGAAGATTGGCAAGGCGGATTTGACGGATTTAGCGGTCTTGCTGCTTTGCGTGCGCAGGTCACGCAAGCCCACTGCCTGACGCAAACGACCCATAAAGGGGGTGGCAATGTGACGGGCCTTGGCAGCGCCCGCGCGCAGGATGGACTCGATTCGGGCCGGATCGTCCAACAGCGCCTGATAGACCTCGCGCAGTGGTGCAATTTCGTCGTCGATGCGCTCAAAAACAATCTGTTTGGCGTCGCTCCACGCGATGCCATCGGCATAAGCCTGGCGCAGCGTGCTGCTTTCCTCTGGCGTGGCAAAGGCCTGGTAAATCTGGAACAGGGCAGAGCCTTCGGTGTCTTTGGGCTCACCTGGTGCGCGTGAATCGGTGACGATGCTCGCAATGAGCTTTTTGAGTTGCGCGCGCGGCGCAAACAAGGGGATGGTGTTGTCGTAGCTCTTGCTCATCTTGCGCCCGTCCAGGCCGGGCAGGGTGGCGACGTTGTCTTCAATTTCGGCCTCGGGCGGTACAAAGTGATCGCCATAGCGGTGGTTGAAGCTGTGCGCCATGTCGCGCGCCATCTCGATGTGCTGCACTTGGTCGCGCCCGACCGGTACTTTGTGCGCGTTGAACATCAAGATGTCGGCACCCATCAGCACCGGGTACATGAACAGCCCGGCGCTGACATCGGACTCGGGGTCAATACCTGCGGCGGTATTTTTGTCGACCGCCGCCTTGTAGGCGTGTGCCCGGTTCAGCACGCCCTTGCCAATGACGCAGGTCAACAGCCAGGTAAGTTCCGGAATTTCGGGAACATCGGACTGGCGATAGAAAACTACGCGCTCGGGGTCTAGCCCGGCGGCCAGCCAACTGGCGGCTATTTCCAGCGTGGAGCGCTGGATGCGCGCCGGTTCATCAATCTTGATCAGCGCGTGGTAGTCGGCCAGAAAATAAAAGCTTTCTACGTCTGCCCTGAGACTGGCCCGCACCGAAGGCCGGATGGAGCCGACATAGTTGCCGAGATGGGGGGTGCCGGAGGTGGTGATACCGGTCAGAAAACGCGTGGAACTCATGAAAGAAAATTTCTTGAACAGTAGGGGCGGCAGGCTAGCCAAAAATCATGGCAATAGGGCTGAGCAAGATGTCAAGCACAAAGTAGCTCAGCGTCATCAAGGGCTGCAACCACAACGTGCTGACAACGCCTGAAATCACCAGTGCCATCACAATGAAAAAGCCCCAGGGCTCTACCCGCGAGACCAGTTCGGCCTGGCGGTAGGGCAGCAATCCGACCAGAATGCGCCCACCATCCAGCGGCGGCAGCGGGAACAGGTTGAAGGCAAACATCACCAGATTGACCAGAATGCCGCCTTGCGCCATCTTGATAAAAAAGGGCTCGGTCACGCCCGTGCCTTTGAGTACGTAAAACAGTGCGCCCCACAGAAAGGCCTGAATGAAATTGACGCCCGGCCCGGCCAGCGCCACCCAGATCATGTGGCGTTTAGGGTTGCGCAGCTTGTCAAAGCGCACGGGCACCGGTTTGGCATAGCCAAACAGGAAGGCACCCGAGGTGGCAAAGTACAACAAGAGCGGCATCAAAATAGTGCCCACGGGGTCGATGTGCTTGAGCGGGTTGAGCGTGACGCGCCCCAGCATGTAGGCTGTGTTGTCGCCAAAATGGCGGGCGACGTAGCCGTGCGCAGCCTCGTGCACCGTAATGGCGAACAGCACCGGCAGCGCGTACAAGGCAACGGTTTGAATCAGGTTGGCAATATCCATGGGGTCAATATCTAATGGGGGTGATCAGCGGCTTACAGGCCAAGGGCGGCCAGCGAGCCTCGACCCTGGCGAACAATGACCGGCTCGGATTCGGTCAGATCGACGACTGTGGTGGGCTCCCGCGGGCAGGCACCAGCGTCAATCACGGCCGCAATCTGTTTTTTGTAACGCTCACGAATTTCCTGTGCGTCATTGATGGGCTCGGTCTCACCCGGCGGGATCAAGGTGGTTGCCAGCAGCGGGCCGTGGTGCAGGTCGAGCAGCGCCTGCAAGACCTTGTGCTCGGGCACGCGCAGGCCAATGGTCTTGCGTGACGGGTGGCTCAGGCGACGCGGTACTTCCTTGCTGGCTTGCAGAATGAAGGTGTAAGGCCCGGGTGTGGCTGATTTGATGAGCCGAAACTGCTGGTTGTCCACTTGCGCGTAGTTGGCCAATTCCGAGAGGTCGCGGCACAGCAGCGTGAGGTGGTGTTTATCGTCCACGCCGCGGATACGGCGCAGCTTGTCAGCCGCCGCCTTGTCGTCCAGATGGCAAACCAGGGCGTAGCTGGAGTCGGTCGGCACCGCCAGGATGTCGCCCTGGTCGAGCAGGGCGATGGCCTGCTTGAGCAAGCGGGGTTGCGGGTTGACAGGGTGAACTTCAAACAGTTGAGGCATGGGCGTATTGTCGGTGAAGTTGGGTCAATCAGAACGGCAGCGCTGGGGTGCGTACGGCTTAGGCCGCAGGGGCGACGGCGCGGCGCAGCTTGCTCACCTCGTGCGCTGACAACAACGCATTGCCCACGCCGCTGGCCGCAATCACGGCAATGCCAAGCCAGGCCAGCGCGTCAGGCACATGCTTGAACGCCAGCCAGCCCGCTACCGTGGCGAAAGCAATTTGTGCGTACAGATAGGGCGTGAGCACCGGCGCCGAAGCGCGGGCGTAGGCCCGAATCAACATCAAGTGGCCAAAAGTGCCCAAAAATCCAACTAGCAAAAATAATGGCCAGTAGGTCAGCAGGGCCGCGGTGCTCCAATTGAAAACCACTATCGGGCTCATGACAACCGCACCCACCAGACCGGTGTAAAAGTGCGTGGTGTAGGGGTTTTCCTCGCCGCTCAGTCGGCTGGTGAGCACCTGAAACCAACCGTAGGTGGTCACCAGCAGCACCGGAAACAACAAAGCCCAGCTGAAAACCTGACCTCCGGGTCGCACCACCAGCAGCACTCCTGCCAGGCCTGCCGCCATCAGCAGCCAGCGCCGGTGCGAGACGTGCTCTTTCAGAACCCAGGCGGCCATGGCCGTAGCGACCAGCGGCGACAGCATCACCATGGCGGTGAATTCACCCACTGGCAAGTAGCGCAGACCAAAAAAGGAGCAGGCACTGGTGATCAGCAACAACACCCCGCGCAGCGTTTGAAAGCGCGGATTCGGGGTGGTGAACAAGCTGCGCTTTTGCACCGGAAAGCGCAGTACAAAGGTCACTACAGCCTGAAACGCATAACGAAACCACAGCAGCATCAGCACCGGCACCAGCGTGACGCCGTATTTGGTGACGGTGTCGAGGATCGCAAAGGCCAGGGTCGCCAGCACAATCAAAGCAATGCCAGCCCCTTGCTGGGTGCGCCAGAATGCCATGGGCGAGCTAATGAGTTGCGGGGGCCACGGCCCCCAAGCTCGGGCGAGAAGCGACCTGAATCCGGTCGGCCAGCAATTCCCAGACCGGCGTCAGTTCACCCGGTAAGGACGGCAGCGTGCCGATCTCGGTGTGGCTCTCGTCGGGGCTGTGAAAGTCGCTGCCGCGCGAGGCTGCCAGGCCAAACTCGCGCGCGGTGTCAGCGTAGCTGATGTATTCGGCCGGCGTGTGGCTACCTGTGACCACTTCGACAGCGCGTCCGCCGTGACCCTTGAATTCGGTAAACAGGGCAAATTCTTCATTGGCAGAAAACTTGTAGCGCGCCGGGTGCGCAATCGCCGCCAGGCCACCAGCCTGCGTGATCCAGGTCACAGCGTCTTTCAGGCTGGCCCAGCGGTGTTCGACAAAGCCGGGCTTGCCCTCGGTCAGGTATTTGCGAAACACCTCATGGGTGTCGCGGCAGATGTCCGACTCCACCAGAAAACGGGCAAAGTGTGTGCGTGAGATCAGATCACGGTTGCCCGCGTACTTGAGCGCGCCTTCAAAAGCGCCTTGAATACCAACTTTGGCCAGGCTATCCGCCATTTCCCGGGCGCGCTGTTCACGGCCACCCCGGGTTTGCCGCAGGCCGTTGACAAGGGCTGTGTTGTCGGCGTCAAAACCCAAGCCCACGATGTGGACGGTCTGGTGCAGAAAACTGACTGAAATCTCAACCCCGGTGAGGTAGTTCATGCCCAGCGCCCTGGCTGCCGCTGCGGCGCGCGTCTGACCGCCAATTTCATCGTGGTCCGTGAGCGCCCACAACTCAACCCCGTTGGTTTTGGCGCGTGCGGCCAGTTCTTCAGGCGTTAGCGTGCCGTCGGAGACGGTGGAATGGGAATGGAGGTCGGCGTTGGGATGAGATGTCACAAAGACCATTTTCGCATAGGTAGGCGATTACAGCTTTGCAGTCTCCAGCAAAAAACCGCACGCGGCGCACGCCGTTCCAGGCGTCGGCATCAAGCCGGAACGCGTTTGACGCGCGCGGGTGGCGGCTCGGTGTGGCCAAGCCAGATGGAACTGGTCAATAAATGGGTGCGGCGGCGGTTACCATGCGACACATGGAAACTAAGGGGCCGCGTGGCTTATCTCGAATTCAGAAAATACGGGGCCAGCTTTCGCGAAACTTGGAACACAAGCTCGATTAGACAGCTTTAAGCGTAAATATTCATGCCATCCAAGCGATACGAGGCCCTCACCGTTCAGGAACTACGCAAGCTCGCGCAAGGCGACATTTCTCGCCCGGCTGATATCGTTGCACAGCTCTACCTCGGACGGCGCTATGCCAAGGGGACGGGCGTTGACAAGGACGAGAAAGAAGCTGCCCATTGGTTCCGCCTGGCTGCTGACAAAGGCAATGCAGAGGTTCAGCGCAATCTTGCGTTTGCCATTTTTCACGGCAGAGGGGTTCCCAGGGACGACGCCGAAGGCATCCGCAGATTGCGTCTTGCCGCCGACGGGGCGGACGCGCCCGCGCAGCGCCAGTTGGGTTACCACTTTGCGATCGGCCATGGTGTCCATGCGGACGAGAAGGAGGCGGTGCGCTGGTTCCGCTTAGCCGCCGATCAAAACGACGTCTTCGCGCAGTACAACCTGGCCTTTGCGCTGGCCAGTGGCCGAGGCGTGCCCACAGACCAGTCGGAGGCCGTTCACTGGTACCAATTGGCCGCAGAGCAGGGCATGCCCGAAGCCCAGTGTGCATTGGGACTGGCCTATGAGCACGGGCTAGGCGTTCCGGTGGACTATGAAAAAAGTGTCTACTGGAACCGGCTTGCGGCAGAACAAGCGCATGCCGAATCCTGCAGCAACCTGGGCTGGCTCTACGAGAACGGTCTGGGCGTGGCCCAGGACCTGGAGCAGGCGCGGCACTGGTACGAAGTAGCCGCGCGGCAGGAATTTGAAACGGCGAAGCAGCGTTTGTTGAAATTGCGGGAACGAAGCGCAAACCTGCACACCGTCTTCAAACACTCCCTGCGCAACGATCAGTCCATCACCGAGTACCTCGAAACGGCATTCGCCGGCTTCGTCGGGCTTGACGTGGTCCGGGAGGAGGTCTTTCGTCAGGCCAGCTACATCCAGGTACAAAAGCTGCGCGCACAGCAGGGCTTGCGCGTGCCAACCGCGCCTTCGCGACATCTGGTATTTATTGGCAATCCGGGCACCGGCAAGACAACCATTGCCAGGATCATCGCCGGCCTCTACCAGCGGCTGGGCATCCTGAAAACTGACAAGGTCGTCGAGACTGACCGTGCCGGACTGGTGGCCCCCTATATTGGTCAGACGGCGCTCAAGACGCGGGCCATCGTGGAGTCCGCGCTGGGCGGCATTTTGTTTATTGACGAGGCCTAGGCCCTGGCCAGATCCGGTACACAGGACTTCGGCAGGGAAGCCATCGAAACCCTGCTCAAGATGATGGAAGACCATCGCGATGAACTGGTGGTGATCGTTGCCGGCTATGTTGCCGACATGGACGACTTCATCAATTCCAATCCGGGACTGGCCTCGCGCTTCAACCGCTACATCCGGTTTCCAGACTACGCCCCCGCTGAGTTGCTGGAGATCTTCCTGAAATTTTGCAGCTCGCACTCTTATGAGCTGAGCGATTCGATTCATGAAGGTCTGCAGACGATTTTCAGCCGTGAAATTCATGTGCAGCGACAGCGCTTCAGCAATGCACGCTATGTGCGCAACCTTTTCGAGAGGGTGATCGAAGCACAGGCGCAGCGTGTGTTTGCGCTGGAAAACGCATCGAAATCCGACTTGCAGACGATCCTGCCAGCCGACGTGGAAAAGGGGCTGGGGGAACCTCTCCCGGCGGACCAGGGTCAGGATCTGTCGGCCAATTACGAGGCTGCCCTGAAACGGCTGAACGACCTGGCCGGGCTGGGCCGGGTCAAAAAGCAGGTGCAGCGTTTGTCCGACTTTGTGCGCATACAACGCGCGCGCGCCGAAGCGGGCAGCAAGGTGGCCGCCGGGTTTTCACGGCATCTGGTGTTTACCGGCAATCCGGGAACGGGCAAAACGGTGGTCTCGCGCATCATTGCGGACATTTACTTCAGTCTCGGCATCACCTTGTCCAACCGCATTGTCGAGGTGGATCGCGCCGGACTGGTTGCGGGGTATGTCGGCCAGTCAGCGATCAAAACCCGGGAGGTGCTGGAGTCTGCCCTGGGTGGCATCCTGTTTATCGACGAAGCCTATGCGCTGGCGCAAGGCGACAACAACAACGATTTCGGCCGGGAGGTCATCGACACCCTGCTCAAAACCATGGAGGACTACCGGGATCAACTGGTGGTCATTGTGGCCGGTTACCCGGAACCCATGCGCAACTTCATCAACAGCAACCCGGGCCTGCGTTCGCGTTTTAACCATTACATTGAGTTTGACGACTACGGGCCTGACGATCTTCTTGCCATATTCGAGTCCTTCTGCCGCGAATCGGAATACGTGCTGGACGCTGCCGCCCGCACTTTTCTACAAGAGAACCTGACGACACTGTTCAATGGCGGCCAGACGACCGACAACGGCCGCTTTGCGCGCAACGTCTTTCAGCGCTGCGTGGAGGTGCAGGCCAACCGGATTTTGCACACCGGGGAACATGCGAGCAAGGACCTGAACACGCTGACAACATCCGATGTGTCGGAAGCACTCAAAGAAGTCCTGACGGATATCCCTCAAAGTTCCGCCTGAGCCGCCTCCACCAAAAACCGCACCCGGCGAACGCCGTTCCAGGCATCGGCATCAAGCCGGAACGCGAGTTTGACGCGCGCGGGCAGCGGCTCGGTGTGGCCAAACCAGATGCCGTCCACCGGCTGGCCCTGGTGCCTGAGCTTGAGTGCCAGGTGCTTTTCACCCACCAGACGCTGCGACAGCACTTCGACTTCTTCGCTGAAGGTGGGTGGCGCAAAACCCTGGCCCCAGACTTCTTTGTGCAGCGCGTCCACCAGTTCGACCCGGCGGTACTCGGGTTTCAAGGGGCCGTCGGTATCGAGGCGGCGCATCAAAGTGGCGGCATCGAGCCATTCCCGCGCGACCTGGCTCAGGCTCTGCTCAAAGGCATCGAAGTTCTCCACTGCAATAGTGCAACCGGCCGCCATGGCGTGGCCGCCAAAACGCAGCAGCACGCCGGGGTGGCGTTTGGCCACCAGGTCGAGTGCGTCACGCAAATGAAAGCCGGGGATGGACCGGCCCGAGCCCTTGAGCTCATGCTCGCGCCCCGGCGCTCTGCTTTCCGCAAAGACAAAGGTCGGCCGGTGCAGTTTGTCCTTGATGCGCGAGGCCACGATGCCGACCACGCCCTCGTGAAAGTCGGCATCAAACACACAGATGGCGGGCGGCGGCGCCTCGTTTTCGTCAAACAACGATTCGGCCACGGCAAAAGCTTGTTCGCGCATGCTGCCTTCAATCTCGCGCCGTTCGCGGTTGATGCCGTCGAGTGTTTTCGCCAGCTCCAGGCCACGCGCTGCATCGTCAGTCAGCAGGCATTCAATGCCCAGGGTCATGTCGGACAAGCGCCCGGCGGCGTTGATGCGCGGGCCCAGGGCAAAGCCAAAGTCAAACGTGGTGGCGGACTGGGCGTCGCGCCCGGCTGCTACAAAAAGACTAGCTAGACCGGTAGGCAGCATCAGGGCGCGCACCCGTTTTAACCCTTGGGCCACGAGGCGGCGGTTGTTCGCGTCGAGCTTGACCACGTCAGCCACCGTGCCCAGCGCCACCAGCGGCAGCAAGGCATCGAGCTTCGGTTGCGTGGCGGCATGGAACGCGCCACGTTGCCGCAGCTCGGCGCGCAGTGCCAGCAACACGTAAAACATCACGCCCACACCGGCGATGGACTTGCTGGCAAACGTGCAGCCGGGTTGATTCGGATTCACGATCACGTCCGCTTCGGGCAGCACGATCTGGCCGTCCCGGCTGGCGGGCAAGTGGTGATCCGTCACCAGCACCTGCAAGCCCAAGGCACGCGCGGTGGCCACACCCTCAAAACTGGCGATGCCGTTGTCCACCGTGATCAGCACGTCAGCGCCGCTGGCCTTGACGCGCTCTGAAATCGGTGAGGTCAGGCCGTAGCCATCGACCACGCGGTCGGGGACGATGTAGCTGACGTGTTTCGCTCCCAGCAGGCGCAAACCGCGAATGCCCACCGCGCAGGCGGTGGCGCCGTCGCAGTCGTAGTCGGCCACGATGCAAAGTGTCTTGTCCGCCGTAATCGCGTCGGCCAGCAGGGTCGCTGCCGCGCTCAAGCCCAGCATCTCAGTGGGCGCAATCAGGCGCGCCAGGCCGTCGTCGAGCTCCTGCACGCTTTGCACGCCGCGCGCTGCATAAAGCTGAGCCAGCAGCGGGTGGATGCCGGCTTGTTCCAGCGCCCAGGCAGAACGGGGTGGAATCTCACGCACTAATATTTTCATAGCTGCTCAAGCAATAGGGACGGGGGCTGGGAGTCGAAAAGGCTTAAAAAGTTTTTCAGGATTGATGCTGGCCTGGCCATGAAGGTCTGGGCACTGCGTTCGCCACAGAGGGTCAGTTCAGCGCTGCCGCCTTGATTCAGTGTGGCCAACAGCGCGGCGCACTCGGTCGCATCCAGGGCTTGCCAGGCCTGCACCCAGGCCGGCCAGTTTTCACCTAACGCAGCTTCGCGCAAGCTGGTCACCAGCACGGGCTTCGGTGCAGTGGCAGCCTGGTGTGGCAATTCCGGTAAAGCGCCGGTGCCGCTGATCCAGAACGAGTTGACGATGGGCACGCCGCGCGCTGAGCGGGCGTCGTTGACCGGGTGGTGGTAGAGCAGCATCTGCATTTCGCTTTGCAGGCGTTGCAAGGGGATCGCGCTGCTTGTGCCGGGCAGCCAGTGCGCCACGTCGCGCCCGGCCACACGGTCCAGCGAGGCGGTGGCCAGGCCATTGAACACATCGCCGCAGGCCAGCCAACGCTCAGGCTTTTCATAGTGCAAGCTGATGCCGTCTTCTGAAAAATAGGGCTGCATCGCGGCCAGCAGAGCAAGAGATTCCTGCGCCTCAAAATCCGGCAGCGGCACGCTGCCCATGGCGACATGCTTGGACCCGGTTTGCCAATGGCAAGGGGTGATGAAAGCCCAGGCACTGCTGGCCGCGGATGCGGCCAGGGTGGTTTGTGCCTGCAGCGCCGCCCAGGGAATCAAGCCATCTGCGACCGGCAGATTCAGGGCGCGCGCCAAAGCGCGTTCGTGCGGTGGCGAGAGGCTGGATTCGTCGCCGCCGTCCATCGGCTGCGGTGTCAGGCGGCGCAGCAGTTTTTCAAGGTTCGGTAGTTTGAGCGGGGTCAGGGCTTGGCGGCAGCCTTCGGAGCTGCAAAACGCGAATGGAATCAGGAGGTGCATGGCTTGATTGTCCGGGAAATGGCGTGGCGGGGTGTCAATGCCACAATGGCCCCTGTTTTCAACTTTGGCGGTCCATGCAACTCCCTTATGAACTCATTCTTGGCTGGCGCTACACGCGCGCTGGCCGCGCGACCCGGCGTAACGGCTTTATCTCTTTCATCTCGGGTGTGTCGATGCTGGGCATTGCGCTCGGTGTGGCGGCACTGATCATCGTGTTGAGCGTCATGAACGGCTTTCAGAAAGAGGTGCGCGACCGCATGCTGAGTGTGGTCTCACATATTGAGATTTTTGCCCCCAACGGTGCGGCCTTGCCCGATGTGGCGCTCACACTGCGCCAGGTGCGGGCTCACCCGCAGGTGGTGGGTGCTGCACCTTTTATAGCTACTCAGGCATTGCTGGCGAGGGGCGAGGACATGAAAGGCACGATGGTGCGGGGCATTGACCCAGCCCGCGAGCCCGAGGTGACGGACCTTGCCATTGATCTCAAAAATACCGGTCTGAGCCGCCTGATCCCCGGTGAGTTTGGTGTCGTGCTGGGCGGCGAGCTGGCGCGATCTTTGGGCGTGCGTCAGGGCGACAAGGTGACGTTGGTGGCGCCCAGTGGCCAGGTGACCCCCGCCGGTGTCGTGCCGCGCCTCAAGCAGATGACGGTGGTGGGCACCTTTGACTCCGGGCATTTTGAATACGACTCCGCGCTGGTGCTGATACATATTGAAGATGCGGCGCGCATCTTCCGGCTGGAAGGCCCCAGTGGCGTGCGGGTCAAGCTGCGCGATTTGCATCGGGCGCGCGAGGTGGCGACTGACCTGGCCAAAACATTGACGGGCGAGCTGTTGATTCGCGACTGGACACGCCAGAACCGCACCTGGTTTGCCGCCGTGCAGATGGAAAAACGCATGATGTTCATCATCCTGACCCTGATCGTGGCGGTGGCGGCCTTCAACCTGGTCAGCACGCTGGTGATGACGGTCACCGACAAGCGCGCCGACATTGCCATCCTGCGCACGCTGGGCGCCAGCCCGCAGAGCATCATGGGGATTTTTGTGGTGCAGGGCGCCATGGTGGGCATCATCGGTACCCTGGCCGGTTTGGCCCTGGGCCTGGGGGTGGCGTTCAATATTGACGTGATTGTGCCGGCGCTGGAGCGGCTGTTCCATGCCAGCTTCTTGCCCAAAGACATTTACCTTATCAGCCGCATGCCCAGCGATCCGCAGCAAGCCGACATCGTGCCGATTGCCATCATCTCGCTGGTACTGGCTTTTCTGGCCACGCTCTACCCCAGCTGGCGCGCCAGCCGGGTGAACCCGGCGGAGGCCCTTCGTTATGAGTGATATTTTCACCGTTCAGCCCGAACCCACCTCCGTTCGGGCTGAGCCTGTCGAAGGGCGAACGGGGATAGTTCTAAGCGCCCGTGGCCTGACCAAACGCTTCACCGAAGGCCGCCTGGATGTCAGCGTGCTGCAGGGCGTGGACCTGGACGTGCGCGCTGGCGAAACGCTGGCCATTGTGGGCGCCTCCGGTTCCGGCAAAAGTACCCTGCTGCATTTGATGGGTGGGCTGGACGCCCCCACCAGTGGCTCGGTCTGGTTGAAGGGGCAGGACCTGGCGCACCAGAGCGCTGCCGCGCAGGGTCGCCTGCGCAACCAGTACCTCGGTTTTGTCTACCAGTTTCACCACCTGCTGCCCGAGTTCAGCGCGCTCGACAATGTTGCCATGCCCTTATGGATTCGGCGTCTAGCCCCCGTAGAATCTACGCATATAGCTGCAGAAATGCTAGCAAAAGTCGGCCTGCAAGAGCGCCTGCAGCATCGGCCGTCAGAGCTCTCAGGCGGCGAGCGCCAGCGTGTGGCGATTGCGCGCGCCCTAGTGACTCGCCCGGCCTGCGTGCTGGCCGATGAGCCCACCGGCAATCTGGACCGCAGCACCGCCAATGGCGTGTTCGAGCTGATGCTGGAACTGGCCCGCACCCAGGACACCGCCTTCATTGTCGTTACCCACGATGAAACGCTGGCGGCCCGTTGCGGGCGGCAATTGCGGCTGGTGCAGGGTAAATTGTCGGCGTCGGATTGACGCGTTGCTGCGCTCGGTCACCGAACGTCTATGTTGACGCCGAGTGCCCAAAGCCGACGTTGGCGGTTGCCCGGTGACCGTCGCGTTCGCAGCGAAAGCGGGTATAGACACTGGCTTCTTTTTGGAAGCACAAATACAAGATTCTGATTGCCAATCAGCGGGCATTCGTGTGAAATGGCTGCGGGGTTGCCGAAAACAGATCGGGTCCAGCAGATGGCCCCAAGCTTCACCGTCAGGTCGAAGTCGGTACCCGTCGCCACGCACTGTGGAGTCCCAAGCGCTGCCCCTCTCCTTTCAGCCCGATGCGCCCTTGACTGGGAGCAGCCGAGCCCGTGACCGTCATATCTCTGTCGCGGGCTTGCGCTGACTTACCCGCAATGCATTACCAGAAGGTCATGCTATGCATTTCA
>Ga0209913_1001025_pt1 | contig 17985 bp, 15 predicted proteins | sample PersoiDNA2013203_FD_185805 | JGI IMG/M metagenome (GOLD analysis project Ga0209913, IMG submission 185805) | Permafrost soil microbial communities from the Arctic, to analyse light accelerated degradation of dissolved organic matter (DOM) -... | ecosystem: Environmental > Terrestrial > Soil >... | reverse complement strand
CGGATGTCGGCTGCGACGGCTTCGGCTTCGGCTGCCGAGCTGTTGTAATGAACAACGACGTGTGCGCCCTGAGCGCCGAAGGCGCGTGCTGCCGCCGCGCCGATACCGGTGCTGGCGCCGCTGATGAAGACGACTTTACCTGCGAGATCTTGCATTGCTTTTCTCCTGAAAATAATCGAAGGGCGTAGTCCCACGCTTGCATCCAAGGTGAGCCACGTTCCGGCTCGTTTCAATCTTTTGTATTTTTGGCGGCCGGACTATTTTTCTTCTGAGCAAATCGATGTCAATTGTGGCGCAATTTCAAGATGTCTGCGCCGACGCAGTAAAAACGCCGGCGACTATATTCAGTCGTGAACCGACTCATCCTTGTTTTGCGCCGCGCCGCGGTAGGCATCGCGCACGCGGATCAGGTGCGTACGCATGGCTTCGGAAGCGCGTTGCGGATCGCGGGCTTTCAGTGCGACGAGGATATCGCGATGGTCTTGCAGGCTGCGTTCAAGCGTGGCGGGAATACGCGAGGTGATGGTGCGGCTTTTCTTGCCGAGCATGTAAAGGCTGCCGGCAATGCTTTGCAGGAAAGGATTGTCACAGGCTTCGATGATGGCTTCGTGGAATTCGACATCGGCGGCGGCAAAGGCGGCCGGGTCGCTGAGCAGGCGTTCTTCGTCTTCGACATTGCGGGAGAGGCGATCCAGTTCTTCTTGCGCCATGTGCGTGGCAGCCAATGCGGCGACGCCGGTCTCAATGATCAGGCGCGCATCGAACAAGGCTTCGAGCGTACCGGCGTTGAGGTCGATGATCATCTCCAGCGGTTCGAGCAGTTCGCGCGTTTCCAGCTTGCCGACGAAGGTGCCTTCACCCTGACGGATGCGCAGCAAACCCAGCAAGGCCAGACCGCGGATCGCTTCGCGCACGGCGGGACGCCCGACACCTAGCATTGCAGCGAGTTCGCGCTCGGGAGGAAGCTGCTGACCGGGCTTGAGCAAGCCGCTGCGGATCATGGTGAGCAAGCGCTGCGCGACTTGTTCTGAAATGGATTTTTGTACGATGGGATCGAAGGACATGGAGTCTGCTGGGGTGCCTGAGTTTGCTTGAGTTTGCTGCGTCTGCTTGTTATATCACCAGGCCGCGAAAATGCGAGCGACTGGTAAGACCTTTGGGTATGCAGAGAATAGGTGCGGCCCCAACCCCTGTCAAGCGAGGACTTTCCGCAATGGTCAAACCATTTCACGGGCCATCATTGCCATTAAGACAACACCCCGAACAACGACATAATCGACTAAATCCTCCGCAACAGCACCAGCATCCATTTACACACCGATACAAACCCGGCCTCCGAATTCGGCTAGCATGGCTTTTTTGTGTCCAGACACCACGTCATGCCCGCCAATACCCCGCAGTCCTCTCCTCCCACATCGTCCCGCCCGGATCTGGTCAACGGTCCCATCGCCAAAACCTTGCTGATGTTTGCCTTGCCGGTACTGGGCAGCAACATCCTGCAATCGCTCAATGCCTCGGTCAATGCCATCTGGGTCGGGCACTATCTTGGCGAAGCGGCACTGACGGCGACGTCCAACGCCAACATCATCCTGTTCTTCCTGCTGGGCGTGGTATTCGGTATCAGCATGGCGACGACGATTCTGGTCGGGCAATCCATCGGCGGGCGGGATATCAACCGGGCCAAACGCGTGGTTGGCACCGGCGCGACCTTCTTTGCAACACTGTCGATTCTGGTGGCGGCGGCAGGTTATATTTTCACGCCGCATATCCTGGCGATGATGCAGACGCCAGCCGATGCGGCGCCTTATGCGATCGCCTACCTGCGCATCATCTTCATCGCACTGCCGATGATGTATTTCTATAACTTCATGATGATGACCTTGCGCGGTGCGGGTGACTCGCGCACGCCGTTCTATTTCATGCTGTTGTCGGTGGGGCTGGATATCGCGCTGAATCCGCTGCTGATTTTCGGACTCGGCCCCGTCCCGGCGATGGGCATTGCCGGTTCGGCGCTGGCGACACTGATAGCGCAATCCGGCAGTTTGCTGCTGATGATCGCCTTCCTGTATCGCCGCAAGCATTTCCTCGCCTTGCATAGCAATGAGCTTAACTATCTCAAGCCGGATCTGACCATCCTGCGCGCGCTGGTGCTCAAAGGTTTGCCGATGGGCTTGCAGATGCTGGTGATCTCGTCGTCGGCACTGGTGATGATCTCCCTGGTCAATGGTTATGGTTCGCAAGTGACGGCAGGTTACGGCGTGACGTCGCAGCTGTGGACGTATGTACAGATGCCGGCGCTGGCGCTGGGTGCGAGTGTATCGTCCATGGCGGCGCAGAACATTGGCGCCGGCCGCTGGGATCGCGTCTCGCGCATCGCCGGGATCGGTGTCGGCTACAACTTTTTGCTGACGGGTGCGCTGGTGGCCTTGCTGTATCTCTTCGATCATGCAGCGCTGGGACTTTTTCTACCGCACGAAGGCGAGGCAATGGCGGTCGCTCGTCACATCAACAATATCGTCGCGTGGTCTTTTGTGTTGTTTGGCGTGACGATGGTGCTGTTTGGCGTGGTGCGCTCCACCGGTGCAGTAATGGCGCCGCTGGTGACGCTGTTCATCGCGATCTGGCTGGTGCGTCTGCCGTTTGCAAAATGGCTGATGCCGACATATGGCGCCGAAGCGATCTGGTGGAGTTTTCCGCTCGGCAGCGTGGTGCTGATCGTGCTGGCGATGGCGTATTACCGCTACGGCGGGTGGCGCAAGGCGCACATGCTGGCGGCGCAGCCACGAGGGCTGGCGCCGGACACCGGCATGGCGACGCCCGCCATGACCTCGGTGGATAAGAAACCGGCGTCTTAGTTTTAGACTTAGACTTAAGGCGCGCTGGCCTGATCGAGCTGAGCAATCGCGGCGCCGTCCAATGACAACTGTGTCGCCTCAATCAGTGCATCCATCTGCGCCAGTGTCGTCGCGCTGGCAATCGGCGCGGTAATGCTGGGCCGCGCAATCAGCCACGCCAGTGCGACACTCGCGGGTGTGCTGCTGTAGCGTTCGGCCACTGCATCAAGCGCGTCAAGAATACGCAAGCCGCGCGGATTGAGGTAGCTCTGTGTCTTGCCTCCGCGCGTGCTCTTGCCGAGATCTTTCTCCGAACGGTATTTGCCGCTGAGGAAGCCGCTGGCCAGCGAGTAGTAATTGATGACGCCGATTTTTTCCTTGAGGCAGTATTGCTCCAGATTGTTTTCGAAATCGGCACGCGAGTAGAGGTTGTATTCCGGCTGCAGCGTCTGGTAGAGCGGATAGCCATGTTCACGGCTGATCTTGCGCGCTTCTTCCAGTCGCTCTGCGCCGAAGTTGGAAGCCCCGATCAGGCGCACCTTGCCTTGCTGCACCAGCTCGCCATAGGTCTGCAGAGTTTCTTCCTGCGGCGTGTTCTTGTCGTCGGTATGCGACTGGTAGAGATCGATGTAGTCGGTTTGCAGGCGCGTCAGTGAATCTTCGACCGCGCGCTTAATGTAGTCTGGCGACAACCCGATCTTGCCGTCACCCATGTCCATGCCGACCTTGGTGGCGATGACCAGCTTGTCGCGCCGGCCGCCTGCCTTGATCCATTTGCCGATGATGGTTTCGGACTCGCCGCCTTTGTTGCCGTTGGCCCAGCGCGAATACACGTCGGCGGTGTCGACCAGATTGAGGCCGGCGTCGATGAATTTGTCGAGCAGCGAAAACGATGTCTGTTCGTCGACGGTCCAACCGAAGACGTTGCCGCCGAATGCCAGCGGTGCGACGTCGATGGAAGAATTGCCCAGGGTGCGATGTTGAATTTGCGTCTGCTTGCCGGTAGTAGCCATTACGTCAATCTCCACGTGCTATAGGGAAACAATCATTCTATGCGCTAACCGTTTTCGCTGCCGAGGGCCGCACGCACTATACTTACGAGCTTGTCAGGGGCCTTTTGCCATGCCCCACCCCAGGATTCTTTTGCGTTCACTCGTTCAACGCCCCACTCTTCTTTTGTTGGTTCGCTGATGGAAATTGTCTTCACCGTTTTAATTCTCCTGCTTGCGGTTGCCGTCTCCGGCGTGACTGCTCGCCTGGCCCCCTTCAAACTGCCGTTACCGCTGTTCCAGATCGCCCTGGGCGCGCTGCTGGCGCTGCCGCTGTTCGGCTTGCGCATCAGCTTCGACCCTGAACTGTTTATGCTGCTGTTCATTCCACCGCTGCTATTCACCGACGGCTGGCGTATGCCCAAGCGCGAATTCTTCCGGCTGGCGCAACCGATCCTGGCGCTGGCGCTTGGTTTGGTGTTGTTCACGGTAGTCGGTGTGGGTTACTTCATCCATTGGATGGTTCCGGTGATTTCGCTACCGTCAGCCTTTGCGCTGGCGGCGGTGCTATCACCCACCGATGCCGTGGCGGTGGCCTCCATCATCGGCAAGGGTCGTCTGCCGCCCACCATGCAGCACGTACTGGAAGGCGAAGCCCTGATGAACGACGCCTCCGGTCTGGTGGCGTTCAAGTTCGCGATTATTGCAGTGCTGTCGGGCACCTTCTCACCGCTTGACGCCGGCATCAGCTTTACGCTGATTTCCATCGGCGGTCTCGCGGTCGGTCTGATCGTGGCATGGGGCTTTGGTCTGGTCCGCCGCAAGATCATCGAATGGAGCGGCGACGAGCCAGGCATCCAGGTCGTGCTGCTGTTGCTGATTCCGTTTACTGCCTACATCTTTGCCGAACACTTCGGCTTGTCAGGCATTCTGTCCGCAGTTGCGGCAGGCATGCTGATGCCGTATATCGAAACCGCCGGCGCCGAATCAGCCGCCACACGCATGCAAAGCCAGAGCATCCTGACCATGCTGGAGTTCGTCTTCAACGGCATGTCCTTCATCTTGCTGGGCTTGCAGTTGCCGGGCATCGTCAGTCTCGCGCATCTCGACGCCAAAGTCGCGGGTAACGTACCGGTGTGGCATTTGTTCGCGTATATCCTGGCGATCACCGCCGCGCTGATTGCGCTGCGCTTCACCTGGGTATGGTTCAACCTGCGTCTGCGCCGTTTCTCTGCGGCGGTGCGCGGCCAGCGCGCCAAGCAACGCTACTTCGATGTGCGCCTGATCAGCATCACGTCGCTGGCTGGTGTTCGTGGTGCGATTACGCTGGCGGGCGTGATGTCGATCCCGCTGATGATGCCTGACGGCCATGCCTTTCCGGCACGCGATCTGCTGATTTTTCTGGCAACGGGCGTGATCGTGTGTTCACTGCTGGCCGGAAGCTTTCTATTGCCGTGGCTGCTGAAGGGACTCAAGCTCGACGCCGACAATGAACGCCGCCGCAATGAAGAGACCATGGCGCGTCTGCGTGTCTCGGAAGCGGCAGTGCGCAGCATTGAAGAGGCGCAGGAACGCTTGGGTGCGGACATGGATCAGGATGACCTGGCCTTGCTCACCGAAGTCAGCGGCAGCCTGCTGGCAACCTACCGCATGCGCATGGATGCCGAAAGCGGAACGGAAGAAACCCATCGTGTCGCCAATCGCTTCAAGCACTTTGAACGAGAACTCAGGCTTGAAGCGATCCGCGCCGAACGTCGCGAAGTACATCACCTGCGCGCCGAGCAACAGATCAATGACGAGACTTTTATTGCCCTGATCAATCAGATCGATCTGGCGGAAACCTGGTTGATGGGATCGCTGAGCGCATCACATTGAATTGAAAACACCTGAAGTGACAATAAAAAACGGCGTCATGCACATCGCATGACGCCGTTTTTATTGATCGCGACAAACTCAGTTCGCTTGCGACACCAAAGCGTTGCTGAGGTCGCCGATAGGCTTGCCGCCGTTGGCCTGGATCGCCTTGTCGCGCAGCGCAATGCCGTCGAGCACCGGCAAGGACCAGCGGCGTGTGATGAAGCGCAGCACCGAGCTGGTGTCATACAAGCTATTGTCGACGTAGCCCTTCTTTGCATATGGCGACACGATGATCGCCGGGATACGCGTACCCGGGCCCCACTTGTCAGCCTTCGGCGGTGCGGCGTGATCCCAGAAGCCGCCGTTTTCGTCATACGTCACGACGATCAGCATGTGCTTCCATTGCGGACTTTGGCGCAGCTTGTTGATCACATCAGCGATGTGCGCGTCACCGGAAGCAACATCAGCATAACCCGCGTGCTGGTTCAGGTTGCCTTGCGGCTTGTAGAAAGTCACGGCAGGCAGTTTTCCCGCTGCAGCGTCTTGCAGGAAGCTGCTGTCGAAGTCCTTCAGGTGTTCGGCACGGTAAGCGGCGTTCTTGACCGGATCCATGTTGGCGAAGTAATTGAACGGCTGATGATGGAACTGGAAGTTCGGTGTCGGCGAGGCGAATTTACGATCGGTCTGTGCAGCCTTCGTCGTTGCGTTCCACGCACCGGCGTACCAGGCCCAGCTCACGCCCTTGTCGCTCAGCAGATCGCCGATGTTCTTTTGCGTTTGCGGCGGCAGAGTGGATGCGCTGTTTGGATCGGCATACAGCTTGGCGCTGTCGCCAGCAGGTGATGCGACATTGCTTGGCTGATAAGCCGGCTGCATCGTGTTGATGGCGTAAGACATGCCGGTCGCGTCAGGTGGCGTCAGGGTGCCGTCGTTGGCGTATTTCTGCGCGCCATCCAGTGTCGACTTCGGCGAAGTCGCAGCCGGTGTCAGGCGTACAAAGTTGCCGTTGGCGTCGACGTCGATCTTGGAGATACCGCCCTTGGCCGGCGACTTCTCGGCGTTCGGATATTGCGGTGTGCAGGCGCAGATCAGGTATTGGTGATTCTGGAAGGAACCGCCGAAGGAACCCATGAAGAAGTTGTCGGCCAGCGTGTATTCTTTTGCCAGCTGCCACATCGCCATCTTGCTGCCGTCGTAGTAGCCCATCGACAAGCCGCCGGCGTCGGAATAGGTGGCGAACTTGTCGTTCTTGCCGCCGTTGATCTGCATCTGGTTATTGTAGAAACGGTGCACCAGATCGCGCGTGACTACATTGGCGTCAACCGCAAGTCCATCCTTGCCGTCGATCTGGAACGGTTTGTTTGGCAATCCGGCGGATTGCGCCTGTGTGACGACCCTGGTCTGCCCGGCTGCCGTCACACCACCCCAGGTCGGCGGCAATACCGGCAACACTGCGCCGTCGACGTCGACCTGCGGCAAGTAGACGCCACGGGACGATGGGTTCACGCCCGGAATGCCATTGGCACCTGGGAACAGGCCGTACAAAGTATCGAAGCCGCGGTTTTCGGCGTAGATCACGACAACGGTGTCGATGCTGCGTACGGCTGCGTCATCGCCTGCGAGATTGGCATTGCCGCCGCAAGCGGCAAGACCGACGGCAACGGCTGCTGCGGTGAGGGACAAACGAACTGGCTGTCGGAAAGACTGGCTGAAATGGGCAGGCATGGATATTCTCTTTTTATCGGAACGGCAGAGGAGGAAATAGCAGCTATGCTAGCCAGCAAATATAACCACAAAATGACACGATGGCGACCCCGCCCCGCCGCATGGTGCGGCCTCTTCACATTTTCGTCATATTGTCCTGCTAACCTGCGCGCATGAAATCTCTGTATCTTGTCGCCGCCGTCACGGCCGCCCTCGCCCTCGCCGCCCTGTATTTCGACAGCCAGTCGCCTGTTGTGGCCGCTGCAGCCAGCGCGCCCGCTTATACCAACGCCGCCTATGCACCTCAACCGGGACGACGCCCTAGCGTAGAAGAAATGACCGCGCTGGGCCGCACCATGTTTTTCGATCCTTCATTGTCAGGATCCGGTCAGCAATCCTGCGCAACTTGTCATAGTCCGGATCATGCTTTCGGTCCGCCAAACGATTTGTCGGTGCAGCTTGGCGGCAAGGAGATGAAGACCGTCGGCACGCGCGCGGTACCTTCGCTGCGTTATGGGCAGAATGTGCCGCCGTTCAGCGAGCATTTCCACGATGACGACGGCGATGACAGTATTGATGCCGGCCCGACCGGTGGACGCACCTGGGACGGCCGTGCCGATTCTGCGCACGATCAGGCGCGCATCCCTTTGTTGTCGGCGCACGAAATGGCCAACACCGACGCGGCAGAAGTCGTCGCCAAATTGAAGCGAGCCCCCTATGCCGCGCAGTTCAAGGCGACCTTCGGCGAGACGATTTTTGATAATACCGATCGCGCCTTTCAGGCGGCCTTGATGGCGCTGGAAGTGTTCCAGGAAAGCCCTGCCGATTTTTATCCCTACACCAGCAAGTACGATGCTTACCTGCGCAAGCAGACGACATTGAGCGCGCAGGAATTGCGCGGTCTGGAATTGTTCAATGAGCCGACCAAGGGCAATTGCGCCTCCTGCCATCTGAGCGAAATCCTGCCCAATGGCGCGTTCCCTCAATTTACCGACTACGGACTGATTGCCGTGGGCGTGCCGCGCAACAAGAAGATTCCCGCCAATGCCGATCCGCGCTACTACGACTTTGGCCTGTGCGGCCCCGAGCGCACCGACTTCAAGGACAAGCCGGAGTATTGCGGCCTGTTCAAGACACCCACCTTGCGCAACATCGCGCTGCGCCAGACCTTCTTTCACAACGGCGTATTTCACACGCTGCAAGAAGTCATGGAATTCTATGTACAGCGCGATACGAATCCGGAGAAATGGTATCCGCGCAATCGCGACGGCAGTGTCCGCAAATTCGACGACCTGCTGCCGGAGCATTTTTCCAATGTGAACATGGAGCCGCCATTTGATCGCAAACCCGGCGACAAGCCGGCGCTCAACGACGCGGAGATCAAGGATGTGATTGCGTTTTTGAAGACGCTGACGGATGGCTATAAGCCTGAGGCGAAACAGTGAGAGCGAGACTCTACAGTGACTGATCAATAAAGCGAGACGAACAGTTCTGTTACGAAGCTGCATAAACGACAAAAACCCGCTATGAGCGGGTTTTTCGTTTCATGCGACTACAACGACCAGCGGTGACGAATCAGGCAGTCGTGCTGATCGTGGTACCGATGACTTCGCCGTTGGAGTTGCGCGAGGACTGACTTGCCTGCGCCTGACGAACTTGTTCAGCACGCTGCTCTTCCAGCTTGCGTCGTGCATTTTCAGCGTCTTGACGAGCTTGCGCTGCGCGAGCCTCGTCGAGATTGTTCACCGATGGAGCGGAATTCGGAGAGCTGGCAACAGCGCCAGGAGAGCTGGCAGTAATTGCGACGTCCATATTGATCACCTTTCAATACCTGAGAACATAGTAGAAGTCCGGCGTCGAAATGTGCGGACCTGTGAGCATCTTACACCTTTAGAACAGCTTGCCAAGCTACGGAAGCGTTTGCTTACAAAGCCTGGTTGCCATCACGACAACTTGGCAAAAAACCACGCCATGCCTCGCTGACAACGAATATTAGCTGAGCGGCAATCAATGACAATCAGGAATATTCTGATCCAGGTAAACCTCGAAGGCGACGTTGTTGACCCACTTCTTTCTGAGCTCGGCCCAAAAGCCACCCGCAGCCCAGTCTGTGCTTGCCTGTTTCAGATAAGAAATTGATTTTGCGTCATCAGCACGCACCGCAAACACCAATGTCTGACGGCTTTGCACCGGCAGGCGTGCAGAAAACTTTTTCCATTCCGGCAACTTCAGCAAATCGTTGAGCATGGTGTCGTCATGCACGGCGGCATCACACGCACCGATGCGTAAAGACAACAGCGAGTCGGCCGGTGCGCGTTGCACTTTTTCGATCGCGCCGTATTTGGCGGCGATCTTGCCGACATAGGCGCCACCTTCGGACAGGCACACGGTGCGTCCCTTCAACTGTTCCCAGCTTTTGATATCGGTGTCGCTGCGCATGATCGCCATCGCGCCGGCGCTATAGCCAGTCGGGATGGTGCTCACCCCGGCGTCCCGGCGCAAGGCATCGTTATCGTCGACCAGCGTCAACACCACATCGGCGCGTCCCGATTTGATCCACTGCGCGGCAGTACTGCTGTCTGTTTTGGGTGTGCCGAGTTTGAGCTTGAGGCGCTTGCCGAGATCGTCGATCAGTATCGACTCAGGATTTTCCGGCGTGCGGAATTTGGCGCCGGCGACATAGACCGGCAAGGGATACGACATGCCCGCCACCAGCGTGCCGCGTTGCCGCGCAGCGTCGATGCCGCTGTCGGCTGCATGCGCCGATGCCAGCAAGGACACGGACAACAAGACGGAAGCAGCGAATTTCATGACGCGCATGTTCGTGTGATCAAACGTACTGATAACGCAGCAAACGGTGCTTGAGATTCTCAAGAATCACCTGATCGATCAGGGCAGCCAAAATTGCTATGGCGAGGATGTTGGTCATCACGCCGACCATGTCGGCGGTTTCGCCGGAATACGCCAGCGTGCGGCCGAGGCCCTTGCCGAAACCGACCAGCATCTCCGCCGAGATCAACGCGCGCCAGGCATTGCCGAAGGCCAGCTGCGCACCGGTGATCAGCTCAGGCATGACCGCCGGCAGATACACGCGGCGCAACATGCCCCAGCGCGACGCCCCCATCACGCGTGCCGCGGATACGTGCACCTGCTGCACGCTCTCGGTCGCATTCATCACCGACAAAGCCGCCGGGAAGAAAGCCGCAATCGCCACCACCACGATGATCGGCAGATTGCCGAAGCCCATCAGAATCAGAAACAGCGGCACCCACGCGATCGATGGAATCGACTGCAAAATGATGATGGCCGACTTCAGTACTTCACGGAAGAAGAACAGTACTGCCCCGATCAGACCGAAACCGATACCGAACAACAGCGCCGCGCCGTAACCACCGCCAAGACGGGTAAGACTGCCCCATAGCGCGGTACGGAAAGCAGGCGCCTGAATCTCTTCCCACAAACGCGCGAGCACCGTCGGCACGCCCGGCATCAGGAAGTCCGGCAAGGACCACGCAGCGATCTGCCACATCAACAAAATGAAAGCGATCGCCAACACCATGGCGAGCTTTTTACGATAACCGGTAACGCGACGCTGAGAGCTCATAAATTAGAACTGAGTAGAAATGCAATGGCCGACGAAGTCGTCGGCCTGAATCGAAACTATGCTTTTGTGAAAATTACTGAAGAACCATCGCGGATCAGCAAGCGTAGCGAGCCGGTCAAGTTTGCGTCGAGAAGCGGAGCCGTACGGATGTACGGTGAGCATCGCAGACGCAAAATTGGCCGGCGCAGTAGCTTGATGACCGCGATTATTGCAACTTGCGGTCTTTTTGCCAGGAGAGATCTACGATGCTGCGCACTTCAAACGGCTTGCCGTCCTTGGTCTTCAGCGAACCCTGTGCTTGCAGGATGTCGGCGATTTCCTGCATGCGGTTCTGTTCCTTGTCGTTCAGCTTGGCATTGAAGGTCTGGCTCTTGATGGCGTCGCGGATCACGTCTTCGCGCAGCATCTCGCCATGCTTCAGCGTCTTCAGTGTCGGCTCGGCGATGAAGTAGCCGGCGATCAGCTTGGCGGCCTCGGCCGGTTTCTTCTTCAGCAGTTCGATCGCGTCACGTTGTGCATCGAGCGACTTCCAGACTGCGGCGCGACGGTTCTTCAGCGTTTCGCCGGAGGTGATCACGACCATGCAAGGGAAAGGCCATACTTCGCCGATTTCATAGATTTGCTTGACCGGCGCGATCAGTTGCGCAATGCGTGCTTGCGGCTCGAACAGGAAGGCGGCATCGACGCGTTTGCCAACCAGCGATTGCACGGCAACTTGCGGGCTGACGCCGAGCACGTTGACGTCGTCCGGCTTCAGGCCGGCGTCACGGAACACGACACCTTTCAACACCACGTCAGCAGTGCTGCCTTCGGCTTGCGAGGCCAGGTTCTTGCCCTTCAGATCGGCGACTTTGTTGATGTGCGCATCTTCGCGCGCGACGATGGCGTGATAGCCGAGTTGCGCGCCGCTGACGACTTTGAGGTCTGCGCCTTTGGAAGCCCAGGCCACTGCATTGGTGAAACCGAACACGCCGCTGTCGAGCTGGCCGCCGACGATGGCTTTGATCAGGTCGGTGCCGGACTTGAATTCGATCAACTCGACGTCGAGACCATACTTCTTGTACAGGCCGGCTTCATAGGCAGCCATCGCTTGCGCATCGTCCATGACGCGCAGATAGCCGATCTTGAATTTTTCCAATGCCATGGCCGGTGTGGAAAACACCAAGGCGGCCAATGCCGTGGATGCCAGCAGCGACAAACGTTTCAATGTCGATTTCATTGCCAATCTCATATTCCAACCCCTTCTATTGTTTTAGCAAACTCGTCTTGTTCGGCATGAATGCCGAGCAGACAAAGAATTTCACGACGGATCGCCGAGAACTCCGACAGATCGTGCGTTTTTTCGTGATGCACCAGATTGAATTCCTTGAGCACAGTCGCCGGACGCGCGCTGAACACGAAGATGCGATCTGCGAGGAACAGAGCCTCATCGACATCGTGTGTGACCAACAATACGGTCGGCGCCTTGCCCTGCACTTCGGAGCGGATCAGATTGCGCAGAGCATCTTGCAAGGTCATGCGCGTCAATGCGTCGAGCGCGCCGAACGGCTCGTCCAGCAGCAATGCTTTCGGCTGCGAGATGAAGGCGCGGGCCAGCGCCGCGCGTTGGCGCATGCCGCCGGACACCTGATGCGGATAGTAGGCTTCGAAGCCGGACAGATTGACCTTGGCGAGCCATTCGCGCGCTTGCGCGGCAGCAGTCTTCTTGTCGACCTTCTGGAACTCCAGCGCCAGCGCGACGTTCTGTTCCAGCGTCAGCCACGGATAGAGCGCGTTTTCCTGAAACATCAATGTGCGTTCAGGATGCGGGCCGGTCACCGGCTTGCCGTCGGCAAGGATGGTGCCGGAGCTTGGCGTTTCCAGACCGGCGGCGATATGCAGCAGCGTCGACTTGCCGCAGCCGGACGGACCGACCAGCGCGACCAGTTCGCCCTGCTCGATGTCGCGGCTGAAGCCGTCAATGACGTGCAGGCCGGAGAAACTCTTTTGTATATCTTTAAAGGATAGCTTCATGGATAGGTGCGTTGCAGATGCCTTGCGGTGTCTTGCCGACGCGTTGCACTCATGGCAACTTTGCACGGACTTTCAGACGGTAGGCTGCGACTTTACTGACATCGCGCTGACCGGACAACAATTTAAAAGACGTATGCTTATACGAAAAACAAATAAGCATAGTCTTCCTGCGACATTTATTTTCTTTATGGCAATGTTTTCAGCAGCGCCTCGACTGTCGGGTACCGCAACCGCACGCCAAGCTCGTGGTGCAAGCGATCATTGCGCAGGCGACGCGACTCCGACATGAAGGACAACATCATCGGTGACACCTGCTGTTGCAGTTCGCTGCGCGGCAGGCGCGGCGGCGACGGCAAGTTGAAGGTGCGGGCTACGGCGTCAAAATACTCTCCCATCTTCATCTCGGAATTATCGACCGCGTGATACACGCGCAGCGGCCGGGCGCGATCAATGGCGGTGACCGCAATCATGGCAAGATCGTCGGCATGGATGTGATTGGTATAGACATCGTCTTTGGCGCTCAGGGCCGGCGTGCCCTTTTGCAGACGCTCCAGCGGCAGACGATCTTTGGCGTAAATACCAGGCACGCGCAAGATCGCCAGCCGGCTGCCGGAGCGCCGCGCCCAGGCGCGCAGGACGCTTTCGGCATCGACGCGGCGCTGCGCACGGGCATTGGTTGGCCGGGTGGCGCGTGTCTCGTCGAAGCTGGCGCCGCCGCAGTCGCCGTAGACGCCGGTCGTACTGATATAAACGAGAGTCGCCCGGTCAGGTAAAATGGCGGCCAAATTGCGGGTGCGCCGGTCTTTTTCACCCACGGATTGCGGTGGAGCAAGATGCACGATGGTGTGCGCCAGACGCGCAAGGCGTCCCAGTGAGGCGGGCTGATCAAGATCGGCGACGATGGGGATGGCCCCGGCGGCGCGCAGCTCTTCGCAGCGCTCTGGCTTGCTGGTGACGACGATCACGCGAAAGCGCTCACGCACCAGCGGCAGCATGCGCATGCCGACATCGCCGCAACCCAGCATCAACAGACGCGGCTTGCCGATTTTTTTTACTTTATTGTTCATTGTCAGGATTGTATGAGTTTTCAAGTTACCGTTCAGCCCAGCGGCCATCAGTTTACCTGTGACGAAGGCGAAACCATCCTTACCGCCGCGATTCGTGCCGGCGTCGGCCTGCCCTATGGTTGCAAGAACGGCGCATGCAGCTCTTGCAAAGGCAAGCTGGTCGAAGGCAGCGTGACACACGGTCCGCATCAGGAACGCGCACTGTCTGCACAAGACGAGAGCCTGGGCTTCTCGCTGTTTTGCTGCGCCAAGCCGAATTCGGATGTCGTCATCGAAGCCCGCGAAGTGGCCGGTATCGGTGATTTCCCGGTCAAGAAAATGCCGGTGCGCGTGGCCAAGCTGGACAAGGTCGCCGACGACGTCATCATTCTGTCGCTGCAATTGCCGGCCAATGACCGTCTGCAATACAAGGCCGGTCAGTACGTCGAGTTCATGCTGCGCGACGGCAAGCGCCGCAGCTACAGCATGGCCAATGCGCCGCACAAGGATGAGCACCTGACGCTGCATATCCGCCACATGCCGGGCGGCCTGTTCACCGACCAGGTGTTTTCGACACTGAAAGAACGCGACATTTTGCGCTTCGAAGGCCCGCTGGGTACGTTCTTCCTGCGCGAAGATTCGGACAAGCCGATCGTGCTGCTGGCTTCCGGCACCGGCTTCGCGCCGATCAAGGCGATCGTCGAACAACTGGAGCACAGCAAGTCCACGCGTCCGGTCACGCTGTACTGGGGCGGGCGCCGTCCGCAGGATCTGTACATGGATGATCTGTGCAAGAGCTGGGCGCAAACGCTGCCCAACTTCAAGTACGTGCCGGTGATTTCCAACGCCCAGCCGGAAGACAACTGGAGCGGCCGCAGCGGCTTCGTCCATCAGGCGGTCATTGACGACCAGCCGGACCTGTCGGGCTATCAGGTCTATGCCTGTGGCGCGCCCATCGTGGTCGAATCCGCGCAGCGCGACTTTGTCGCTATCTGCGGCCTGCCGGAGGACGAGTTCTACGCTGACTCCTTCACATCGGCGGCGGACCTGGCGACCGTGCAATAAATCCCGAGGCGGCGCATGTTGCAAAGTGGTGAGCGTTCTAAAAATGAGGTCGAATTTGCACCAAATTAGTTTTGACGCATCGCGCAAAACGTCCTAATATTGACCGCATGAACGCTACTACTATTTCCTTGCGACGTCGCAGCCAACCTCAACGAGGTTTGCCGTGCGCGTGAGTTGATATTGGTCACGAAGCCACAGGCAATCCCTGTGGCTTTTTTTTATCGTTTTTTCTGGTTCATTATTACAGTTCGGTTACCGCCGTCTTTCACGCAGCTTAATTACCACTCATGCAGGAGTCATCAATGGAATTCAACGAGTTCGCCATCAACAAGCTGATGTATGTCACCAATCGCCCTGAAATCGTCTTCACCGAAGGCAGCGGCATGTGGATGACCGACCATACCGGCAAGCGATATCTCGACTATCTGCAAGGCTGGGCTGTCAATGCGCTGGGCCATGCGCCAAAATGCATTGAAGACGCACTGGTCGCGCAAAGCAAGAAGCTGATCAACCCATCGCCGGCCTTCTACAACGCGCCGTCGATCGAGTTGGCCAATCTGCTGACCGAAAACTCGGTGTTTGATCGTGTGTTCTTTGCCAACAGCGGCGCAGAAGCCAATGAAGGCGCGATCAAACTGGCCCGCAAATGGGGCAAGGTCAACAAGAACAGCCAGGGCGAAGACCGCTTTGAAATCATCACCTTCAACCACAGCTTCCACGGCCGCACCATCGCGACCATGTCGGCCAGCGGCAAGCCGGGCTGGGACACCATGTTCGCACCACAGGTGCCGGGCTTCCTGAAGGCTGAACTGAATGATCTGGCAAGTGTTGAACGCCTGATCAGCAAGAAGACTGTTGCCGTCATGCTGGAGCCGGTGCAAGGCGAAGGCGGCGTGATCCCGGCTACGCGTGAATTCATGCAAGGCCTGCGCCGCCTGACCAAGAACGCCAACCTGCTGCTCATCGTTGATGAAGTGCAGACCGGCGTCGGCCGTACCGGTGAACTGTTCGCCTATCAATTGTCAGGCGTCGAGCCGGACATCATGACGCTGGGCAAAGGCATTGGCGGCGGCGTGCCGCTGGCGGCCCTGTTGGCGCGTGAAGAAATCGCCTGCTTCGAAGCGGGTGAACAAGGCGGCACCTACAACGGCAATCCGCTGATGACCGCCGTCGGCGCTGCCGTGATCAAGGAATTGCTGAAGCCTGACTTCCTGCCTACGGTCAAGGCCACAGGCGAATATCTGAGCGCGGAACTGATCAAGCTGTCGGACAAGCACGGCTTCGAAGGAGAACGTGGCGAAGGCTTGCTGCGCGCGCTGAAGCTGGGCAAGGACATCGGCCCGCAAATCGTTGAGGCGGCACGTGACCTGCAACCGCTCGGCCTGCTGCTGAACTCGCCGCGTCCGAATCTGCTGCGCTTCATGCCGTCGCTGAACGTGACCAAGGATGAAATCGATCAGATGCTGACCATGCTGGAAGGTGTACTGGTTCAACTGGGCCATTGATCCGGGTCGCCAAGCAATGCGTAGCACCCGCTCGTCGAATCACCTGCATGCGCTCGCCGCCTGCTGCATCGCCGTCTTGTTGACGGCATGCGGCAGCGCGCCGATGCGCGCGCCGGATGCATCCATATCCACGCCGACACCGGCGCCAACCGACATCCGCTCCGAAGCGGCAACCGAACATGGCAGCGAAATCGCCATCTACGCACTCGACATGATCGGCACCGGCTACCGTTTCGGCGGCAAGAATCCGGATGCCGGCTTCGATTGCAGCGGCATGGTGTCGTATATTTTTAATCGCGCTACCGGTCTCAAGCTGACGGGCAGCGCTGCCGACATGGCCCGTCAGGGCCGCAAAATCGACAAGTCCAATTTGCGGCCAGGCGATCTGGTGTTTTTCAATACGCTCAACCGGCCGTTCTCGCATGTCGGGATTTACATCGGCGACGGGCGTTTCGTCCACGCACCGTCAAGCAATGGCAAGGTACATATCTCGCGCATGGACAACCCTTACTTCGCGCCACGCTTTGAAATGGCCCGGGCATATTTCAACTAAGCTGCGTCAACTGAATTCAATCCAACCTCACAGGCGGGGTGCTCATGGATCACCACAAAGGCAGTTGTCATTGCGGCCAGGTTCGCTTCGAAGCTGACGTCGACATTGAACGCATCACGGTCTGCAACTGTTCCATCTGTACCAAAAAGGGATTTCTGCACCATCGCGTGCAGCCTGAGAATTTTCGTCTGATTGCCGGCGAGGATAAACTCGCGACCTATCAGTTCGGCACCATGGCCGCGAAACATCATTTCTGCCCGACCTGCGGCGTGCACGTTTTCACGCGGCCACGCGCAGCACCGGAGCTCTATACCATCAACGTCCGTTGCCTCGACGATGTCGATCTGAACAGTGACAAGCTGACTTTCGTCGATTTCGACGGACGCAATTGGGACAAGAACGTCGGCAAGCTGGGCTGATGCCCTGCTTGATCAATGTCGGTGTCGTTGTCAGTCTCAGTTTCAGGCGCGGGCGCTGCGACGTTTGACAGGCGCAGCAGCCGGCGTGGATTTGGCTGCGGCTTTCAGTTTCAGCGCTGGGGTCTTTTTTACTACTACCGCCTTCACCGGACTTTTGACCGTGCTCTTGACGGGCGGCTCTTTAGCCGCCGGCTTTTTTGTAATGCGCTTGTTTGTTTTATTTGCTTTGACAGGTTTGGTTTCGTTGCTTGCTTTGACGGTCTTGGCAAGCTTGACGGCCGCTTCCGGCAACACTTTTTTACTGAACAATCCCGCCTGTCCGACAAGACTTGCGCTATAGCGTTTGAAGGCAATGTCCATGTGGCGCCGCATCGCAGCGCGCGCCATTTCGGGGTC